>Ga0068851_10000052_pt1 | contig 71283 bp, 57 predicted proteins | sample KBSCornC12_FD_66588 | JGI IMG/M metagenome (GOLD analysis project Ga0068851, IMG submission 66588) | Corn rhizosphere microbial communities from Kellogg Biological Station, Michigan, USA - KBS Corn C1-2 | ecosystem: Host-associated > Plants > Roots > Rhizosphere > Soil ...
CTGCTGCTGCCGCCGTTCCACGGCGAGGCGATCGAGCACTACACGGCCGCGATCGCCGCCGCCGCCGAACGGGAGATCGACAGCTGGCCGCTGGGCCGGCCCTTCGCGCTGGCGCCGCGGATGCAGGCGATAACGCTCGACGTGATCATGGCCGGCATCTTCGGGATCGACGGCAAGCCGGCGCCGCGGAGCAGCGAGGGGCGGCTGCGCTCGACGATTAAGGGGCTGGTCAACCTCTCGACCAAGCCGATCGCCCAGGTCGCCGAGCTGATGAACGTCCGCCGCGAGGAACCGGTCGGCATCACCCGCCTCGGGCGGGCGCTGATCGATCGCCGCATGGACGCGGTGATCGCGACGCGGCGGGGCGAGGACCTGGGCGAGCGCCACGACATCCTCTCGCTGCTGCTGCAGGCGCGCGGCGAGGACGGTGAGGCGCTGACCGACGCCGAAATCCGCGACGAGCTGCTGACCCTGGTGCTGGCCGGCCACGAGACGACCGCCAACTCGCTGGCCTGGGCCTGGGAGCGCCTCGTCCGCACCCCGGACGCCCACGAGCGGCTGGTCGAGGCGGTCCGCTCCGGCGAGGGGGCGGAGGGGGCGGTCGAGGCGACGATTACCGAGACGATGCGCTCGCGGCCGGTAGTGCCGATCGTCGGGCGGCGGGTCAAGCTGCCCTGGCGCCTCGGCGACTACGCGGTCCCCGCCGATACCCCGGTCCTGATCAGCATCCTCCTCCTGCACCATCGCGAGGACCTCTATCCCGAGCCCTTCGCCTTCCGCCCCGAGCGCTGGCTCGACCGCAAGCCCGGCACCTACGAGTGGCTCCCCTTCGGCGGCGGCATCCGCCGCTGCCTAGGCGCGGCCCTGGCGATGGCCGAGCAGCGCGTCGTCCTCGAAGCAATGGCCCGCCGCCTCGACCTCACCGCCGCCGATCCCGCTCCCGAGCGCGCCCTCCACCGCAACGTGACGATGATCCCGCGGCACGGGGCGCGGGTCGTCATCCGCTCCCGCTCCTGAGGGCCCCGAGCATCGCCTGAATCACCGAGACCGTGAAAACCCGCGATATACGCCGGTTTCCACGGACTCGCTAGATTTGAAGCCAGCGAGGTGGCTGTAGCTCAGCTGGTAGAGCTCCGCGTTGTGGTCGCGGCGGTCGCGGGTTCGAATCCCGTCAGCCACCCCTCTTGAAAGTCCTGCACATGGCGGTGTGTGAGGGGCGGTGCCGCATTTAACCGGCGCTGTTTCCCCTACAACTCAGGCGCAAATCTGGAATCCGCGCACTCGGATTGCGGCGGTTAGGCGGCGATTGTCGTCGATCCTGGCTTGGCCATCCTCGGCATCGGAGGCTGGACTGTTGAGATACTCGCGCCCGCGATGTCTATATTCAGAAAACGCCCTGAAGATCCCCTGCCGGGGCTGCCATCCGGACGCCCAGAGGGGTACTCCGTGTTTAGTGAGTGCAGCTTCGTGATCGACTCGATCGCCAAGAAGGCCGACCAGAACAAACGAAAAGCCCGCAGATCGGCCGCCATGCTGACCGCTTCTACGGCACTGATTCCGGTCTCCCTGTTGGTTGCTGAGGCGCTCGGCAGTGACGGTTTTTGGCCCTTCTTCTTCGGGCGCTTGCTACCAGGCTTCCTAGCCGCTTTTGCTGCGGTTTTGGCGAGGTGGATTCAGGTAGAACAGCCTCATCAACGGTGGACCCTCTATAGAAGGTGGCAGCGTCTATTTGAGGCTGAGCGCCTTCGCTATCGAGAGCAGATTGGCCCTTATGAGGGCGAGGGTCGTGACCAGATACTCGCTGCCTTTCTAGCCGACGGACAAGTGCGGCTCGATGAAGAATGGTCTTCGCTGATACCGCAGAGCAGAGCCTTCGCCGACGAAGAAGCCATCCCATGATTCCCGAGCATGCGGAGGCGCCGATCAAAAGCGTGTACGGACACAGCACCCTTCATTGCTTTTCCTGGGGACCCCACGAGGAGGAAAATATCCTCGTTGTTTCTGTGGGAGAGCTCGGCGAGCGGCCTCTGGTCCGAGTGCAAAGCGCTTGCTACACCGCCGAGATCTTCCGCTCCACTGACTGCGATTGCCACGAGCAACTCGACCAAAGTTTGCAAGCAGTTCATCGGGAAGGAGGGGCGGTTATCTACATGCTCTGCGATGGTCGGGGGGCCGGCCTCCTAACCAAGGTCCGTAGCTTGGCGTTGGGCCATGAGCTGGGCTTGGACACGGTTGAGGCTTACCGCCACCTAGGGATTGAGCTCGATCCGCGCCACTACGACAGGGTCGCGGAGATCCTCTCGGCGCTTGGAGTTTCCCAGTTGCGGCTCTTGACCAATAACCCGCGGAAGTTGGCCGGCCTGCGTGAGGCAGGAATAGAAGTGGAGCGAGTGCCACTAGAAGTCAAGCCGACGCCGGAGTCCCGCCCCTACTTGGCGACCAAGCGGGACAAACTCCATCACCTGTTGGACCTATAAGCCAAACGGGTCTCGGCTCCATCTCCGACCATAGCCAAGTGGTGTGGATTCCGCATACGGACTAAAAGGATCTTGAGCTCCTCGATCACCGCTTTTTAGCTCCATCTGCGGAATCGTCACTCCGCGATATCCGAGTGGGCACTCCCAGTGTTCTTCCTCGTGGCCCTCCTCGTTGGTCCGACAGAGCACGATCCCGATCCCACCGCGACGCGGCTTCGGCCTCTGCGAGCCGTCGGAATAGATCACGACCGTTTCCTCGGGATGAATCTCCACACACGAAGGCTAGGCGGTCAGCCCGGCTGGGGAAAGGGTTCATCTCCCCAATACGAAGGTGCTGATTCGGTCCTAGATCCCGAACTTCTCTGCAAATACTGGCAGAATGTCCTTCCATAGCTGCTCGTCGAGAGCGAACCTTCCCGTGACCGTGTTCATGACGTCCCAGCCCGCCTGACTTAGTTCCTGCTCGAGCTTCTGCTCTAAACCGCCGACGATGTCACGCCGGGGGACGTGCCCCTCCCAGTCTGTTGCCTCATTCAAAATTGGGCCGTGAGCAACGAATCGAAAGCAACAGTCTTCTGGGGACATGTCACGCTTACCTAGGTGCGTTCGGAGCATGTTATTTGCCTCGACGGAGCCAAGGTGCTGTCCCATTCGATTGAAGGGAGATGACGCCTTGGGAGAGGAGATGTCTCCGGTGCGCCCGACGTAGAGTAGCTTCTGGTTGTCCGGAGTCGTTACTTCCCAGACATAAAGCCAGAACCCTCGCCGCAGGGTTCCACCCTCAAGTAGGATTTCGTAGGTCTGGGGATTGCCGTCAGCCTTCATCGGCCAATGGCCTGGGCGTCTCGCGACTCAACATTTTGTTGAGGTCGGAAATCGTGAAGCCATTGCCAAATGGAGGAGCGACAGCGCGAAGCCCTCGATGGATATGGATTCTGGACTAGGCTCGAGCCGCCCGCCTGATGTGTCTCAGGCATTGGCGAGTTTATGAAAGTCATCGTAGATCGCCAGAGCCGACTCGCTCTCGAGTTTAAGTTCAAGGCACGGCATGTCGTCACTGTCGGTGCGGGCGAGGTAGGTCGCCATCAACAATCGCTGCTCGTTACCGACCACCATGTAGGGAATGGGTCCATCATCTTCGAGCGTCTTGAGTTGGAATCGTGAACGGTGATTATCGACAAGTGACTGCTCGAATTCGCGCAAGATAGGGAGGCTGTGAGAGATACGGGCACTGTAATCCCTTCCAGTTGCTGACTGTAGGACCGGAAGCTGGGGACTTTCGGGGCCGAGCATGACAAGAGTGATCTTCCCACGCTCTTTCAGAATACGGCGTAGCTCTGCTTCGAAGGTCTCCCTGCGACTCTCGTCGCACCACTTACCCATTGAGTGTCCTGCGACGTAGAATTCGTGCCTGGCCTCTGTCAAAATCGCGAACCACTCGTCGGATTCAAGTTCACACTTGCGTCGACAAACCAACGCGTCAGGTGCCACATTCGGGAAGGAACTGCTTGGTGACGTCTCGCGCCAGATAGCCCTTGGCAAGGCCAAAAGTGCCGCGGCAACAATTGAGCCGAGAATGCCGATGCTTAGCCCGTGGCTAAGCCCGAGTATTCCATGGCCCTTGTTGATCAGGGACGAGATGACAAGGATCGCCGTGACAATCAGCACGGCATAGGAAGCAGAGACGAGCAGGAAAGCAGTCCTCGGGCGAGCTTTGTGGGTGGCCGCCTGTTGATTGTCCGTGGTCATGGCTGATTAGAACAGGGACGGTTGCTCGGCCGCTAGGGAGGAACTCACCTCAAGCTCCTGATAGACGATGGCCTCGAGCTCAATCACCATCGCTGAGTGGTCGCTCAGGTCCGTGTTGCGGGTTTCGTGTAGGTACTCACAGCGGCAGAGGCGTTCGCGTAAATCAGCCGTGATAAAGCTGTGATCGAAGCGATAGCCACGACCCTCAGTGTCGACCCAACTTAGCTCGATCCGATCGGGGTGAAGGGCACGGTAGGCGTCGAGCCACCCGAGGCCTGGTAGCTCCTCATACAGCTCGTACTCCCAATCCTGAAACACTCTGTCGATGGCCTGGTTGGTTCGCTCGACGATGTTTAGGTCGCCAATTAGAACCGTTGCCCTCGGCTCGCGTGTACCAACGATCGTGAGCAACTCAGCGAGAAACCGGCGCTTACGAGCAACCTTCTCGGGCGACTCATCTCGGGATGGGGCGTAGACCCCAATCAGCTCAAGCCCTCCAACCGACACCGTCTCAACCCGCTCGGGCATGTAACCCACTAGGGGCGGACGTGCGGGCTCAAGTGCCACTCGACTGCAAACCATCACGCCACGCTCGCGTTCGGGCGGTGGTGAAACACGAACCGTCCAGCCGGCCCCATGTAGGCGCTCGCCTAAGAGCCTGCTGCCAGCGCCGCTACTGATCTCGGTCAGGACAAAAATCTGCTCTGGACGCTGATCGAGCCATTCCAGTTGGCGTTCGGCCCGCGATCGTGACGGACTGCAGACGTTCAGGGTGAGGATCGCGAGACTTCCCTCGGTCATCTACGCGACTCCCATTCTTGCTCGATTACCGCCGCTACTTTTGCGCCCAACTCCGCGGCGTCGGTTTCGGTGGTGTCGTAGATCTGGGCGGCGACACCGAAGGACTCGCTGAGCAGCTGGTCAGCCTCCTCGTAAAGCTCAAGCTCTTGCTCCGGTCCTGCACTCCGCTCGAAGCGGCGGCCGGGGTCAGGCTGGCGCGAATCGAGCCGCTGGCGAATCATCGCTGGCGCTGCGCGCAGGCGAATCCGCAGATCAGGACGAGGGATGCCTGCATTAATCGCGAGGATGAACCCCGTCTCCACACCGTCGATTCGCTGCAGAACCAACGACGACTCGATGTATCGATCGCAGAGCACTATCTTGCCGGCATCTAATTGGCGCCCGATCTCGCTATCGACCTGCTGGTGGCGATCGGCAGCGACCAGGCAGGCGAGGCCGCGCCCACGCAGCTCGGCCTCGGCGTCACGAGCGAAGTGGCCGAGCGAAGTGGCCGAGGGTTGGTGGGTGCTGTGAACTGCAACGCCTCGGGCGAGTAGCTCTGCCGAGATCGCCTCCGTAAGGAACGTCTTCCCCGAGCCGTTGGGGCCATCGATCGTGACTAGCATTCCGGGGCGGTTGGTGCGCTCCCTAAAAAGACCTTCACTCATGCTGCGTCACTCACTGGGCATTGCTCGCGATCACGCTCGCCGACTTCCCCTCCAGCAGCGATCACGGCGGCTGGACAGCCACCGCCGCAGCGCTTGGCGATGGCGCAGGATCCGCAGGTTGGATCTCTACGCACCTTGACGCGCTGCTGTAGTGGGTAGCGCTCGAGTCGATCGGCAATGTCTTCGTGCTCAAAGACATTGCCGACGATGAACTCCTCCGGGCTGTGGCGTGAGTCAGCGGTGCGAGCGGCGAAGACGAGATACGGGCAAACAGTGAGCTCGCCGCCAGTAAACACGTAGAGAATCGTCCCCGCTTCGCAGGCCGACAGCGGCTGGGATTCATTCGGGAAGCGGATACGTACCAGTTCGAGACCTGCCTCCTCGGCCGTAGCGGTCTCGACGGCAATCGCCCGCATGAATTCGTCGGTAGCGCCGAGGCGACGGATGCCTGCGCTGCCGCGCCCCAGTGGCGAGAGCGGATTCATCAACACGTACTCGGCTCCGCAGCTGTGCGCGAACTCGCAGAGCTGCTTGTACTCGGAGACCTCGGCCAGGCGATTTGGCGTCACCAAGACTCCCTTCAATAAACCTTGCTCCCCGAGTTTGCGCATCGTTTCAACCGTTTCCCCGAAGGAGCCGGGTGCGCCCCTGAACTTGCCGTGTCCGCGAACCGAGAAGCCATCGAGGCTGACGTTCACCTTGGCACCTAACGCTCTCAGCTCCGCAATTGCCTCTTTGTCGATCAGGGTGCCGTTGGAGCAGATGGTCACCGTCATTGCGCTGCGCCTCGCTAGTGCTGCAATCTCGAGTATTTGCGGATGGGCGAAGGGCTCGCCGCCGGTAAGCGTTAGCCGTTGTACCCGCGATGCGCGAAGCTGGGGCAGGAGCTGAGACTCGATCTCGGCAAGGCTCATGTCACGCCCTTCCCGGGTCGCCGATACAAAGCAGTGAGCGCAGTGCAGGTTGCAGCGCTCGGTGATCTGCACGAGCGCCTTGCGTCTGGGGGATATCTCCGAGCTGCGGAAGTAGCAGGAGGAGGCGACTCCGGAAGCGCTTATCCGGCGCGTGTTCACTGGCGCCTCCGGTGCCGCGCAGGGGATTGCAAGCGCCCGGCGAAAAGGTCCGCCGGGTAGGCCAGCGACCCTCCCCGACCTCGCTCACCATGAAGACCAACGCCCGCCGAACGACGAGCCGCGCCGCGCATGGCGCTCGGCGCCGCCGAGGTGCGCAGGCAGTCAGGCCGCAAGCAACGGCGCCCGAGGCCCGGATTCTGACGATCAATATCGCCGCCGCCGCCGCCGAGCGGGCGGCGCGAATCCTGCGCTGGTTGCGTTCGCGGACCGACGACTTGATTGTCGTTAGTGAGACCAGCGGGGGCCCGGGGACTGACTTGCTGAAGGTGGGCCTGGAGGAAGCCGGATATCGCACGCAGCTCAGCCCCGAAGCGGGGGAGAGAGGAGTAATGGTGGCGTCCCGTCTGCCAGTCGTCGCAACTCTCGATCAGATTTCGGTCACTCTCCCCTGTCGCGCGCAGGGCGTCCTGCTCGCCACCAACCCCCAGCTCGCCGTAGTCGGCGTCTACATTCCCTCCCGCGATCGGAGTCCCGAGAAGGTGGCCCGCAAGGAGCGCTTTATGGCCTCGCTGCTGACCGCAATGCAGGGTCTCAGTCCGGCGATGCGCGAGAGCCTCATCCTCACCGGCGACTACAACGCTGTCGCCCGCGATCATGTGCCCAACTTGCCCGGATTCTTCCCCTATGAGTACGAGTTCCACGATGCGCTGGGGGAACTGGGTTTGAGCCCCGCACACGAGCTGCGCCCCTATGGCGGTCATCCCCACAGTTGGATCGGACGCACTGGTATCGGCTACCTTTACGACTACGCTCATCTCGGCGTTGCCGTCGCTCCACGACTTCGCCGCTGTCAATACCTGCAGGGCCCGCGTCAGCAGCGCCTGACGGATCACGCCGCGTTGGCGATCCGGGTCCAGCTTGACTGAGTCGAGCTGCTTGGCCTGTGCGGTAGAGCTCACTCAAGGACCACCGCATCGAGTAGCGCCGCGTCGGCGGCGTTTAGTCGATCCAAATCGACATGCCGGAGGTAGGTCTCGGAAACCGGCGGCCGCCCTGCTGACCTGTCTTTAGCGATATTGGTCGCTGAGCCCCACCGATCCACGTCTTCGGCGACATCTCTCATAGCGAAGGCCGCCAGAAAACCAAATAAGGCGGGGTCGATCTTCTCTTCTTCGGCAACCGAAATCATTGCGCCTTTAAAAGCTCTTTTTTGTGCGGTGCGAGATGCCGGCATGCGACGACGAATCTCGGCGAAAAGTTCCTCGCTTCCGGGTGCCAATAGATCCTTGGCAAATTCACTGGCTTCGTCCTCTTGGCCATTGTCGGCGACTTTCCCTGGCTCCTCGATCTCGATGACCCCGGAGTTGGGGTCTACATGGCCAAGAACAAAGTGACCAATCTCGTGGGCGAGGGTGAAAAGCCATTGGGCTGAGAAGTCCCTTTTCAGCCTCAGTACTATTACTGGGCGTTGCCCGACATACCAGGCAACAGCCTGAAATCCAGGGCCTGCAGCCATCGGCGTCACCACTATTCCGCTCTGCCACGACCAGCGCAGCAGGTCCTCGAGCGTGATCTCTCGTTGCTCCCCGCCGAGCACTACTTTTCGCAATGCTGCCGCGTCCGAAGGCAAGTCGACCGGAGGGACCTCCGCTGCTGCGACGCTTATCTCAGAGACCGATCGGGCAAGTCGTTGCACCGGTGAGGGGTGACGTTCACTCTCACGGATGGCGGCGAAAGCGAGCGACACGCCGAGGTCCGGCGACTCTGGCCTGCCTGCGAGCACTCCCGCCAGATCCCACTTGAAGGCGCGGGCTATCTGTATCGCTGAATCCTCCGGTTTCACCTTCTTGGTGATTGCCCGCAGCAGCTCCTCGGGTGCACCTGATGTCTTCGCAAGTTCTTCCAGAGAAAGTTCCGGTGCGTCGGGACCTGCGATGTCGCCAAAAGTGGCGCCGAGAATGCGAAGCACGGAGCGCAGGGTCGAAAGCCGCAGATCCTGTTCGCCGGTCTCGATCTTCGCGAGTTGAGGGGCTTTCATGCCAAGTGACTTCGCAACGTCTTTTTGGCTCAGGCCGCGGCGCTCTCGCACGGTCCGAAGCCGACGCCCGACTCGCCTTGCCTCTTCGGCGTCGCGCTCGCGAATCTCCCGGGCAAAGGCAGGATCGTCTTTCGCCCGGATTACCATCCAATCGATTTCTCGGGGTCCCTCGGAAGTCTCCGCGATTAGAGCACCGGCCTTGGAATCAACCTCGAACGTCGTAGTGCTGTCGAGCCCGAGCGCAGGGATGGATACCTCGACGACGTCGCCGTTGGCGAACTTGACGTCGATCACGCCGAACGAGCTTTTCACGCCCACGACATCGCCGTAGCCCTCTTGCTCCCATGCTGGCAACGAGTCAGTCATCACCGTTCAGCCTTTCCCACTCTTCGAGCATCTCCTCTTGATGTGCTTCCAAGTCGGGTAGGAGGCCACGCGGCACCTGCTTGTTGGGCTGCAGCGGTTCCAACGTCACCAAATGAATCGTGCAGATCTGTCTGCCCCGCTCCTTGATGTGCGCGTGGGGAGAGTGGTGCGGCACTCCTCGCTCGTCGTAGACGTAGACCGAAAAGTTGCCCTGATTGAAGATTCGTGTCATGCGGAATTAACAAGAAAGCTAATTTAGCGATCGGATGGGACGAGTCAAGGGCAAGTTCGGGCGGGTAGATCCTGAGGCGTCCCGCAAAGGGGCTCAGAGATGCTGCGCTCCTTTAGCCCCCGCACTCTCGTCGATGGCGGACGGAAGCTATTTATTGCGGTACGTGTAGATCATTACCGAAACTCGGAAGTCCTAGGTGATCCAAAGGCAGAGTCGGCGGCGGGCTTCCCTGCAGTGGTCCAGGCGATCGTTGGTTCGAATCGGTTATCCATCCCTCGTAAAGGCTTCGGTCGACGGCGACTCCGGGATGAAGGCTTTATCTATCCCCGACGAAGACGGAGACCTGCCCGAGCATCTCCGCAAATGACGGGTCAATCAGCCTCAGCCCTGCCGCTGCACAGCATCGGACGAGGGCTCCCAGAAGTCCTCGACCTTGGTCGAGTCGTGCTCTTCGATTCGGCGGGAGATTGCCCAGAGCTCGACTGGGTCGTCGCTTTCGTTGCGGTGGGAGCGGGTGGTGGTGGGGGCGACGCGGATTACTGAGCCTGGGGGGACTTGCTCTTGGTGGTCGTCGAAGCGCATGGTCAGGGTGCCGCGGGTGAGGATGTAGATCTCCTCTAGGTGCTCGTGGTGGTGGCCGGTGCCTTGCTCGAAGTCGGAGTGGGGTGGGATTCGGATCAGGGTCACTGCGATTTGTTCGGCTTTGAGGACGTCTTTGAGGTTGCGGAACTCGCCCGGCACGTCGGTGTCCTCGTAGGCATCCTCAGCCTCGTCGGCCCTGATGATCGTGTAGTCGGTCATGCGGATCCCAGCTTCGGCAGGATCTCGTGGCGGTAGACGTCGATCGCGCCTAGGGGATCGGCGCCGGAGTTGTTCATCAGCGCCACGGTGGTCGCGCCCATCGCTTCGACTTCGCGGATCCGCTCGACGTGCTGCTCCGGGTCCGAGGAGATGATCATCGCGTCGCGCAGATCGTCGTCGGAGACTTGCTCGGCACCGTGCTCGTACATCGCCTTCGGGTCGTGCCAGTCCTCTTTGTAGAACTCCTTCGGCTGGGCGCCCTTCCAGACCCGCGCGCCCTCGAGGGCGGCCTCGTCGTCCGGCGCCCAGGAGAAAGCCGCCTGGAGGACGATCTCGCCCGGCTCGCGGCCAGCGTCTTCGGCGGCGCCGCGGTAGGCATCGAGGATCCTCGGCACTGCTTCGGGGTCGGCCAGGGTCCAGACGCCGTCGCCCTGGCGCCCCGCCACGGCCGCCGCCTGCGGGCCGAAGGCCGAGACGTAGATCGGCGGGCGCCGCCCCTTTGGCAGGCTGTGGATGAAGGCGCCCTCGGCGGCGAAGTGGTCACCCTCGCCGCTCAGTTTCTTGCCGTCCCAGAGCGCCCGGATCATTTCCAGCGCCTCCTCCATCCGCTCGATCTGCTCGCCGACCGCGGGCCAGCCTTCGCCCAGCGGCGCCTCGTTCAGCGCCTCGCCGGAGCCGAAGCCGAGGTAGGGGCGCCCGGGGAACATCAGCTCCATCGTCGCCCAGGCCTGGGCGATCAGCGCCGGGTGGTAGCGCGGCCCCGGGGGGGTGACGCCGGTGCCGAAGAGGGCGCGGTCGGTCGCCTGCGCGGCGGCGCCGAGCCAGACCCAGGCGTTGCCGGACTCGCCGCCCTCCCACCAGGGCTGGAGGTGGTCGCTGCAGCCGATCCCGTCGAACCCGGCCCGCTCCGCCGCGACCGCCTGGCGCAGCAGCTCGTCGGGCGGGAACTGCTCGTGAGCGCAGAAGTGCAGGTAGCGCATCTCAATTGCGTGGCTACCCGTTTGGACATCGGTCAAGCGGGGGTACGAGACCAGCCCGAATCCCAACGAAAGGAGGACGTGATGGCCGAGTTGACGACGCTGGAGGAGAAGCTGGCGGAGGTTTTGGGCCTGGCGCAGGCGGCCCAAGGCGCGACCGAAAAGGTCGAGGGCCTGGTCGAGGACGAGGAGATCGTCGCCACCCTGACGCGGATGCGCGAGGAGGCCGAGGAGACGGAGAGCCGCTGCACCGAGGCGGCCGACAGTCGCAACGGCAAGAAGACGGCGATCCTCGAAAAAGCGCAGGAAACGAAAGGCGAGGCGACCGAGATGATGTCGACCTATCTCGGCGGCGATTCCGACGGGCTCGATGGCTTCGAGTTCCTGACGATGGCCGAGGCCGGCGAGGTCGGCCACTGGGCGGTACTCGGCAAGCTGAACGAGTCCGCGAACGAGAGCGAGATCTCCGAGCTGGTCGAGTGGGCCCTGCCGATCCAGGAACGCCACTTCGCCGACGTCAAAGACGGCTCGCTGAAGTTGGCCGGGGAGAAGGACCCCTACGAGGAGTCCTAGCGCTCGCATGCCGCAGCCGCTGCTTCCCATCTACCTCAACGACCACCTGGCGGGTTCGACCGCGGGGGTCGAGCTGGCGCGGCGGCTGCGGGCGAGCAACGAAGACGACGAGGAGTTCGGACCGGCGTTGGCCGAGATCTGCGCCGAGATCGAAGCCGATCGGGAGACGCTGAAGGCAGTGATGGACCGGCTGGGAGTCGACCAGAGCAAGGTCAAACCGGCCGCCGCGGTGGTCGGCGAGCGGCTGGGTCGGTTGAAGTTGAACGGCCAGTTGCGGGGCTATTCGCCGCTCAGCCGTCTTGACGAGCTCGAGCTGCTGCAGCTCGGCGTCACCGGCAAGCGTCGGCTCTGGCGGGCGCTCGAGCACACCCACGCAGAGGATCTGTCGGGCTTCGAGTTGGACGCACTGGCCGAGCGTGCCACCAGCCAGCTGCGCCGGCTCGAAGCGCTGCACCTGAAGGCTGCTTCGCTGGCTTTGTAGGCAGGCGCGGCGCGTTTCTCCGGCGACACGCAGGGGTACAGAGCGGAGAAAGAGGCCCAGGGGAGCGGTCAGTCCGCTCACTCCTCTCAAACCCCCGTAGGACGAAATCACGGAAGGCGAGAGGATGAAGGTAATTGTCACCGGTGCGACCGGAAACGTCGGCACCAGCACGGTCAAGGCGCTGAGCGAGAGCCTTGAGATCGACGAGATCGTCGGCTTGGCACGCCGCAAGCCGACCCTGACCCTGCCGAAGACGAGCTGGGTCGAGGCGAACATCCTCAGTGCCGACCTGGAGGCGATCTTCGAGGGAGCCGACGCGGTCATCCACCTGGCCTGGGCGATCCAGCCCTCGCGCGACGACGTGACGCTGGAGCGGATCAACGTCGAGGGCAGCCGGCGGGTCTTCGAAGCGGTGGCGGCGGCCGGCGTCCCGAAGCTCGTCCACGCCTCTTCTGTCGGCGCCTACTCCTGCGGCCCGAAGGACCGCGAGGTCGGCGAGGACTGGCCGACCGAGGGCACGCCGACGTCCTTCTACTCGCGCCACAAGGTCGCGGTCGAGCGCGAGTTGGATCGCTTCGAAGCCGCCAATCCCGAGACCCGGGTGGTGCGGATGCGCCCGGCGCTGATCTTCAAGGACGAGGCCGCGACCGAGATCCGCCGCCTCTTCGTCGGGCCCTTCCTGCCCAACTTCCTCCTGCGCCGCGGCCTGCTCCCGGCCCTTCCTCGGATCGACCGCCTGCGCTTCCAGGCGGTGCACTCCGAGGACGTCGGGCAGGCCTACCTGCGGGCGGTCCTGACCGACGTGGACGGGGCCTTCAACCTCGCCGCCGAGCCGCCGCTCAGCCCGGAGGAGTTGGCCGAGCGGATCGGGGTGCGCAGCTTCCCCGTGCCGGCCCGCGTTGTGCGCCGCCTCGCCGAGGTGAGTTGGAAGATGCGCCTGCAGCCGACCCCGCCGGGCTGGCTCGACATGGCGCGGAACGTGCCGCTGATGTCCTCCGACCGTGCCCGCACCGAGCTCGGCTGGGAGCCCCGCCACACCGGGGTCGAGGCGCTGGAAGAGCTGCTGGAAGGTATGCGCGAGGGCCATGGCGATGGGACCGCGCCGCTCGAGGCCGACAGTGCCGGCGCCCGGCTCGACGATCTCAAGACCGGGGTCGGCGCCCGCCAGTGGGATCGCGACCGCGACGAGCAGCTGGTCAAGTACCTCGCCGACGTCCACTCGATCGAGCTGCAGGCGCTGGCGCAGCTTCGTCCCGCTTTGAGCATCGCCGGCGACGAGCGCCTCTGCCGCGCCTTCGAGCGGCATCTGATCGAGACCGAAGACCAGGAGCGGCGTGTGCGCGAGCGCCTGGAAGAGCTCGGCGGCAAGGCCTCGAAGCTGAAGGACGCGGCGGGTGCGAGCGGCGGCTGGGCGATGGCCGCCTTCGCAGCCAGCCAGCCCGACACCCCGGGGAAGCTGGCGATGCACGCCTACTCCTACGAGCACATGGAGCTCGCCGCCTACGAACTGCTGAAGCGGCTGGCAGAGCGCGCCGGGGACGAGGAGACGGCGCGGATGGCCGCCGACATTGCCGACGAGGAGAGCCGGATGGCCGAGCGGCTGGAGGAGTCCTTCGACACCGTGGTCGAGGTCTCCCTGGGGGCAGTCGATGCGGACCAGCTCGACTCCGCGCTCCTCGCCTACCTACGCGACGTCCACGCCCTTGAGGGCCAGGCGGCGAAGCTGCTCGAAGCCGGCGCCGAGCGGGTCGACGACGAGCACCTCGAGGCTGCCTTCCGCGACCACCTCGCGGAGACCCGCAGCCACCTGGCGCGGGTCGAGGGCCTGCTGGAAGAGCGTGGCGCCCGGCCCTCGCTGGTCAAGGACACGCTGCTGAAGGCCGGCGGGCTCAACCTCTCCGCCTTCTTCGCCGCCCAGCCCGACTCGACCACCAAGCTCGCCGGCTTCGCGTTCGCCTTCGAGCATCTCGAGATCGCCGCCTACGAACTCCTGCAGCGGGTCGCCGCCCGGGCCGGCGACGAGGGCGTGGTCGCGGCGGCAGAGGAGATCCTCGCCGAGGAGCGCCAGGCGGCCGAGCGGGTCGCCGAGAGCTGGAACCGCCCCGACGTGCCGCTCGGAGTGGCCTCGTGAAGGCGCTCACCTTTCACGGCAAACGCGACGTCCGCGTCGACGAGGTGCCGGACCCGAGGATCGAGAAGCCGACCGACGCGATCGTCCGCATCACCTCGACCGCGATCTGCGGCTCCGACCTCCACCTCTACGAGGTGCTGGGGATGTTCATCGAAGAGGGCGACATCCTCGGCCACGAGCCGATGGGGATCGTCGAGGAGGTCGGCTCCGAGGTCAGCCACATCGAAGCGGGCGACCGGGTGGTGATCCCCTTCAACATCTCCTGCGGCGAGTGCTGGATGTGCAAGGAGAAGCTCTTCGCCCAGTGCGAGACGACGCAGAATCGCGAGCAGGAAAAGGGCGCCTCGCTGTTCGGCTACACCAAGCTCTACGGCGAGGTGCCGGGCGGCCAGGCCGAGTACCTGCGGGTGCCGCAGGCCCATTTCGGGCCGATCAAGGTGCCCGCGAACGGGGCGCCGGACGAGCGCTACCTGTTCCTCTCCGACGTGCTGCCGACCGCCTGGCAGGCGGTCGAGTACGCGGCGATCCCGAAGGGCGGCAGCGTCGCCGTCTTCGGGCTGGGGCCGATCGGGCAGATGTGCGCGCGGATCGCTCTATATAAGGGGGCGGAGAAGGTGATTGCGGTGGACTCCGTCCCCGAGCGCCTGGAGATGGCGCGGCGCCACGGCGTCGAGGCGATCAACTCTGACGAGCACGATGACGTGCCGGGCGTTATCCGCGAGATGACCGGTGGGCGCGGCCCCGACGGTGTGATCGATGCGGTCGGGATGGAGGCCCACGGCTCCCCCGGTGCCGAGCTGATGCAGAAAGCGGCCGGCCTGCTGCCCGACGCGCTCGCGGCCAAGGCGACCGAAAAGGCCGCGGTCGACCGCCTCTCGGCGCTGCTCGAAGCGATCGACACGGTGCGCCGCGGCGGCACGATCTCGATCTCCGGCGTCTACGGCGGCCAACTCGACCCGCTGCCGATGATGCAGCTCTTCGACAAGGGCGTGCAGATCCGCATGGGTCAGGCGCACGTGCGGCGCTGGACCGACGAGATCCTGCCGCTGCTCGAAGGCAACGAGGACCCGCTCGGGGTCGACGACCTCACCACCCACCAGCTGCCGCTGGCCGAGGCGCCGAGCGCCTACGAGATGTTCCAGAAGAAGGAAGACGGGGCGATCAAGGTCGTGCTGAAGCCGTGAAGGCGCCGCGCGGGCGGCTCAAGCGCTCGGACTGCTCGGGCCCCGGCATCGCCCGGCGGCGGCGCGGCGGCGGCTTCAGTTATCTCGATCCGGAAGGCGGGCGCATCCGCGACGAAGACACGCTGGAGCGGATTCGCGGCCTGGTGATTCCGCCGGCCTGGCGAGAGGTCTGGATCTGCGGCGACCCCTACGGCCACATCCAGGCGACCGGTCTCGACGAAGCCGGGCGTAAGCAGTACCTCTACCACGAGCGCTGGCACCTGCGGGCGGCGCAGCGCAAGTTCGAGTCGATGCGCGAGTTCGCGGCGGTGTTGCCGAAGCTGCGCCGGGCGGTCAAACGGGACCTCGCCCGCGAGGGGATGCCGCGCGAGCGGGCGCTGGCCTGCGCGATCCGCCTGCTCGACCTCGGCTTCTTCCGCATCGGCGGCGAGGAGTACGCCGAGACCAACGAGAGCTACGGCGTCGCTACCGTGCTGCGCGAGCACGTCTCGATCGAGGGCGAGGAGGTGGTCTTCGACTTCCCGGCCAAGAGCGGCCAGCGCCGCGTCCAGTCGATCCGCGACCCCGAGGTCAAGGCGGCGATCGAGGCGATGCGCCGTCGCCGCAGCGGCCCCGACGACCTGCTCGTCTTCCGCGAGGACGGCGCCTGGCGGGACGTCCGCTCCGAGGAGGTCAACGCCTACCTGCAGGAGAAGGCGGGGGAGGAGTTCTCGGCCAAGGACTTCCGCACCTGGCACGGGACGGTGCTCGCCGCGGTCGAGCTGGCGCGCGTGGAGGCGCCCTCCTCGAAGGGCGGTGCCGAGCGCGCGATCCGCGCCGCGATCAAGCGGGTCGCGGAGCGTCTCGGCAACACCCCGGCGGTCTGCCGCAGCTCCTACGTCGACCCGCGCGTGCTCGACCGCTTCCGCGACGGCAAGACGATCGAGCTGCCGAATCTCGCCGCCGAAGACACCGTGGCGCCGCGGCACCAGGCCACGATCGAGCGCCGCGTGCTGGAGCTGATCGGCTAGGTCTGGTCGGGCTTGGTGACGGCGCTGACGTAGAAGAAGTCCACCAGGAAGCGCTTGGTCTCGACCGGGCCGTAGGCGGCGAGGTCGCTCCAGGGGTCCGAGTAGGCGTCGCCCGGTCCGAGCTTGACGAGCAGGCGGGCGATCGGGTCGAGCAGACGGTGCCAACGGCTTTGGGTGAGGCCCATGTCCATGATCACGACGCGAGCCCCTGGGCGCAGCCGCTCCCATGCCTGTGCGAGGGCGGGGCGCGGTTCGGGCAGCGCCGAATAGCTGAGGCTGAAGAGCACCCCGTCGACCTCGCGATCCAACTGGAGCCGAGTGGCGTCCTGGTGGAGCAGCTGCACGTTCGACCAGCCCCGCCGCTCGATCAGCCTGCGCGCCTCGGCCAGCATGCCCTCGGAGGCATCGATGCCGATCACGGTCCCACCCGGCCCGACCGCCTCGACCAGGTAGGGAAAGTTCCGCCCAGTCCCGGCCCCGATCTCCAAACCGGTGTCGCCCGGCTTCAGCCCCAGTGCCGCCACCGCCCTGCGCCGAGCTGGAGGGAAGATCAGATACAGCGGCTCGAGCGTGCTGTAGAGGCGAGCCACCCGATCGTACTGCCTGCTGTTGGCGCTTTGGGAGCGGCGGGTCGGATGCTCAGCGGCCTCGCTCATCAGGGGCGAGGGTAGAGCGTTTCCCTGGGCTCATCGCTGGATCTTTGTCGCCCACGAGAAAGCCTCAAAAGAGTCGCCCCCAAACCTGCAGGAGGTAGCTGTCCGCGGCGCTTGAGACGCTCCCGCCGTGCAGGGTCCCATTCCCAGGGAGAATGTCTTCCGTACCTATTGGCGGTTCGCTGCTGAGCGGCAACTGGTGTTCGAGCAGCGGCTTGAAGGCAGAGCGGCGCCTTGGACTGACGACGCGATTCTGCGGGAGTATCGGTTCTGCAACGTCTTCCGGGCCAGCGACCGGGTCAGTCAGGCGCTGATCGGGGTTGCCTATGCCCGGGACGATTTCAGCGCCGAGGATCTGTTTCTTCGCGTCGTGCTCTTCCGCCTCTTCAGCCGCCCGGAGACGTTTGAGCTGATCGAGGCCGAGGCTGGCCTCCTGACCACCGCGAATTTCGATGAGCAGGAGGTCGGAGGTGTGCTCGACCGTGCGTTCGAAGAAGGTCGCCGTCTCTACACGGCCGCCTTCATCCTTTGCGCCAACGACGCCTACGGGCACCGTCGCAAGCATCGAAACCACCTTGCGCTCGTCACGTCGATGCTTGGGGAGGGTTTGCCCGCGCGCTTGACTGAGGCGCCTTCATTGCGCGCCGTCTACGAGCTGCTGGTCGAATGGCCACTTATCGGTCCGTTTATGGCCTATCAGCTGGCGATCGACCTCAACTACAGCCCGCTGCTGAATTTCGATGAGAACGAGTTCACCGTTCCGGGGCCCGGCGCGCTGCGTGGCCTCCGCAAGATCTTTGCTGGCCTCGGTGGCCTGAGTCCTGCCGATGCCGTGTACTGGCTGGTCGACTACCAGGGGGAGGCGGAGCAGAAGCTCGGGATCGCGCCGCCGTCGCTCTTCGGCCGCCCCCTGCATGCCATCGACTGCCAGAACCTGCTTTGCGAGGTCGACAAGTACTGCCGCGTCGCCTATCCCGAGCTGGAGAGCGAGCGCACCCGGATTAAGCAGCGCTTCCGTCCCAACCCCGAGCCGCTTCGCCTCGCCTTTCCGCCGAAGTGGGGGATCGACGAGCTATGTCGCTGATCCTCCACCTTTCTGACCTTCACCTGGGCAGTCCCTCGGCTGGTCAGAAAGACTACGAAGACAAGTTCGCGGCGGGAGACGACGTCGGCGTGAGCGACCGCGACCACCTAGCACACACCCTGAGTGCGCTCGGTGCCGCGCTGGTGAAGCAGGAGAGGCGCCTCGAGGCGGTGGTCGTCAGCGGCGATCTGACCACGGGCAACGAACCCGACGGATACGAGGACTTCGCCGAGCTGCTTGCGCAGCTCGGCGAAGCCAAGCCACCACCCGATCGGGTGGTGGTCGTTCCCGGCAACCACGATGTCGACCGCCATCTCCAGCCCGGGGACCCCGGCAAGCTGAAGAGCTTTAGGGAGACGGTGCGGGGTAAGTACTGCACGCCGCTGATCATGGGCATCGACTACGACGACTCCGGTCCTCGCAACCCGCGCGGCTACGGCAAGGTCGAGCCCGTGCTCGACCTCGAGGACGCGGTGGTCGTCGCCTTCAATTCGGCCGATTACTGCTGGACCCGGGAGGCGACGACGAAGACGGACTGGGACACGGTGATCGCCTCCCTGGGGGCGGGGGAGGAGCCCGACAAGGCGGACGAGCTGCGCGCCACCCTGCGTGACGATCTCTTCTGGTTGCGCACGAAAGACATCCCGAGAGTTGATCAGGGGCAGCTTGAGGGCCTCGAAGCGCTGATGAAGAAAGCGCGTCTGGACCGGGATCCCGACGAAGACCCTCGACTGCGGATTGCCGTTCTGCACCATCCGATCGGTGTCGTCTCGGCCCGCGAGGAAATCAAGGACTTCGAGGTGATTACCAACCTTGCCACCTTGCGCACGTTCCTTTACCACTGGGGCTTTCACCTCGTCCTCCACGGCCACAAACACAACCCCTACTCGGGCTGGGACTGGGTGGCGCCGCCGCGGGCCGATCTCGACGAGGCGGTCGGACGCCGGGCGCTGGTGCTCGGCGCTCCGGCCAACTTCAAAATCGACCAAAAGATCTGCCGGCTGCTAGAGATTTGCCCCGACGGCGCCAAACCGGTCGCAGGTGCGCCGCGTGTGCGCGTGATTCCGATTGAGGGTGTCGAGCAGGGCGAGCCGCTGACGCTGAGCTTTGACGCCCCGGTCCACTCGCTTGCCCAGCCGTTCATCACGGCCACGCGCCAGGACACCCCCTGGGTAGTAGAGGCGAAGACCGCCGACGCCGCCTACCAGCAGCTACGCGACCTGCGCGCCGACGGCGGCAACCGCGCGGTGATCAGCGTCGTGGAAGACCCGGCCTCGACCGAGTATCTACCGACCAACTACCCCAAACCGGAATCGGTCCACCCGCTGGAGCAGGTGGTCGACTGGTGGCAGCACCCGCGACCGGAGGCGATCAACTCCTTCTCTGGCTCTCAGTTCAACCACGGCGAACGACTTTATTTGGGCGGCGACGCGATTACGCAGGCTGTTGAAGCGCTGCCGAGCAGCAAGGCGATCGCCCTGCTCGTTTGGCCAGACGAGGCGGGTGACAGCGCGCAGGAGTTCCCCGCCTTTACCCTCGTCCAGCTTCAGAAGCGGGTACAGGGGAGCACGGTTTTCCTAGACGTGGTTGGCATCTTTCGCAAGCAGGATCTCGACTATTGGTGGCCGGTGAACATGGCCGAGCTCGCCCAGATCCAGAAGCATGCGCTAGAGGCCGCTCAAGGTGGGTCCGGCGACGGGATGAAGGCGGCGAAGCCGGGGCGCTTGATCGCGATGACCAGCATTGGCGCCCACGAGAACACCATCCCGCAGATGGCCGGCACGGTGCTCGATCGGGCCGTCGACCTTCGGCCGGAGTGGATCTATTACCTCGCCCACCTCGCCGCTCACCCTGGCCAAAAAACCACAGGCGAATGGGAGGAGGCGTTAGAAGATATTGGCGAGCGGGAGGGTGATGGGCTTCTTATCCCCTCGGTGGGGGTGCAGCGTCTGACTGCGGCAATGGAGATCCACGTCGCCGGCGGAGGAACCTCGGCCCGCTTCCGGGCGCTTGCGAAGGCGGTGGCGAAGCTGAGTGCCGCCGCCGATCTCGCCGAACGCATGCTGCGCAAGCACGAAAAACCCGACCAAGAGGATCTGGACGCCCGTGGAGAGGCGCTCCGAGAAAGCGTCGCCCAAGTGCGAGCGGCGCTGCGGGCGGTTGTCAGAGATGCGAAGAAGGAGGAGACGGTGAATGGTGGTTGAAGCGTCCGCTGTGGCTGCGAACCTGCCGCAGATCATGCGTTTCTCCCGGGACGATCTCGTCAAGGCAGCGCTCGATTTAGCGACTGCGTCAGCGGCTGTTTCGAACTACTGCGACCACGTCGAGCACAACGAGCGCACCGAGATAGAGGACGTGCGCAAAGCTGGCGCGGTGTTGCGCGAAACCGCCGTTTGTCTCAGTACGGTCGGCGGGCGCGACCCGGTGGAGCTGTACGCGCAGCGGCTGGCCGTGATCGAGGCTCGCCACGTCCTGCACACCGAGGACTCGTTCGACGGCGAGGCTGCAGCCCGTGAGATCGCCGACTGGCGGGGCCTGCAACTGGTCCAGGCCACCCACGACCGTGCCTACCACGCCGACGTCATCGGTCTCACTAAGTGCGACCAGCTGCGTCACTACGCCCTGCACGTCGCCAAGCTCGCCGGCGCAACCGCGCAGGTAGCTCGCGGCGAGTTGGACCGCGCGGACTGGTTGCAGAGGCGGGTACCGGACATGCTGCTCTTCGGCCTGAAGCTGGCGACGGTGACTTCGGAGGCTCTGCCTGCCGAGGAGGTAGAGGTCACCCTCTCCTTTGGCACGCCACATCGTATAGCTGCATAGATAAGTGCTAGCGCTGGTTCTGTCCAGCCGTGCTTCTACCTCGTATGACCGCGGTGGTCGTTGCAGGCGAAGAACTTCTGCACAGAGATGTTCTCGCAGGGGCAACTGGGCGGTCTCAGAGGCCGGTGCCTGAAAGTCGGGCTGAGAGGTACGAATTCGGTCCCTTGACGGCTGCCGGACCAGATGAGAATCTGCCCGGGCTGTGAATCTCGTCCGCAGGCGTTTACTCGTCCTACTCGCGATCGCCTTGATCGCGGTGCTGGCGCTGGCCGGCAGCGCGCAGGCGGCGCTTTCGGTCTCGCCGACCCGGACCTTCGGGGGAATGGGCTCGCTCTACGGGTTGGCTCCCGACGGCACGATCTGGGCGACGCCGGCCGGCGAAAGCAGCACGGCGAGCTTCTTCCACCTCGACGACGAAGGCAACAACCTGGGCGACGGGTTCTCGGTCAGCCGCAACGGCTACTTCCCGCTGGGCATCGGGTTCTACGGCAATCGCGTCTACGTGACGGTCTCCAGCAGCTTCGGCGGGCGCCTGATCAGCTACCAGGCCAACAGCGCAGACCCAGCCCACGACTTCCTTTTCACCGACGCTGGAACCGACGAACGGATCGGTTCCAACCAGGCGGCGCTGCGGGTCTTTTCCGACGGCAGCATGGCGGTGGCGCTGGGTCAGGAAAACAAAGTCGGCACCCTCGACGGCAAAGATCTGACGAAAGAACACCCCTTCTACCCGCAGGCCTTCCACGGGGCGGGGATCAACAAAAACTTCCTCGCCGAACCGCCGTTTGCCCTCGAAAGCTGCGTGCTCGGGCTCGGGGGAGTCCCGGTCTCCGGCGAACCGGGAAAATGCGGGAACCAACACGGCCGCGCCGGCACCCAGGCCCCCGACGGCGTCAACTACCCCAACGACATCGCCTTCGGCCTCGGCGGCATCTACATCTCCGAGGGAGGGGGCAACGAGATCACCCACTACAACACCGTGGCCAACCCGGGCGCCACTCTCGACCTGCGGTTCGGCGTCGGTCCCGGCAGCGGGGCGGGGCAGCTCACTGGCCCGGAATCGATCGTGCGGCAACCGAGCACTGGCTGGCTCTACGTCAGCGAGGGAGGGAACCGGCGGATCTCGGTCTTCGACGGGGACGGCCACTTCATCGCCGCCTTCGGCTACGGGGTCTTCAACGGGGCCGACGAAATGCAGGTCTGCGGGATCGAAATCGGCCCCTGTCAGGCCGGCGTCTCCTACCTCGCCGATTCGCGCTCCTACTTCAGCCGACTCGATTTCGCGCCCAACGGCGACCTCTACGCCTACATGCCGCTGGTCGGCGCGATCCAGGTGTTCGCGGTGGCCGGGGGTCCCGGGGGCGGTGGCACCGGGGGTGGCTCATCAAGTGGATCGGGTGGCGGCTCGAGCGCCCCTGGCGCTGCCAGCGGCTCGACGACCCCGCCGCCGGAAAAAGACAAAGTCCGGATCAAAGCGAACCCGCTGAAGGTTGCGAAAGGCACCAAAACCAAGCTGACGGCGATCGTCAATCCGCCCGACACTTGCCAGCAGCGCCTCGTCCTCTTCCAGGAAAAAGTGCCGCGCTCCTGGAACAACCTCGGTAAAGCGATCAAACCGGGGAAGACCTGCACCGCCTCCAAACGGGTCAAAGTGACCGCGAAGACGGTCTACCGCGCGGTCCTGATCCGCCCCGCGGGCCACGTGACGCTTGGCTACTCGCCGCTGCTGACTGTGAAGCTGAAATAGACGAGGCCTTTCTACGCGGATTCCTCCTCGCTTTCGGCTGTGTAGAGAGCTGCGGACATTGTGCTACGTTGTCAACAGATGGCTGAGACGGTAAATGTATCGGTGCGCATGAATCGGGAGACGGCCGCGCGCATTCGCGCCCGGGCTGAGGCGCGCGGCGAGCGCCTCTCCGACGCCTTGCGCCGTTATGCCGAGGAGGGAGACCGCGCCGAGTCTCACCCCGGGATCGTCTTCCGTCCGGGGCCGTCGGGCCGTCGGGCCGCTCTTGCCGGCGGCCCCGACATCTGGGAGATCTGCTTTGCCGCGCGTCAGCTCGGCGGCGGGAGGCAGGCTGCCGAGCGGCTCGCCGAGGAGCTCTCGCTCACCCCCGATCGAGTTGCGGTGGCGCTCCGCTACGAGGCCGAGTTCCCGGAGGAGATCGAGGCCAGGATCGAGTTGCACGAGCGCGAAACGGCTCACTACGAGTCACTAGTCGGCGACTGAGCCCTGCTCGACGTGTGAAGCTGCTGCTGGACGAGATGTACCCCGCCCGCCTGGTGCAAGTGCTGCGCGAGCGGGGCGCGGACGCCGAGGGAGTTGACGAGCGTAGCCCGTTACGCGGGCTCGCCGACGAAGAGCTGTTGGTGGTCGCTGCCCGCGAGGGACGGGCGCTTGTCAGCGAGAACGTCGCTGACTTCATGCGCCTCTACGGTGAATGGGGCGCCGCCAATCGCCGGCACGCCGGAATCGTGATCGCCCTCTCTTCACGTTTCTCGCGCACCCCTGCGGGTTACGAGGTTCTCGTGGACTCATTGGTCGAGCTCTGCGCGCAGCGCCCAGGGCATGGGGCACTCGCCGACGCGGTCCACTTTCTAGTCCGCTCCTGAGACGCAGCGGGCCGCGGTCCTTCTGCCGTGAATCGCCCTCCCTATCAGCAGGCATGTACGGTGGTGCCGATGGAGACGGTCCTGGTCAGCGGTGGGTCGGGGTTCCTTGGGGGGCGCTGTGTGGTCGAGTTGCTGCGTCGCGGCTATGCGGTGCGGACGACGGTGCGGGACCTTGCGAAGGAGGGGGAAGTGCGGGCGCGGGTCGGGTCTGAGGTCGACCCGGGCGAGCGGCTCACGGTGCTGGCGGCGGATCTGCGCTCCGACGAGGGGTGGACGGAGGCGGTCGCGGGATGCGAGTACGTGCTTCATGTCGCCTCGCCGTTCCCCTCGGCCCAGCCGAAGGACCCCGACGAGCTGATCGTGCCAGCGCGGGAGGGGACGCTGCGGGTGCTGCGGGCTGCTCTTGACGCCGGGGTCCGCCGTGTTGTCGTTACCTCCTCGGTGGCCGCCGTCCGCGGCAGCACCGAGTCGGCCTCGGCGCCGCTCACCGAGGCCGACTGGACGGACCCGGACTACCCCAAGCTGACTCCTTACGCCCGCTCGAAGACGATCGCCGAGCGGGCGGCCTGGGAGCTGGTGCGGGAGCGGGGAGAGGAGGAGAAGCTGGCGGTGGTCAACCCCGGCGCGATCCTCGGCCCGGTCCTCGGCAGCGAGCGCTCCAGCTCCCTGGCGCTTGTCGAGCGGCTGCTCAACGGGATGCCGGGGACGCCGCGGATCGGCTTCAGCGTCGTCGACGTGCGCGACGTCGCCGACCTCCACATCCTGGCGATGACCGCCGAGGAGGCCGGCGGCGAGCGCTACCTCGCGGTCGAGCGCTTCCAGTGGATGGCCGACGTCGCCAAGGTCCTGCGCGAGCGCCTCGGGCCGGAGGCGGCGAAGGTGCCGAAGCGCTCGGTCCCCGATCTGTTGGTGCGAGGCATGGCGCTGTTCGACCCCGCCGCGCGCTCGGTCGTCGGCCAGCTCGGCCACCGGGTCGAGCTCTCCAACGCGAAGGCGCGGGCGCTGGGTTGGGAGCCGCGCCCGGTCGAGGAAACGATCGTCGACTGCGGCAGGAGCCTGGCCGGATGAAGATGCGCGGCGATGCTGGCGGTCGAACCGCTATCGCGCCGGGGGGATCGCAACGCCGCCTCCCGGCACCGCGAGTACCGGTGGCAGGTTCAGCCGGCGACAAGCGCTCGGATCAAGCCGGCCGTTGATTCGATAGACCCCCGCTGGAGGCGCTTTGACGACCTCCCGCACATGAGGGTCCTGGTTCATCCAGAGGCTCTCCTGCGGGGCATTGCGCGGCCCGAAAGCGGTGGCGGGAGTGACTACGACATAGTCGAATTGGCCACGGTTCACGGCTCGGCGCCAGGCAGGGCAATCGGTGATCGGGCGAAATGCTCCGTCTGCGCCTGGCGCGGCGATATAGCCGACACGGTTAGTCAAGCCAGAGTCGGAGAAGAGGTACTGACCGAAAGCGCCGGCGGGCCCGACCACCCCGATCGTTGCATTACGCAGGTGCCGGGCCCAGCCATCGATGCGATGCCACTGGGGCGAATCGCGGAAGCCGGGATTGTCCGCCGCCGGAGCCAGGGCGGGCTGGTAGCGGTCGCGAAAGTACGCCCGCTGGGTTGGGTAGCCGACGATCGCGCCAGTGAAAAGGACGCCGAGCACGATCGCGGCGGCGGCGCGGCGGGGCCGAAGCGGAGCGATCGCGACAACCAGCGCGAGGACGACCAACGCCACCACAGCCAGGCCGGCGCCCGCGCGCCCCGGGAGCCAGTCGAACGACGAGAGCGCGTCGACAGCGAAGACGGCCGCCAAGCCCGGGCCCAGCATCGTGCTGCTGACACCCCGGCGATGCAACTGCAGCAGCAGCAATGAAAGGCCGAGCGCAAGCGCGGGAGCGAGGTAGCGCAAGTTCGTCTCGAAGCCGGCGGGGTGACCGATGGCCCCAGAGGCCGAGATGGGGATGAATACGTAGGCGATGGCGGTGCCGAGCGCGGCGAGGCCGAGGACGCGCTCAAGGGCCGGACCGCGAACGACGGCCAGCCCGATTCCAACTGCGGCGCCGAGCAGGACGAGCGGCCAGAGCGGGCCGATCGCGCTGTCCAGAGCCGGTGCGAACTGGTGCACCCAGACACCAGGCGACGCCGCGTAATCGGCGACCGAATGTGGCGTCCGAGGGTAGAGGCCGACCTGGTCCGGACCCGGCAGCAGGCCGCTCGAAATCCAGGGAAGCGGGTTGCCCGTATGCGCGAGGTTGCGCAGGTACCAGTAGCCACCGCCTGCCAGGATGGCGCCGAGCCAGATCAGCATCGCTCGCCGCCTGTGGTGGCGCTGCATCCAAGCCAGGCCGGCGCATAGCACCGCCACGGGTACCAACAAGGTGATCTTGGTGCCGATTGCCAGCCCGGCGGCCAATCCGGCGACCAGCACAATGCCTCGGGAGCGGCTGTCGAGGCTGCCATCGCCGGCAGCCGGCGCGTTGAGAAGGAGCGCTGCCATCGCCAGGAGGAGCGCAATTCCGGCGATGTCGTTGGGTGCATTGCCGGCCTGCGCCTGCGCCATCTGGGTGCCAAGTACGAGTGCCGTGGCGATCGTCGTCTCGGCGCTACGGCCTAATGGTCGCCCCACGCACCAGGCGGCGAGGAAGGCCAGTCCCAGCCAGCCCAGATTGATGAACGGGGAGAGGAAGTCGGTGCCCCAGGTCAGCATGCCGACCGCGTGGACGAGTTCGGAGTTTTGCGGGTAGAACCAGGCGGTTAGGGCCATGGGGTCGGTGAACCGCAGCCCCCAGGTGTCGGCGCCCTGGAAGATCCCGGCGGCGAGCGGCAGGTGGTACCAGACGCTGTCCTGGCGATAGATGCCGTGGTCGAGGCTGTCCTGTACTCCGCCGGCCCAGCGGAGGACCGTGAAGAGGACGACCGCCATTGCTAACCACAGCAGACTTCGCGGTACCGGCGGCGACGGTGGCGCAGGTGCGCCAGTTCGAGAGGGGATTCGCCGGCAGGCGTAGACGGTGGCCGCGGCAGAGGCGACCAGTACTCCCAGGAAGTAAGCCGGGGTGAGGAGGTCGAAGCTGCCGATCAGCTCGGCGAGGACCACAAGCGCCGCAAGCCCGATAACCACCTCGGCCAGGCGGGCCGGCGCCCCTTCCCAGGCCGGCGCGAGCACGTTTCTTAGCGACACACCGATAAGGCCGAGTGCCAGGCAGGTAGTAATTAGGTAGGCGATTCCCAGCGAATACTCGGTAAAAGACACTTCTACACCAAAGTTTTCATAGTCGTCGTACGTTTCTTGCCCGAACTCAATTAGTCTGCGCAAATCTACTAGCGGCAAACCCGAAAGGCAGAGGTGCGGGGGGACGGTCGAAATCGACGCGCGGGCCTGGGCAACAGGCTCGCATTAGGTGTGCTTGCGTTATTTGCGCTTTCTTTCTTGGTCGCAGTGAGTCAAGTGTCAGCTGCTGTGTGGACGCCACCCGCCACGGTCACCGAAGGTGGTACCCAGTACAGCTTCGGGCAAGATGTCGGCCCGGGCGGCGACGGCATCGTTGTCTGGTCGGGGCCGAACTCCACTGAAGGCGGATACGCAGTCTTCGCCCGCACCGTCGGACCCGGTGGTGAACCTGGCGCCAAGTTACCCATCTCTGCGCCGCAGCCGGGGGCTGACTTGACCAGTAGCTACGCGCCTACGGTCCGCTACGACGCTTTAGGCACTGCGACGGTGGTGTGGCTCGAGTCCTCCTACTCAGGTGGGGGCTGCTTCGCGAAAGCTGGGGGCGGGTCGAGCGGATCGACTTGCGAAATCGACGAGTACGTAAAAGCGCGCCAGGTCGATGCTGGCGAATCTCTGGGTGCCGAGCATGTCCTCTACCACCGTCATGCATCGCTGTCCGGTGAAGGTCAGTTCGGTGGGGGTGGCGGCTACGTCAGCTATGGGCAGCCGAGCCTTGCCGCCGGCCCGGGGGGCACGCTGAACGTCGTCTGGTCGCAGAGCGGCTTTGGTAGTGGTTGTGCGGCATACGGCTACTCGCGTTTCTACGCCGACGATGAATGTGAAGCCGACGAGTCGATCCGCTGGGTGCGGCTCTCGGCTGCAGGAGTGCCGGTGGGTGAACCGAAATCGGTGTACGAAGCGCATACCACCGGCTACGGGTCCGGCCAGCCGCTGCTCCATGTGCGGCTGGGCGCCGCTGCCGACGGCACCGCGACGGTGCTGTTCAGTGCCAGGTTGACCGGCGAAGGCTCCGGCTGCTGGGGCGGCGAAAGCTCGATCGGATACCTGCGAATCGCCCCGAACGGCACGGCAACCGCCGCCCATTCGCTCGACACCGGCTGCGGCTCGACGACGCCGGACCTCGCCGTTGATTCCGGTGGCACCGCGTTCGCCGTCTGGGGTTGGGAAGGAACCTACTCGGGGGACGAAGCGCTGCTGTCACGGATCGATCCGAGCGGTGTCGCAGAGACGCCGCATACCCTGCTTGGCTCCGAAGCGAATGCGCACGTCGCCGGGATCGATGTCGCCCGGCGAGGAGGTGCCGCCATGGCGATCTGGTCCAGGGAAGGGTCAATCGAGTTCCGTTCCCTGCCGCTGAGTGGCGCCCTCGGGCCGATCGCAGTGCTGGCGTCGCCGGCCTCCCGCCATCACCTGTCCTACCCGCGGCTCGCCGTCGCTCCCGACAACTCCGCCCTCATCGCCTGGGAAGACGGCTCCGACTACGGCGGCGGGGATCTTGCCCTGCGGGCGCTGTCGTTGGCGCCGGACGGGAGCCACGGCTCCAGCCACACTCTGATGGCCGCTAACCAATGGGACCACGGCGTGCGTGTGGCGGCCGGCTCCGACGGCGCCTTCATGGCCTCCTGGCGGGTCTCGATTCCAGGCCGCAACCGGATCCAGGCGGAGCGCCTGAGCGACGCTTCGATCGGAAACAACGACGACTTCGCCGATGCCGAGCCGATCGACCCCGAACTGCCCGCCTTCACCGCCGGCTCGAACGAAGGGGCGACCAAGGAGCCCGGCGAGCCGAACCACGCCGGCGACCCCGGCGGCGCCTCGGTTTGGTTCAAGTGGACGCCGACCGAAAGCGGACCGGTGACCCTCTCGACTTGTGCAACCGGGGCGCTCGACCCGGTGCTCGGCGTCTACACCGGCACCAGCGTGGGCGGCCTCACCGAGGTCGGATCCGCCGCGGGCGGAGCGCCGCAGCCGTGCGCCGAAGGCGACAGCGGGGTGCGCTTCGCCGCCGTCGCCGGCACTACCTACCGGATCGCGGTCGACGGAGCGGGCGGCAGCGAAGGCAGTTTCGGGTTGAAGCTGGTTTCCCGCGCCGCCGGCCCGGCGAACGACGACTTCGCCAAAGCGACGCTGCTCGGTAGCGAAAGCAATTACCGCTTCGACTCCAACGCGGATGGTTCCAAGCAGCCAGGCGAGCCCGACCACGGTGGCGACTCCGGCGGTTCGTCGGTGTGGTACGCGTGGACGGCGCCGCGTACCGCCTCGACCTCGATCTGGGTCTGCGGCGAGACCCTCGAAAACCCCCTTCTCGGCGTCTACACGGGCTCTGCCGTCAATGCGCTGACCCCGGTGGAAGCCCTCCCCACGAACTCGCCCGGCTGCGCCGAAGGCCGCGAGATCCGCTTCGCCGCCGTCGCCGGTACCACCTACCGGATCGCGGTGGACGGCAAGGACGGCCGCGAGGGTGCCTTCCAGCTGGCGATCGCCGAGCAGCCCGCGAATGACAATTTCGATCACCCCCAGACGCTGTCCTCGTCGCTGCCGGAATCCAGCTACGGCTCGACGATCTATGGCTCGACGGTCGCGGCCACCAAGGAGCCCGGCGAGCCCAACCACGCCGGCGACCCCGGTGGCGCTTCGGTTTGGTACTCGTGGACGCCGACGAGCGGCGGCCGGGCGTTCCTCTCCACCTGTCTGAGCGGCAGCAGCGAACACGGGGCCCTGCTCGCGGTATACACCGGCTCGGACCTCGCACATCTGACCGAGGTCGGCGCCGACGCTGCATCCGGCTCGAGCTGCTCGGCTGAAGTCGAGTTCGACTACAAAGCCGGGGTCACCTACCGGATCGCGGTAGATGGCAAGGGGGGCGCGGCGAACTCGTTCTCTCTCAACTTAGAAGGCATTCCCGGAAACGATGATCTCGGGCGCGCGCAGAACCTCGGTGGCAGCTTTCCCTGGAGCACCTACAGCAGCAACCGCCACGCTGGCAAGGAGCCCGGCGAGCCCGACCATGCAGGCGATCCGGGCGGCGCCTCGGTCTGGTTCAAGTGGACGCCGACGAGCAGCGGTAGCGGTTTCGTCTCCGCTTGCCTGCAGGGGAGCAAGAGCGCCCTGCTCGGGATCTATACCGCGACCGGCTCCGGGGGTGAAGCGGCCGAAACCGTGTATGGCGGCGGAAGCCCCGGGGTGCCGCCGGAACCGACCATGTCCGACCTGGCGGAAGTGGCCTCGGCGGCGGGCAACGGCCCGAAAAGCGGCTGTCCGAGCCGGGTGAGCGAAGTTCCCCTGAACTTCGTCGCCGGAACCACCTACTACATCGCGGTCGACGGGAAGGAAGGCGTTGAAGGGCCGATCTCGCTATCGCTCGAAAGGCTTCCCGCCAACGACGACTTCGCCGATGCCCAGCAGCTGACCGCTCCGGAACAGATCGGGGGCAGCAACCGCCACGCCACCAAGGAGCCCGGCGAGCCCAACCACGCCGGCGACCCCGGTGGCGCTTCGGTTTGGTACTCGTGGACGCCGACCGCAAGCGGTCACGGAACGGCATCCGCCTGCGGCTACTTTGGCTCGGCACCGTTGCTCGCCGTCTACACCGGCGCTGACGTGTCGCACCTCACCAAAGTCGCGGTGGGCACCGGGGGGAGCTCGGCTGGTTGCTTCTCGCCGGCCAGCGAAGTGGAATTCGAAGTCGAAGCCGGGAAGACTTACTACCTGGCCGTTGACGGCCCGGCCGGGATCGAAGGCTCGTTCGGCCTCCGCTTGAACTTCGACGCCTCGGCCCTCAACGACGATTTCGCGACCCCGCAGCAGTTGACCGGGGCGGGCAGCTACGTCGGCACCAATCGTGACGCCACCAAGGAGCCCGGCGAGCCCAACCACGCCGGCGACCCCGGTGGCGCTTCGGTTTGGTACTCGTGGACGCCGACGAGCAGCGGCATATACGGGATCTCGACTTGCTCCCTCGGGTCGCTCGATCCGCTGCTCGCCGTCTACACCGGAACCTCGCTCGGCTCGCTGACCCAGGTTGCGAGCAACGACAACGGCTCCCATGGCCTCTGCACCGCCGGCGACAGCGAAGTGCGGTTCGAAGTCGTCGCCGGCACCACCTACCGGATTGCGGTCGACGGCAAGGGCGGGAGCTCGGGTCGGTTCGAACTCGACCTTGTCCCAGTACCGGCAAACGACAACTTCGCCGCGGCGACCGAACTCTCGGCGGAGCCCCCCTACTACACCTACAGCACGAACCGATTCGCCACCAAGGAGCCCGGCGAGCTGAACCACGCCGGCGACCCCGGCGGCGCTTCGGTCTGGTACTCGTGGACGCCGAGCGCCAGTGGCACGGTTGAGGTATCGGTCTGCTCTTATTTCGCTAGTGAACCGCTGCTCGGGGTTTACACGGGCGCGACGGTGGCGGGCCTGAACGCGGTTCCAGTCACCGTGAGAAGTGCGGGAGAAGGCTGTGGCAGAGAAGCCAGCTTCGAGTTCGCCGCCGTCGCCGGCACCACCTACCGGATTGCGGTCGACGGCAAAGGTGGCGGCCAGGGCGGCTTCTCCCTGGCGCTGCGCGGCCGGCCGGGTAACGACGCTTTCGCCGCCGCCTTCCCGCTCGCAGCGGCCCTGCCGGGATACGCCTACGGCGAAAACCGCCTTGCCACCAAGGAGCCCGGCGAGCCCAACCACGCCGGCGAGCTCGGCGGCGCTTCGGTCTGGTACTCGTGGACGCCGACGAGTAGCGGCTCGGTACAGATCTCGACCTGTCCCCTCAACGGCCTCGACCCGGTGACGGCGGTCTATACGGGCTCTGAACTTGGGACGCTGAAAACGGTTGCGGCCAACGACAACGGCGGCGCCGGATGCTCGGCGGCAGCCAGCAAAGTCGAATTCAAAGCCGTTGCCGGCACCACCTACCGGATCGCGGTCGACGGCAAGGGTGGCAGCGAAGGCTCCTTCGAACTGCGCCTGCGGCGCGCTCCGCCCGTAAACGACGACTTCGCCGACGCGATCGAAATTCCGCAGGAACCGGCGACGGTGACTGGCACCACCCTCGACGCCACCGCCCAACCGGGCGAGGGTTACTGGGCCGAACAGAGTGTCTGGTACAAGCTCGTCGCCGACGAAACCGGGATCGTCCGCCTGCACACCTGCAGCGACGCCGGCGCGCCGATGGGCGTTGCGGTCTTCACCGGGTCTTTGTTGGGAGGCTTGTCGCCGGTCGCGACTGAGGCGGGGGGAACGTCGGCCCAGTGCGACTTCCCGCCGGGATTCTCGTTCTTCCCCAGCGCCCCGGAGGTCGCCTTCCACGCCGTCGCCGGCGCCACCTACCGGATCGCCGTCGACCGCTACGAGCAGATCTCGCCGGTCTTCGAACGGCGTCCTGCAGGATCTTTCACCCTCGTGGTCGATCCGCCCGGGAATGACCTGCGAGCAGCGGCAGAGGTAATCCCGAACGGGGGCGCCGAAATCGAACGCTCGAATGTCGGCGCCACCCGGGAGCCTGAAGAGGCCGAACATGCCGGCGACCCCGGCGGTGCCTCGGCCTGGTTCCGCTGGTTCGCCCAGGGCGACGGTCCGGTGACGATCGATACCTGCGGTAGCGCGATCGACACTCTGCTGGCGGTCACGCAGATCGGCGGCGCCGAAGTTGCCTCGAGCGATGACAGCGACGACTGCGGACCGGGATCGAGCGCCAGCAGCGTCGACTTCGAAGCCGAAGAGGGAGCGAGTTACCTGATCGCCATCGACGGCAAAGGCGGTGCGACCGGCGCGCTGCACGTCAACCTCCAGTTCGACACGCCCGACACTACCCCGCCGGAAACCCACGCCTACTACATCCCGAGTGCCATCAACACCTCCCAGCTCAACTTCTCGACCACGCGCGACGAGCCGGGGTCGAGCTTCGAATGCGCCCTCGACGGCGCTCCGTTCGCGCCCTGCGAAACCGAAGGGACGGGCGAGTCGGCCACGATCTACGTCAAAGGTCTCCCTGTGGGCAGCCACACGCTTGCGGTGCGCGAGGTGGATCTTGCCGGCAACGCCGATCCCACTCCGGTGACGAGGGAATTTGTCGTCGACAAGACCCCGCCCGAGACCTCAATCGATGCTGGGGTGGAAGGGCTCACCCGTTACGTCAGCGGCTTCGGCTTCTCTTCCAACGAGCCGGGCTCCAGCTTCGAATGTTCGCTCGACAAAGGCCCCTTCTTCTACTGCACCTCACCGTTCGGCCCCGGCCCGCTACTTGACGGCGAGCACCGGTTCGAAGTGCGCGCGACGGACCCGGCGGGAAACAGGGACACGACCGCGGCCGTGCGCACCTTCGATCTCGACACTAGGCCGCCGCAGTTGACCATCGACAGCGGGCCCGAAGGTCTGCACGAATCCTCCTCGGCCACCTTTACCTTCTCCGCCGACGAGGAAGCGACGTTCACCTGCAGGATGGACGGCAAACAGGCAGTCGCATGCGAAAGCCCGGTGCACTACGCGAACCTCGTCGACGGCGACCACGTCTTCGATCTCGAGGCCGACGATGCCGCCGGTAATCACGCTCTCACCGTGGCGCGTGAATTCCACGTGGAGGCGAAACCGCCGGAAACCAACCTGTTTAAAGGCCCGCCGCCGCAGACCGCGGAGACGTCTGCAACCTTCGATTTCTCTTCCAACGAGCCGGGCTCCAGCTTCGAATGTTCGCTCGACGGCAACCCCTTCGCCACCTGTGCGAAGCCGGCCACGGTGGAAGGCCTCAGCGACGGCCTCCACGTCTTCCGCGTCCGCGCGGTGGATCAGGCCGGCAAGCCCGACCCGACGCCGGCTGAATGGAAATGGACCGTCGATACGGTGCCCCCGCACACTCAGATCACGGGAGGGCCGAGCGGAGTCACTAACAAGGCGGGCCCCTTCAACTTTTCCTCCGACGAGCAGTCCTCATTCGAATGCAGCATCGACAACGAAGAGGATTTCGGTCCCTGCTACACGTCCTACACGTTCGTCGGGCTCAACGACGGAGAACACACCCTCTACGTACGCGCGGTGGATCAGGCCGGCAACGTCGATCCGAACCCGGTTAGCCGCTCCTTCACCCTCGACACGGTGCCGCCGACGGTGCAGATCCTGACCTCGGTTCCGCCGGTGACCGGCAGCGACGTCACCCTCGAATTCGAAGTCGAGGCGGGGGCGAGCAGTGAATGCAGGGTTGACCAAGCGGCGTTTACGCCCTGTGCCTCTCCGCTCGAAGTCCAAGGGATGCCGGATGGCAATCACACGATCTCGGTGCGGGCGCGCGACGCGGCGGGGAACGCAGGCGTCGCCACGACCGACCCATTCACCGTCGACGAGGAACCGCCGCAGACCAGCATCCCGGGCCACCCGCCCAGCTTCACGAACAACGACACTGCCGAATTCGAACTCGGAGGATCGAGTGATGCCGTGAGCTTCGAATGCTCTCTCGACGACGAGTCGTTCGCCTCCTGCTCCTCGGTAATCAGCTACAAAGGACTAAGCGAAGGCTTGCACCGATTCCGCGCGATCGCCAGCGACAGTGTCGGCAACACCGACCCGACGCCGGCAGAAGCCCAATTCGTCGTCGACAAGCAGCCGCCCGACACCACGATCACGGCGGGGCCGTCGGGGCCGGTGCACTTTCCGACTCTCAATTTCGAATTCGAATCCAGCGAGCTGCTCGGCGGCTTCGAATGTGCCCTTGATGGGGCGCCGCTGGCCTTCTGTACGTCGGCGATCCACGATCGCCGCGTCGGCGAGCACGTGTTCCGGGTGCGGGCTTACGACCGCGCCGGCAACGTCGATCCGACGCCTGCTGAATACCCGTTCACGGTGGTCGACCAGGAACCGTCTGCATCGCTGTCCCTCGACCAGCTCGAAGGGTCGGCTCCGTTTGAGGTGGAAGCCACGGTCGGTGGCTCGGACCCTGACGAAGACGACCTCGACTACGAAGTGCAGTTCGGCGACGGAGGCAGTACCGACGGCACTCTGAGAGGGGCCAGCCCGCACATACAGGTTGCGCACACCTACGCACAACCAGGCGTGTACGTGATGCGACTGGTTATCGATGACGGCTTCGGTGCGACCTCGATCGAGACTCGAACGGTCACCGTTGGGCCGCCAGAACCTCTTGCGGCGCACGCCGGCGACGACGTCACCACTGTGGTGGGAGAAACGGTGACCCTCGACGGCGGCGATTCACGACCGCTGCACGGCCTCGACGGGTACGCCTGGAAACTCGGCGACGGGACTTCTGCCGGCGGAGCAACTGTCCAGCACGCCTACGACGAACCCGGCACCTACGAAGCGCAGTTGACCGTTTCGCGAGGCGGTGAGACGGCTACGGACACGGCATCGATCCACGTCATTCCGCCGCCTCCCGGCGAAGGGGCGGAAGTCACCGTGCGCGGCGACGGCACGCGGCTCACCGGCGCCGAAGTCCTCGTGGTTCTCCCCGGCGGAGAAAAGGTGCAGGCGGTTACCAGCGCCGGGGGAGTCGCCCACCTTCGTGGTCTGCCGGACGGCTCCTACAAGGTCTACGCCTACGCCCCCGGCTACGTGCCGGCGACCGGGAACCTGGCGGTCAAAGACGGGGCCGGCGAGGGGCAGATCGACATGTACGCCGGCCAGCTCGCCACCGCCACGGTCGACTCGCATCCGATGACTTTGACCGAAATCGAAGCTGCCGGGATCGATCCAAACGATCCGGAAAACCAGCACGTCTACAAATTCGAGGTGCACCTCAATCTCGCCCCGCCGCAAGGAGGGGGCGGCCGGACCGAATACGAGATTCCCGGCATGGTCAGCGGCTACGGCTTCCGCGGAGGGGTTGGCGGCTGCGAACGGATCCGGGCGGACCTCTGCCGATTGAACGGCGCGGGCGGCACCATCGTCTACCTGCACAGCGAATGGGTCCCGGGCCTCGACGCGCCGATACTTTCGGCTCTGGTCATCCCCTTCAAAGCCAGCTTCCTGAAGGAGTTCTACGAAGTCAGCTTGATCGTCCAGAACCTCGCCGCTCCGGGATTCGACCTGACCAACGGCAAGGCCTCGATCGAAATCCCCTCGGGGATGAGCCTGGCGCCGACCGCCAAACGGCAGAGCACCAGCGTCGACGTGCCCGACATCCCCGGTGGTGGCGCGGCTGCGGTCCATTGGGTCCTGCGCGGCGACGTCGAGGGCAGTTACGACCTCGCCGCTCACTACGGCGCCACGCTCGAACCGTTCGGTCGCAGCATCTCGCTCGAAGGGCGAACGGTCGATCCGATCAAAGTCTGGGGCGGATCGGCTCTGCAGCTCGTCGTCGACGTCGACGACAAGGTGCGCAACGCCTACCCGTACACGGTCTTCGTGAAGCTCAAAAACGTCGCCGACGTGCCCGTCTACAACCCGTCGATCGAACTGCTCAAAGAAGGCAGCGTCGGCTACATCGAGCAGCCGCAACAGCAGCGCGCGTTCGGGGTCCGGGAGCTGGCGCCCGGACAGACCAATGTGGCGGGCCCGTTCATCATCGTGCCGAGACCGACGGGCACCATCGACCTCTCAAAATCGTTCATCCGTAAGACCGGCGGCGACGTCAATCTCGGAGGGACGATCGTCACCCATCCGCGTAATCCGTCGTTCGACGACAACCCTCGACTTGAAGCGAGCAACCTGGGCGAGCAGGTAAGGCTCGACTGGGAGCCGGTTCCCGGGGCCGAAGGCTATGAGGTCTACGAGACCAAGGATCCCGACACGCCGTTCGGCGACGAGCCGATCCATCTCGACCTCGACGGCGAAACCGCGGGCCTGGTCCCGGCGCCTCCGGATGGAGAACAGGCCTATTACGCGGTCAGCACGATCATCGATGGCCGCCACACGATGGTCCACCCCTTGGTCGAGGCGCCGCCGCCTCCGCCGCCGGGCGAGGGAAAAGAGGATGCGCTCGGCGCGCCCAAAGGAGAGTGTGGGCTCAATCGGGTCACGCTCGGCCCAGCTGAGATCCTCGCTTCCTGCTTCACGAAGAAGAGCGACAACGTCTATGAAGCTATGAGCCGCGTGCGGGTTGACGGCATCGACCTCTTCCCGCAGGACGCGCGGGTCCGCGTCGACGTCCAACAGCAGCGAATAGAGATAACGCGCGCCCGCTTGCAGGTGGGCAACATCGTCCTCTACGAAGGTCGGATCGACTGGAGCCCGCGGGCGACGATCGAGCTCGGGCTGCCCACCGGCACGGTGATCAGGGGCATTCCGGTGTCCGGCAACCTGGCGATCAGCCTGCAGCCCGATCGCGCCAGCCTTAAGGCCAGCGCGAAGCTGCCCAGCGCCCTCGGTGGCGCCTCGGGAAAGCTCGAGCTAGCTGCCACCAACGAGGACGGGCCGAAGCTCAACCAGTTCAAGATCGAAGCCAGCGGGCTATCGCTGGGTGGTCGCCTGGGCATCAACGGAGTCCTGCTCAACTACGAGCGGACCTCCGCCGGCGATCGCTGGGAAGGAGGGGCGACGCTCGCGATCCCGCGCCCCGGCTCGCCCTTGCTGGTCCACGGCAAGCTCGCAATCCTGAACGGCAAGTTCTCGTCAGCCTCGGCCGAGGTCGACGGGATCAACCAATCGCTCGCTTACGGCGTGTTCCTGCAACGTTTGCGCGCGGCGGTCGCCGTTGACCCGCTCTCGCTCAGCGGTGGCATCGGCCTCAGCGCCGGTCCGCAGATCCTCGGCCGGGAGGCGGTCAGCATCGACGGCGACGGAAAGGCCACCTTCGGTGATCCGCACGTCTACGAAGTGAGTGGAAAGGTCCGGGTCGTCGAGGCTGAGATCGCCTCGGGGTACCTGAACTACCGCAGCAGCGGCTTGGTCGAGTTCGGCGGCAAGCTCGGCATCGACAAGAGCGGCTTCAAGGCCAGCGTCTCGGCTGACGGCTGGATCGACGGCCTGCGGGCGTTCAACGCCCACGGAACGGGGACCTTCTCGGTCTCGCGCGCGAGCTTTGGTGCCGAGGGGGTCGTTTCGAACGTTGGCATCGCTGCCTGCCGCCGGGGTGCCGGACCCGATGTCGGTGCCGGATATCGCTGGGGAGGCGACGTGACGTTCTTCGCCAGCTCCTGCGACATCGGCGAGTTTGAATCGGTCCGCTCGACGGCCCTTCCTGGATCGGGCGGAGACCTCCGCTTCCAGGTCGCCGATGGCGAACCGGTCGAGGTGCTCGCCTTCCGCGGCAGCGATGCGCCGCCGCTCGTGACCCTGCGCGGGCCGGACGGCAGTCGGATCGTGACTCCGGCCGATGGGCGCGGCATCGACGAACCGCAGCTGATGCTCGCCCAAAGCGAACAGGACGACACCACCTACGTGGCGGTGTACTCGCCGCGCGGCGGGACGTGGACGGTTGAAACCGCACCAGGGTCATCCCCGGTCGCCGGTATCCAGCGCGCGAGCGCGCTCCCGGACCCGCATCCCGAAGCGACGGTCGAAGCCGAGGGGCAGGACTCGTTACTGCGCTGGCAGTTGCGGCCGATCCCTGGTCAGCGCATCGAGTTCGTCGAAAGGACCGCACACGGAGGGCAAGTGATCGCCACCAGCAATAGCGCTACCGGCACGGCGACGTTCACGCCCTTGGCCGACGCCGACGCCTCACGACAGATCGTCGCCGTCGTCGAGCAGTACGGCCTACCGCGGGAGACCACGGCGGTCGAGCGCTACCAGGAGCAGCCTGCGACCCCAACCCCGGCTCAGCCGGCCGCCGAAGTGCCACGTGACGCCAATGGCGACGCGGCATCGCTCAGCCCACCCGTAGCCCGGATACGTCCTCCAGCTATCCCCGCGCAGGTGCATCTGCGGCGTCAGGCAGGGCAGGTCGTTGTCTCCTGGCCCGCGGCCCGCGGCGCCGTCCGTTACATGGTCCGGGGCTGGATCACGAATGGGCGACGTGTGTACGCAACGCGCACGAGACGGCGTTGGGTGATCCGCGGGGTGCGGGCCACTGACGGCATCGTCGTGCGTGTGCGCTCGCTCGGAAGCGACGGACGGCGTAGCGCGCCGCGCACGGCCCGACTGAAGGCGGCCCAGTGATGCTCGCCTGCCTTTTCAGGCGGTGGCTCCACGTCGGGGCCGCTGCAGTGGCGGGCGTGGCGCTCGCCCTCGCCGCCGCCGCCCCCGCTGCCGCGGACCCGCCGAGCTGCTCGGCGGTGCTGTTCGTCCCCGTCGACGGGACCGGTGCCTACGAGGTCGAGCAGCCAGAAAGTGCGGCGGGCGCGATCTTCTGCGGGCCGTCGATCAGCAGCTTGGAATTCACGATCGCCGACGCGCCGGCGCACGGCACGCTCAGTGCGCTTGAGGCCAACGGCCTCGGCGGAGCGAGCTTCACCTACACGCCGGCGGCCGGCTTCGCCGGCTCCGACTCCTTTGCCCTCACGGCACGCGATGGCGAGGGGGAAGCTGTCACTGAGCGAGTGGACATCGTCGTGCGTCTCGCGGGGAACGATCCGCCCGTCTGCAGCGCACAGCTGGCGGCCGAGGACGCCGACGGCGTGTACCGGGTCCGTAGCGGCACGGCGGTGTCCGGGTCGATCGACTGCTTCGACGACGAGGAAAACGATCTGACTTTCGGCGTCCATGCTGCCCCCGGGCACGGTTCGCTCAGCGATGTCCAGCCCGCAGGCGCCACGGCGGCCAGCTTTACCTACACGCCGGCTCCCGGTTACGAAGGTGGCGACACTTTCGCGCTGGTAGCCAACGACGGAACCCAGGACTCGGTGCCGGTTGTGGTCGAAGTTACCGTCGTGCCGCCTGCCGACGAACCGCCTCACTGCGTGGCCAACCTGGCTACTGCGTCCGATGCGAGCGGCGCTTACGAAGTCGAGCAGGGGGAGACGGTGCACGGTGCCGTGACCTGCGTGGACGGGCAGAACGCCGCCCTCGACTTCACGGCTGGAGTTGGGCCGAGCCACGGAGCCCTAGGGTCGCTCTCCGCGTCGGGGGACGGTGGGGTCGACATCACCTACACGCCGGCGCCCGGCTATCTGGGCTTCGACAGCTTCCGCATCGACGCATCCGATGGCGTCAACCCCGCCACCGGCATCACCGTTCGCGTTCGGGTCGTCGCTGCGCGCAACGACCCGCCAACCTGCACGGCCGATCTGCTGGCTCCCGTCGTTGATGGCGCCTATAGCGTCAGGCAGGGCGCGACGGTAGGGGGCGAACTCAACTGCGAAGACGATGAGGGTGCGCCGCTGTCCTACGCGATCGCAAGCCCTCCTGGCCATGGGTCGGTGACCTCGGTGGATGAGAACGGTCACTTCTCCTACACGGCGGTGGCCTCCTACGTCGGGCAGGACGAACTTGCGCTCAAGGCCAGCGATGGCGCAAACGACTCCGAACCGGTTGTTGTCGACATCGCGGTGGGGGCGGCGGTCGACGAACCACCCAACTGCGAGGTTGCACTTGGCGTTGGCGCCAACGCGGAGGGTGCCTACCTGGTCGAGCGCGAAAGCGAAGTGCAGGGGCGGATCGTCTGCAGCGACGACGGAGATGCCGAGATCGAATTGACGCTCGCCGTGCCTCCCGGGCACGGCAGCGTCAGCGCACTCGAGCACGACGGCCCGGCTAGCGCTACGTTCACCTACTCACCAGCTTCGGGATACGTGGGTCCGGACGCCTTCACTCTGGCCGCCGACGATGGCACCACGCCTCCTCGGCAGGCGACCGTGGGCATTCAGGTGGTCGAACCCGGTGCGAACGTTCCCCACTGCCGAGCGCGCCTGAACACTGCGAATAGCGATGCCGGCTACGAAGTCGAGTCGGGAGAGACGGTTGCGGGCACCCTGACCTGTTTTGACCCTGACGGATCCCCGCTCTCCTTCTCGGTCGCGCGAGCTCCCGGACACGGTTCGATTGCGGGTCTGAAGTCGATAGGCGAAGGAGCCGCGCAATTCACCTATACGGCGGACGGCGCCTGGACGGGTTCCGACAGCTTCGCCCTTGTTGCCAACAATGGGACGGAGAGCTCGAACGTCGTCGATGTCGATGTCGTGGTGGTTCCCCCGGTTGATGACCCCCCCGTATGCACGGTTAGCCTCTTCAGCGAAAGACTGCTCTCCGGCGCTTACCCCGCCAGAGAGGGAGAAGCCAACCCCGGTGTCGTGGCTTGCACCGACGACGAGGGCGCTCCGCTGACCTTTTCCGTGGCCAATCAGCCCCAGCACGGCGCGATCACCAATCTTCAAGCCGACGACGAGTCCGCCATGTTCGAATACATGGCAGAAGCCGGCCCGCTGGGTCCGGACACTGTTTCGATTAGTGCCCGCGATCCCGCCGGCGGCGAGGACGTGGTGACGCTCGAACTGGAACTCGTCCCCCCGGCAAATACGGCACCCACCTGCAGCATCACCCTGGACGCTCCACTCGCCCCTGGCGGCTCCTACCAGGTCGAGGCCGGCAGCCCGACGGCGGGGGAGATCGTTTGTGAAGACGGCGAGCATGACCAGCTTGGCTTCAGCGTCGTCCAGCCGCCAAGTCATGGCAGCCTGAGTGCTCTCGTCGGCAGTGGCGACACTCGTTCGTTCAGCTACACGGCTGTGGCCGGTTACGGCGGTGCCGACCAGTTTGCGCTCAAGGCAAACGATGGCAGCAAGGACTCCGAACCCGTCAATGTCGGGCTGCAGGTCAAGGTTCCGGATGAGACGCCGTCAGGCGACAGCAGCCAACCAGGCCAAGAGACGACCTCGACTCCGCCCCCTGCGCCAACCACCGCTTCATGTACCGGGCAGGGCCAGGCGCTCAGCCATTGCCTGCTTGAGCAGCGGGTGGAGCGCGTCTGTGGAGGGCTCAATGGCAAACGCAAAGCGATCTGCGCCAAGCGCATCCGAGCGTTGGCCAAGTGCGACGCAATCACGGCGAAGGGCAAGCCCGGACGAAGGCGCAAGAAGGCGTGTAAGAAGAGGGCCCAGGCGATCGGCAAGCCACACAAGCCGCGCTCGACTCACTGAGTGTGCGACCCTGGCCGGATGAAGATGCGCGCGGCGGTGCTGGAGGAGTTCGGCGCGCCGCTCGCGGTGCAGAAGGTTGAGCTGGCCGAGCCGCGGGCCGGCGAGGTGCTGGTCCGCTTGCACGCCTGCGGCGTCTGCCACACCGACCTCTACACCGCCTCCGGTGCCGACCCGTCCGGCTATGCGCCGACCGTGCTCGGCCACGAGGGCGCCGGCGTCGTCGAGGCTGTTGGGCCGGACGTCGGCTCGCTGGCGCCGGGCGACCACGTCGTCACCCTCTTCTCGCCCCAGTGCCGCGAGTGCATCCACTGCCTCGACCCGCGCACCAACCTCTGCCTGGCGATCCGCGAGGAGCAGAACAAGGGGCACCTGCCCGACGGGACGACGCGGATCTCCCGCGACGGCGAGGAGATCCGCAGCTTCATGGGCTGCTCGACCTTCGCCGAGTACACGGTGATGCCGGAGATCGCGCTGGCGAAGGTGAGCCCGGAGGCCCCGTTCGAGCACGCCTGCCTCTTCGCCTGCGGGCTCTCGACCGGCCTCGGCGCCGCGATCAACACCGCCGCCGTGCGGCCCGGCAGCACCTGCGCGGTCTTCGGCGCCGGCATGGTCGGGCTCGGGGCGGTCGCCGGCTGCCGCCTGCAGGGCGCCGAGCGGATCATCTGCGTTGACCTCTCGCCGCAGCGGCTGGAGCTGGCCCGCGGCCAGGGCGCGACCGACCTGATCGAGGGCGGGGAGGGGCCGGTCGAGCGGATCCTGGAGATGACCGACGGCTTCGGCGCCGACTACACCTTCGAGGCGACCGGCAACGTCGCGGTGATGCGCCAGGCGGTCGAAGCGGCGCGGATGGGCTGGGGCCTCTGCACCGTCGCCGGGGTCGCCGGCAGGGGGGAGACCCTCGACGTCGTCCCACGCCTGCTGATCACCGGCCGCCGCATCGCCGGCTCCTCGTTCGGCGGCGTCAAGGGCCGCGACCAGGTCCCCGCCCTAATCGACCGCTACCTGGCCGGCGAGATCGACCTCGACCCGTTCGTCTCCCACCGGATCGCCCTCGACGAAGTCAACCGCGGCTTCGAGCTGATGGAGGCCCAGGACGGCATCCGCAGCGTGATCGAGCTTTCCTAGTTCCCGCCGTTGCGCTCGCGGTGCTTGCAACCGGGCCAGCAGCAGGGGCGGCGCTGGCCTTCCTCAAGCTCTTCCCGGGTACGGCGGATGCGGCGTTCGCGGGTCTTCTTCTGCTTGGCGTCCTCGACCCAGCAGATGAACTCGTTGCGCGCCAGGGGCGTGATGTCCTGCCAGGCGTCAAGCGCAGTGGCGCTGGCCGTCAGCGCCTCGCGTAGGTCCGCCGGCAGCGGGTGAACCACCCCACCGGGAAGTTGCTGGCTGCTCACGGGGGTCATGGTAGTCATGGGGTTCGGCGCCTCGCTGCCCGTTCAGGACGAGATCCGCAGCGTGATCTAGCTTTTAAGGCAGGCTCGTTACTCGTCACCCTCTCGGATCCTGAATCCGATTGGTTGTTTCGGCCGCGGCGGCGGCGCGATCAGCTGACGAAGGGCGTTGAAGATCTGAGCGAGCTGCTCATCGTGCTCGCCCATTCCTCGTTCGATCTGCTCCAAGCGCTTCTCGATCTCTGCGTAGGAGCTGGCGACGCGCCGCAGCTCGACGAAGGCCCGCATGATCTCAATGTTCACGGCGATAGCCCGATCGCTGCGGAGGACGCCGGAGAGCATCGCCACACCCTGCTCGGTGAAGACCAAAGGGCGCTTCCGCCTGCCACCGTGCCCGCCACTTGAGATCACAGATTGTGATTTCAAGTCTGTGAACTCTTCGGCAGACAGCTGAAACATGAAATCTGCGGGAAAGCGCTTTTCATTTCGCCGGACCTGTTGAACCAGAACCCTGGTCTCAACGCCGTAGAGATCAGCGAGGTTCTCGTCCAGCATTACTTGCCGTCCTCGGACGACCAGAATCCTCTTCTCGATCGCAGGCGCCGCGATTGACTCAACTGTCTTGGTCTTGCTCCCTTTCTCGGCCACCCGCCGATGATGACAGATAGCTCGGAAGCTATTGTCTACATCACGATTTAGCGCGATCGAATTTTCTTCGGCAAACTAGGAGGAAGATGCCGCCCGAGACAGCAGACCGTGGGACGAGGCCGCAGGCGCTCGATGCGCCGACCGTGGCGGCGGCCTTTCAGGTGACCGCGGTCGAGCATGCCGGCGCCAACGCGATCCGGACCAAGGACGATGAGGTCAGCATCAGCTGGGGTGAGTACGCGGAGCGGGTGCGGGCGGTTGCCGCCGGGCTGGCCGCGCTCGGGGTGGGGCGCGGCGACACCGTCGGGATCATGCTCACCAACCGGCCCGAGTTCCACCTCGCCGATACCGCTGCGATGCACCTCGGGGCGACGCCCTTCTCCGTCTACAACACGCTGACGGCGGAGCAGATCGAGTTCCTCGTCGCCGACGCCGGCTGCCGGGTCGTCTTCACCGAGGCGGCCTTCCTGGAGACGGTGCTGGCGGTGCGCGACGCGGTCGATGCGCTCGAGCACGTTGTCGTCGTCGACGGTGAGGCGGGAGAGGGGACGATCTCCCTCTCTGAGCTGGAAGCGATGGGCGAGGAGGGCTTCGACTTCGAGGCGGCCTGGCGGGCGGTCGAGCCCGGCGACTTCGCGACCCTGATCTACACCTCGGGCACGACCGGGCCGCCGAAGGGCGTGCAGCTGACCCACGCCAACGTGATGGCGGCGTTCAACTCCTTCGACGAGGTGCTGCGGCTCTCCAGCGACTCGCGCCTCGTCTCCTGGCTGCCGATGGCCCACATCGCCGAGCGCAACGCCACCCACTACGCGCCGATCGCCTTCGGCGCCGGGGTCACCTGCTGTCCGGACCCGCGCCAGGTCGTCGCCTACCTGACCGAAGTGCGCCCGCACTGGTTCTTCGCCGTGCCGCGGGTCTGGGAAAAACTGAAGGCGGCGCTGGAGATCGGCATCGCCGCCGACCCCGACCCCGAGCGCCAGCAGGCGGTCGACCGGGCGCTCGAGCTGGGCCGGCAGAAGGTCGAGATCGAGCAGGGAGGGGGAGAGCTGCCCGAGGATCTCGCCACCGAGCACGCCCGCGCCGAGGAGCAGGTCCTCTCCGAGCTGCGCCAGCGGGTCGGCCTCGACCAGCTGCTGATCGCCAACGTCGGCGCGGCGCCGACCCCGCGCGAGACGATCGAGTTCTTCCTCGCGATGGGGGTACCGCTGGCCGAGCTCTGGGGCCTCTCGGAGACGACCGGCGTCGGTTCCTGCAACCTGCCCGGCGCGATCCGGCTCGGCACCGTCGGGCCGGCGGCGCCGGGCGTCGAGCTGAAGCTGGCCGACGACGGCGAGGTGCTGATGCGCGGCGGCACGGTGATGGCCGGGTACCGCAACGACCCGGAGAAGACGGCGGAGGCGATCGACTCCGAGGGCTGGTTCCACACCGGCGACGTCGGCGAATTCGACGCCGACGGATACCTGCGGATCGTCGATCGCAAGAAGGAGCTGATCATCAACGCCGCCGGCAAAAATATGTCGCCGGCCAACATCGAGGCGAGGATTAAGGTGGCGAGCCCGCTGATCGGCCAGGTCTGCGCCGTCGGCGACAACCGCCCCTACAACGTGGCGCTGATCGTCCTCGACCCCGACGTCGCGCCGGTCTTCGCCCAGCAGCACGGAATCGAGGACGGATCGCTCGAGCAGCTCGCCGCCGAGCCGGCGATCCGGGCCGAGATCGAGGCAGCTGTCGAGCGCGGCAACGCCGGGCTCGCGCGGGTCGAGCAGGTAAAGAAGTTCGAGCTGCTGCCCGGCGAGTGGTTGCCGGGGGGCGACGAGTTGACGCCGACGATGAAGCTGAAACGGCGGCCGATCGAGCGCAAGTACGAAGCCGAGATCGAGCGGCTCTACGCCTGAGCTTCGCTAGTTCGAGACGCTCGTTGCGCCGCCTGGCTTCGCCCGTCGCCGCCTGAGCAACCAGCATCCCAGCGCGGCCAGCAAGGCGCCTGCGATCGCGTCGATGACGATCAGGGCCGGCGGGAAGCTGCCGAGGGAGACCTTGGCGTCGGTGCCGGCCAGTTGATGGGCGGCGAGGATGCCGAGGCCGAACATCGCTCCGGCGACGGCGCCGCGGCCGGCGGCCTCCTTGACTTCGTCGTGCTCGAGGCCCGACAGCAGGGCGCCGAGGCTGGCGACGGCGAGGAGGATCCAGTAGAAGCTCGCCGAGGTGCCGAGGACGACGCCGACGACGGCGCCGAAGATGAGCGGGACGATGACGGCGAGCACGACCTGGGTGTTCTCAGGGCGCTCGCGAAGAAGGGTCGGCCGGGACACCGACCCACTGTAGTCCTCAGCGCAGCTCGTCGAGCGAAGCGACCTCGAGATCGAACGCTTCGTCGGCGGAGCGGCGGCGGCGGTAGGGCGAGACCGTGACGCGATGGGTCTCGCCGCAGACGCAGGGCACTTCGATCGGGCTGGTGTCCGTGGCGGGGTCGGTGTCGACCTTGAGTCGCCGCAGCTGTCCGGTCGGCTTGCAGCCGAAGGAGATCACCCAGCCGTAGTCCTCTCGCTCGGTCCTCTTCGTGCGGCGCGGCTGGTGCATGCGCACATCATCCCGTTTCCCGGTCACCGCGGGTTGCCAGGCCTTCCTGGCCGTTCTAGGTTGTTTTCGTTCGGCGGAGGCGAGCGAGGCCGTGACTGTGTGATCGAAATGGAGGCGAGATGAGCGAGATGAAATTGGAGAGCGTGGTCATTCCGGTCGCGGACGTCGACCGCGCGAAGGAGTTCTACGAAAGCCTCGATTGGCGGCTCGACGCCGACTTCGCCGTTGGCGAGGACTTCCGGCTCGTCCAGCTGACGCCGCCGGGCTCGGGGTGCTCGATCCATTTCGGCAAGAACCTGACCTCGGCCGCCCCAGGCAGTGTCGGCGACATCCACCTGGTCGTCGGCGACATCGACGAGGTGCGTGAGGACCTGGCCCAGCGGGGGGTCGAGGTGAGCGAGGTGTACCACTGCACCGACGGCTTCGCCTGCAGGTATCGCGACGTCGGCAGCCTGCTGCCGGGCTCCGGCCTCGACGGGCGCGACGGCGGGCGCGACCCCGAAGGTCGCAGCTATTCCTCGTTTGCCTCGTTCAGCGATCCGGATGGCAATGGCTGGGTGCTGCAGGAGATCACCGAGCGGCTCCCGGGCCGGTGAACCGAACAAAGGAGCCGATCATGGACGTGGAGAGCCTGACCAGCCTGTTGCGCGAGGCCGAGGAGCACCACGGCGAATACGAGCCGACCGCCCCCAAGCACCACTGGTCGACCTGGTACGCCGGCTACATCGTCGCTCGCGAGGAAGGGAAATCCTCCGAGGAGGCAGTCGAAGCTGCCACGCGGCACACCGAGGCGAGCTGATCAAGCGAGCGCGCGGCGAAGCGGTGCGGCGAGGTCGCCTTTGCGCCCGACCGAGACGCCGCCGAGTCCGAGCCACTCGCTGAGCAGCCGCAGCTCCGCGGCCAGCTCCTCGGCGACGAGGGCGGTGTCGGCATCCGGCTCGGCGAAGGCGCTGCGCACCCGCAGCACTCCGGCCTGTCGGTCGCTCTTGAGGTCGACCCGGGCGACCAGGCGGTCGCCGAGCAGGAAGGGGAGGACGTAGTAGCCGTAGACGCGTTTCGGCGCCGGCACGTAGATCTCGATCCGGTAGCGGAAGTTGAAGATGCGCTCGGTCCGCTCGCGCGCCCAGACGAGGGAGTCGAACGGGGTCAGCAGCGCCCGCGCCGCCGCGGCCCGGCGCAGGCCCGCGGGCCGCTCGGTCGCGAGGTAGGCGGGCGCCCGCCAGCCCTCGACGCGGATCGGGACCAGGCCGCCGTCCTCGGCCAGCTCGGCGACGCGGGCTTTCGACTCGGCGCGGGGGAGGCGGAAGTAGTCGCCGAGGTCGGCCTCGGTCGCCACCCCCAGGCGCTTCGCGGCGATCAGGAGCAACTGGCGCTGCGCCTCCTCTTGCGAGGGCGTCGGCGCCACGAGGACGTGCCGCGGCAGCACCCGCTCGGGCAGGTCGTAGAGCCGCTCGAAGTTGACCCGCCGCGCCGCGCACACCTGCCCCGAGAAGAACAGGTACTCGAGCGCAGTCTTCTCTTCGCTCCAGCTCCACATCTCTCCCGGCTCGCGCCGCCGCCCCTTCGCCGCCAGCTCCGAGGCCCGGAGCGGCCCGCGCTCCCGCACCATGTCGAGGACGAACTCGACCAGCTGCGGCTGCTCCGCCGCGACCCGCGCCACGCTTTTCCACGCCAGCGCGTCCGCCCGGGCCATCCGCCAGCGCAGCAGCGGCTGCAACTCGACCGGCAGCAGCGAGGCCTCGTGCCCCCAATACTCGATCAGGTCCCGCCGCCGCGCTCGCACCGTCTCGCCCTTGCCGTCCTCGTGCCACGCCAGCCGGTCCAGGGCCTGCCGCGGATACGGGCCGAGCCGCGAGAAGACCGGCATGTAGTGAGAGCGGCAGAAGACGTTGACCGAGTCGAGCTGGAGCAGCCCGACGTCGTCGATCGCCCGCCGCAGATGCCTGGCGTCCACCCGCCCGGTCGGCCGCGGCCGACCGAATCCCTGCGCGGCGAGCGCAAGCCGCCGCGCCTGCTCAGCGCTGAGGTCGAACTCGGGATGGGGTTGCATCGGGCGATTTTCGCGGAGGCGACGGACTTATACGTTGCGGACTTTCACTGCAGACAATACATCTCGTCCGAGCTCAACTCTAGGGTCGCGCGAATGTCGAAGCCGTCGCCGACCTGGCCTGTCGAATTCGACTTCGAGAACGTGAAGTCGCAAGGGGAAGGCGGACCTGTTTGAGCTTCGGCCGAAGCAAGGAGCCTGTGAGGCGCGGCCGATCTACGTGCGACTGGGAGGCCGTTTTGTCGTTCTCGCCGTTGCGGCGAAGAAGAAGGATTTCGAGAGATCGATTGCGAAAGCGACTCAACGCCTCGGACGCCACCGTTGACTCCGATAATAATAGTATTATCATGACCTGTATGGCAGCTTCCGGAAAGAAATTCGACGCGCTTGTCATCGAAGAGCAACTCGCTGATCCAAGCTTCAGGGCGGAGTGGCAACGGCTCGCTCCGGCTCGCGAGTTCGCTGCGATCCTTCTTCGCTATCGCGTGAAGCACAAGCTCAGTCAACGAGCTTTGGCCGAGCGGCTTGGGGTGTCTCAGCCGCGGGTCGTCAAACTCGAGTCCGGGGAGCACAACCCAGGGATCGACACGATCATCAACGCCGTGCGCCAACTGGGAATCGAGTTCGTGCTTGATGTTTCGCCCGCCGATCAGAAGCCCGCGCTGGTCTCGGCTCGGGCGCGGAAGAGTGGGGCGATCGCACACGACGACGTTTCTGTCGTTGCGGCTTCCTCGCTGGCAACCTGACCGGTCCCGTTGTCAGCGCTCTTCCGTGGCGAGATTGCGGAACTGGTCCGCGACTGCCTCGCCGGCTTTTTCGGCGAGCTTGCCCACCAGGGGGCTCGCGACGACGCTGAGGACCGCTCCGACGAGTTCTGGCGCGTTGTCCCGGAACCAGGTCAGCGCCTTGTGGACGCGGCTGGGCTGCGGGTGGTCGGTGACTATCGCGGCTTCCAGCTCCGCTGCCTCGGCGAGTGCCGCCTCGCGCTGCTCGGGCGGAGCCTTCTCGGCGACCGCCGATCGCAAGTCGTCGAAGACCCCGCGCAGTTCGGCTACTTCCTGGGGCGAGAACCCGAACTTCTGGCTGACGGTGTTGTAGTCGCCCACCACCACCTGACTCTGAATGACGTCGCCCTCGAAGTTGATGGCGTACTTGCCGGCTGACTTTTCTTCGTCTGTTGCCACTTGTCCGTCCTATCCGGGTGAGATGACTTCGTATTCCACGGTTTTGGTTTCGTCTTGGCCTGCCGAATCCACCGCGGTGACGCTGAAAGAGCGACTTCCCGGCGTTTTCGTGTCGACAGTGGCGCCTTTGTCCAAATCGCCATCGCATGTCACGGGTTCTGATTCCGTGTCGGTGCATTCGTATTCCGCCACCACGCGAGCACCCTGTTCGTATTTGCCGACGGGGGAGATGATGTTGATGTCGGGTGGAGTTTCATCGGGATGCGGTGGCGGAGCCGGAGCTTTTACTTCGTAGCCAGCCGTCTCCACCGCTCCTTCCCCGTTGTCGTCGATCGCCGTGACGCGCAACGTGTGGTGGCCGGTGCGCCTCGGGAGGGAATCGCCGGTTTCGATCGGGACGCCGTCGACCGTGCCTTCGCACGTCGTGTGCTCCGAGCCGTCAGCTGGGGTGCATTTGAAGCTTGCCGTGGTAGTCCCATCTCCTTCGAGGGTGGCGCCGTCTTCAGGGCTCGCGATGACGATCGTCGGCTTGCCGCCGCCCGTCGTCACCGGCGTAGTCGTGGTGGTCGGAGGCGTAGTGGTTTCGGTCGTCGTCGTGGTGGTCGGGTGGGTCGTGGTGGTAGTGGAGTGGGTGGACGGGTTCGGGCTGGTGTTCGCGGTGTTCTTGCCGGTGCCGCCGGAGAGCAGGAGGGCACCGACGATGCCCGCCACTACCGCCAGCGCGGCGAGAGCGATCCCGGCCCGCGGCCGCCACGGCCCGCTGCCCCCGCCCCCGTTCGGCCCGCTGCCGCCGCCTCCCCCGAGCTGCCGCAGGTTGTGACGCGTCAGCTCGGCCCCCTCATGCTCTTGCAGCTCTTCTCTGATGTAGAGGGCTTCGCCGAGGCTGGCTTGTGCGCCGGCCTCATCCCCCAGGCAAAGCGCCTGGCTGCCTAGCTGGTGAAGGAGAAACGCGGCCGCGCTCCGGTTCCCGATCGCGCCCGCGGCCCGCAGCCCGGTCTGCAGAACCCGGCGGCAGCTGCTCCAGGCTCCGGCCACCAGCAATCCGCGCTCCGCGGCGAGGGACAGGGCCAGCGTCTCCTCCCACCGCTCGGCCTCGGCGCCGAGCTCGAGCGTGCGCTCGATCGCCTCCGCTTCTTCTGCGACCGCGCACGCCCCCGACTCCCGGCACCAGGCGCTCAACTGCCCGAGTAGCGGCTTCGCGATCTCACGGTCGAGTGGTGCGCCGGCCTCGGGGGGCAGCTCGCGAACGCTCCTGTAGCGCGGGCTCCCCGACTTCACCCATCCGCGCCGCTCGAGCTCCTGCAGGGACTTCTCTGCCTCGGGATCGCCGGCGAGGGCCGAGACGTGTTCGGTGCCGAGGGGTGCTCCGTCGAGCGCGGCGAGGATCGCGAGGATGCGCTTTTGCGAGTCGGTCAACGCGGCGGGGTCGAACCGCTTGAGCGCGCTCGGGTCGTTGGCGAGCTCGCGCAGCGATGCGCGCCCGTCTTCGACCAGCGCCGCCGTTTCGACCAGGGACTGCGGGTGCCCGCCGATCCGGGCAACGAGCGCTTCGGCCGCGGCCCGCTCCTCCGGATCGAACGTGTGCCCGAGCTGACGCTCGAGCAGCCCGACGGCGGCAACCCGATCGAGCTCACCGAGCCCGCGCGCGGTACCCCGCGACCACAAGGTCCGCGTCTCCGAGGCCAGCACGATCGTGCAACGGGGCAGGCCGTCGAGCAGCGTCTCCACCTCGTCACGGTCGAGACCGCAATCGTCGAGCACCACCAGCGCTTCCCGGTCGCCGAGGAAGTCGGCCATCTGCGCGGCGGCGGGGATGAACGGGATGTCGCATTCCCAGAAGGCGCCGTAGAGGGCGCCCTGGACTTCATCGAAGGACCGGTGGCGCACAGCCTCGAACACCACTCCCTCGGCCGCATCCGGCGCACGATGGGCAGCGAACTTGAGAAGGCAGCTCTTGCCGGCGCCGTCTTCGGCATAGACCTGGACCGGCTCCGCCGCGACCGCGGAAGCGATCAGCGCCAGCTCGTCTTCCCTGCCGAGGATCTCCGCCGCGCTGGGTCGACGGGAGATGGGTAACGGCCGTAGCTTCGGCACCGGCCGTTCCCCGACTTGGAGAAAAGTGACCTCGGTTCCCTCCGGCGTCTGGATCGTGTTGTGATCCCCGATGACCAGCTGGCTGCCGTGGACGTCCCCAACGGAGACCTCAACGCGAGGAACTGCTTTGTCGCTCACCCTTAACCCCCGGCCCAGGAGGTCACAGCGACATATTTACGTACCGCTGTGTTAACCCCGAGCAGTCTGAGTTATTTCAGCCAACCATATACCTGAGCGGGCGGCCCGTTGGTTTCGAGAATGCCCGCTCAGGGCATCTAAGACTCAATCCAACGAAGGAGCGAGTGTCTTGACCATTGTCGGAATCATCATCGTGATCATCCTGGTGCTGCTTGCCATCTACCTGTTCCAGCGGGTTCGGGGCGGGTCGGCGCGGGGGCTCTAGCCCTGCGCCGGCGCAAGCCGGCCAAGCTTCTCTTTAGGTACCCGCCGTAGGGTCTGACGGCGCGTTATCCCTCAACTGCCTCGGGGCTGTTCCACTCGAGACCCGAAAGGAACCCCCGATGCCGGACGACCAGACCTACACAGCGGGCATGCCTGCCGCCGGCAGCGCCGTCGACCGCTTCGCCAACCTCGCCGTCACGGTCGTGCCGCTGGCACTGATCGGGGTGGCGATTTGGCAGTCGTGGGGCGGGCTGCTGGTCTGGCAGGACATCCTGATCTTCTTCGCGACGCTGATCCCGTTCGGGTTCGGGATCACGGTCGGCTTCCACCGGCTCTTCACCCACCGCGCCTTCAAAACGACGCGGCCGCTGCGCTTCCTTTGGGCGGTGCTGGGATCGATGGCGCTGGAGGGGCCGGTGATCGAGTGGGTCGCCTACCACCGCCGCCACCACCGTTTCTCCGACGCCGAGGGCGATCCCCACAGCCCCCACGTCGGCCACGGCAGCGGCATTCGCGGCGCCGTCCGCGGCCTCTTCCACGCCCACGTCGGCTGGGTCCTCTTCAGCGACGAGCCGGCTGAGGAGGAGCGCTACGCCCCGGACCTGATCGCCGACCCGGTCGTCCTCTTCGTCGACCGCACCTTCGTCCTCTGGGCGATCGCCGGCCTGGCCCTGCCCTTCGGCCTCGGGGTGGCGCTGACCGGGACCGTCTTCGGCGGCCTGATGGGGTTGCTCTGGGGCGGCGCGGTGCGGATCTTCTTCCTCCACCACATCACCTTCTGCGTCAACTCCCTCTGCCACTTCTTCGGCAGCCGCGACTTCGCCACCAAGGACGAGTCGCGCAACCTCCGCTGGCTGGCGCCGTTCACCTTCGGCGAGGCCTGGCACAACAACCACCACGCCTTCCCGACCTCGGCCCGGCACGGCCTCGGCCGCGGCGAGCTCGACCCCTCGGCGGCGCTGATCACAGCGATGGAGCGGGTCGGCCTGGCCTGGGACGTGGTCCGGATCGGCCCCGAGCGGATCGCCTCCAAGGCCGTCGCCTAGCCGGTGGTCGCGCTCGGCCTGATCGCGGCGGCCGCGGCCTCGGTCGCCTTCAACGTCGGCATCGTCCTGCAGGCCGCCGACGCCCGCCAGGAGCCCGCCGCGGAGGGGCTGCGGCTCTCGCTGCTCGCCCACCTCGCCCGTCGGCGGCGCTGGATCGCCGGCCTGTTGCTCGGCGGCGTCGGCTTCCTCCTGCAGGTGCTTGCCCTCTCGCTGGCCCCGTTCATCGTCGTCCAGCCGGTGCTGGCGGCGGGCCTGCTGCTGATGCTCTACCTCGGCGTGAGGATGCTCGGCGAGCGGGTCGGCCGGGCCGAGGTGGCGGGCGTTATCGGGATCACTGCCGGGATCGGGCTGCTTGCTTGGGGGCAGCCGGCGGGGATCGAGACGGTCGGCAGCGAGACCGCGGTGATCTCGGTGATGGGGGCGATGGTGGCGATCTCACTGATCCCCTTCGCCCTGCGCGGGCGCGGCCGCCTCGATTCGGCGAGCTTCGTGATCGTCGCCTCCGCGCTCGCCTACGGCGCCAGCAACATCGCGACGAAGCTGGTCAGCGACGGGATCGACTCCCGCTCCTGGCTCCTGGTCGGGATCTGGCTCGCCACCGCCGCCGCGACCGGCATCGTCGCCCTGACCACCGAGATGACCGCCCTGCAGCGGCGCCCGGCGACCTACGTCGTCCCGGTCTCCTTCGCGATCCAGACCTTCCTGCCGGTCGTGCTCGAGCCGATCTACCTGACCGAGCGCTGGGGCAGCGCCGCCCTCTCCGGCGTCCCGCTGATCGCCGGCCTGCTGCTGATCGCCCTCGGCGCCGTCGCCGTCTCGCGGACCCGCGCGGTCAGCGCCCTCGTCGCCGGCTAACCTCGGCCCATTCGGTACGCCCTGGTACTCTCAGCGCTCCGTGAGATGGGAGCGCATTGCTGAGCTTGGTGGCGCAGGTCTGGCCGTCTTCGTCCTGGGGCTTGTCCTCGGCGGCCTCGTGGTCTTCGGCCTGCATCAGCAGCACTGGCTTCCCGGCGGTGGGACGCGGCAGGTGGAGGCGTTCTCGGAGGTCGACGAAGCGCAGGCCGGTGAACTCGCCGAGCGTTTCCGTCCCTGGCTCGAGTTCGACAGCGGTGAGCTCTGGCGCCCGCTGAGAGTCTCCTCGTTTCTGGATGAAGGCGACCATCAGTTCTGCACCCGGAGCGCGGAACGCCCTGACTGCGATCCGATCGAAAACGCCGCGGAGTTCGACAGTCAGGCGCACGACGCGGGGGCTCTGGGTCCCGCCACCTACATAAACATCGCGGGAGGGAGCGTGCAGGACTACCACGGGCCCGAAGAATGCACTCCCGCTTCACTCGAGGATTGCGGCACCGGTCCCCGCTCGGCGATCTACTACCACGTGACCGAATCCAACGATCGCTTCTACGTCGACTACTGGTGGTTCCTCCGCTTCAACCACTTCCCGCGCTCCCACCCCGGGATCAGTTGTCACAGTCAGACCGCGATCGCGAACGGCATCTGTGACGAGCACGAGGGTGATTGGGAGGGGGTGACTGTGGTGACGCCTCCCGACGAAAGCGAAAAGGTCGACTACGTCGTCTACGCGGCGCACAAGGGTACGTTCCGCTATACGGCCTCGCAGCTGAAGATGCACGACGGGACCAGGCCGACCGTCTACGTCGCTCAAGGCAGCCACGCGTCCTATCCCGCTCCCTGTGCGCACGATTGCTCGCAGCCGCCCGGGCTCGCGGTGGACGGCCTCGTCGATCTACCCGAGTCGAATTTCGACGGCAAGTTCGGTTGGGCTCGCAACGGCGAAGCGTGCCCGGCGAACGCGCCCGGCAGCTGCCTCGAATCGCTGACCGGCCAAGCGTGGACGACCTGGCCGGGGCAATGGGGCGCGGGCTGCGGCGACGCCTGCGGGAAGAACGAAGCCGCGAACTCACCACGTTCTCCGGGGCTGCAGACTCGATACCAGACCCCGTGGTGTTCGAGCCAGGCCGGCGTGTTCACCTGCGACGGTCGCGCGTTGCGCTGCAGCGACTGGCTCGGCCCGCTCGTCGTAGCCGTCGCCTGCGACCCCCCGGCGCTCGAAACCGGCCTTCGAGCGAACGACGAAGTCGAGACGGGGAAGCTGGTCCTCATCGTCAACGGAGGGGAAGAACGGTCGCAGGCCACGACTCCTGGCGTGGTGCAGGTACTCGGCTCTCCGCTCCATCCTGGGGACACGCTCACGGTGATCGCCGATGGGCCGGCGACTCAGGTGCTGGTGCGAGCAGAGCAGGCAGGCGTCGTCGTGGAGAGTCGCTTTGCCGGGCTGGCGAAGGAAGCGGGCGAAAAGATCGTCGTCAACGTGACGAGCGGCTCCGAAGGCCCTGTCGCGTTGGCCAACGGGCACGGTCCGGTCGAGCGGCGGGTCCTGGTGGAAGCGTCCTAGCGGCGCTCCTCGTGGAACATCTTCAGCGCGTGGGCGCCGGCGGGGTGGGCGCGGAACTCGCGGACCTTCGCGGCCATGGCCGGGGGGAGCTCGTCGGGCTGGGGGAGGGGCACGCCGTACTCGGGCGGCATCAGCAGCGACGCTGCCAGTGAGGCGAAGGTGAGGTCGGCGGCACTGAAGCGCTCGCCGCAGAGGTAGGGCCGGCCGTCGCTGAGCCGCTCGGCGACGCTGTCGAAGACTGCACGCACCTCCAGCTCGGCTCGTTCGGCGCTGGCCGGGGTGATGTCGAGGTAGCGATCGATGATCCGGGCGGCGAGCGGGTACGCCAGCGGCAGCGCCCGGCGCTGCCAGGCGGGCACGCCGGTGGTGCCGTAGGCGATCGCGATGTCGCGGCGGCCGCGCAGGTTGAAGTACATCCACCTGCGTCCCTCGGGCCCGAGGATCTCGTCGAAGTCGCCTTGCAGCGCCCGGACTTCGGCTGCGGCGGCGGGGTCGTCGGGAAACAGGGCGCGCTCGGGCCGCGCCCGCGCGCTCGCCTCCTCGACGATGTCCGCCGAGTCGGCGAAGACCCGATCGCCCCAGACGAGCACGGGCGCCGTTTTCTTCCCGCCGGCACGAGCGACCGGGATCCAGTGGATCACCTGGAGGTGCGCCCGCTCCCGGTAGGCGATGCCGGCCCGGTCCAGCGCCCAGCGAGCCTTCTCGCAGTAGTGGCTGATCGGGATCGTGATCAATATCGGAGTCTTAGCCATATGCCCACTATTACTGCGGGTGCTGCGCCTCACATGTCAGTGAAAAAAAGAGTTCGCATTAGCGCACTGGTGACACTTTTTAAACCATTTTAGGGGGTGTCTTAACACAGAACAAACGAGTTCGTTAACTCAATAAAACCTAAGTGTTATAGGTTGCCCGCTCGTTCGGGGCAGACATTTGCCTAAGGCAGCTGAGGAGGGGGACGAGTGGCGTATCTGGCTCAAGAGAGGGCAGCGCTGGAGGAGCACTTGCCTGGTCTGGACAAGGCTCTGAGCGAGATTCCCGTCGCCGACCTCGAGCGGGACGACAGCCCCGGCATCGAGCTCTTCAGGAATGCAGGCGGCCCCGGCCTAATCGTCCCCAAGGAGGACCGCGGCTCGGGGGCGTCCGCGTTGGACGCATTGCGGGTCCAGCGGGCGATCGGCTCCCGCAGTCCTTCGCTTGCGGTTGCCACGACCATGCACCATTTCTCGGTCGCAAGCCTCGTCGAGTTGCGCAGAAAAGGGGCTGGGCTGGAGTGGATGCTGTTGCAGGGAATCGCCGAGCAGCGGCAGCTGGTCGCCTCGGCTTTCGCCGAGGGAGTTACGGGCCAGCACGTCTTCGTGCCGAATATGCGCGCCGTCCCGGCCGAAGACGGGAAGCTCCTCGTCAGCGGCGTCAAGAAACCCTGCAGCCTCTCTCGCTCGATGAACCTCCTTACCGCCTCGATGGCCATTGCGAGAGAGGACGGGCCCGACGACTTCGGCGTCGCGATCATCTCCGCCGACTCCCCCGGGATCGAGGTGGAACCGTTCTGGGCGACGCAGGTACTGGCCGGCGCCCAAAGTCATGCGGTGGTCCTCAGGGACGTAGTCGTCGACCCGGCGCTGGTCGTCACCAGCGGCCAGATCGGGGACGCCGCGCTCGACCACATGCAGGCCGCCTCGTTCCTCTGGTTCGAGCTGTTGATGACCGCGTCCTACGTCGGCATGGCCAGCGGCATCGTCGAGAGGGCGCTGGCCGGAAGCCGAGGGGCCGCAAGCGCGCGGGCGATGCTCGCTACCGAACTCGAGGCCGCGATGGCCGGTCTGGAGGGGATCGCGGCGCAGGTCAGCGAGGAAGAGCCCCCGGAGACCCTGCTCACCCGCGCTCTGGCCTGCCGCTACGCCACCCAGGGTGCGATCGACCGCACCGTCTCCCTCGCGGTCGAGCTGGCGGGGGGAATGGCGTTTATCGGCGACCCCGCGGTCAACTGCTTGGCCTCGGCAACTCGGGCTCTGGCCTTCCATCCACCTTCGCGCGAGCGGATGGCCGAGGCCATCCTCGATGCCGTAACCGAGGGCGAGCTCCAGATCGCCTAGGCCGATGGACGACCGGCCACAGATCCTCCTCACCGGCGGCAGCGGCGTCCTCGGCGCAGCGCTGACCGAGCGCCTCGAGGAGAACCCGCTGACCTGCATCACCCATCGTCAGCCGATCGCCGAGCGGTCGATGCACGAGGAAGTCCGCGGCGACCTGACGAAGGCGCGACTGGGCCTGGAGCCTGGTCCTTACGCCGAGCTGGCGAAGCGGACGGAAGTGGTCGTCCATGCCGCCGCTACCACCGATTTCGTCACCGCGCCGGAGGAGATAAGGCGACTCAACGTCGAGGGCACCAAGTACGCGCTCGAGCTTGCGGCCGCCGCCGACGCCTCCTTCGTCTACGTATCGACCGCCTTCGTCGACCGCCTTGACGTCGCCCTGGGCGGTGGCCTGGAAAGCCCGGCGGCGGCGGGCAGGAACGCCTATCTCGAGTCGAAGCTGCTCAGCGAGCAACTCGTCGCCTCGAGCGGGATCCGCCACGCGATCGCCCGCCCCTCGGTGGTGATCGGCGACTCCAGGACCGCCCAGATCGCGCGTGCCCAGGGGCTCCACATGATGCTGCGGGCCTACTGCAAGGGGACGCTGCCGTTCATCCCGATGGGAGAGGGCAGCTCGATCGACTTCATCCCCCAGGACCTGGTTGCCGACGGTCTCGCCCGGCTGGCGCTGCTCCCCGCCCGAGAGCTGCCGTCCCAGCCCGTCTGGCTCACGGCCGGCCCGGCGGCGGTGACGGTCGAACAGATGGCGATCGTCGCGGGGGAAGTGCTCGCCGCCTGTGGGATCGAGGTCGCTCCGCCCAGGTACTTCGGACAGGACGTGCTCGACCGCCTGATCGTGCCGGCCTTCCTGGAAGCGCTGCCGGAGGAGCTCCAGGAACGGATGTGGAACTTCCTCGTCCTCACCACGCTTTTCTCGACCGCAACGCCCTTCCCCTCCTCGTTCGGGGAGATGGACTTTCTGCCGACGGCGGCAGGAAGGGAGGACTTTGCGAGGGCCTTGCGGCGGACGATCGAAGTCCAGTGCCTGCCCAAGGACGTCCGGCTTTCGCCGGCCGAGGTCGGCTCGTGATCGACCGCGAGGAGATCATCGATCTCTACCGGCGGCACGTCAGCCGCGGTCTGGCCAGCCTTGCCCAGATCATGGGAAGCCCGGTCGAGGTGCGGTCGCGCGGAAGCCGGGTCCTCACCCCCGACGGCGAGGAGCTCCTCGACTGCGGCGGTTACGGCGTCTTCATCCTCGGCCACTGCCATCCCGCCGTGGTTTCGGCGGTGATCGAACAGCTGCGTCGCCACCCGCTGGCGACCTCCTACCTGCTGGAGCCGGAGATCGCCCTCGCCGCGCAGGCGCTGGCAAAGGTCACCCCTCCGGGGCTCGAGCACACTCGCTTCGTTACCTCCGGCGCCGAGGCGGTGGAGGCAGCCCTCAAGCTCGCGCGGGCCAACGGAAAGGCCCGCATCGTCACTACCCGAGGCGGCTATCACGGGAAGACCCTGGGAGCGCTTTCTGCCACCCCGAACCGCCTCTACCAGGCGCCGTTCGAGCCGCTGCTTCCGGCCGAGACGGTGGCCTATGGAGACGCCGAGGAGCTGAGCCGAGTGCTGGCGAGCGGCCCAGGGGCCTGCGTCCTGGTCGAGCCGGTTCAAGGGGAGGGCGGGGTCGTCATCCCTCCCGACGGATACCTCGCCGAGGTGGCGCGGCTTTGCCAGGAGTTCGAGGCGCTGTTGATCGTCGACGAGGTCCAAACCGGTCTCGGCCGCCTCGGCGAGTGGTTCGGCATCGACCGCGAAGAAGTGGTCCCCGATGTGCTCCTCGTGGGCAAGGGCCTCTCCGGCGGAGTGGTGCCGGTGGCGGCGATGGTCGCCTCCACCGAGGTATATCTCCCGTTCGACCAGGACCCGGTCCTGCACAGCTCGACCTTCGGCGGTTCGCCCCTCGCAATGGCGGCGGCGCGGGCAGCGATCGCAACGATCGAGGCCGAAGACATCGTCACCCGCGCCCGCTGTCTCGGCGCCGAGCTGTTGGCTGAGATCGACAAACTCACCGCGGAGTTGCGGCCTGACCTGGTTGTCGAGGTTCGTGGGCGCGGGTTGCTGATCGGGATCGAGATGAGCCGTCCCCATCTGGCCGCCGACCTGGCCCTACTGCTGCTCGAACGGGGGATCGTCGTCAACCACTCCCTCAACTCGAACCGCACCATCCGTCTTACCCCGCCGGCAGTTCTGAGTGAGGCTGATGTGTGCACACTCCTCTCAGCGCTCGCCGACTGCTTTAGCAGCCTAATCAATCAGACCGGCAACACCGGAAAACAAGGACAGATAAAAGAGTTACATGCCTAGAGTTCAGGTAGAAAAGAGCGTCGATGGAGTCAACCCCGACCAGGTTTTCGATCGGATGCGCGACTTCGTGAGCTACCCGGCCATCGCCGGCGCTGTTCGCAGCATCGAGATAGAAGACGGGACCGATGGCGCCCTGGTCTCAAGGTGGGAGGTCACCTTTCGGCGGGGGATCATGAAATGGACCGAGCGAGATGAGATCGACCCGGACAAGCGAACCATTCACTTCCAGCAGCTGGAGGGCGATCTCAACGACTTCAACGGCAACTGGAGCGTCACTCACTCGAACGGCAATGTAAACGTACAGTTCGTCGCCAAGTTCGATCTCGGTATTCCCACCCTTGCGGCAATGCTCGACCCCATCGCAGAGGAGGCACTGCGGGAAAATGTAAGTGAGCTGATCGACGCCTTCTGCGGAGCGTGAAGGTGAGCGCGCTGCACACCACCTCCTCGCCCGTCCCTTCGCCGGACCTCCTCTCGGCGAATGTGATCGAGATTCTGCGGCGCCACGGCGATCACTCGAGCATGGCGCTTGCGCTGAACCAGGGAGTCGACCACTTCCTCGCCCCCGGTGGTGCCGGGATGGTCGCCTACCGGCGAATCGGCAAGACCATGGTCCAGATCTGTGGGCCCTTCTGTTCGTCTGAGGAGCGGGACCGGACGCTCGACTCGTTCCTCGGGTTCGCCCGAAACGAAGGCTGTTCGGTCGCCGCCGTGCAGTTGCGGCGCGGCGACGTCGACGCCTACGCCAAGCGTGACTTCAGCGTCAACCAGTTCGGTTGCTCCTACTCGATCGACCTGGAGCAGTTCACCCTCAAAGGGACCCGCTTCATGAAGGTGCGGAACAAGATCTCGCGCGCCCGTCGCCTCGGGGTGACCGTTAGCGAAGCGCCCGACGAGGGAGAGAATCCGGAACTCTCCGCGATCGATCGCGAGTGGCTCCGGGGCAAGGGGCGCCATGTCAACGAACTTGCCTTCCTGGTCGGAGAACGCGGTGGCAGCGGCGCCCCCCTGCGCCGCATCTTCGTCGCTCGCCTCGACGAGCAACCGCTCGCCTACGTGACCTACTCGCCGGTCTTCGGCAGCGAACGGCCGGGCTGGCTCTACGACCTGACCCGCCGCCGTCCCAGCGTGCCGCCGGGGACGATCGAGCTGATCTTCGTCACCGCGCTCGAGCAACTGCGCGAGCGCGGGACCGAGTGGCTGCACCTTGGCCTTACCCCCTTCGTCGGTCTCGCCGACGAGTTCGAACTGCCCGACGCTCGCAGTGCTCTGATCACCTTCCTGGGCAGGCAGCTCGCGGAGCACGGCGAGTTCGTCTATCCGGCTCGCAGTCAGGAGGCCTTCAAGTTGAAGTGGGCGCCGGGCACGGTCGAGCCCGAGTACATCGCCTTCCAGGGCGGCCCCTCGCTGCGGGCGACGCTGGGACTGTTGCGTCTGACCAAGGTGATCCCATGGTGAGCCCTTCGCCCGGCACGACGGAGCTGCTCAACTGGACGGGGGACCGGAGCTGGGCGCCGCGGACGCTTGCGGAGCCGGCCGGCCGCGCGGAACTCGTCGATGCGCTTGCGCGGGCCTCGGAGTGGGATTGTCCGGTGCGGGTGATCGGCGGCGGCCACTCGATGAACGGGGGGCCGGTCACCGACGGCGTCGCGATCTCCCTGCGCCGAATGAACAGCCTCCTCGACGTCGACCGCGCCAACGGCACGGTGCGGGTCGAGGCTGGAATCGAACTCGACGAGCTGAACGAGCTCCTCTGGCGCGAGGGGCTGGCCCTGCGAAACCAGGGAGACATCGGCGATCAGTCGATAGCGGGGGCGATCGCCACCGGCACCCACGGCACCGGTAGCCGGCTGCGCGGCATCGCGGCGTCGGTCCGGGCCCTGAGCCTGACCCTCGCCGACGGGAGCCAGGTCGAGATCGACGAGGAGGATTCCCAGACACTGTGCGCCGCGCAGGTGAACCTGGGAGCGCTCGGCGTGGTCACCGAGGTGACTCTCGAGGTGGTTCCGGCCTTCACTCTCGCCGGCTTCGACTCGCCGGTGCCGCTGGACCGGCTCCTCGGCGAACTCGACCACCTTCTCGCCGAGAACGACCATTTCCAGTTCTACAAGTTTCCCTACAGCGGGACCGCGGTGACGCGGATCGCGAACCGGGTCGACGGTCCGCCTCGCCCCCCGGGCCGGCTCCGCGGCGGGGTCGAAGAGATGTTCCATCACTCCTTCGGCCCTATCTGCAGGCTCGGCCGGTCCTTTCCGGGGGCGATCCCCTGGATCAACAAAGCCGTCGCTCGCGCCGCCGGCACCCCGCGGCGGATCGAGCGCTCATACCGGGTGCTGAACCGGCCCCAGCCGGTCCTGTTCACGGAGATGGAGTACGCACTTCCGCGCGAGCACGCCGCAGCGGCGATCCAGGCGATCGACGAGGTCACCCTGCTGCACCGCTTCGCCGCTCCCTTCCCCCTGCAGGTCCGGTTCGCGGCCGCTGACGAGGCGCTCCTCAGCCCAGCCGGTGGACGCGACACCTGCTTTATCGCCGTGCACATGTTCGCGGGAATGCCCTGGGAGCCCTACTTCCACGCCGCGGAGGAGGTCTTGGTCGGCTTCGATGGCAGGCCCCACTGGGGCAAGCGGCACTCGCGGACGGCCGCGGAGCTGAGCCGCTCCTACCCGGGCTGGGAGGACTTCCTGGCGGTCCGCGAGCGCCTCGACCCCGACGGCCGCTTCGTCAACGACTACGTCCGCCGCGTCCTAGGTAGCGGCGGCAGGGTCGCGGTGAGCGACGATGCCTGAGCGCGTCGGCTTCATCGGGCTCGGGATCATGGGCTCCCGGATGGCGGCAAACCTCCGCGCCGCCGGCTTCGAGCTGACGGTCTGGAGCCGCACCACCGACGCTGCCGCGGCATGGGCTGAGCGCCACGGCGCCAAGCTTGCCGCCAGCCCAGCCAAGCTTGCCGGCGAGTGCGAGGTGGTGATCACGATGGTCGTCGACGGGGAGCAGGTGGAATCGGTGCTGCTCGGACCCGAAGGCGTCGCCGCCGGCGCCGGGAAGGGACTCCTCTGCGTCGACATGTCGACGATCTCCCCGACGGAGACGCGCCGCCTCGGGTCAGCGTTGGGCGAGCGAGGGCTCCGGCTTGTCGACGCTCCCGTGACCGGGTCTTCCCCGCGGGCGGAGGACGGGACGCTGACGATCATGGCCGGTGGCGAGAAGGCCGACGTCGAGCGGGCCTGGCCGCTGTTCGAGGCGATGGGCGAGCTGGTCGTACACGTCGGTCCCCTCGGGCAGGGGGAGATGCTGAAGCTGATCAACAACGCGGTGGCCGCGGCCAACCTGGTCACGGTCGGGCAGGCGCTGCTCCTCGCCCGGGCGACCGACGTCGACCTCGACGCCCTGCAGGAGGTCCTCTCCGCCGGCTCCGGAGGCTCGGCGATGCTGGAGCTGAAGTCGGGACCGATGAGGGAGCACGACTACTCCACCCTTTTCAAGCTCGACCACATGCTCAAGGACGTCTCGCTCCTCCTGGCCGAGAGCCGGTCTGCAGAGGTGCCGTGCCCTTCGATCTCCCTCGCCGAGGAGATGCTGCTGGGTGCCGCCAGGAGAGGGCACGGCGAAGATGACTTCGCGGCCGTGATCGAGGCGCTGGAGGGTCTCGCCGGGTTTCGGCTCTGAGCTTCGATGTCGCGTCTCGGCGCCATCCTCTTCCGGCACGCCCGCCTGGTCCTCTGCGCGAGCCTGCTCTTCGCGGCTCTCGCCGGCGTCACCGGCAGCTCCGTCACCCAGGCCCTGGAAGCGGGGGGATTCGAAGATCCGAACTCGGAAAGCATGGTGGCGGCCAAGGAACTGGAAGAGGTCACGGGGACCGACCCCGAGCCGGGAATCGTGGCGACCGTCAGGACCGGGGCGGTGCCCGTGCTCTCGCCGGCGGGCCGGGCTCATGTGGCCCGCGTCGTGCGGGCGATCCGCGCGGAGCCGCTCGTCACCGAGGTGACCAGCGTGCTCGGCAAGCCGGGCCCGATCCTGGTCTCCAGGGACGGTAGGCAGACCTACCTCGTCGCCTACTTCGGCCCGGCCGGCGAGAACAAGGCGAGGGAGGTGGCGCGGCGAATCGCCGACCGTCTCGACGAGATCCCCGGCGCGAAGGCCGGCGGGCCGATCCTCAACGAGACCCAGATCGACGATCAGGTGGCGATCGACCTCAGGCGGGTCGAGCTGATCGCCCTACCGGTCCTCCTCCTGCTCTCCTTCCTCGTCTTCCGCGGCCTGGTCGCCGCCGTTCTCCCGGTCCTGATCGCGGCGGTGGCGGTCACCACCGCCTTCATGGTCATGCGTTTCCTCAGCGAGGCCCTTTCGCTCTCGGTCTTCTCCCTCAATCTCGTGACGGGGCTCGGGCTCGGGTTGGCGATTGACTACGCGCTCTTCATCGTCAGCCGCTATCGCGAGGAGATCGCCGTTCACGGGGCGGGGCTCGAGGCAATCCAGCGAACCCTCGCCACCGCCGGCCGCACCGTCGCCTTCTCCGGGCTGACGGTGGCCGTCGCACTGCTCTCGCTGCTGGTGTTCCCGCAGCGGTTCCTCTACTCGATGGGCGTCGGCGGCTCGATCGTCACCGTCAGCGCCGTCGTCGCGGCGCTGACGGCGCTCCCCGCCGCCCTCGTCCTGCTCGGGGACCGGGTCAACGCGCTCGCTCCCGCCAGGCTGCAGCGGGCCGGCGCCCAGGCGGGTGAGGGGGGTTGGTACCGGCTCGCCCGTTTCGTGATGAGGCGCCCGGTGGGGATCGCGACGCTGGCGACGCTCGTCCTCGTCGTCCTCAGCCTCCCGGCGCTGCGGGTCAACCTCATGCAAGGGGACCGCCACGTCCTCCCCGGGAACTACAGCGCCCGGCAGGTGACCGAATCCCTCGACGAGAACTTCGCGGTGGACGCGACGACCCCGGTGATCGTCGCCCTCGACGCACCGCCCGGCGCCGGGAAGCGACTCGACCGTTACGCCGGCTCGCTCGCTTCCCTCCCGGGTGTGGCCGCGGTCGGGGCGCCGCAGGAGGTAGGTGCGGGCAAGTGGCGGATCGACGTCGTCACCGACTCGAACTCGATGACCCCCGCGAGTCAGGCCCTGGTCGAGAGGATCCGGGAGATGCCGGCCCCGGGGAGGCGCCTGGTGACCGGCGAAGCGGCGGTTCTGCGCGACGCCGACGCGACCCTGCAGGCGCGGCTCCCCCTCGCCGCCCTGATCCTCGGCGGGGTGACGGTCGTGGCGCTGTTCCTGATGACCGGCTCGGTGCTGCTGCCGCTCAAGTCCCTGCTGATGAACCTGCTGACCCTGAGTGCGGCGTTCGGCGTCCTCGTCGTGATCTTCCAGGAGGGGCACCTGGAGTCGCTGCTGGGCTTCACCGCCTCCGGCTCGATGGAGCAGACGAACATGGTGCTGCTCTCGGTCCTCGTCTTCAGCCTCTCTACCGACTACGGGGTCTTTCTCATCGCCCGGATCAAAGAGGCCTATGACGGCGGCGCTTCCAACCGGGACGCGGTCGCGATCGGCCTCGAGCGAACCGGGCGGGTCGTCAGCGCCGCCGCGCTTCTCTTCTGCGTCGCGATCGGCACCCTCGTGACCTCTGAAATCGTGATCGTCAAGACGCTCGGGCTCGGCGCCGCGATCGCGGTCCTGATCGACGCCACCGTGATCCGGGCCTTCCTGGTTCCTGCCCTGATGGTCCTGCTCGGGCGTTTCAACTGGTGGGCGCCGGCATCGCTGCGCAGCCTCCACGACCGCTTCGGGGTCGCCGAGACCCCGACCGCTTCGGGTTCATGAAGCTGGACCTGAGAGCCACGGTGGGAGCCGGCCTGGCGGCGATCGGCGCTCAACGTCTCTGGACCTGGGCCCATGGCTCCTACACCCGCGGCCGCGTCCTGCGCGACGACCGTGCCGCCTCCTACGACGCCTACCTCGCTTCGCTCTCGGGCGGCGGCGAGCCCCTCTTCCTCGTTTCCCCTACCGCCACCTCGACGCTGATCTACTTCGAGGGCTTCCGCAGCCGCTGGGTCGCGGGCATGTACGGCGAGTGGCTTCGCGATCTCCACCGGCGTCTCGACCTCAACGTGGTCGTCCCCGCGATCGGCCTCCACGGCCTTCCCTACCGGCAGCGCAACCTTCCCTGGGACTACCGTCTCGACGTCCGCCAGGCGATCCAGCTGTACGACCTCTATGCGGCGGCGCAGGGCCCCGGCCACAAGATCAGCGTGATGTCCTCTTGCGCGGGTTCGTTCTGTGCGCTGGCGCTGCTCGCTGCGCGCCCGGTCGACTCGGCGATCCTGCTGGCGCCTGCCGCGGCGGGGTTTCGCGCCCCGCGGCGGATGAAGCGCTACGCGCGCTTCCTGGTGGCAACCGGCGCCGCCCCCTTCATCTTCCCGACCTACTACCGCCGCGGCGGCGATGGGCGAGTGGGGAACTGGGACGTGGTGGACGAGGAGCGCAGGGAGCTGGCCAATGGCACGATCGTCGGCAACCGGGAGTGGAACTCCGCCCAGTTCGCCGAACTGATGAAGGGGTCGCGTTGGGCGGACCGGGAGCTGGTGCCGCGGGTGCGCGGCCGGCGCATCACCGTCGTCTGGGGCGGGGAGGACAGCTTCATGCCTCCCGCCTCGATCGCACGGCTGTCGCGGCGGCTGAGCGAAAACGGGAACGAGGTCAGCGAGATGGTCCTGCCGGAGACCGGCCACATGGTCCTGATGGACCGCTTCGGCGAGCGGGTCAAGGAGCGGGTCGAAATGGACCTGGTGGGGGCGGCGGAGGGGGCGGCCCGATGACGAGCGCCGGCTGCGTTTGCGTCAACGGTCGCTTCGGCCCGCCGGAGAGCGCGACGGTCTCGGCGCTGGACGCCGGCTTCCTCCTGGGGGACGGGCTATTCGAGTCCCTGCGCGCTTTCGGCGGCACTCCCTACCTGCTCGACCGCCACCTCGACCGGCTGCAGAAGAGCGCCGCAGCCCTCGGGTTCCCGGACCTGCCTCCATCCCCGATCCTCGCAGCGGAGGTGCAGGACACGCTGCGCCGCTCGGGCCTCGAGGAGGCCTACCTGCGAGTGACGATCTCCAGGGGCCGCGGCGGGATCGGTCTGGCGAGCGGTGGCGGCAGCCCGACTCGGGTGATCGCGGCGCTGCCGCTCCCGCCCCGCCTAGAACCCGGCCACGGGGCGGCGGTGGTCTCGATCCCCTGTCCGGCCGAGCGGCACGAGCCCGGGTTGAAGAGCACGAGCTGGCAGTTCTCGGTGATGGCGCGCCGACGGGTGGAGGAGAGCAGCGCCGACGAGGGCCTCTATGTCTCGCCGGCGGGGGACCTTCTCGAGGGCATCTCCTCGAACCTGTTCCTCGTCGAGGAGGGAGCGCTGTGGACGCCGCCGAGCTCGCAATGCCTCTCCGGCGTCACCAGGGGGCGGATCATCGAGCTTGCGAGCGACCTCGGCATCGCCTGCCGGGAGGCGCCGCTGTCGCGAGACCGGCTCCTCGCAGCCGACGAGGCATTCGTCACCAATGCCGTGCGGGGCATCCGCCCGGTGAGATCGCTCGACGGGGAGCCACTGGCCGGGCCGGGCAAGGTGTGCGCGGCGCTGACCAGGCTCTACGAGGAGGACCTGAGGGCTTCCTCCATCTACGAGGAGGTGCAGTCGTGAGCACGCTGATCCCGGACCCGGTTCGAACCGCGCGGGAGATCGCCGCCGAGGTTCTCGCGCCTGGAGCGGCGCGGCGCGACGAAACTGGCGAGTACCCGGTCGACGCCCTCGAAGCGCTCGGCCAGGCGGGGCTGCTGGGCCTGCTGGTCCCGCGCGAGTACGGCGGGCTGGAGGTCTCGATGGAGACCTTCGTCGAGGTGATCGAGGCCCTGGGGCGGGCCTGCGCTTCGACGGCGATGGTGGTGGTGATGCACCACTGCCAGTACGCGATGATCGTCGACCACGGCAGCGAGACACAGAAGCTCGAGTTCCTGCCGCCGATCGCCCGCGGGGAGCAGATCGTCGCCTCGGCCACGACCGAGCCCGAGACCGGGGGCAATGCCGCCTTCTGCGTCAGTGCGAAGGAGCTGGACGGCGAGACGATCAAGCTCAGCGCCGTAAAGCCGGTCGTGACCAGCGCTCAGCACGCCGACTGGGTCTACTGCACGACGAGGGCCTCGACCGACGCGCCCGGAGACGAACTGAGCCTGGTGATCATGCCGGGACCGAAGCGAAGCGGGGACGTCGAGGGTTTCGGCAACTGGAACTGCATCGGCATGCGAGCCACCGCGAGCACCGGCCTGCGATTCGACGAATGCTCCGTCCCTCACTGGCACCAGATCGGCCCGGAGGACTCTTCGCTGGTCCGGGCGAGCTCGATGACGATCGTCTCGCGCGCCGGCTTCGCGGCCGTCTGGCAGGGCATCGCCGGCGGCGCCTTCGACGCCACCGTCGCCCATGTACAAGGCAAGGCGCACGAGTTCATCCGGCGCGACCCGGAGACCGGCGAGATCTCCAGCGAACGCAGGACCGTGGCCGAATCGGAGACGACGCAGCGGCAGCTGGCCGAGATGCGCGTGCAACTGCTCGCCTCCGGCGAGCTGCTTCGCGGCGCCGCCCGGCTGCTGGACGCCCGCCGTGAGGAGATCCTCGCCGGCCAGGCGCTCGACGACGTCCAAGACCTGCTCTGGTCGGCCCGAATCGCCTGCGGCCAGAGCGCCGTCGACGTTACCCGTCAGGGCTTGCGTCTCTGCGGCGTCACCGGCCTGCGCGCGGGCTCCCCTCTGGAGCGCCACATGCGCGACGCGCTGACCTCCCAGGTGATGGCCCCGAGCGAGGACGCGACGAAGCAGATGCTCGGGCGCCAGCTCGCGACTACCCGCCAGCCATCCCCGGTCGCGTGATGAACGGGGGAGGCTCCAGCCGCCGGGTCCTGGCGATCGCTTCGCTGGCCTCGTTCCTGGGCTTCCTCGACGTGACGATCGTCAACGTCGCCTTCCCCAGCATCTCGCGCACCTTCGGCACGAGCTCTCCCGCCCATCTCTCCTGGATCCTCAACTCCTACAACGTCCTCTTTGCCGCCTTCCTGCTCCCCTGCGGCGTCGTCGCCGATCGGCTCGGGTCGTCGCGGACTCTGATCGGCGGGGTTGCCCTGTTCGGGGTGACTTCTGGCCTCTGCGCCGCGGCTCCGTCGATCAACCTGCTGATCGCCGCGCGTGCCCTGCAGGCACTGGCCGCCGCGTTGATGATCCCCTCTTCGCTGGCGGTGTTGTTGGCGGCTACCAGCCGCTCTCAGAGGCCGGCGGCGATCGCCGCCTGGTCCGCCTCCGCGGCGGTGGCGGCGGGAATCGGCCCCAGTCTCGGCGGCTTCCTGGTGGAAGCCAGCTCCTGGCGCCTCGTCTTCCTCGTCAACGTGCCGGTCGCGCTCTTCCTGCTCGCGGCCAGCGTCTCGCTGCCGTCGACCCCCCGCCTCCTCGACAGGAGGCCCGACCTGCTCGGCGGGGCGGCGATCTCCCTCGCTCTGGGCTTTCTCGCTCTCGGGATCTCGAAGGGGGAGGACTGGGGCTGGACCTCGACCGCGAATCTCGCTTGCTACTTGGTCTCGGCGCTGATGCTCGGCGTCTTCGCGCTGCGTACCTACCTGCGGCCCAATCCGATGATCGCTGTCGATCTCTTCCGCGACCCCGAGCGAACCACGGCGAACGTGGCCACGGTCGTCTTCTCCGTCGCCTTCTATGCCGGGATCCTCAACAACGTCCTCTTCCTCACCGGCGTCTGGGGGTACTCGATCCTCGAAGCCGGTCTGGCAATCAGCCCGGCGCCGCTTACCTCGGCGGCGGTGGGGATGCTCGCGGCGCGCCTCCTGCCCAGGTTCGGCAGCCGTCCCCTCGCCGCCCTGGGTTGCGTCGTCTACGGCTGCGGCGGGATCGGCTTCCTCCTCCGCAGTGCCGACGTCACTCCCGATTTCCTCTCGGTCTGGCTGCCTGCCGCTCTGTTGATGGGCTGCGGCATCGGCCTCGTCTTCGCTTCGCTGGGTGCCAGTGCCGCAGCTTCACTGCGGGAGTCGGATTTCGCCACCGGGTCGGCCCTGAACACGGTCGCGCGCCAGCTCGGCGCGGTTATCGGAACCGCGCTCGTCTTCTCGATCCTCCACGAAGGCCTGTTGAGGCTCACGCCGGGTCCCTACCAGGACGTTTGGGCCCTGTGCCTCGGTGTCTCGCTCGCGGCGATGGCGGTCGCGTTGTTACTCCCTGGGCGCCAGCCGGCCCCGTCACTCGTCAGATCTTCCAGCCAATAGTTACTAGTAAGCAACAAGAAAGGAATCCCGTGCACAAGGTACGTAACGCAGTGTGTGGGCTGGTGGCCATGGCCCTTGCCCTTGGAGTCGCTGCACCCGCCGGAGCCGAAACGCTCCGGTTCACCGAAGGCGGTCAGCCAATCGCCTCCGGCCATCTCGAAGAAGAAGCACACGGTGCGATCCACTGTCCCGCTGTTGCCGAATTCGTCAGCGGAGCTCCGAAAGGAAGCGCTCCTGGGGTTGTCGTAATCAATCCCGTCGGTACTCATCTTGGTGGCCCCAAAGGTGGGATCTGCGAAGAAATCGCCGAAAGCTTCGGCGGCTGACAGCCGCAGCTCCGCTGGGGGTGCGGGGCACCTTCAGCGGAGCTGCGCCTCCTTCGAGGTCCGCCGGAGGTTTCGAAGTCTGTGCGGCGTGGTACAAGTACCCAATCTTGGGTAAGGAAGGGATTCTCGATCGCTGGGGAGGCCGGCGCAGATTGCCGCTGTGGCTGGCGCTCGGTTGCGGGCTGCTCACGTTGCTGCTCGCTCCCGCGGCCGCGCTGGGGTTCGAAGCGCATGGGAGCGTCGAACAGGTCTATGCGACGGGGCTCCCGGCGGGGGCGCAGGTCACTCTCTATAACGGCGAAGGTGCGGAAATCGAGACGCGGAGCGCCAACGAACTCGGCGGGACCCTCTTCCGCAACGTGGCGCCGGGCTCCGGCTACCGCGTCGCCTCCGGGGGAGCGGAATCGCCGCCGCTGCAGGTCCTGACGACCCAGTCCGCACCGCCCAGCACCAGCATCTACAACCAGTCGATCCCCTCGAGTGGGTACGGCTACCTGACCACGCGCGACGGGACCAAGCTGGCGATCGACGTCCACCCGCCGCAGGACGTGACGCACGT
>Ga0068851_10000054_pt1 | contig 68535 bp, 72 predicted proteins | sample KBSCornC12_FD_66588 | JGI IMG/M metagenome (GOLD analysis project Ga0068851, IMG submission 66588) | Corn rhizosphere microbial communities from Kellogg Biological Station, Michigan, USA - KBS Corn C1-2 | ecosystem: Host-associated > Plants > Roots > Rhizosphere > Soil ...
CCCCCCCCCCCACCTCCTCCTCAATGGAAGCAATTCGAACTGCGCTACACCACAGGTATTACACCAATCGACTCTTTATCCGGCGCTCCAAGTCAGGGGCTTCGTCTTTCAGAAATCAAAGCTGATTACAAAGCCGACCATCTTGAATGGTCAGTTATAGGTGACCTTTATGCGAAGTAAAATTCAGCAGTTTTTCTGCCTGGTTATTGCTGCCGGATCCTCTATTGGCTGGGCAGCGGAAAACAGTGTCTCCGGTGTCAACGTAGGTGAGCTGGCCATCGTTCAAAGTCAGACGATCCTCCTCAAAGCGCAGGCGGAAAGGGCTCAGGCTCAGCGGTCAATCAATGGCGATGACAACCATTCAAACGCTCAGTCTCCAGCCTCATTCGTCCCTCAAGGCCTCCTCCCACCACCTATTACCGCCACACGCGCCACTGATACCCAGCAAGAACTGCCGGTCGTCAAAGCCATATTTGGCTCCGCAAGGCGGCTTCGTGCCACGTTGCTCTACAGCAGCGGATTTGAAGTGGACGCAGACGCCTCGACCCGGGAACTCCCAGGAGGCTACCGAGTGGCAAACCTCACCGTGGACAGCATGACACTCGAACGTGATGGCAAGCGCTTTCCTCTCGGATTTTCCAATGTTCCGCCAGGAAGCACTTCCAGCACCAACAACCCGGTCTCCAGCAGTATCCCGTCAGCCACCACGCTGCCCGGGTTTATCCAAGGACAGCGGTGAGGTTCGAACCAATGACGACTTTGACTGAAATACAAACTGAAGCGGAACCAGTTCTCGATGAGGCCGCTGCAGCGCTGCTGAACTCGCATCAGCAATTGCTCACTGCGCCTGGCGGAACTTTCGAGCTGAAACCGGAGTTACGTCAGCTGTGCGCACTGACCAACGATGGAATCCTTTATGTGTCTGCCCAGCATCAAACCGATCCCTATGTCATGGCTTTCGAGGATGAGTTAGAACACAAAAATCATCAGTTTGCGGTCAAGGTCTGCTCGATGAGCACGATCAAGGCGCTCTACCAGGCGAATGACGACGCCAATGGCAGAGCCCTCTCGACCACCGAGACCAAACGCCAGGCGCAGGTGGTACAACTGCTAGGCAAGGCACATCGGGATAATGCAAGCGATGTTCACTTTGTTGTGGGCCACGACATCACCAAGATCTTCTTTCGCATCCACGGGCTGTTGTGGGAGGCAGAGCAGCATCAAAGTCAGGTGGGCCTTGAGCTCTGCTCATCCCTCTATAACAGCATGTGTGATGTTGCGAAAGACCACTACCAGCCACAAGTCAGCCAGGACGCACGTATCAAACGATCCTACGTGGATCAACTTGGTCTGTTTGGTGCCCGGGTTGCCACCAGGCCCCTCGTAGAGGGGCCTTTGATGGTTCTGCGTCTGCTGTATGACGACAAAACCAAAATGACCCTTGAGGCTCTCGGTTTTCTCCTCGAGCAAATTGAGGCGTTTAGCCGTATCCGCAGCTTTCCTTATGGCGTGAACTTGGTCACCGGCCCCACAGGATCCGGCAAATCCAAGACTCAGCAGGTCAACCTGAACCTGCTCTATGAAGAGTGCGGTGGCACAAAACACATTTTGACCATGGAGGATCCGCCCGAATATCCAATCATGGCCAACCAGTCCCCTTTAGGCGCAGAAGAAACCTGGAGCGACGGCATCACCAACTCGATGCGACTCGATCCGGACGTCCTGATGTATGGGGAAATCAGAGACCTTGCCTCGGCCCAAGCGGCTTTCCGCGGCGGGATGACTGGGCACCTGGTGTCTTCCACTTTGCACACCAATAACGCGGTGGCGGCGCTTCAGCGGCTAATCGACATGGGGGTAGACCGCTACCTTGTGACAGATCCCGCGCTAATGACCAGCATCGTCAATCAGTCCTTGCTTCCCGTGCTGTGCCACCACTGTCGTGTACCTGCCGCAGCTCACCTGGACCAGCTCAACAGTGCATTGGTGCAACGCCTGCGCGGCCTGGACGCGGTCGACCTGACCTACCTTAAAGGTTCTGGATGCCGACACTGCAAAGGTTTGGGCGTCATTGATCGTACGGTAGCCGCTGAGGCGCTCATCACCGACAACAATTTCATGCACGTTTTCAATACAAAAGGGGCCAGTGCAGCACGTCGATACTGGGTGAAGGAAATGGGCGGTATCACCAAAACTGCCCACACAATCCTCAAGCTCAAACAAGGTTTGGTAGATCCACGTCACGCAGAAATGATGGTGGGACCGTTGGACTTTGACCGGCAAACCCTGGAGCTCGCCCATGCTGAGTGAAGTCAGAGCAGTGCTGAACCGCTGGGCAGAAACCTTCTACGCCAAACAGTTCGGCAAGAACGAGCGAATCCAATTCTATGAAAGCCTTATGGGCATTCATGGGGATGGCGTTTCGCTTGAAGATGCCCTGAATACTGTTGCGCGAGCATTCAGTGATAACGGCCAAAAACGGCATCCCGTCTCGATTGCCTGTCGTGAAATCGCGCAATCGGTCAAAGGAGGCAAGTCGTTCAGCGTGTCATGCGAAGGCTGGGTGCCTTATGACGAAAACTCTTTGATCGCTTCCGGGGAAGAGACCGGCAACCTGGTGCAGGCCTTTAGAGATTGCGTGAGGATTATTGAAGTACGCCAGAGGATCGGCAAGCTGGTGGCCTCAGCCACAGTTTACCCTTCGGTGGTGTGGAGCGTTATGGCAGCGCTGCTGTATGTGATCGCCGCGTGGATGGTGCCTTCAATGACAAAGCGCTCCAATCCCGATGCCTGGACAGGTGTGCCGGCGTTTCTTTACGCGCTATCGAATTTCGTGACCCACTACGGACTGGTGACCCTGATCGCAGTCGTCATCTTCATCCTCGTATCGATCTTCACCCTGCCGGTATTTTGCGGGCTTCAGATCACGGCCGCCAGCCCGTCATGGAAGCTACAGCTGAACAAATTGCTCCAGGTTCTGAGAGTCCGAGCAGAGCGCCTTCCCCCTTGGTCGGTCTACAAGGCGCTTCACGGTTCCATCTTTTTGCTCAACATGGCCGTGATGCTGCGCTCAGGCATCAACCAGCTCGACGCATTGAAGTCGCTGCAGCGCAACGCATCTCCGTGGCTCAAGGAACGGTTGAGCGCCATTCATTACGGCGTCAGTGCCGGCAAAAACTTCGGTACCGCCTTGAAACTTGCTGGCCATGAATTTCCAGACCCAATGGCCATGCATTTTCTTGAAGTGCTCGCCACCCGCAAAGGCTTCGCCGAATCGATGGAAAGGTTTTCCAACCGTTGGCTGGAGCAAACGCTCCAGCGGGTCGAGGCCATCGCGAAGTCGCTTATTGGGGTGTCCTCGATGGCCATGGGAATCATGATGATTCTGGTGGTGATCGGCATCTTCCAGTTGGCCGGCAATGTGACAGAAACGCTTAAATAAACCCAAGTGAGGTCGTAAAGATGAGAATAAATACCCGCCAAAACCAACGCGGATTTCTTTCCCTGGACGGGATGTTCTGGCTGATGCTGATCGCCGTGGCACTCGGTTTTATCGTATTTATGGGGTACAGGACGTTCGGTAGCTCGGACGTCACCATTGAACAGAGCAACCTGGGTACCTTGCTGAGCAATACCAAAAGGCTGAAAAGCACAACTGGGTACGCAACAGCCGGTACCAACCTGGCCCCGTCGTTGATCAACCTGGAGGCCACAGGTGGTATGAGCATTAATGGCAACGCCTTATCCAATCGTTGGAACGGAGCCGTTACTGTGACCAGTAATGGTATGACCTTCACCATCACCGAATCCAACCTTCCGAAGAACGCCTGCATCACGCTTGCGTCCAACATGGCGAAGGACAAGCAGACCACGACGGCGATCAACGGTGGTACTGCCATTGCCGGCGAAATCACAGCGGTAGCCGCTGCGACCAGTTGCTCATCGGATGCCAATACCATCGCCTGGACTTCGTACTAAGGAGTCCAGTGTGAGCGTGATCTCCGAAGCAGAATTCGTCGACCTGTATCTGGGAGACGGGTTTGCCGACGCTAAAGGCCTGCCGGGTCAGCCGCGTACCGTTGAAGCGCCGACTGAATGGATGGCTGACCTAGAACGGCTGCGTGAGCAATGCCTTGAAAAATACACGTCAACTCAAGATCCGGAGTTCACGCTGATTGAAGATGGAATCGTTCTCCGTGTTACTCAGCTCATAGATTTAAACGGCAAGCCAGTGTTTGTCCTCAGTAAGTCATCGGTGCAAATCCGTCCGTTGGACATGCTAGGTCTGCCCGACTATCTGCAGGATGTTCTAATGAGTGACAGAGTGCGCGGTCTCATTTTCATCTGCGGCGAAATGGGCACAGGAAAAACCTCAAGCGCAGCATCACTGCTGACGGCCCGTTTGAAAGCTTTGGGCGGAATAGCAGTGGCTGTTGAAGATCCTCCTGAACCTTTACTGCATGGAAAGCATGGTGACGGTCGCTGCATCCAGGTTCCTGTTTCCAGGCGCATGGGTGGCTATGAGGAGGCTTTAATTCTTGCACTGCGAACCAGGGCTGACCTTCTTTTTGTGGGAGAGGTACGTGACAGTCCTACCGCTGCTCAAGTCATTCAAGCGTCAATCAACGGGCATCTCATTATTTGCACTGGGCACTCAGGCGGCGTGGCTGACGCCATTGAGCGTTTATCCGCGATGGCTCAGCCAATTTTAAAAAACTCTCGAGAGTTACTTTCCAGAGGACTGGTGGCCATCATTCACCAAACCCTGTCAAAAAACTCTGACGGAAATACTCGGCTGACATTACAAAGCCTGTTGTTCACGGGGGAGGACGGCCCAAGCATCCGCGAGAAAGTCCATGCAGGAAAGATCAATCTGCTCGATCAAGACATCGCCAACCAATCATCAAGGAGCCTCTGGAATGACCAGTAAAACTAAACAACAGGGCTTCTTGAGCCTAGATATGGCAATCGGGTTGCTCGTATTTGGTGTCGTTGTGACCTTGGCGATGGTTTGGCAAATCAAACAAATGGATGCCCAGGATTATCGAATTGCGGCCGATCAACAGCGCACTATTTCAGAGGCCCAGGCCAAGTACCTGAAAGACAATTTCAACGTAGTGCTCGCCAACGCGTCTGCGACCGTGCCAGTGCAAATTACGGTGCCGATGCTCATCAACGCTAATTACCTGCCTGCAGGTTACAGTTCCACCAATGTTTTCGGGCAGACCATTCTAGGCCTTGCCCGAAAACCCAATCCCACTCAGCTAGAAGCGATTGTGGTCACCACTGGCGGACAGACGCTTCCGGAAATGGGTGTGCGTGCCATTGCTGAAAATCTGGGAGGACCTGGTGGTTTTATATCTACAACCAACCCTAACGTCGTTCAAGGCATCCGCGGTGGCTGGCAAGTCGCGCTGAGTAATTACTCCATTGCGCCTGGGCCAGGCCACACTGCCAGTGCACTGTTTCTCATGGACGGCGCCTTGGCCAACGATTACTTGTATCGAAATGCTGTGCCAAATCGTCCTGAGCTCAACACGATGAATACTGACCTTGGTATGGGCAACCACAACATTAATAATGCAGGGAGCATCTCCGCCTCTGGCAACGTTACGACTGGAGCCGACGTGACGGCTCGCAACGTCACAGCCACCGCGAATGTGAACGCGGCGACCGCGAACGTCACGGGCGAGACGTACACGGGTGGATGGTTCAGAACTCGGGGCGACACTGGCTGGTACAGCGAAAAATGGGGAGGTGGTATCTATCAGAACAGCCCCGATTGGGTCCAGGTGTACAACGACAAAAACTTCTCAACCGGCGGCCAGCTCTGGGGTGGGAAGATCACTTCAACCGGCAAAATAACGGCCTAGGATCGAATCGCTACCAACGAATTCATCTCCGTCGGTGGTCTTGCTACAGAAGGTTCCGCCTGCAGCGATCGCACGCTCATCGCAAAGAGTGCAGTGGGAATAGTGCTCTCTTGTCAGAACGGCGTATGGAAAGGCGTTGGAGGGGCTGGCAGATGGGGCGGCTCATTTTGGACAGCATCGCACACGGCTGGCGGCTGCCCAGGTCCAAACCCGTATACGGGTTCCTGTAGTTGTCCTGCAGGTTACCGGACAAACACTCAGTTTGCGGTAGCAATTGGGGGATGCAACCCGTGCGTATCTTACTCTTGCTACAAACCTGATTGAGATAGTTCGACTACAGCCTCGGATCTCTAATGGAACAAATCCCACGTTTCCAAGGGTGTTAAAAAATGACATTACAATGGGCTGTCTTGATGATTCTGATCATTGCCACGGGGATCTTGATGGATACCCAGCAACAGGCCCAAACCGCCTCCGACTTCGCCTCCGTTGATTCACTTGGACGAAACTTTTTGATCTATCGATCTGCTGCAGCTGGTTTTACTCAGTCCAATCCGGGTTTCTCTGGAAGACCCGACGACACTGCGCTAAATCTACCGACGTGGTTCGTAAAACCGCTCGGTATTGAGGCCTACATCAATGGCGGAACAACCTACACCTTTTACAACGGCACGGCGCCGGCAGGGATGCCATCGACGCTGGTCGATATGACTCAGTCGACAATGGTTGGTGTAAATCGAGCGGGAGTGCTTGTCTCACCAAAAGCAGGAGTGACCGGTATCCCCATCCCATCTGTTGTACCCGACGGTGCCGTCACTGCAGTGAACTGATCGAAGCCCAGCTCAGCACTGGCTGTGTTGCATATCGCCCAGCCTAACAACATAATGCACGCAACAACGTTTCCACCCCGTTGGCTACTGGCGGTCATCAGTAGCGCCCGGAGATGCGGTTCGCCTCATCTCCATCCCCAAAGCACGCTGAGCTCCGGGAAGGGCGTGCGGATCTGGTTCAAAGCTCTCCCTGTGTCTCCCTGTTCAAGCCAGACACGCAGCCGTCTAACTCGTGAATTGCGAGTTCAAAGGCACATAGAGCTTTGTTGAGGTTCGAAGCACAGTAATCTCAGGGCCACACTGGTGTTGTGGCCCACATTTTTTAAAGCTCACACAAAGGGTAGCCTGATCATCCTGTGAAGGATTATCAGGCTACCCTTTGGTAGCTACTTTTCCCTGCCGGTGGCCCGCCGGCGAAACGCAGGGCTCCCTTTGTGCGCGGATGCGTGCCTTATGTTTGCTGGCCTCAGCCACGATAATAGGCCAGGTGTAGGAAGTGAGACGTTCAGATCACAGCCCAGGGATCGATGACGCCTTTATCCCACACAGGTGGTATTTTTTTCTGAAAGACGCTTAGTACTACATCCGAGAGTGACTGTTGAACCAGCTACTCTCGGTAGCTTCTCCTCTCATTGCCCCCCGATATCCCTCTCCGCTTGACACCTCTCAATCCCCCCTCGATTATATGAGCGTGCTTTGCTGACGTCGTCGGCATCATGCCCAGGCAACCAGGATCTTTAAGGTTGCGACACGTCAATCGTGTTGATTCGCCCAAGACCGCTGAGCTTCTGGTAGCGCGGTCGGTCGACAATCGTCGATAGAAGCATCTGATGTTACTCACCTCGCGGGGAATCACTTCCCCGACCGGGCCAGTGCTTTCTCCGCATCTCAACCTGCAGGAGAATCACCATGTCCAAACTCACTTATAACCTCGGTTTTGCACTCGGCGTTGTTGCTCGAGAGTTTCTGCGCGCCGTGAAGAAGTCGAACATACGTCCAGCGGATCAGCCGCAGGCGAAGTCTCACGGGCAGCTTCCACCACCCTGCGTTTCTGACAGCATGGTTCGTGAAATGGATCACTTGCCAGCCATGGTCCGTGCCAAAGGTGTTGATCTGAATCTTTGGTACAAGGCTAATACTCGTGAGGTCGAAAAGCCGGCGCGCAAACGGCGCTCCCCAGGCAAGGCTCAACAGCTCACACCTGCTGCTTGCTGAACCTCTCCTCATTCACCCCAGCAGGAAACCTCCCGCTGGGGAGGTTTCTCTGAAACCCTTCACCTGGGGCTTGACAATCAGCAACAGGATTTTCATGCTGTGTCCATGTATAGCTGACGTCGTCAGCAACATGCCCATGTAGTCTGGATCCGCAAGACTACGATGCGGTTTACCGCATTGATCCACTCCCAAGATCGCCATAGCTTCCGGTAGCGCGATCAGTCGACTTTGTCGATGGAAGCACCTTTCCCACCCATGACGGGCCTTTCCCGTCAGGGCAGGCCTCTCAATTTTTGGAGGTCTGATGAAAACCGCACTAGCTCTCTACCAAGCGCTGATTTCGATCAACGTTCCGGAACAGAAAGCAAATGCTGTTATTGAAGCTTTGGAGACCGACATGCAATCGCTACTCGCAACCAAGGCTGATATTGCCGCTCTTCGAACTGAACTGAAATCTGATATCGCTCAGGTCGAACTCAAACTCACTTTGCGCATGGGCGTCATGATGTCATTTACTGCCGGTGTGATTATCACCGCAGTGAAGTTCATGCTGCACTAAGCAAAACCTTTTGCTCTACCCACCCTCGCGGGGAATACTTTCCCCCAAGGGCGAAGTGTTTCTCCGCTTTCTGCTATTTCGAAATTGGAGAATCACCATGAGCACTACTCAAACCAACGAAACCAAGTTTTTCGACCTGCACACCACTGGTATTGGTTATCTCAACCGTATCCGTGAGGTGAAACCACGCGGCAAGGGCAAGCCATTCATGGCTGTCACTGTTGCTGCATTACGCGGTTCGTCTGACGACACCGAGTACTCCTACATCGACTGCAATGTCGTCGGCGCCGAAGCTGAAAAGCTGATTCGTCGTAGCCAAGCTGCTGTTGATGCAGGAAAGAAGGTCCTTGTGAGCTTCCGTATCGGTGACATCTGGACCGACTGCTTTATCTATGAAAAGGGCGATAAGAAGGGTCAACCTGGGGCAAGCCTCAAAGGACGTCTTCTTTTTATCGGCTGGATCAAGGTCGATGGCGATACTGTCTACCAAGCCAAACCGAAAGACTCTGCTGAGCCCCTGGCAAACCAGGACGGTAACGCGGATACCAATTCGGAAGATGGTCAACAACAGCCTGACGCGCAAATGCGTCAGTCCGCATGATTGAGAACAAGGCATCCCTCGGGGTGCCTTTCAATTCTGATATTTCGAAGGGAATACCTCCCTTCGGGATAGGTGATTTCCGAACCTAGGAGATCCACCATGATGCACTTCGTCCCACGCCTGGAGCTGCTGATCGAGATCGGTCTACTTGCCGCTCAAGCTAGCGTTTACACTGATTTGGAAAAACAACTTCCAATCGAAACCGCCCTCGATACACAGGATGGCCCAAGATACCTTGAGTCTCAATTCCTTCGGGATGAAGCGTCGTTCATGATCAGTATGCTGGCAGAGATCGACATCCTAACTGGTATCACTCCGAAAGCTAACCCAATGCTGTCGGAATTCGGGCTCCTCGAAGAGTACTGGAAAGCCCGCAGTCGTATTCATCTGCATCCAGATCCAGACGATTTCGACGATTGCTGACGACCGATAACACCTACTGCTTTTCGCACTGGCTCTAATACACCCTAAACACACCCTACGGGAAATCACCTCCCGGACGGGCCAGGTGTTTTCTCACCTGGAGTAAACCATGGAAAACACCAATAACCTCGTGTCGTCAGACTTGCTCAAACTCCCCGTCGTTCTGACGCCACGGGCCTGGCAAGAAGCGGTGCATATCGAAAACCCACAGGATGTATCAGTAATCAGTAACCGATTGGGCGATGTCGTCCTGGAGGCCTACCGAGAACTGCATATGCAGCCTGACTGTTCACAAATCCATTTCGGGCTCTATCGGTTGCTGCCTGCCGGCGACAACTCGGATCGAGTCTGGTTGGACCTGAAACTTGACCGCATAGAATCGCCGCCAGGTTCATTCTATCTGTACATCTCACTCAAGGAAGAAACCCATACCTCCTGCCCATAAACCATTCTGAACTCACTGCACCACCCCAAGCCCGACACTGTCGGGCTTTTTTCATTGTGCGAGTAATGCACTCGTAGCCTTACACCCATGCAGTGTGGAGCTGCCCATGATCAACATCCCAGGCCAGTTGGCCATCCGCACTATCAGCGGCCGCAATGGCGACTTCAACGTCGGCCGGCTATCAACCTCAATCGGCGAGTTCGTTATCAAAGACGCGCTTCTCGACCAATACGATGAAGGCAAATACAGAGGCGATTTCCTCATCACTGAAATACGCCCTTCGTACTACTCAACCGCCGGCCGGTTAGTGGTTGAGATCCGGGCCAAGCTCGAAAGCGTGAATCTCGACGACGTGGACAACTTGACGGCGGAAGACGCTGCCAAGCTTTCACCGAGCGAGCCAGATCCCATAGATGAAGAGTCGTCTTCAACTCAAACAAAGCCTGCGCGACAGCGCAAAACGCCGGCCACCGTAACGGCGGTAAGCAACGTCGACAAAGCGTCATCACCGGAGGACGCCCCCTTTGGGGTGCCACTCCCCAGTTCGAAGAACACCACTGAGCAAGACTCGATTCTGTTTGGCACGATCTGGCCACTGGGGGATGAGGTCAAACTTGACACCACCGTTGACCGGCAGCGCTTACGTCAGCAATGCACTCGCCTCGGCGAGCTTGGCTACGTGCTGGACTTCAAACAACAAACCTGGAGCTGTCAATGTCCCACCTTGCGGGAGCTCCATCACCAAGGAAACACTCAATGAATTCGATTTTCTCAGACATCGGTGAGCACATCCTGCTGACCGTCGAAGACCAACTGACCAACAACGAAGTGTCCGATGATGACGAAATGCGCGAGCACTTCATCGAAATTGGACTGACAGAGGCGCAAGCGGACGCTGCCTTGCAACTGCGGCCCCTGTACCGGCTCAACCTCTACATGATAGGTCAGTCGCCATTGTTCCGGGGCGACATGACCACTAGCTTTGATCCATACACCCGCTCATTCAAGCGCACTCAATAACACATCATCCGTAACCCAGAGGGGCAGCGTCCTGCCCTTCAGGGACTGGAGCTGCTCTCCATTCCGGAGGCTGCAAAATGTCCACCCACTCATTCACACGACTCTATCAGGTCGACGAATGTCCTGATCTGTATGTCGATGCCTGTGCCTGCGACGAGCAGCGCAACTTAGTGTTTCTGTCGGCCTGGGGCCGTGACACGGCACTGCAGGAGTTCTTGGCCAGATTGACCCTCGGCTCCGCTGAAAACGGCCTGGACCAGTTTCATATCGTCGTCGACGGCCGGAGTCATCCAGTCTTCCCCAACGTCGACATGCTGGAGAAACGAACCACCCGGCAATTCCGCGGAACGTTATTCGGCAGCCTGGCACACCTATGGCTGTTCGACCGGCGCTGCGCGCATCCCGACCGGGCCAATCATTTCTCCTACGCCCTTCTACAGAACGGGCAATCTCCTCACCAAAAGCTTTGGCCCCTGGTAATGGACACATGCCCATTACCGCTGCTACCGCATTGGCATAACCATGTTATGGAAGTGCTCACCCAACACGACATGTTGCAGTCCTTACCGGGATCGTTAGGTGCTATCTCTGCCTGGCGTTTGTCGCTGCATCTCGACGTACTTGAACCCGCCCTGGGTGATCTGATCCGCCAGGGGCATCTCTCAACCCACGCTCAGTTGTGAGCCTTGATTCAGGAGCCTCATCATGGCCTTGATGTTCCCACGCCTGGCGCGCAACTTCGCTCGCAATGGCTACTACCCTACCGACGAAACGACTCTGGAACGGACCCTGCAGGCATTGGCTCCCTCTCCAACCGGCAAGATGCGGATCTGCGATCCATGTGCCGGCGAAGGGGTCGCCCTGGCCGAAGCAGCTCATTTTCTTGGGCGAGACCGCACAGACACATTCGCAGTTGAATACGACAAAGAGCGTGCCGAACATTGCAGGACGCTGCTGGATCGCGTTCTGCACAGCGACCTCATGGACACCATGATCAGTCGTCAGGCCTTCGGTCTACTCTGGCTCAATCCACCTTATGGAGATTTGGTCTCCGATCACTCTGGCGCGTCGCAGTACCAGGGCAACGGACGCCGCCGCTTGGAGAAAATGTTCTATCAGCGAACGCTGCCGCTGCTGCAATACGGCGGCGTGTTGGTATTCATCGTTCCGCACTACGTCCTGGACGATGAGCTGTGCGGTTGGCTCTGCAATCACTTCACCGAACTACGGATTTACAGCGCAGCGGATCCAACCTTCAAACAGGTGGTGATATTCGGTATTCGTATCCGACGTCAGGATCTGGCTCGGCCACAAGACGTGAAATACACACGCGCACGACTTCAGGCGATCGGCTCTGGGACGTTGAATGCAGAAGTGTTACCTGAAAGTTGGTCTTGGGAACCCTATAGGATCCTGTCGTCGACCAGCGAACTGGAGCATTTCTATCGCATCAGCCTCGAACCGGAGCAGCTCAGCGCTGAAGTTAAACAGCTTCGCGGTATGTGGCCGGACTTCACGCTGCACTTTGGTCAAACGGGTGTTCAACCACGACCACCAGTACGAGAACTGTCACGTTGGCACTTGGCGTTAGCCCTGGCTGCCGGCGCAATATCGGGCGTCGTTACCTCGAAGTCCGGGCGAGTGCTGGTACTCAAAGGCGATACTTACAAAGACAAGGTTCGCAAGACCGAGTTTACCGAAGACCAGGAAGGTAACGTTTCTGAGGTAAGGATCCTGACCGATCGTTTCGTGCCGATCATTCGGGCATGGGACATGACGCCGGGATCTGCCAACCAAGGACGCGTTATCACCATCACATCTTCGGCGGATCAACAACCTGAACCTGACGAACCGATTGCACCGGCGGTCTCGGACACCACCTCACGCGTGACGTTTGAAGCTGGACAGTTGGTACTGACCCAATCCGTACACCACCTAGTGGAGCATGGACACCTCGATCCGAGTACCTACTTGCGAAGGCATTTCTCCGGCGACTGGGGGGAACTGCCCCAGGAAGACTGGAGCAGTAACCAGCGAGCCCTGACTACCGGAGAGAGTCTGTTCTCAAGCTACGACATCAACGCTGGGGATGAAACCCGGCTCTGGATCATCACTGAAGCCGACCGAAGCGTAACAACCTTGTTGCTGCCATCGGACTACTGACCCACCAAACCCATAGGGGACTCCCCTATCCAACCCACAGGGTATTCACAATACCCGTGGGGGTGTCGTGCATGCCCTGTTTTATCCTTTTTAGGAGAAACAACCATGAACGACCTATCCCATGCCCCACTTTCAACTCTTTCCATCGGTTTGACTGAATTCATCGACGAGTTCGGTGATGAGCTGCTGGACTCACTCAATCGATCAAACCCACCGGTCTACGCTGGTCATATCAATCCAACCCGGCAACGGGTAATGGATGAACTGAAACGTCAGCCCTTTTCCGCTCAGGCCGAAGTGGTACACGCTGTTACAGCCTTGCTGTTGGATCGAAATGAGCAGGCTGCCGTGATCAACGCAGAGATGGGGACTGGCAAAACCATGATGGCCATCGCTGTCGCCGCCGTCATGCACAAAGCTGGCTATCGCCGTACGCTGGTCGTTTCTCCCCCACACCTGGTATACAAGTGGCGGCGAGAGATTCTCGAAACCATCCCAGACGCCCGCGTCTGGGTACTCAATGGACCCGACAGCCTGGTCAAGCTACTCAAGCTGCGCGACCAACTGGATGAGCCCTACGACGGCCGGCAAGAGTTCTTCATCCTCGGGCGCGTGCGCATGCGGATGGGGTTTCATTGGCGCTCGGTGTGTTGGCCACGTCGTGCTGGTGGCGACCACCGACTTGCAGGTTGTCCAGACTGCGGACGCCTACTGGAAGACCAGGAAGGCAACCGGATAACCGTCGAAGGTTTTCACCAAGAGGAACGCCGTCGCAGCTGCCCTCACTGTCACAGCCCACTCTGGACACTGATGCGCCCAGGCAAAGCTGAAAGCGGAACACGCCGAGCAACCATCTTGAAGTCAATGTGCCGCATTCCGACCATTGGCACGGTTCGCGCTGACAGACTGCTGAACGACTTCGGGGAAGACTTCCTCGCCTCGATGCTGATCGATAATGTCAGCGAGTTCATCAACCTGATGGACGCTCAAGGTAATTTCATTTTCACCGACCGTCAGGCCAAGCGTATGGAACGTGCCATGGCCAACATTGAGTTTGGCTTTGGTGAAGGCGGTTACCAACCCACGGAGTTTATCAAGCGCTACTTGCCTGATGGATATTTCGACCTGCTAGTGGTGGACGAAGGCCATGAGTACAAAAACAGTGGTTCGGCTCAGGGCCAGGCCATGGGTGTACTGGCAGCCAAAGCACGCAAGTGTGTTTTGCTGACTGGTACGCTCATGGGCGGCTATGCCGACGACTTGTTTTATCTGTTATTTCGGATCCTTACCCGCCGGATGATCGAGGACGGTTATCGACCAAACGCACGCGGCAGCATGGCCCCTGCGGCCATGTCGTTCATGCGGGATCACGGCGTATTGAAGGATATCTACATCGAGCGAAATAACGAGTCACACAAAACCGCCAAGGGAAAAAAACTCTCGGTGCGAACGGTGAAGGCCCCAGGCTTCGGTCCAAAAGGCATCCACCGGTTCGTACTGCCATTCACTGTATTTCTGAAGCTCAAGGATATCGGTGGGAACGTGTTGCCGGCGTACCAAGAGGAGTTCATCGACATAGCCATGTCTGCAGAACAGGGTTCGGCCTATCAGCAGTTGGCAGGAAAACTGTCCCAGGAGCTTCGCCAGGCACTGGCACGCAGAGATACGATCCTTCTGGGGGTTGTACTCAACGTACTGCTGGCCTGGCCGGACTGCTGTTTCCGGCCGGAGATTGTCAAACATCCACGCAGCAAGGACACGCTGGCTTTTGTGCCGTCGATCTTTGCTGATGAACAACTTATGCCCAAGGAACAGGCTCTGCTTGACCTCTGCATCGCGGAAAAAGCCAAATGCCGCAAAGTCCTGGTCTACACCGTGTACAGCGGCACTCGTGACACCACTTCACGTCTCAAACGGTTGCTGGAACAGGCCGGTCTGAAAGTGGCGGTGTTAAGGGCGTCAGTCGATACCGCCAGGCGCGAGGATTGGATTCTCGACCAGTTAGATCGTGGGATCGACGTGCTGATCACCAACCCGGAGCTGGTTAAGACCGGTTTGGACCTGCTCGACTTTCCAACCATTGCGTTCCTGCAGACGGGATACAACGTGTACACCCTTCAACAGGCAGCTCGACGGTCATGGCGAATTGGGCAGAAGCAAGCCGTGCGAGTGGTTTTTTTTGGCTATACAGGTAGCTCGCAAATTACTTGCCTGCAATTGATGGCCAAGAAAATCGCCGTGGCTCAAAGCACGTCGGGAGACGTTCCTGATTCGGGCCTCGATTCGTTAAACCAGGATGGGGACTCGGTTGAAATGGCACTCGCAAGACAATTGATTGCTGCATGACTGCATGGCCACCTTCGGGTGGCCATTTTTGTACAGAGGCATTATCTCCGGTCGCGCTTCTCGCTGGTTGGCGAGGGCATATTATTGTCTGGGCGGCCATGGGCCTACGACTGGAGGGTACTCAGGTAGCGTCAGCTAAAGCCGGCTTGAGGTTGATCAATTTCTGAGCATTCGGGTCAGAAGGAATGCCTCATCCCCATTATTACTAATAGTTAAAGCTTGCGCTCAACGTAAGTGACACCCATGGAATGGCCGCTTTCTGCCTATGGTGACCGGCTGAAATCGGCCATAAGCGGACACTTGCTGACCTGAAGCTCTCACTCTGCAAGCAAGAAGCCCATTCTCCGCTTACCCCGCCGCCTGAAACACACAACCCCAGCACTTCCGGATCGCTTCTAGGCGCCTACAGGATGTATCTGCACGTTTGACGTAAAGCTACATCGATGCTGCTGTGGGCTATCCCATCAAGGAATAGTGCTCGCCAGAATGCCACGTGACCAACGGGATTGGCTAGCGGTATTTCGCCAACTTAAAAACAACTAGTCTTTGACTTCGCGAGTGGAGAGGCAAAAAGGCGGCGAATTGCGAAGGGTGTTCCTGGGAGTCTGGCCTGCTCAGCGTTGAGAGAGTAGGCGCTGCACATTTGCTTTTAGCTCTTTTAGGGCAAAGGGCTTAAGCAGGAGTTCGGTCTGCCCGCTTTTTAGTGCAATCGCCGGCACAGCATTTACCACGAAGCCGGAAATGAAAAGTACTTTGAGGGTCGGGCATTTGTCGAGCGCGATTACCGCTAACTCAGCACCACTCATATTGCCAGGCAGGCCGATGTCCGTGATCAATAAAGCTGCCTTCACTTGTAATTCCAGCTCCCGAAGTGCTTGCGCAGCGGTTCCAGCCTTGGTGACCTGATAGCCGACTTCTTCAAGCGCTTCACCAATGAGGTCACGAATTGCAATCTCGTCGTCGACCACGAGTATTCTGGCGTTATCTGCCTGGAAATCGTGTACCACGCTGCTGGGTAAGCTGACATCAACAGTAGTGGCCTGGCTGTGGTGCAATGGCAGAAAAAGGCTCACCGTAGTCCCTTTCCCCATAACGGATTCGATCCGGGCTTCACCCGATGATTGCTGGGCAAAGCCATAGACCATCGAGAGGCCCAGTCCCGTTCCAGAGCCCAAGGGTTTGGTGGTGAAGAATGGATCGAAAGCGCGTTCAAGCACGCTTTTTGGCATGCCCACTCCGGTATCAGATATCCGGAAAACGGCGTATTGCCCTGAGTCCAGCACTGTAGCGCCATCTGCGGTATCAACGCGGGTCTGGCTAATTTCGATCTGTAGCCGACCTCCGTTAGGCATAGCGTCGCGTGCATTTATGCACAGGTTCAGTATCGCGTTTTCCAATTGGTGGGCGTCACACAAGCAAAGCAACGTTTCTTCCGGCGCCACTAGCTCCAGTTCGATCCGCGGAGTGAGGCTCCTGCTGATGAGTTCCCTCATTTCTTGAACTAGCAACGCCAGGTCGACCACTGAGCTCGCCATAGGCTGACGTCGGGCGTAGGCCAGCAGCCGGTGCGTCAGAGAGGCCGCACGGGTAGAAGCATTTCGTGCGAGCCCTACGTAAAGTAGTAGATCCTCTTGCTTGCCCTGGGCGATACGTCGGTCGAGCATGTCCAAGCTGCCAGTGATCACGGTCAACAGGTTATTGAAGTCGTGGGCTAATCCCCCTGTTAGCTGGCCCACCGCTTCCATCTTCTGGCTCTGCTGCAATTGCGAGCTCAATTGCTCGAGCGCGTCCTGACGCTCCTTGTATAAAGTAACGTCCCGCGCGACCGCGAAGTAAAGCTTCTGTCGAGGCGCTATTCGCCAGTTGAGGTGCAGTGGTTTGCCATTGGCGCGAAAGCCTTGGGTATCAAACTCTGCGATAGCCCCTCTGCCAAGGATGCCTAAGGCATCCGACAGTTGTGAGGGGGAGATGAAGCTGAAAAATGCACCGCCCTTGAGCTCCTGATCTGTAAGCCCAGTTTCGGTTTGCCAGGCAGGATTCATAGCTATGACGTCCCCGACCTCAGACAGCGTACAGATCAGGTCAGGGGATACATTCCATATACCATCTCGGTCCAGTGTACGACGCTCGACCTCATGCTCCAGACGATCATTGAGATCGGAGAGGACGCTCAAGGCTCTTCGTAACAAGGCGCAAACAACCGCCATGCCGAAGGTAACAAGGGCGAAACTCGCGCTACTGACCCAGGCGGTCACGCCATCATTGAAGCCAATTTCGCCGATGAAGAAATAGTGCGCGGTGAGCACTGCTAGCACGCAGCCCAGTACCGACGGGCCAACACCGAAGCAAAAACCGATGAACATCAGCCCCCGGTATGAAAAACAGGTACGGTAGTGCCGTGAAGTGAAGCTGCACGCGCACGGCGCCACATAGCGCAATCACCATGACGGTGCAAGCGTAGCTAACCGGCGTGCTCGGCTGGATACGTGCCAGTCGGCGCACCAGCTCAAGACTGCGAGAGAGAATATTGATCAACTGTGGCTCCGTTGGTCATGTCGGAGAGCTCGGAAGCGAAGCTTCGGCTGTCGATAAGGGGAGGATTTGCCATCGCAGATAATTATCGGCATCCACTCTCTCAGCTTTAAGCGGTTCACAATCAGGCCCTATAGATTCTGACTAACAGCGTAATGGCCAACCACAATCGTGGGGATTTCGCGACGTGATAAGCTCAAAGCACTCAATGAACACCTAAGCTTGGTGTTTGCAGCCGACTTATTACTCCATAGTAGCCGACATGACCACGTGCAACTTATCTCCCGAAGCAGAACTCGCCCGGCTGGTCGATGTAGACCGCTTGACCTCAGGCTTGGAAAGCGGGTCGGACCCTGTGCTGAACAGCATCGTGGCGATGGTCTCTAGCTATTTTAATGTGCCAACTTCGCTTGTCAGCATCATCGAGCGCGACTACCAGGTTTTCAAAGCCCGTGTGGGCATGGAGTCTGAACGGACGTCGCGCGAAATGTCCTTTTGCGCCCACTGTCTGGACGAAGGGGCAGTGTTGGAAATATGCGACCCTGTAGCTGATCAGCGTTTCTCGAGTAACCCGTTGGTAACAGGCGCTCCGTTCATCCGGTATTACGCAGGTGCTCCCTTGGAGATCAAATCAGGACGCAGCCTGGGTAGGCTCTGTGTGATTGATCACAAAGCGCACGCGCCCATGGACGAGCGAGGACGAATATTTCTGCGCCACGCGGCCCAGGTTGTGGTGGCGCGATTGGAATCCATGCATAGGTCGCACTACATCGACCCGATGACTGGCTTACCCAACCGGCAGCGCTTTGATGCAGACATTCTGCAAACAATCGATCAGGATGACAGGGTAGCAATACTTATAGAACCGCTCTCTGCATCGGGGGTGGACAGTTTGGCGAAGTCGCTTGGCAGCGAGTTTTTCACCAACTTCATGCTGGCGGTCAAAGAGCGGCTCTTGAAGCTGCTGCCAGAAAAGACGCGGTTGTACCGCACCGGAACCCTGGGGTTTGTCGCACTGCTCAGCCACCGGAAACTGTCGCTGCACAGCCTAGTAGACAGCATCGTTCATGCGTTCGAAAGGCCGCTCTACTGTGTGGATATTCCCATTTCCTCCGATGTAGGCATCTGCGTACTGCCGCTTAAGCATGAGGCCGGCCCGCCCACGGACTTCCTGCGCCTTATGTCCAGCATCACTGATGCTGCGCGCCGAAGCGAGCAACGTTGGCTCGATTACGATCCCGCGATCGATTCTAAACTGCGTCGCAGCACCGCACTGCTCAATGACATTGAAGCGGCACTTGCCGCCATTGATCAGTTCAGGCTGGTCTACCAACCTCGTATCGATCTTGCCACTAATCGGTGTGTTGCTGTCGAGGCATTGCTGCGGTGGTCGCATCCCCAGCTAGGTGAGATTAATCCCGCTGAATTCATCCCGCTGGCTGAAACCACTGCTTCGATTCGCCACATCACCAGTTGGGTAGTACAGCATGTCTGTGAGCAGCTATCAGATTGGCGCACTCAGGGCTTGGAAATGATCGTTTCCTTGAACATCTCGGCACTAGATTTGACTGACGGGCATCTTTTCGATCAGTTGGTCGAAGCCTTACAAGTCTTCAAGGTAGCGCCACGATTCATTGAACTCGAATTTACAGAAAGCGTCCTGGTAACCGATTTCCAGGCCGTGCGAGATCAACTGCAACGCTTTCGCGATCTCGGCGTTGCCATTGGGATTGATGACTTTGGTAGTGGTTACAGTAACTGGGCCTACCTGCGCCAGATTCCAGCAACCAGCGTCAAGCTCGATCGTTCACTGCTAGCTGATCTTCAGCCCGGTAACAATGAATGGCACATCATCCGAGGCCTGATTAGCTTAGTGCGGAATCTTCGTCTGACCGTCGTGGCGGAAGGGGTTGAAACGGAGCTGCACTACCACCTACTACGAGGTTGGGGCTGTCAGCAGGGCCAAGGTTACTACTTCGCCAAGCCATTATCCCCGACCGCTCTTCTCGCTTGGTTTGACGAGGGTAACTGGTTGTCTGGGCTGCCTAGCTGACGTGCCCGCTCTCGGCCTACCAGACTGGAGGGGTTTCAGGTTGCGTCAGCTAAAACCGGCTTGAGGCTGATCAATTTCTGGGCATTCGGTTCATAAGGAGTGCCTCATCCCAGTACTAAGGCTTAACGCTTGCGCTTAACGTAAGTGACACCGATTGAATGGCCGCTCTTTGCCTATGGTGATAGGCTGAAATCGGCCAGTACCGGCTTGCCAATAAAGCTCCTTCCGACCAGTGCACCCATCTACAACAGGACGTTCGGGGTCATTATCAATCGCTTACTATCTAAGACGATCAGATGACCCCAAAGACAAGCAGTCCTATATATGAAACTGCTTAACTAGCCGATTCAATTCGACCGCAAGTTTAGTAAGTTCAGAGGTTGCGACGGCTGTTTGACTAGAGCCCTCTGATGCTTGGTTTGACAGATCCCGTATGCTGACCAAGCTACGGTCCACCTCCCTCGCAACTTGAGCCTGTTCTTCCGATGCAGTTGCGATTAGGACATTGCGCTCGGTGATATCATCGATGGACTCGGTGATTTCAACCAATGCAGTACCGGCACCTTGGGCAGTGTCAAGAGTTCTTTGAGCTTGGGCGTTAGTATGAGTCATTGCCGAAACAGCCGCCCCAGTGCCTTTTTGAATTGAGCTGATCATCTGTTCAATCTCGCTAGTTGACTGCTGCGTGCGATGAGCCAATGCCCTGACTTCATCCGCCACTACAGCGAAGCCCCGGCCCGCCTCACCGGCACGAGCAGCTTCGATAGCAGCATTCAATGCAAGAAGATTAGTCTGTTCTGCGATAGCCCTTATCACATCCAAAACCTTGCTAATGTCAGTCGCCATTACTGCCAGTCTTTGTACTTCTTGGGAAGCGTCTTCAACATTTGCGACCATTAAACTGATGGCGTGAACGGTTTCATCTACCCGTGCGCGACCTGCCAATGCGGCTAAGTTTGATCGACCGGCCGCTTCGGAAGCTGCGGAGGCATTTCTAGCTACTTCTTCCACAGCTGAGCTCATCTCTGTAACAGCTGTAGCAGCCATCTCAACCTCTTTATTTTGACGCAGCATGCCCTTATTAGCATCCTCAGTTACGGCATGCATTTCTTCAGAAGTAGATGCTAGCTGGTTAGACGAATCCGATATCAGAGAAAGCGTGCCTCGCAAACCTTGCTGCATAGCTTTCAAAGCTTGCATGAGCCTTGCAACTTCATCGCTACCCCGCACTTCGATGATCTCACTGAGATCATTCTTCGCAATACGCTCAGCGATGGTCAATGACTGGCTTATCGGCCCTGTGACACTGCGTGTGTACATAAGGGCGAGAGTAATTGCCGCCAATGTGCTGATCAATATAAAGGTACTAACAATCAGCTGGGCCTGCTCGTACATATGAGAGGCTTCATCCCCTGCCTTTTTAGCCTTGTTGTTGTTTAACTCAATCAGATGCTTTATGAGCTGCTCTATAACATCCGCAGATTGCCTCATTGCACCACTGGACATCTTTAAAGCTTCATCCAAGTTCCCTAGAGAAACATAGGAAATATATTGATCTTGTACTTTCTGATAATCAGTGTAGCTTTGCGATAGCTCGGCAAAAAGTTTTTTTCCGTTAGGCGTTACTATGAGTGCATCTAGCTTAGAAGTCAGTTGTTCAATACTTTCTCGAGATGCCCTTATAGCCTCAAGTGCTTGCTTTTTACGATCTTCTGGTTCTATAGGATTACGCAACCTCGCGTTGCTGCCTCTAATACTTACAAACTCCTTATCAATCATTCCCAGTACAGCTATGCTAGGCACAACGTTTGTTTCTACGAATTTTTCAGCAGCGTTCAGGCTTGCCGCCTGCTTTAGCGCGGTGAGCCCCAACGCAATAATCATCAGGCAGAAAAATCCGAAGCAAAGCGCCGAGCGTGGAGCAAGGTTTAGCTTGCGCAATATCATAGTGAAGCTCCTCAGGGTTTTATTTTTCTCGTCACATCCGCTAAGTACTGAAGCCACCGTTCGTCGCCACGAGGGAAGCCTCAATAAACGCGAGGCCTAATCCGTAAAAAACGTGTATCTGAATGTAAATGGCGTCGATTCAGAAGGCTGAAGCGCATCAGCTATCGTGCACCTTCTTAGTGTCCGCTTTTGGCCGATTAGCCACGGCCTGGCTTAGACCGCCGCTATGCATGGTTGCCCATAGGCAAACCGTTAAATACCGGTAAGGTCTAAAAACATAGCATCCCCAAAAACCTATTTCCTACTGCACCTAATACGCCGGTTTGAGAGGGTGTCTTTGCTTTTGCGCGAGGACGCTCATGAACCTACCACGCCCTACCCGAACCACTGTGATACTCAGCCTCTGCCTCGTCGCCCTGACAGGCATGTTGGCCTATGAACATCATCAACTGTCCCTTCTCAGGATCAGCATGTCTACGACTGCTGATAAAGAATCCCTGGATGCAATGCTGACGCGACTGAGCAAAGTCGATGAACGGCTGGACATGGTGGATGGCAAGCAGTGGGTCAGCAACGATGACTTCCGCTCAGGACAACAAGCACTGTCAAATCGGATCGACGCCGCACAGGCCTATGCGAAACAAGCAACCGAATCAGTACAAGATCTCTCTCGTGATGTCGCGTCTTCTGGTGAATTGGTGGTGCTCAAGGCAAATGTCGAAATGCTCGATATCCGTGTTCACGAATTAAGCCAAGCCCAGACCAAGCAACCTGCAGTTCCTCCGTCCAAGTCCAAAGCCGTTGTCCGCAAGCCTCGTCCCGCTCAGAAACCCAGTACCAGCGTTATCACACCGCAAGCGCCGCCCTTCGCCATCGTCGGTATTGAATACCGGGGCGGTGAGCGTTTTTTGTCCGTAGCACCGCCTGGCAGCACGCACTTAAACCAGATCTACCTCATCCGACCGGGTGATGCCGTGGCGGGAACGGCCTGGCGCCTTAACGCTTTGGACGGCAAATCCGCACGTTTCGATGTAGCCGGAACGCCGCAAACCATAACCGTCGCGCAATAGGACGTCCTTTATGTATGGCCTTCGAACACTCTCAAAGAAAATGAATGCTTCAAACGCCTCGTTGATTATTGGCTTGGCAGCCATTGTGCTGGCTTATGGTTGCTCAGCTGCTCCAGGGCCTTCAACGTCCATCACCAGTACGCAGAACAGCGAAACCCAGAATTCTTCTCAAGGGACCAGCCAGACAGAACAGGCCCGCGAGTGGGGATTAACACCCCAAGAGTGGAGTCGCTATCGCACCGTCATGGAAGGTCCCCGGGGCATCTACTCACCAGGACTGGATCCTCTGACTGCACTGGGTATCGAAGCTAAATCAGCGGAAGAACGCCGGCGTTACGCTGAACTACAGGTGCAAGCTGAACGGCAACGTATCGACAAGGAACTGGCTTATCAAAAGGCCTATGACCAAGCCTTCGCTCGCCTATACCCCAACGAAAAAGTCATTCAAATTTCATCAGAGCCGCTGTCTTCTAAAACCCCCGGCGCGACAAATGCTCTCAAAGGCTCAGGTCGATTAGCTGTTTTTGTTCAAGACAGTTGCACCAGCTGCATTGCCCGGGTGAAAGACCTCCAGGCTCAGAAACACTCCTTCGATCTGTACTTCGTGGGCAGCCAAGGTGATGACGAGACCATCCGCCGTTGGGCGATCCTGGCTGGCATCGAGCCAACCAGCGTACGCAGCCGCCAGATAACACTGAATCACGATGCCGGCCGCTGGCTTGGCCTTGGGCTCGGCGGCGAGCTACCTGCTGTGGTGCGCGAGGTAAATGGGCAATGGCAGCGACAGTAGTAGGCGCCGTATTGGCTGGCTGTTTTATGTTGGCCGCGGCGTGGGCCAACAGTGCGGAGGTTCCTCCACCGGCCTATCAATTGATTGCCCTGCCTGCCGGCGTTCCGTCCGAGGTGCTCTATTCCGTCGCACTGCAGGAGAGCGGCACGCGACTACGCGGCCAAATTGTGCCCTGGCCATGGACATTGAATGTCGCCGGTGCCGGCTACCGATTTGCCACCCGAAGCGATGCATGCAGGGCATTGATGATTGCGCTTCAGACCGCAGGGCCCAGTCGGGTCGACGTCGGTTTAGGGCAAACCAACATAGGTGCCAATGGTCACCGTTACAGCTCTCCCTGCGAAGGTTTGGATCCCTACAAGAACCTCTCGGTTACCGCCCAGATCCTGGCAGAACAAAAAGCCAAGGGCGGTGACTGGATCACGGCCGCCGGCCGGTACCACCGACCGGCTGGTGGTGAACCAGCCGCACGCTACCGCCGTGCCTTTGCCAAACACCTTAGCCGCGTAACCGGTATCAACCTGATGGCGAACAACCCATGAAGAGAATCTTGAGCTTAATGCTGTTGCTGTGTTCGATCTCGCCCATTGTGGCGAATGCCAGCTCATTGATTGTGGTGAAAGACCGTCGCGGCGTTTCCGCCCTGCCCTACTACCAAGACCTGGTACCAGAACCTACCGGCCAGTCTGCACCGTTAGAAAACATCGGAGTGCGCGGTCAAGGGTCGTTTCCAGTACGCTCAGACCAACTGTCACCTGGGGAGTTACAAGGCCGGGTAATCAATGCACCAGGCTTGCAGCCCCTATTCCTGATTGGCGACGACGCAATGTCAAAAGCCTGGCTTTCGCAACGCCGCGACCAACTTCAGCAACTAAACGCAATCGGCATCGTAGTGAACGTAGCCAGCGCAGAACGATTTGCCGAGGTGCAGCGTTGGGCGGGTGGTCTTCAAATGGTCCCGGCGCCGTCGAATGACCTGGCGCAACGTCTTGGAATCAAGCACTACCCGCTGCTCATCACTGCAACAGCCGTTCAGCAATAGGAAGCAAGGATGCCACCACCTCAGTCACTCACCGTGGTGATCAGACAACCGCAAGACCCGCGCACATGCCAGCTCATCTTGGAGCAAGTGAGGTATGTGGTCTGGCTGTATGGGGGTCGTGTGACTTCGACAGAACAAGGTGATGCCATCGCAATGCGCTTGAAATTAGCTGATCGATTGGCTTCACACGAGATATCACAAGTAAGCCAGGAGCAGGACGAACAGTTCCCGTTGAAAACCCCCTAGCTATAGAAGGCTCCAACCATGGCTGGTTCTTTCACCATTGAGGCATTGCTGCGTCCTGCCGTCGAGCTTTACACGGTCTGTGTCTGCGCCGCTGCAGCACTGCTCTGTATTTTTGCGCCCTGGGCCTTTGCACTGACTCCCTTATTTGGAGCGGTTTCCGCCTTTGGCTTTTTGATTCTTGGCTATGTGCGCCTGATGCAGGCTTTGGTCGTATTGCGGTATCGACGCAATATTCGGCGTCTCCCCCACTACACCATGACCAGCAAGGACATGCCGGTCAGTAATGAACGCCTGTTCATCGGTAAGGGCTTTCGCTGGACTCAGAAACACACCCAGCGGTTGATGGACACCTATCTGCCCAAATACGCCGAGTATGTCGAGCCAACCTCGATCTATTCCCTGGCACGGCGCATCGAGGAGCGGCTGGAGTTCGCCCCCTTTCCACTCAGACTCCTGACCAAAGCCACCTCGTGGAACGTAGCGATTAACCCGGTGCGGCCACTGCCGCCAGTGGGTGGATTACCGCGTTTACACGGTATAGAACCCCATGAAATTGACGTCAGCTTGCCGCTGGGTGAGCGCGTTGGACACTCCCTGGTACTGGGCACTACCCGGGTGGGCAAGACCCGTCTGGCAGAACTGTTTATCACCCAGGACATCAGACGCACCCGTAGCCGAAGCCGGTCTCGACGCCGTGTTCAGATGGGTCGACGCGTTCAGCCAGTCCATCGTAGCCAGCGCACAGCGGCACAAAACGAAGAGATGAACCTTGATCGCGAGGTGGTGATTGTTTTCGATCCTAAAGGCGATGCCGACCTTCTCAAACGCATGTACATCGAATGCATGCGTGCCGGCCGACTGGACGAATTTTATGTGTTCCACCTGGGTTGGCCTGACTACTCCGCACGTTACAACGCCGTGGGCCGCTTTGGCCGTATTTCAGAGGTGGCGACTCGAATTGCCGGTCAGCTATCAGGAGAAGGCAACTCAGCAGCGTTCCGTGAGTTCGCCTGGCGGTTCGTCAATATCATCGCACGTGCCTTGGTGGCCCTCGGACGTCGGCCAGACTACGAGCAGATCCTCAAGCACGTGACCAACATCGATGCGCTTTTCATCGAGTATGCACAGAAGCACTTTGCCGAACATGATCCTAAAGCCTGGCAGACCATTGTCGAGCTTGAGGGCAAGATCGATCGCAAGAACCTCAGTTTCGCCATGAAGGACCGGCCACTCCGTGTAGTGGCCTTGGACATGTACCTGACTCAGCAGCGCATCTCCGACCCTGTGATGGAGGGTCTGCGATCAGCAGTGCGCTATGACAAAACCTACTTCGACAAGATCGTTGCCAGCCTGCTGCCGCTGTTGGAGAAACTGACCACAGGACGCATTGCCGAGCTGCTTTCGCCTGACTACATGGATCTTGAAGATCCGCGGCCCATCTTTGACTGGATGCAGGTCATCCGTAAACGAGCGGTGGTCTATGTGGGACTGGATGCACTGTCGGATACCGAAGTGGCTGCCGCCGTTGGGAACTCCATGTTCAGCGACCTGGTGTCAGTCGCAGGTCACATCTACAAGTTCGGTATCGACGACGGCTTGCCCGGTGCCTCCGGCGCCAAGGTGGCGATCAACGTGCATGCTGATGAGTTCAACGAGCTGATGGGCGAAGAATTTATCCCGATGATCAACAAAGGCGGCGGCGCCGGCATGCAGGTCACCGCCTATACCCAAACCATGAGCGACATTGAAGCCAAGATCGGTAACCGGGCCAAAGCTGGCCAGGTCATCGGTAACTTCAACAACTTGTTTATGTTGCGTGTGCGCGAGACCGCCACTGCCGAGCTGCTGACCAATCAATTACCCAAGGTTCAGGTGTTTACCAGCACACCGGCCAGCAGCGCCAATGATGCAATCAACGGCAAGACGGCCTTTACCTCCAACACCCACGACCAGATCCAAAGCGTCAGCGTGCCAATGATCGAGCCGGCGCACGTGGTTGCTCTGCCCAAGGGGCAATGCTTTGCACTGATCGAAGGCGGCAACCTCTGGAAAATCCGTATGCCGCTGCCGGCAAGTGATCCGGACGAGGTGATGCCCAAGGATCTGCAGGCCCTGGTTGAAGGGATGCGTAAAGGATCAGGAACGAACAGCGAATGGTGGCAGGCGCCGGGATATCAGTCCCTAAGCGAATCGCTACCCGAAGACCTGGTCGACGATTTCCGCCTAATGGCCAACGACGACAAAGTCGCTTAGCGTAAAGGAGCAAAGCGATGGCCGATATCGCGGAAAAAGCCCAGCAACAGCAGGAAGGGCAAAAATCATTTTTGGGCATGGTGATTTCAGTCCCCTTCCACTTCCTGGGGGTGATGTTCGGGTCACTGCTGGGCGCCATTCTCGTCGAGTGGCTGTGCATGTACGTGTTTTGGCCTGATGCTGGCTGGAAGCACGCCCAGCAGATGTTTGAGCATGAACTAGGCTGGCTGTCCCAGGATTTGTTACACAGCGTCGTCATCAATGAGCCCGGGCGCACCGCAACCTGGCTGGCAAAAACAACCTATGAATGGCTGATGGTAAAAAGCGGCCTGCAGGACAGCATAAACACATTGACCCAATACGCTCGCTCCACATCGCCGCAGCAAGCCGGCACGCTCGACCTGCGCTATGAACTCGGTCGGGTGATGATCAAGTTCCAGGATTACGGCTTGGCCACGCTTTATACCGTGCTCACCTTTTGCGTACGAATGGTCATCCTGACACTGACAATCCCACTGTTTGCACTGGCGGCTTTCACGGGCATAGTGGATGGCCTGGTGCGACGTGATCTGCGCAAGTTCGGCTCAGGCCGTGAGTCGAGCTACCTGTATCACAAAGCACGCGGAACCATTATTCCGCTGGCCATCGTGCCATGGACGATTTACCTGGCCATCCCAATCAGCATCAGCCCATTACTGATTTTGCTGCCGTGCGCGTTGTTGTTGGGCGTATCGATTTACATCACTGTATCAAGTTTCAAAAAATATATTTAGGAATTGCCAATATTGATACTTAGATTTTCGCAGGCGGGCATATAGAAATCACAGAAAACAAAGCCACCTGCTCTAATGCACTACAAAGCTTGATCGTTAATCAGTTCGTTTTCCCACCAAGTAGGAACGAAGAATATAAAAGAAGACTGCCAGAATACCGCAAACCATAAGTATTACAGATTATTGTCTGGCGAGTATGGAGAGAAAATAAGAGCCAACTCAAGACCGCAGCAAGCTCGATGAAATCGCGTCATCACCCGTGAAGGATATAAAGTCCTGCTGAGGCTCAAGCGTGGCCAATTCTATCGGGCCGCAGCACGGCAATGGGGAGTGGGAGTTAATGATAGATTGCGATCGCTGAATTTCATTTTAAGCAAAGAGGCATTCAAGAGACTCGGGACGCTTACCTACTCCAGTCAGACGTTGACACATAAGGCTTTCCCATCACAATGTAATAAGCACACCCTCAGCCCTATAATTCCCTAAGAAAAATTAGTTAACCTCAGCTCTGTCACGACCATTTATTTTTGCCTTATAGAGCAATTGGTCAGCCCTAATAAACCATTGACTCGCGCTTTCCAGAGTACTATCCCAAGAAGAAATACCAGCACTAATACTTAGCGACTCATTGAAAGCATCAAAACTATTCCTTTTAAAAGCACATTGAATCCTTGAAATTATCTTCACTGCCTGATCTTGAGACGTATCCCACATAATAATGCAAAACTCATCACCACCAAACCTCGCGATGACATCATCAGGACGTAAAGAGCTCTTTAATGTTTCGCTCAGCAGGCACAAGGCTTTGTCTCCGACGTCATGCCCATAGCTATCATTTATCTTCTTAAAATTATCGATATCCATTAATATCAAAAGCGAATTCATACACCTTGAAGACTCCTCCGCAAAATCACTTAAGGCTTGATTGACATACCTCCTATTAAGGAGTCCTGTCAAGTCATCCGTAACACTCAAGCTTTTAAGTGTAAATTTCGTTTTCTGCAGTTCGGAGGCAAGTTGATAAGAGGCAAACCCTACAATCATTGGGTAGATAGCAAGGAGCGGCAGGCTTGCCCACGCTGAGGATGCCGGGCTCTCCTGCAATGAAATATCAAATACTATACCATATAAGAACACGCCCAGTGCCTGAAGCAATAAGCCTCTCCTCATGAACCTCACCCCACCGGTAGCAATGGTATTGAGAATTACCATCGCCGACATGCTTATTGAACCAAATGAGTTGAGACCTATTGATGAAATCCATAGCCCGCAAAATAATGAGTCAAAACTCAAATTTAATATTTCTGTTTTGTAAGGATCCTTTGCCTGCCTTGCAATTCTATAGGCCAAATGTGGCCACATTAGAACATTTAAAGCGAGCGCAAATATTAGAATTTTTGGCTGATCAAATTGGACAATTGATACAAATATAATTGGGGAGCATAGCAAGGTCCCAGCAATACGAGGATAATACATTCTTTTGGCGAACCGTATACCGCTTTGCCACTTGTCCATCATCAACCTCATATGGCCTAACCGCAATGACAATATGACATCATTTTAGCTGGTAAGCGTCTGCAATTGGTTTTTTAGGCGTTGGTTTGCACTTTTTTTTCTGCTTTTCGCATCTTACCTGCGTCTGCAAATAGCATCCATTTCGATCTCCATGTACCTATACTCATGCGGCCACTGCACTGGGGGCGCCAGTAGCCTAGACGCGAGCGTATGCTGAAAAAGTACGATTTTTTGACGTCAAATCCTCGTCTTTTCCAGGGTTGATGCTCCCTTTCTCGAATGATTCGCCGATGGCCAGATGCTTATCAGTGCAGGATTATAGTGGACTTCGGACTATGTCGTGCGCGCCGAATAAAGCTAGAGCAGACCTAGAGAACTTCGTGCCAATGTTCACAGCAGCGGTAATCCTAACTTGCATATTTTCCATTGTCGACCTTAGCGATCACGGGAACAATCAAAGCCTAATGGTAGGCTATGAAATATTGCTATACTTCTAGCACGTCTAACCCTCCTATATTTATCACCATGCATTATGTTGAGCGGCTGGCTGCGTCCGACTGGGAGGCACTTCATAAAATCCGACGCACTACAGATGCGGGGCATAAGAAAATAAATTTGGGAAACATATAAAAACCTCCATTAACCCTACGTATCGGCACAATTGCTGTCAGAGCACTCAGACAGTGGGGCATCAAGCAGCAGCTGGAACTTTCTAAATCTTTTAGAATGATCTTCTATTGCCGAACCCCATGCATCGCTATTGACTAGATCCAAACCAACAAGCTTTATCAACTCTATATTTGAAACTTGCAGCTCAAGCAAGCGTGCTTGAATTTCATTGCGCAAACTATCTCTTCTACACATAGAGACTCCGACCAAAAAAATTTAATTAAATGATACTCCGCTACATCTTCCTGACCATTCGAACACCTATCCTATTTTCTACACTTCCAGCCCTGCTTTTTAAGCAACTGTCCCTGCCTTACATAACACTTTAACCCACCTGTACTAATCGGGCTAACACTCACATCCAAGCGCATCATATGACTGTTACCTGGCACAGCCGCTCTTGGCAATAAGATGTTTTTGTCATTCGCGCACCTCACTCAACCCTCAAATTTTAAAACGCATCTAGATCTCAAAACCAGAGGTGAGTGATGAAATCTCATGTAGTTTAGGCACGAGAAAAAACTTAGCTACCCGACTGTTTATTTCTGATGCCCCTTTCATTCGCTCATCTGCAAGTCTAACGAGACTACACTTCAGAGGCTGTCGCAATGAGCTACCAAGCATTTGAATACCATACCGAATTCGCCCCGCTGCACTATCTCGTCCGAACCAAAAAGCTCTTCATGTTCAAGTCCGAAGAGCCATCTACCGAACCTGACGTTCAAGGCTTCCTGCAGGATCCGGAACATCAGCAGCGCCTTGCTCAGCTAGGCCAAGAGGGCTGGGATCTGATCAGCGTTCAACCCGTGGTAAGGGGCGAAGTCCAGATTGGCAATCAAAATGCTCAGGGCTGGGCCTACGGCCTTGCCTTGCCAACCGGCTATCTTCTTTTCTTCAAACGCTCGATCCACAGAGACTGAGGGTGCAGTTACCGCACGGAGAAATCCTAACAGCCCCGAGTATGGTTTTCTTGCGGCGACTATAGCTTGATCACGGCAAGCTGGCGGCAACAGGAATGACTTGAGCCCAGCCGTGATCCAGAAACAGCGCCTACCCGCCCTTACATGCCGATTCGTACTGACAGGACTGATCCTGCTTTTCGGGATCAGCCTGTCTGCCTCCCAAGCGGTAGCTGCTTCTGCCTCCGAACAGGCCAACCTGGACGTCATGATCCGCCAGTTGAATGCCTTGGAGGACACAGCACGTCGTAGCGCTCAAGTAGCAGACGAGCCGGGCAAACGGTACTTCTTCGATTACCAGCGTTTGGCGGGCGACATAGCCCGAATCCGCCATGGCTTGGAGGGCTACCTGACGCCAAGCCGAGCCCAACCTCGGGATCCAGCCGAGCTTTCAGGACAATACACCACCGAAGGTCGCCAGCCATGAGCATGAACGGCGCTCAGGCTTCGGCCTTTCAAGCGGCGAGTGGTTTCCCGGCTTCGTCGAGCTACCTATTTTTCGTCGGCGTCGCCGTCGCCATCACGTTCGTGTGGGGGGCCTGGGCCGTCTGGAGCTGCTACCGAGGATGGGCCACCGGCAACCTTGACCGGACGATTGCTTCGACCTCTTTGGTTCGCATCCTGCTGCTTTGCATGATCCTCACCACCTTTGTACTCAGTTGATCGTATTGGAGACTCACCATGAATTTGCTTTCAAAAACACGCTACATGCTGATCGGCATGCTTGCTCTTCCGCAACTGTCCATGGCCGCCCTCCCCCAGTCACAGCCTCCGACTCGAGGTGAGGGCTCTAACCTGATGCAAACCATGCAGAACTACGCCTTTGACGGCATGTCGCTGATGGGCCTGATCGTCTGCGCCGTTATTTTCACCGGGGTAGCGTGGCACGCCTTCGGCGTTTACCACGAGATCCAACACGGCAAGAAGAAATGGGCTGATCTAGGAGCAACGGCCGCTGTCGGTGTGGCCATCTTGGGTGTCGCCATCTTTCTGATCACCAAGGCAACTAACATTCTTTAAAGAGCCTTGGCCATGACAGAACTCTCTGACGATGGGACGCTAATTTTCCTACCGGTACGGCTGAACAATCAGCCGGTCATCATGGGCGGCCTCACTGCCGATGAAATGTGGGCAACCCTTGCGATCAGTGCCGGCACAGGATTGGTAATTGGGATTCTGGCAGCAATTTTGACCCATATCTGGGCGCTGATCATCGCCACGGCCATGCTCTTTGCGATCCTTGGGCTGACTCTTGCGAGCCGCTTTTTAAGGCGTTGGAAACGCGGCCGACCGGACACCTGGCTCTACCGCCAGATGCAACTGAGCATTGCACGATATCTTCCTACCTGGAACAAGGCCCACCTGATCACACGCACGGGTGCGTGGACCTGCCGTAGAACGGGGGCTCAATGACTTATCGAAAAAAAGTGGACGCCCAACTGTCCCATATCAACAGCCTGCGCCTGGTCATTGGCCTGCTGATCGCCCTGGGGCTGTACATGGCCTATGGCTGGCAGAGTGCACCACGTGACCTGACTATTCATGTACCGCCAGACCTGCGTTCAGGTAGTACACGACAGTGGTGGGATATCCCACCTGAGTCGGTCTATGCCTTTGGACTGTACATCTTTCAACAGATGAACCGCTGGCCCGTCGACGGTGAAACCGACTACGAGGACAACATCGCCCGATTAAGTGGCTACCTGACGCCCAGTTGCAAAGCCTATATGCAAAAAGACTTCGAACTGCGCCGCAACAGTGGGGAGTTGCGCAAACGCGAGCGTGGTGTATTCGAGATTCCTGGCCGAGGAATTGACGATAAATCGGAACAACATATTGAGCAGCACAGCATCAACGACTGGACGGTCAACTTGGATATCACCGCTGACGAGCACTACGGCGGAGAACGCGTGAAACGGGCACTAGCGCGTTATCCGCTGCACATCATCCGATCCGACATTGACCCCGAGAAAAATTCTTTTGGACTCGCCTGGGACTGCTACAGCAGCAACCCTCAGCGCATCGAAGTCTCCGCAGAACCTACCCGATCGGGAGGCAAATGATGATGCGTCGGCTGCTGATTATCGGATTGCTCATGCTCAACTTCTTCGGCACGGCCAACGCCGTTGAGATTTTACGCTGGGACCGAATTCCACTGGCACTGCCCTTGATCGTCGGCCAGGAACGCATTGTTTTTGTCGACCAAAATGTTCGAGTGGGTGTACCCCGGAATTTGGTTGATAAGCTGCGCGTCCAGAGCACCGGTGGCGCACTGTACCTCCTGGCCAAAGAACCCATACCTCCGACTCGCCTGCAGCTCCAAAATATGAGCAGTGGCGAAATCATGTTGGTGGACATCATCGCTACAGAAGGTAAACCAAATCAGGCCGCACCCGAGCCTGCAAAAATTGTTGCCGGCGAAGGTCACTCGCCTCGTTACGGGCAGGCCAGTTCGAAGCCGACAAGCAGTCGCGCTCCGGTCCCCACGTCGGAGCCCAACGTTCAATACGCGGATCCGCCGACTCCGCGCCGCGAGACGCCTCTTCCGGTGGTTATTACGCGCTACGCCGCACAGATGCTCTATGCCCCTCTGCGCACCGTGGAGCCTGTGGACGGTATCGCCCAGGTCAATCTTAAGCGGGGTCTGAACCTCACGACGTTGCTGCCGACGTTGCCGGTCGACGCCTCTGCATTAGGAGCATGGCGGTTAGACGATTACTGGGTGACGGCAGTGAAACTGCGCAACACCAGCACTCAGCACCTTGCCCTCGATCCGCGGGAGCTGATGGGAGACTTCATCACGGCGACGTTTCAGCACCCTTACCTCGGCACCAAGGGTGATGCAAGTGACACCACAACGGTCTATTTGGTGACACGCGGCCGTGGTTTGGCCGAATCGTTACTGCCGGCGGCCGTCAGCCAGATCGATCCGAAAGGAGGTCGCCATGAAGAGTAATCCTCTGGTCAAATTCCTGGTCATCCCTTTCGCGATCCTGGCGTTATTCATGGTGGTCAAACTGTTCAGTAAGGACAGTTCTGAGAAACAGGCTAACGCTCCAGAAACAATCGTGCTCAGTACGGGTGAAGCTAAAAAGCTTGGCGTTGACGGCGATACCCCCGGCGACACGCTGCGCACCATCGTGGTGGAAAGCAGACAGCTCAAAGACCAGGTTTCCAATGCGTTGAAGAACAATGATGAGCTGAAACAACAAAACCTTGAGCTACAAAGACGTTTGCAGTCGATCAACGACAACGTTGACAGCAAGCTGCAAAACGTCCAGCAAACAATGAAACAGGAGTCACAACAACAAAGCCAGACCATCCTGGATACGCTGCAGCAGCAATACAACAGCCTGAGCAGCAAATCAGCTAGCAGCAATCAGTCGGGATCGGATTTGCCGATCGGATTCGGCGTTCAGCCTGGTGATGGGCAAGACTTCAAAGGCGCTCCTGGACCGGATTTCGTTTGGATCGAGCCGCAGGACGCAACCCCTGTCGATATCAATGGGAAGCCCATTGCGGCCGGTTCCAATCAAACCGCCTCGGGATTCAACTTCCCGACCTCCTTCGGCGAGTCCGTAGATCGAGGCCAAAATGCTCTGCGTACGGGCGCTCAGAACGTAGCGAGTGAGATCTCGCCACAGGAGGCCCGCAAACAGGTACGCAAGGTCTATACGCTGCCACAGAACTCCACATTGATGGGTTCGGTGGCCATGTCTGCGCTGATCGGCCGGGTGCCCATCGACGGCACGGTCAACGACCCCTACCCCTTCAAAGTACTGATAGGCCCGGACAACCTCACCGCTAATGGTATCGATTTGCCCGACGTCGCCGGCGCCGTGGCCAGCGGCACAGCGTCCGGCGACTGGACTCTATCTTGCGTACGCGGGCAGATCAAAAGCCTGACCTTTGTCTTCAATGACGGCACGGTACGGACGCTGCCACAGCCACAAGAAGAAACGAATGGCAGTCAGAACAGCAATAACCAGAACAATGGCAACCAGAACACCATACAGGGAGGCCTGGGCTGGATCAGCGATGCCTACGGTATTCCGTGCATCAGTGGCGATCGTAAAAGCAACGCCTCGCAATACATCGGTTCCCAGGTACTGATTACCGCGGCCGGAGCCGGAGCTGCCTCCCTCATCAAATCGGACGGAAACAGCAGTTCATTTATAAATCCGCAGTCCGGGACCATCGGGTCAGTTGGCGGCTCAGGCAGTGACGCCATGGGCAAGATCATCGGCCAAGGCGTCAATGATGTGTCCAGTTGGGTGAACAAGCTCTACGGGCAAGCCTTCGCGGCAGTGTACGTGCAGCCCGGTGCGAAAGTTGCCGTTCACCTGGACCAGCAGTTGACCATCGATTACGAACTCCAAGGCCGCAAGGTCAACTATCGCTCAGGAGCCCGTCATGCTTCGACTGCGCTTGACTAATCATTCTTTAAAAATCGGAACCTACCTGGTGATCGCAATGCTCGGGACTGGCTGCTCCACCAGTAAGGACGAGCTGCTCTCCCATGGCGACAGCACGATGATGGACGTTTGGGATCAAGGTGCCAGTGGTTCAGGCAATAGCACGAGTAACCGCCAGTTGCTCGATGCCCGACAGGATCTGCGTAGGCCTCTGCAACCCAATCAGCCTGGAGCCCTGGGCGAGAATGCCAAATTTACCCGTACGGCTCAGAGCGAGATTTACAGCCAGTTTAAGCGTCTGCCCAATCCGGACCTGGTCATGTATGTCTTTCCCCATCTGGCGGGCTCTGATCCAGCCCCTATCCCGGGCTACACCACAGTGTTCCCGTTGTACCAGCGCGTGCAATACGCCATGCCTGGCGAACGCACGGAGGCCTATTAATGAGGTTTTTTGAGCGGTTTAAAACACGACGTGGCTCAGACCGAGTCGAGCCGGAGCTCGCAGTGAATGCTACCGAGCACGTCGACGTGCAGGCATCAACGACTGAGTCCTTTGAGGCAGCGACTGAGCGCTATTTCGCACGCCTGGCTTCCATGGGCATTCCCTCGCCGAGTGATTGGCGCAACCCAAAGAAAAAACCAGCGACTACCGCTGACGTCGACCGCATGTATGACGTTAACCCCTCTTTCGTGGATCTTCTGCCGTGGGTGGACTATCTGCCGGCGGAAAAAGCCATGCTGTTGGAAGATGGTGTGTCTCGTGCTGCGTTCTTTGAGCTGACACCGATCGGCACCGAAGGTCGAGATCCCGACTGGTTGCGCAAAGCCCGGGATGCCCTGGAAAACGCCCTACAAGACTCTTTCGATGAGCTTGAAACCTCCCCGTGGGTCGTGCAGTTATACGCTCAGGACGAAACCAGTTGGGACAACTACCTGCAGCAGTTGCACGACTACATTCAACCCCGGGCACAGGGCAGTGACTTCACCGAGCTTTACTTGAAGCTGATCAAGCAACATCTGGAAGCCATTTCCAAGCCAGGCGGGCTGTTTGAAGACACCAAGGTCAGCCAACTGCCATGGAGGGGCCAACAGCGCCGCGTCCGCATTGTTGTTTACCGACGTACTCAGGGGGCACAAACTGACGTGCGCGGCCAAGCACCTGCCCCTTATCTCAAAATCATCTGTGATCGCTTGGTAGGCGGCCTGGCGAACGCCGGCATTAAGACGCATCGCATGGATGGTCACGCTATACGCCATTGGTTGATTCATTGGTTCAACCCGCGGCCTGACCACCTCGGCCCTACAGACGCTGATATCCGCCGTTTTTATGAGGTGGTTTGCAAGCAGGTGCCGGAAACTGAGGAAGGCGAGTTACCGCTGGCCAGCGGTACCGACTTTTCGCAAAACCTCTGTTACCGCGAACCGCTGTCGGACACAGAGAAAGGCTTGTGGTACTTCGACGGCCTGCCCCACCGCGTGGTGATGCTCGATCGTCTGCGGGAAGCGCCCAAGACGGGACACCTGACCGGTGAAACACGCAAGGGCGGTGATGCGCTCAATGCGCTGTTCGACAAAATGCCAGAGGACACCATTCTCTGCATAACCCTCGTGATCACTCCGCAGGACATACTTGAAGGCCACCTGGAGCAGCTTTCACGCAAGGCCGTTGGTGATACCCAAGCGTCGATCCTGACCCGCGAAGACGTTGCTGTCGCCCGCCAGTTGCTCGGCCGCAAGCACAAGCTGTACCGGGGTAGCGTAGCGTTTTACCTACGCGGGAAAGACGACTTGGAGCTGCAGGAGCGCAGTTTGCAACTGAGCAGTGCTTTGCTGGGAGCGGGTATGGAGCCCGTGGAACCCCGCGATGAGGTTGCCCCCTTAAACTCGTACCTCAGATGGTTGCCCGGCAATTTTGATCCAAATGAGCGCAAGGCACTGGAATGGTACGCGCAACTCATGTTCGCTCAACACATTGCGAACCTGGCCCCCGTCTGGGGACGGTCAACCGGAACGGGACACCCAGGAATCACCCTGTTCAACCGAGGTGGAGCACCGATTACCTTCGATCCGCTGAACAAGCTGGACCGCCAAATGAATGCGCATCTATTCATCTTCGGCCCTACCGGTTCAGGGAAGTCGGCCAGCGCAACGAATATCCTTAGTCAGATCGTGGCCATCTATCGGCCGCGACTTTTCATCGTTGAAGCCGGCAACAGTTTTGGTCTGCTGGGAGACTTTGCCAAGAAGCTCGGTTTGACGGTCAACCGCGTCCGTCTCGCACCAGGATCAGGGGTCAGCTTAGCGCCCTTCGCCGATGCGGAAAAACTCATTGAGCCGACCGCGAACGTCAAAACGCTTAAGGCTGATGACCTCGATGCCTCGGACGAACACCTGGCAAGCCAAACCGAAGACGAACAGCGCGACATCCTGGGAGAGATGGAAATTACGGCCAGGCTGATGATCACTGGCGGGGAGGATAAAGAAGATGCGCGCCTTACCCGGGCTGATCGCAGCGCCATCCGCCAATGCATCCTCAATGCGGCACAGAAATGTGTAGCGGAGCAACGCATCGTTCTCCCTGAAGACATCCGTGAGTCACTGCGAGAGATGGGGCATGAACCGGGTATACCGGCCGCTCGAAGCTCACGCTTCCTGGAGATGGCGGAAGCCTTGTCCATGTTCTGCATGGGCACAGAAGGCGACATGTTCAACCGCCCAGGTACGCCATGGCCCGAAGCGGACATCACCATTGTGGACCTGGCCACGTATGCCCGAGAAGGCTACAGCGCACAGATGGCCATCGCCTACATTTCGCTGCTCAACACAGTCAACAACATCGCAGAGCGGGATCAATTCAAAGGCCGCCCCCTGATCTTCTTCACCGACGAAGGCCACATCCAGTTGAAGGTTCCGCTGCTGTCCCCCTACTCCGTCAAGATCACCAAAATGTGGCGGAAGCTGGGAGCTTGGTTCTGGATGGCCACTCAAAACGTTGACGACGTACCACCAGAGGCATCGGCCCTACTCAACATGATTGAGTGGTGGATCTGCCTGAACATGCCGCCTGATGAAGTGGAGAAGATCGCACGCTTTCGTGAACTGACCCCCGCTCAGAAGTCGATGATGCTGTCCGCACGCAAGGAAAGCGGGAAGTTTACCGAGGGTGTGGTGCTGTCCAAAAGCATGGAAATGTTGTTCCGGGTGGTACCACCTAGTTTGTACCTGGCCCTGGCCATGACGGAACCGGAAGAGAAGAAACAACGCTACGACATCATGCAGGCCACAAGCTGCAATGAGCTCGACGCGGCCATTGAAGTGGCAGCAACGCTAGACCGCTATCGCGGTATCGAACCTCACATCATCACTTTTCCCGAGCAAGTCACGGCCTTGGAGCGCCACGTATGAGAACACTGAATTCCTTGACCCAGAACCTGATTGAAAGTCTGACCCAGTTGCTTGAACAGCCCGGTGAGGATGCTTTGCAAACTTTGGAGGTTTGCGCCCCCGTCCTGATAGAGGAGCTGCAACAGGTCTTGATACGTGCCGTGGACCGTCGTGACATCGAGTCCCAGCTTCAAACAGTATTGGCCAATTGGCTTCGCCAACATCCACAACCCGAGAGTGCTGAACACGCCCTTCTTGAAGCCCTGCGCAAACAAGCGCTTCTGTCATCGAAATCCGCAGCAGAGGCTCAGACGTGATGCGTCTTGGTAGACGATGGGCAATTCCTTCAAACCTTCTTCTGGCAAGCGTGGCATTGGCTTGCCTCATCACCTTATCGGCTCTGCTTATCAACGCCTTCATTAAAAGAGAGGCACAAATACCGCGGCACACCGGCCCTTGGCTTTTAGGACCAGCCGATGCTCGCTGGACTGTGACTGAGTTTGCGGATCTGGAATGCCCGTATTGCAAGATCTATACACCGGCGCTGAAAGCCTGGGTACAGCAGCAGAAAAGCGTGAACTTGCAGTGGCAACACCTGCCACTGGATTTTCATGGTTCGGCCGCGATAACCGAAGCCAAAATCGTTGAATGCGCGGGAGAGTTAAGCGGCGCGCCGGCTTTCTGGCAAGCCGTCGACCAGGTCTTTGAACGAACCCGTAGCAACGGCCTAGGCTTTAATGGTCAGTTGGATATCAACGACGTTAGTCACCAGGCACTGATGGCCTGTGCTGCAAATAATAGACAGATCGCTCTACGCATCAGTCGCCAGGCTGAAGAAGCGATGAGGTCTGGGGTCACAGCGACCCCCACCGTGCTGATTAGAGACAATAAAACCGGAAGGTCTCTAAAACTGGAAGGTCCTGCCGATGATGTGATGTTGCTGTCGGCAATTGACTTGTTGATTGAGAAAGGCAACTAGCTCTACACCATATTTCCACTATGTGCATACGCGGCCAGCAACCGTAATTCATGTGCGAAAGGTGAAAATATAGTTGTGTCGAGCCTAGGAGATCTAAAAGACCGCCCACGCCGGCGTATAAAGTAGAGCAAGCCAACCTGCAGCAGCCAGGTACTGTACTGGTCTGATGAAACCGAACACCCTTTTAGGTAGCCAATTGGGCGTCCTTCGATTGACCCAGAGTTGATGATCCGCATGCTGATCGTGAGCTGTTGCTACGGTATTCGCTCCGAGCTGCGGCTGTGCGAAGAGGTCCATTTAAACCTGGCGTATCGCTGGTTCTGCCGATTAAGTCTTGAAGATGAAGTCCCCAATCACTCGACCTTTTCCAAAAATCGACACGGCCGTTTTCGGGAGAGTGATCTGTTTCGCTGGTTGTTCAAAGAAGTGCTGCGTCGCTGCATGAACGCCGGTCTGGTCAAGGGCGAAGGCTATGCCGTGGACGCCAGCATCATCAAAGCGGATGCCAGCCGGCAGCGCGGTGTACCGGGCGATGAACCGGCGAACTGGAGTGATCCGGCCCTAAGCACCCGCGCCGTGCGTGAGTATCTTGAGGCACTCGATGAAGAGGCTCTGGCCGAAACCCTACCGAAGCGCCTATCGCTGACTGATCCTCAAGCCCGCTGGACCGCGGCTGCAGGTGGCCCAGCGTTCTACGCTTACTCCACGAATTATCTGATCGATACCGAGCACGGCGTGGTCATAGATGTCGAGCCCACACCGGCTCATCGAACCGCGGAAGTCGGGAGCGTCAAGACAATGATAGATCGGGTCAAAGTCCAGTTCGACATCAAGCCATAGCGCCTCATTGCCGACACCGCTTACGGTACAGCGCCAATGCTGGCCTGGATGGTTGAGGTAAAAGACATCGAACTGCATGTGCCGGTGTGGGACAAAACCGAGCGAAAGAACGACAGTTTTTCGAGGAACGATTTCCACTGGAATGAAGAGGCTGAGGAATACCGCTGCCCGGCCGGAAACCCATTGCGCAGCGAATGGCGAGCCTTCAAAAAAATGAGCGTTCAGACGTCACCAAAGCCAACACCATCATCTTCCGATCCCGGCAGACCGACTGCGTTACCTGTCCGATGAAAGCCAAGTGCTGCCCCAACACGTCGGCTCGTAAGATTGTCCGCAGCGTCCATTAAGCTGCTCGTGATGTGGCTCGGCGCATTGCAGTAACGCTGGCGCATCAGCGCTCTCGCCACGAACGTAAGAAGGTCGAAATGTTGTTCGCCCACCTCAAGCGCATTCTGAAACTGGATCGCTTGCGACTACGTGGCATGAGTGGCGCGACTGATGAATTCACCCTTGCTGCTGCGGTGCAGAACCTGCGACGGCTGGCCAAATTTTCTTCTCAAGGGCCACCGGTTACGGGATAGGTGCTTCTGCACAAAGCAAAAAATCTCCAATCAATACAATAGCCGAGCTGCAAAGCTCAACGAAGGGTCGAAAAACCACTCAATGTGGTGAGTAGGTTCTCCAGTGGAGATCGTTCGTGAGTTCAGCCGATCTGCAAATCAGACTTTTTTCAACAGAATCGGCCATAAGCGGCCCCCCTGAGGTATCTACGAAACTTGGGCGATTCAGTTTCCCTATGATGAGGGTATACCGCTGCTGATGCACTAGGGAGCCAATGGTTGAGGAAATGGCAAAGCCGAGATAGGGAAGTGGCCACTATCGGCAATAGCAGACAGATCGTTCTACAGCCTCGGCGCTTTGTATCAGCCAGCTGAGCACTAGCGCAGAGAGGAAAGATACTGAGTAGGCGGTTTTCCCAGGGCTTTTTTGAACATCGTGATGAATGCATTAACAGAGTCATATCCCAGGATGCCCGCCACACGTTGCACGGATACCCCCTCCGCCAAATGACTCAGTGCGATCATCAAATGCAATTGTTGACGCCAGCGTCCGAAGCTCAGCCCGGTCGTGCTTTCTACAAGCCTGGCCAGCGTCCGTTCACTGGTTGCAAGCCGAGTGGCCCACTCGCGCAAAGTGGTTCGGTCGCCTGGATCTGAGAAGAGCGTATCCGCGATTTGTTTGATCTTGGGGTGGTCTGATATCGGCAAATGCAGCTCTTTCAGCGGGGCATCGGAAAGCTGCTCAAGCAGCACTGCAACCAGCCGAGCTGTCTTGCCCTCGGAATGGTAAGCAGGTTCCTGTTCAGCGAGATGCAGGACCATCTCCCGAACAAGGGGCGTAATGGCAACCGTGCAGCATTCTTCAGGCATGGCTGCCGCACCGGGCTCAACGAACAGAAAGCAGGTCCGGGCGTTTTCGGTCACTCGGCAACTGTGCGGCGTGCCGCCCGGGATCCATACGGCGTGCTGGGGAGGGACAAGCCAGAGTGCATTTTGCACCTCACAGCTCACTGCGCCATGCAAAGACAGGATGAGCTGGCCTTTGCGATGATCATGCGGACAAGCACCGGAATCATTCAGGTCAGGCGCAACCTTGAGGGCAATCGCTGCCTGGGCGAAAAGGTCTGAATCGAAATCTTCCGGCGAGGAAACGACACTTTTTGAGCTTGGCATAATTTAGATATCAGGTGTCTTGATATCTATATTAGACGGTTCTGAAGTTCTCTACAGTTGTCTTCTTTTAAGAGGACAGATAAAGAATATGTCAGATACAAAAAACAAGTGGCATGCCATCGCGCTCGTCGCAGGCATTCTGCTTATCGCCGTGAACCTGCGCGTTCCCTTTACCAGCATCGCGCCCGTTTTGCCGCTGATCCAGAATGATTTTGGCTTGAGCGCCTCAGCTCTAGGCCTGCTTACTTCACTGCCATTACTTGCCTTTGCAGCCTTCTCCCCGCTCAGCGCATCGGTCGCCCGCAGGTTCGGCATCGAGCGCACGCTTTTCGGTGCACTGTTGGTCATTTCAGCGGGCATCCTGCTCCGCTCCGCAGGCAGCGCGTGGGCGTTGTACGCCGGTACGATATTGATAGGCACTGGGATCGCCCTGGGCAACGTGCTGCTGCCCGGCCTGATCAAACGCGACTTCTCGACAAAAATGGCGTCCATGACCGGCGCTTATTCCATCACGATGGGTGCAGCGGGCGCTGTCGGTTCAGCCGTAATAGTTCCGCTGACCCAATCATGGGGATGGCCGATTGCCCTGAGTTTGTTGGTCGCAGCCCCGTTGTTGGCGCTGGTGGTGTGGCTGCCGCAGTTGAAAAAACACGAACACGTAAATCTGTCAGCTCCGAAAAAAGCGCCAACCGTGGCCGTCTGGCGTTCGCCGCTGGCATGGCACGTCACGCTGTTCATGGGGCTGAACGCGATGCCTTTTTATGTCGCCGTCGGCTGGCTGCCGACGATTCTGATGGACCATGGCATATCCCCGGAGCAAGCTGGCACGGTACACGGCACGCTTCAACTGACCACGGCCATTCCCGGCTTGATTCTGGCGGCCACGCTTCGTCGCCTCAAAGACCAGAAACTGGCAGCCGCTACCGTCAGCCTGTTAACCGCCTCATCCCTGATCGGGCTCATTTACACGCCAGACTACGCCATGTTGTGGGCCGCGTTCCTGGGCTTCGGCTCTGGTGCCAGCATGATGCTCGGCCTGACCTTCATCGGCTTGCGCACAAAAAATGCCGGTGACACGGCGGCACTTTCAGGAATGGCGCAGTGCGTCGGCTACCTGATGGCAGCCGCAGGCCCCTTGCTGCTGGGCCAACTGTACGACTGGACCGGTGGCTGGACAGCGCCGCTGCTGATCACAGTCGCAATCTCCGTAGCCGGCGCATTCACCGGCATGCTGGCCGGGCGCAACGTTCAACTTGAACCTGCTGAATCATCGTCGGGAACAAGCCCGGCAATCCAGTCAGCGAATGCGCTCACAGCTGGTGATAGAAAGCGCTGATGCGGGTATAGCAGGTGCACAGGAACCGATGCGGGCTGCCAGTCAGCAAGCACTTCGACCAGCCGCCCTTCTCGCAGATGCTCGCTGACCACGTTCTCAGCGAGCTGCACCAGCCCGAAGCCTTCAAGGCACATTTTGATGTAAAGCCCAGTCTCGTTGACAGCCGCTGTGCCGTTCACCGGGACTGAGATTTTTTCGGTGCCACGGGCAAAGCGCATTTCACCTGCTTGCCTTGCGCGGCCCGAGAAGTAATGGATGGCCCGGTGGTGAGACAAATCTTGCGGAGTTTGCGGAGTACCGTTCTCTTCGAGATAGGCGGCAGACGCACAGGTCACCCAGCGAAACCGGCCGAGGGGGCGCGCAACGAGCGTTGAGTCATCGAGCTCGCCTGTACGAATGACGCAATCGACACCCTCCTGAATCAGATCAACCTGCCGGTCATTGACGCCTATCATCAGGTAGATATCCGGGTAGCGCCGGTAAAAGTCTTGCAGGTTTGGCATGACGATGAAGTGTGCAATGCCACCCGGCATATCGACACGCAAACGCCCCTGTGCCCGTTTTACGGAATCCGTCAGGCTGGTCTCTGTGTGTTCTATCAGCTCCAATATTTCCCGGCATTGCGTCAGATATTGTATGCCCTCAGACGTTAGGCTGACCCGCCGTGTTGTTCTGTTCAATAGGCGCACCTGCAAGTACTTCTCAAGATTTTTAACGCTGCTGGTAACTGTCGAGGCCGGCAAAGAGAGCGTTTGCGCCGCCTGGATAAAGCTTCCTGCTTCTGCCACACGTACGAAAACCTGCATCGCTTGAATACGGTCCATGACTGTTAGCAGCCTCAAAGCAGTGATCGGGGAAGTCTTTATTATTCGTAAATATTGAATAATAAAAACAGTTTAACCATCTTTTTCCCGCAGTATCGCATTGCGTACATTGCTTCCAACGAAATTTGAAGAGGTGTACCGAAAATGGCCGAATATAACCGCAGCATCGTGCAGGCCCCGGCCGCTCCGGCCGCCCGCACCCTTATCCGCGGCGCCACTGTGCTGAGCATGGACGGTGATATCGGCAATCTGGCGCGCGGCGATATCCTTATCGAAGGCAGCACCATCACGGCCATAGGTGAAAACATCGAGGCCGGCGACGCCGTTGTTATCGAGGCATCCGGCATGATTGCCATGCCCGGTATGGTCGATACGCACCGTCACTCCTGGGAAGGGCAGCTGCGTCGAATCAATCCGAATGCCGAAACCCTGGAAGACTATTGCAACGCCACGCACTTCTCGTTCGCCAAATACTATCGCCCGGCTGACATGTGGACTTGCCCCTACAAAACCGGACACCAACTCCCCGTCAAATTGATGCTGCTGCCAAGCGCCTGAACTCCCTCGGTGAGCGATAGTTCAAGGCGCTGTGCGGATGCTGCTCGTTGTAATGCTCGAAGGCAATTGCCAGGTTGCGCAGCGCCGTTTCTCGATCCGGCTTGGGCATGTGCGCAACGTAGTCACGTTTGATCGTCTTCACGAAGCTCTCGGCCATGCCGTTGCTCTGCGGGCTGCGCACCGGGGTGGTCACCGGCTGCAAACCGATCTGTCGAGCAAACAGGCGTGTCTGTTCGGCGGTGTACGCCGAGCCGTTGTCGCTTAGCCATTGAACCGGCGTTGCAGGCAGTTGATCACCGAAGCGTTTCTCTACGCTCTCCAGCATCAAGTCGCGGATGTCATCGCCGCTGTACCCGGTCGGACTCGCGACCCAGCCGATGGCTTCGCGGTCACAGCAATCCAGGGCGAAGGTCACGCTCAGTTTGGCGCCGTCCTCACAGCGGAACTCAAAGCCGTCCGAGCACCAACGCGTATCACTGGTTTGCACCGCAATACGACCCTCGTGCCGACGCGGCACGCCGGGCTGTTTGATGCGCCGCGCCAACAGCAGGTCGTGATCGCGCATGACCCGGTAAACCCGTTTCACATTGATCGCCGGCAGCGACTGGGTTTCACGGGCACGACGCAGCAATCCCCAAACACGACGGTAGCCATAGCTGGGCAGTTCGCTGATCTGTTGCTGGATTTCAACCACCAGATCAGCATCGTCCACAGGCCTGCGGCGCCGTACTTTGAGCGATACCGATTGCTTGATTCGAACCGTTAATTGCGAGCGCGCCACACCGAGACATTCGCTGACCAGCTTCACTGGTCGTCCCCCGGCAACAAGGGTGAGTGCGCAATCCATTTTCGCGACCGGGCGATCTCCACGGCCTCTTTGAGGATTTCTGCTTCCATCGTTTTCTTGCCCAGCATCCGTTGCAGTTCACGGATCTGCTTGAGCGCATCGCTCAGCTCCGAGGCGGGCACAACGGCTTCACCGGCACTGACCGCCGACAGACTGCCGTCCTGATATAACTTGCGCCATAGGAACAGCTGGTTGGCATTGATGCCGTTGCGTCGAGCGACCACCGAAACGCTTTGCCCTGGCTCAAGACTCTCGCGAACCATGGCCAGTTTTTGCTCCGGGCTCCAGCGGCGGCGCCGCTCCTGGCCCAAAAGCTCCCCACTCTTGTCGTTGCTATTAGTCATAAACATAACCGTTTGCCTATCCCTTATCGTAAGGGGGAAACGGTGTCCTGTCTTTCATGGGGTTCGTTCAACATGTATATCGGGAATCTGCTGACTGCATTGGGCTGCATCGATGCCGGCATCACCACCGTGGTCGATAACTCGCACAACAGCCGCACCGGCGCGCACTCCGATGCTGCGGTCGAGGCGCTGCTTGATGCTGGTATCCGATCTGTACACGCCTCCGGTGCGCCAGTTTCTGGTGAGTGGGACAAAGCCCACTGGCCCGGCAACCTGGAGCGCCTGCAGGAAAAATACGTCAAGAACGATGACAACCCACTGCTCTCGCTGGCTGTGATGGCGCAGCTGGAACCTGAGCTATGGGCTGAAGCCCGGCGTCTGGGGCTGCCGATCATTACCGAATTTTTTGGCGGGGACATGGCAACTGAGTTGGAGGGTTTGCATCGCGAGGGCCTTCTGCGCCCCGATAACATCTTCAACCACTGCACCGCGCTGCCGGACGCCGGCTGGAAAATCCTTCGCGAGGCAGGCGTGCGGGTCAACGTATGTCCGCGTTCAGATGCCCACTACGGCATTGAAGATGGAATGTTCGCCATGCAGTCGGCCCAGCGTCACGGCATCAGCCCGGGGCTGAGTGTCGATAACGAAACCTCTTACAGCGGTGACATGTTCATGGAGATGCGGGTGGCGTTCTACCTGCAACGCGTCATGGGCATGCACCAGCAGCGCTGCTGCGGCGCAGAACCTCATCCGGTGACCCTGCCTGCTCATGGACTGCTCAAAGCCGCCACTCTCGACGGCGCCACCTGTGCCGGATTGCAGGACAAAGTCGGCAGCCTGGCTCCCGGCAAACAGGCCGACCTGATCCTTATCAATGCGCAGGACATCAACCTTTACCCGCTGGGTAACGCATTTGGCACCGTTGTACACGCGGCCGAGCGCAGCAATGTCGATACGGTCATCATTGGCGGTCGCATCGTCAAGCGCGGCGGCAAGGTGCTGGGCGTGGACAGCGAAAGGCTGCGTGCAGCAATCGACGAGTCCCTTGAGCATCTGTTTGCTGCGGCAGGCTACCAGCCGGATATTTTTGCCTCGACATTCATGCAGCTTGAGTCAGCCAGTTAAGGAGGCGTGGTATGAACGTAGCCTACTACCTGCTGGCAGTTTGCGCGGGGCTTGGCATCACCCTGCAGACCACGCTGAATGGCCAACTCGCTAAAGGCGTGGGTGGCGATTCCGTAGCGGCGGCGCTGTTCTCATTTACTGCCGGAGCGGTATGCCTGGGTGTCTTTTCATTGATGCGTGGCGGGATAGTGGCCTCACTGGCGGCTATACCTGCCCAGCCATGGTGGAGCCTGCTGGGCGGTCTGCTGGGTGCCGTTGCCTTGCTTAGTTACGTGGTGCTTGCACCAAAAATTGGTCTATCAGCCCTGCTGGGCCTCGCTATCGCAGGTCAGATTTTCTCTTCACTGGTTATCGATCATTTCGGATTGATGGGGGCATCGGAAAGGCCCGTGTCTCTCGTCAAGTTGGCCGGGTCGATGGTGATGCTCGCAGGCCTGGCCATCGCCCTGTTCGGTGACAGGTGGTTAGCACTTTTCTCCGACTGACTGCCTTGTTTGGCCCATCCTGTTTCGTAGGACGCAACCATGTTTGAAACCCTAACCGGCACCACCAGTCTTCTTGGCGAGTGCCCTGTCTGGTGTGAAAGAACCGAACGCCTGTTCTGGACCGATATCCCCGGCTGCGAGTTGCTTGCTCTGGACCCCTTTCGCGGTCAAGTGCAGCGCTGGTCACTGTCGGAGCCGCTGGGATCTTTTGCCCTCACAGTAGATGAAGACGTATTACTAATGGGGCTAGCCTCCTGCCTGGGCTATTACAACCTGAGTACTCGTCACTTCACAAAACTTACCATTACGCCTGGAGTACTCGGAACCCGGATCAATGATGGCCGCTGCGACCGTATGGGCAATTTTGTCTTTAGCACTATGGACGCCGGTGAGCCGGTGCAAACCATAGGCGGATTTCATCGACTCAACGCCGCGACACTAGAGACAGAAACGCTGGACCTTCCCGAAGTGGCGATCCCGAACAGCATCTGTTTTAGCCCGGACGGTTCCACCATGTATTACGCGGACTCCCTGCAAGGATGCATTTTCTGCTGCGATTACCCGTCGCTAGAAAACCAGCGTGTATTCACTACAGTCAACGGTCAGGGTGCTCCAGACGGTTCATGCATTGATGCAGAGGGGTTTCTCTGGAATGCGGAATGGGGCGGCAGCAGGGTGGTGCGTTACGCGCCAGACGGCAGAGTTGACCATGTGATCGAATCCCCGTGTTTACATACCACTTGCCCTGTTTTAGCGGGCCCAGGCTATAAAACGCTTTACAGCACCAGCGCACGGATAGGCCTGGATAAGCCAACAAATTTCGATGGTGTGCTGATAAAAGCCGAAGCCGTTGTCGCTACCGGACTTCCAGAGGGACGATTTACCGGGCAGTTGAACTAAATAGCTAGGTACAAGCCTGTGGCGTAGATCTGAATGCACCAATTTTGAGGGTGGGTCTGTGACAACCTATGGCCCAGAGTGTGTAACGCTTCGTCAAGATTGAAGTGTAAGCGTCTACGTTAAACTGAAATTTAGCGGCAGGTCCGCAGATGTGGATTTCGCTTAAAAGCGCGATTTAGAGTCGGGTTTTAAGTATCTGCCAAGATCAAAACAGTTTTCACACAGTCTCGACCAAAGTATCCGTCCGGCCAAGTCATCTACCCAGCCCCGCAAAGCCAAGACATGGTGTGCACCTAAAATTAAGTGGGCACCAGTTTTAGCCTTTTAAGCGGGTATTTCATGCAGCCACAACGCCGTTCCTACTCCAAGTCCTTCAAGGCCCAGGTCATTCAGGAGTGTGCCCAGCCCGGCGCTTCGATTGCCAGCATCGCACTCAGGCATAGCCTCAACGCTAACCTCGTCCACAAATGGATTCGGGCGCAAGCGCAGAAATAAACAGCGCTGCAACCTGCATTTATCCCGTTACCCATGCAGTTGACCGGAGCTAATTCGCACGCAGCATCATCGAATATCTGCGTTGAGATCCAGCACCCACGCGGCACCGTCAAAGTGAACTGGCCAACCGTAAGTGCTGCTGCCTGCGCGACCATTCTTCGAGATCTGCTGCGATAATTCGCATCGACTCCATCACGCTCGCCACCGAGCCTATGGACATGCGCGCCGGTAGCGAGACGGCGTTGGCCAGAGTGATCGCGGTGGTTGGTGCGGCGAAGCCGCACTGTGCTTATCTGTTCGAAAACCGCCGCGCCACTCGAATGAAAGTTCTGATGCATGACGGCTTCGGGATCTGGCTGGCTGCTCGGCGGTTGAATCAAGGCAAGTTCCATCGGCCAGGCATTCACCATGGCTCTGAAATGCAGTTAGATACCGAACAACTTCAAGCCTTGGTATTAGGCCTGCCATGGCCACGCGCAGGCTCCAGAGGCGCGATCACACTGCTTTAACGGCTGCCATTAGCCTATCGATCCATCGCCGCGAACTGCCTGGCCTGGCAAAATCGGCACCATGACTCTCCCTAATCTCGACCGCCTGAATCCTGAACAATTGCGCGCGCTGGCGGCGCAGTTGACACAGCGTGCCGAGACGCTCGACTAGCAAGTCGAGACGATGGGCAAGACGGTCGAAACCATGGGCCAGAAGATCAACCGAGACCAAGCGGTTACCGAGAAGCTAACCCACGAGATCGCACAACTCAAGCGCTTGAAGTTTGCCAAGAGGAGCGAGCAGTTGAATCCGCAGCAGGCCAGCTTACTCGATGACTTGATCGATACCGATATCGCGGCGATTGAAGCAGAGCTTTAAGGCCTGCAAACAGCTCTAACACCGACCGAGAAAAAGCAAAAGCCCAAGCGCACTGCATTGCCGGCAGAGTTTCCACGCACGCTGATCCATCACGAACCGGACAACACCTACTGCCCATGTGGCTGCGCATTGAAACGTATCGGTGAAGACGTCAGCGAGAAGCTGGACTACACGCCCGGCGTATTTACGTTGAACGCCATGTCCGTGGCAAGTGGGTATACGTTGACTGCGAAACGCTGATCCAGGCACCCGTTCCGGCGCACGTCATCGACAAGGGCATCCCGCCCCCAGGGTTGCTAGCCCACGTCATGATCGCGAAGTTTGCTGACCATCTGCCTCTTTAGCGTCAGGAATCGATTTTCGGTCAAGCTCGCTTGGCGATTCCACGTTCAACTTTGGCTCAATGGGTTGGCGTGACTGGCGTGCAGTTACAGCCTCTGGTCGATGCGCTGCGGGACGTAGTGCTCGGACAGCAGGTTTGGACTGCCCCCGACACCGTAAACATCTCCAGTCCAGCTTGCTGCAGGCGCCGGATGGCTGGACACTCAAGGGCGTGTGCGATCGGGCGATTTTGGCGGTGCTGCTGTATCACGGCCTGCGCCGCGAGGAAGCCGCGCATCTGACCACCAGCGACCTGCAGGACCGTCGCGGCATCAAAAACCTGCAGGTGAGAGGGAAAGTCGGTAAGACCCGCTATTTACCATTGCACCCCGTCTCGGCCGAACGGATCCATGCGTACCTGGAGCCCGATATCCAACGCGAGCCCGGCCCTGGCCCGTTGTTTCGCTCGATCCGTGGCCGCACCACCGGTACCGGGATCTGTCCCGATGGCATCTATAAGGTGGTGGCCCAGTGGGCCAAGGCGGCGGATATTCACATCGAAGGCCTGGGCGTGCATGGGTTGCGAGCCACGACAGCGACCAATGCCCTGGAGCATGTTGAGGGAGGTGGACCGTAGGCTAGTCAGCATACGAGCCCCTTCAAATCAAGATTAAGAGGAATTCAATTAGCCAGCCATTTCAAGTTCTGAGCTTTCTATAATTGGAATTGAATTTAGTCGACTGATTAAGCAGCTTCACATATAGGACTGTCCATCCGACAACACAGCGCCAGAGAAAAAACGAGTGGAGCTATGATCGAAAAATCCAAGTGGTAATTACACTTGCCTTACTCAGAGAGTACATGAGCCTATTTTTTTAGTTCGGATTCAACACAAGGAGCGCCAGGCTCTGCTGCAACCCCAGCAGCGGAGCCTTTAAGCAATTGGTGTATATCGATCAGATCACAAAGCGTGCTACCATACCATTCAAATCAACCGCCAGCCTTGAAAGCTCATGACTGGCGGCACTTGTTTGATTCGCACCCGCAGCAGATTGAGTTGCCAAGTCACGAATATTGACTAGGTTACGATCGACCTCGCGAGAAACTTGGGCCTGCTCTTCAGAGGCACTAGCAATAACCAGATTTCGCTCATTGATTTGCGAAATAGCATCTGTGATCTGCTCCAGAGCGTCTCCCGCAGCGCGCGCTAACTCAAGGGTGTTTTGCGTACGACTAGTATTCAAAGCCATACATTGAACGGTTTCGCTTGTCCCACTCTGAATACCGGCCACCATCTGCTCGATCTCACGCGTAGACTGAGCGGTGCGATGAGCAAGGGCCCGCACCTCGTCAGCCACTACTGCAAATCCACGGCCAGCTTCGCCAGCCCTCGCAGCCTCGATGGCAGCGTTAAGAGCCAAAAGGTTTGTCTGCTCAGCAATAGAGCGAATGACATCTAGAACTTTACCGATATCGCGACCCTGTTCAGCCAAACCTTCGACGAGGCTTGATGCCGCCTTAACATCTTCCGTCATTACTTGAATCGCTTGCACCGTCTGGACAACTTTGTCGCGCCCCTGACGTGCAGTCTGAGTAGATTGCTCTGAGGCTTGAGACGTGGACACAGCGTTGCGAGCAACTTCTTCGACCGCTACAGTCATCTCATTCACGGCGGTTGCCGCTTGCTCAAGCTCGCCATTTTGCTGTTGTAGCCCGCGTGACGATTCTTCTGTAACAGCACTCAGTTCTTCAGCTGCCGACGCCAGCTGTGTGGCCGAGCCTGATATCAATTCGATCGTTTCACGCAAACTTTTCTGCATGATCACCAATGCTTCGAGTAAACGTGTAGCCTCATCGTCACCGTCAATTTGGATAAGCTTGGTGAGATTTCCCGTGGCGATCTCCTGCGCTGCGCTGACGGCTCGCGACAAAGGCGCTACGATACTGCGAGTCAGCGACCAAGCAAGCACAACGGTTAGCAGTGAGGCAATAATCGCCACAGCAATAATAGCGGTCGTTGCTATCTCATACTCTCTGCCCGCTGCCTCAGATAAAGTTACCGTGCTTTTTTTATTAATATTGACCAAATCATTAAGCTGCGCAGTCATCAGGTCCGAAGTTCGCCTCATAGTCGCATTAATCATAGTTCGAGCATCCTCAAACTTACCTTCACGCGACAGTTGCACCGCTTGATTAAGATAACTAACATACTGACCTAGAGAAGCATCAAATTTTTGATAAGTAGCCTTCTCCTCCACTCCAGCTGGCAAGGAACCATAATTCGTCTTATCGCTCTGCAACTGAGCAATGGTCTCTGCAATTATCTGGGCGCTTTCCTGAATCATCTCCGGTTCTCTATTAACTACTAAGCGCAATGAGAAAACTCGCAAGCGCATTGCCATTTCTTTAACGTTCCCTAAAAGGGTGATACTGGGCAAGGTATTTGTCTCCATCTCCACTGTGGCTTGTCGAATGAGTGACATACGATTCAACGCAAAAAACCCTAATCCGATTACTAACAGTGCAATAAATGCAAACCCGAGAAACGCCCTTGGAGCAATGTTTATTTTTCTTAAGAACATGGATTTACCTCATAAGAGTGAACAGCTGTAAGCGATCCATGCTGTAAACGTTAGGAAGCAACTCCACGCTTCCTAACGAAGGTTTCAGATATAAAGTCTAGAACCTTACTAACTCTTTCGGCAGGAACCCGCAACTACATTAACAAATCATGTAAATTATTTTCTGACGCCACATAACTGACACTCAGAAAGCAGTGAGCTAATAAATTCGATAGCTCCCAAGAACTTAGCAAGCTATCTTTCTGAACCCTATTGGGAGTGTAAATCGTTCTGCATTTGAAATTTCGGAGCCATGCACGTTTGGCAAGCTGCCGTTCCGATCTGTTGAATAGTTGGTGGTCAGAAAACGAGCTGCTATGAACAGGTATTAACATCTGGCGGGGTAATTCATTCTTAAGGCGCGATATTGAAAACTTTCCGTAAAAAATGCGCTGCCCCGCAGATGCGGTGCATTTCCAGATTTAAGGTAAAAATATGAATAAGTCAAATAGCAAACATTCACAATGTACAATTCGAAAACCAAAACATACGTGATGACCACTTAGTAATATCCAGACTTATGCAAGAAATTTTCGGCAACGACACTGTGCCTAACCACTAGCAGCTCCTGCAGTGCCCAGAACACCAGCCGTCATTCTTTATCCTGCTTACATAAGGTAGCCTCATCACAACTATAAATTAGTTCCTGCCGCCCCTAATAGGCAGCTATCCTAAATGTGTGCACCACATTTCATTGATTTTGAAAACTACTCGGCAGGACGCAAAACACGGGCGTCACGCTCACCACTGTCGCTAAACGCTTCGGCGACAAAGCCGCTTCGCAGACGGCGGTCAATGAAGTTCTGGACGTACTCCGCTGCGGCGTACCTTCCTTTCGGCACTGCTATCGCCTGAAGTATTTCAGTGAAATTGTCCTTCAGCACACGCACGCCCGTGCTGGATTTGGCGAAGCGCTCGAGTGGCTGACGTACCCCGGCGGCTGCCTCTAACTCAAGCTCCATAAATATATCGATGGCACCTGATGACGTCGTTGCACGAACGAGCTCTGAGTGTTTCAACGTGCGGGACAAGAATAGGTCATAGGCGGCACCCTTTCCTACGGCGATACGGTTTCCGCCAGTATCCAGAGCAGAGGCTCGATGGAATTTACTATCGGCCTTCACAAGATAGGTTCCGTCGATAGAAACGTAGGGGTTCGAGAACGCGATTTTCTCGGCCCGAACAGGCTCGACTGCCAGAAATGCAAGATCCCAAGCCTGTTCTTCTAAAGCAGCGAACACCTTGCCGGCAGCATCGTACGTCGCCATCGAAATTTCGATGTCAAGCTCATCGGCAAGGGCCTTTGCCAACGCAACTGACACTCCGGATAGAACTCCAGTTTGCTCATCTCGCTTCGCCAAGACAGGATTGCCAAGGTTAATGGCCACCCGCAGTGTCCCGTGAGGAGCCAAATCCCTACACACTTTGGCAAGTTCAAATTTCACGATCGCTCGCTCCTTTCCTCTTCTGACTGGCTAGCGCCTGCCTCTTTCCAATGGATAATCATTTTTCCGATAATCAAAATCATGAGCGCACCTAGTGCTCCAGCGGCGTAATGAGACCATGTCGGCACTGCCGGCACGCTGATGTCGGTGATCGCCATCCTACCCGCGATCCAGCCCAGCAGTGCCGCTCCCAGCGTGATGACTAACGGGTACCGATCCATGAAGTGCAGCACCAACTTGCTGCCCCAAATGATGATGGGAATGCTGATGACGATGCCGAAGATCACGAGTTCCAGTTGGCCGTTGGATGCTCCCGCCACAGCAACGACGTTATCCAGGCTCATCACCGCGTCGGCGACGATGATCGTTTTGATTGCCCCCAGAAGCTTGGGGCTCGCAGCCAAGTTGTCGTGAGCGTCCTCGCCTTCGGGAACGATCAGCTTGATCCCGATCCACAGAAGGAGCACGGCGCCAACTAGCTTTAGGTACGGCAGCTCCAGCAATTGCAGAGCGAAGAAGATCATGGCGATCCGGAGAAGGATCGCTCCCAACGCGCCACCAATGATGGCGCGATTGCGCTGAGCTTCTGGGAGCTTGCGGCAAGCCAGCGCGATGACCACCGCGTTGTCGCCACCCAGCAAAATATCGATGGCGATGATTTGCATCACCGCCAGCCAGAACCCTGGCGAGTTTATGAGTTCGATCAAAATGAGCTCTCCAAGCCAGTGGGGGCCGGTTAATCAGACAGTTTTGAAGATCATGCACACCGGGCTGCCGGCCTTGATCACCTGACCGTTCGAGGTAAGCACCCCGGAAGCCTGATCAACATCAAAGCCGACAATGGTGTCTGTCTCTTCGTTGGCGACAAACAGACGCGTGCCATCCGGAGTCAGGTTCATGAAGCGAGGCTTACGCCCTTGAGACGAAGTGTGAGCCTTGGCAGCAAATGCCCCACTCTCTTCCAGCGCGAAAGTCGTCACACTGTCATGGCCCCGATTCGACACGTAGAGGTATTTTCCAGACGGAGCCATCACGATGGCCGCTGCACGGCTGTTGCCTGTGAAGTTCGACGGCAGAGTGGAGACAATTTCCTGAGGCTTTAGCGAGCCTTGCTCAGGATCGTAGGCGTACCCGGTGACACTGCTGTCGAGTTCGTTTACGACGTAAGCGTTCTTCCCTACCGGCGTAAATACCACGTGGCGCGGGCCCGAGCCTTCGCGGGCTTTGACCATGCTGACCAGGGTGGCGCCATATTTCGCGTTGTTCTGCTGCACCCGGTAGACGAAGACGCCATCCAATCCTTTGTCGGGAATGACCAAGAATCGTCCGGACGGATCGAAAGGAATCATGTGTGGATGAGAACTGCTTTGCTCCACTTTATGCGGCCCAGGCTCGCCAGGCAGCGACTCCAGATGAGCCAGTGCGCCGAGGCTACCATCATCCTGAATCGGGAAGATCGCAAAACCGCCAGTGGCGTAGTTCGCAACAGCCAGGAACTTACCGGAAGGATCGACGCTGAGATGCACGGGGTTCTTGCCTTGGGTGCCAACTGTATTGAGCTTGGTCAGCTCACCGCTCTTCGCATCAATGGCGAACGAGCTCACCTCGCTGAGATCACCATGTACGCAGTAAAGATGAGTCTGCGAGTGGTCGAAGGTCAGAAACGATGGATTCACCAGATCATTGAGCGTCTGAACCAACGTGCACGCACCCGTTTCAGGCGCATAACGGTATACAGTAATGCCTACGCCACGGGCATTGCGCTCTTTGGTTGTGCGTGATCCAACATAAGCAAACCGAGGGGTATGCGACCGTTTGTTATTGGTCATCTTGCTTTCATCACGGGTAGCAGCAGCGTGTGCCGGGAGGGTGAAGCCACCAGCCAAGACACCGCCTGCCGCGAGCGCAGAAAGCTGAATGAATTGACGGCGGAGCATCGAGTGACGCGGGAATTCGGATGAACTCATGGTGTGGTTCTCTGTTGTTTTTATTATTGATCAGGGTTGTGCTCATGCCGGACGGAAGCCGACATGAGCACGGGCTGGATCAGAGGACTTCAGGAATCCGTACCCAGCCCTCCATCAGCCGGCGAGCACTGCGGCTCATCACAGCCTTGTCCACACTCCAGGCACCGTCCTCCAGCACAGTTTTTGCGCCTACTGCCACGCTGCCAGCGGTATGCCCCATACGAACTTGACGATCCCCGATGTCACCCGCGATACGATTCACCAGCGTGCCGTCGAGAGCTGCCGCGACGGCGACAGCGACTGCACCAGTACCCGTAATCGCATGGTGAAGTTTGCCCATCGACAAGATCCGGGCGATCACATCGATATCACCAGGCTCAACGAGCTTGCCGCCTGCAGCCTGATAGGCCTGAGGCTTGGCCACGAAGCACAGCTTCGGCGTGTGCGGACGCAGACGAGTTGCCTCTTCGGCGGTGGCGGCCAGTCCCATGGCAACGGTGCAGTGGGCACGGATGGTTTCGCAGCGTGCCAGCAGCTCAGCATCGCCATTGACCTGATCCTGAGTTTCGGTGCCCTTCAGGCCCACTCGGCCAGCTTCAACGAAGATGGTAGGGTTACCAGCGTTCAACAACGTGACGGGCATATTGCCAATGCCTGGAATATCCAGTTCGTCGATGGCGTTACCCGTCGGCAGGATGCTGCCCCCCGAGCCACCTGGTTTAAGAAACTCCAGCACGACTTCACCAGCGGGGAACGCCACACCGTCGAGCACGAAATCACCCTCTTCCTGAACCTCACCGTTGCGCATATGCACATGCGCAATGATGCGTTTCTGGATATTGGCCTGCCATATACGGACGACGGCGATGCCATCGCGAGGCGCATCTACCAGTCCTTCAGAGATGGCGTATGGGCCGACAGCCGAGCTCAGGTTGCCGCAGTTGCCCGACCAGTCGATCACTGGCGTCTCAATGGCCGGAGCCCCGAACAGGTAATCAACGTCACAATCTTCGCGATTGGATTTACCGATGATCACCACCTTGCTGGTGCTGGAGGTCGCACCACCCATCCCGTCGATCTGCTTGCCGTACACATCCGGGCTGCCGATCACGCGGAGCAGGATGGCATCTCGCTCTTGGCCTGCAGGCGGCAGATCCTTGTCGAGAAAGAACACACCCTTGCTGGAGCCGCCACGCATGTAAACGGCTGGAATACGTCTTTGAGTCATTTGATATCTCCTGCGACAAATCAGCGGCACATCAGTTAGCGGATGCGTTCTTCATGCTTTCGATCAGCAACTGCGGCAACAGACCACCACTGCGGAAGTAACGAACGTCCTCGAAGGTATCCAGACGACTCACTACAGTGACGCGCTCGGTTTCGCCGTTTTCGCGCTCGATCACCAGAGTGACCTTGGCGCCTGGCTGGAAGTCATCGGTGATGCCTTCCACGCTGAACGTTTCGCGGCCATTCAGACCCAGGCTTTGGCGCGAGACACCCTGCTCGAACTGCAGCGGAAGAATGCCGAGACCCGCCAGGTTGGTGCGGTGGATACGCTCGAAGCTCTCAGCTACTACCACGCGTACACCCAACAGGCGTGGGCCTTTAGCCGCCCAGTCACGAGACGAACCGCTGCCATACTCTTTGCCGGCGACAACGATCAGGGTCTGCTTACGATCGGCGTAGATCTCGGCAGCCTGGAAGATGGTGGTGACCTCTTTCTCAGGCAGCAGCAGCGTCCATGGGCCTTCACGACCGTCTTCGAGCAGCTCGTTCTTGAGGCGCGGGCTTGCGAAGGTGGCGCGCTGCGCAGCCTCGTGGTTGCCGCGACGTGTGCCGTAGGAGTTGAAGTCAGGCACCGCGATACCGTGCGATTGCAGGTAATGGCCCGCATCGCTTTCCGGCAGGATCGCACCCGATGGAGAAATATGGTCGGTGGTGATGTTGTCCGAAAGCATCGCGAGGACGCGCATGTTGCTCAAGTCTTTGCTGATGTCAGTGGCCGTCACCGCATCGCTCCAGTAGGGAGGTTTGCGAATGTAGGTACTTTTCTCTTGCCATGCGTACTGGTCGCTGACACCGGCGCGCAGGTCGCTGGCAATCAGGCCGGCTTCGCGAGGGACGTCTTCATACGCCTTGTCGAACAGGTCGGCGGTGAGGTTTTCAGCCTCGATTGACGTCAGTTCCTCGTCGCTTGGCCACAGCTCGTGCAGGTAGACAGGCACACCGTTGTCATCCACGCCCAGCGCGTCTTTTTCCGGGTCGATCAGGTAGGTACCGGCGATAGCGTAAGCAACGATCAGCGGCGGCGACATGATGAAGACTTCGCGAGCCAGTGGGTGAACACGGCCTTCAAAGTTACGGTTACCGGATGTCGCAGCCACGGTTTCCAGCTTGCGAGTGCGGATCTCCTCTTCGATCTCAGGGCTCAGCAGTGGGCCCGACATACCGTTACAAGTTGTGCACCCGTAGCCAACCAGGTTGAAGCCCAGTGCATCCAGATCCTTGTTCAGACCCGAACGTTCCAGGTAATCAGCAACCACCATCGAACCTGGCGCAAACGAAGATTTTACCCATGGAGCGCGCTTCAGACCACGCTTACGGGCGTTGCGTGCTACCAGACCAGCGGCGATCACACCACGCGGGTTGGAGGTGTTGGTGCAACTGGTGATTGCAGCCAACACGACCGAACCATTGTCCAGGCCAGTTGGTAGATTGGTTGCCGGTGCCTTCTGACCCAGCACGATACGCTGGTGAGGCTGTTTCGGGCCGGCGATGGAACGCGCCACGGTGCCGAGATCCAGGGTTACAACGCGGTTGTATTCAACCTCGCCAAGGCTGTCATGCCACAGGCCTTGAGCACGAGCATAGGCTTCAGTCAGCCCCGAGATCTGACCGCCACGACCGGTCATGCGCAGGTAGTGCAGCGTACGGTCGTCAATTGCGAACATCGCTGCCGTTGCGCCGAACTCAGGCGCCATGTTGGACAGAGTGCCACGGTCAGCGAGGGACAGTTGAGGAACGCCTGGGCCGAAGAACTCCAGGAACGCGCCAATTACGCCCGCTTTACGCAGAAGCTCGGTCAGAGCCAAGGCGATATCCGTTGCCAGGTAGCCCTGAGGCAGGGTGCCTTCCAGACGCACACCGACAATTTCAGGCAGACGAAGCATCAGGGATTTACCCAGCATCGCTGCTTCAGCCTCGATACCACCGACACCCCAACCCAGCACGCCGATGGCATTGATCATGGTGGTGTGGCTGTCAGTGCCGACTAAGGTATCCGGGAATGCCCACAGCTCGCCGTCACGGCGCTGGGTACCGACCACAGTGGTCAGGCGCTCAAGGTTGATCTGGTGAAGGATGCCTTTGCCCGAAGGAATGATCGACAGATTGCTGAATGCCTTGTTGCACCAGTCGAGGAACTGGAAACGCTCGGCGTTGCGCTCACGCTCAGTGGCTTCGTTATCGGCCAGCGCGTTGGCATCGCCCCAACGCTCTACGTTGAGCGAGTGATCCACTACCAGGTGGGTCGGTGTAACAGGGTTAACCAGCCTTGGGTTGCCGCCTTGAGCAGCGACGGCATCACGCAGACCCGCGAGGTCGACCAGCGCCGGCGTACCGAGCAGATCCTGCAGAACGACGCGAGCTGGACGGAAAGGAATGTCGAATTCTTTAGAGCGGGCGCAGATGACTTTGAGCGCGGCTTCAGGGTCAGCCTCTCCACGCAAAACGTTCTCGGCAAGGATTCGCAAGCTGTAGGGCAGCTTCGCGTAATCACCACCCAGGTCGGTCACGACCCCCCGGATGTCGCTGACACGGTACTCGATTCCGTTGGCGGAAACGATTTGACCCTTTGACTTAGGCATTGACTATTCCTCACAAACAACACGGGTAACGTTCTTGCGGGACGCATATTGCACTTTGTGATGATATAGGTCAATGTTGACTCATCCGATTCATCTCGTTTGAGTGTCGGACGTACCCAACTAACGATTTCTACTGCGCATGCTCGCTCCTTCGACGTATCGCCCAGTCAGGTACGGTAGAAAAAATAAAGATAAGAAAAATCGAGGCCCGCCATGAACAAGCTCTTTTGCCCCCGTTCCCCCACCACTCCCATTTGGATCGAGCCGGTCTCGACCTGAGACCTATTGCGCTATCCATGCCATATGGCCGACCAGAGCCACATAGATCTGAAAAATGGGAGTTCGACCGTGCTAACAGTCCTTGGCTTTTCAATGGTTATCTGTTTCATGTACTTGATCATGACGAAGCGCCTTTCTGCGCTCATCGCGTTGATCTTGATACCTATCGTTTTCGCGCTGATCGGAGGCCATTACGTAGGCCTCGGTGCCATGATGCTCGACGGCGTCAAAACACTTGCTCCAACCGGCGTGATGCTGACCTTCTCGATTCTCTACTTCGGCATAATGATCGACGCTGGGCTGTTCGACGGGCTCGTCCGCTTCATCTTGAAAGTGGTGAAAGGCGACCCTCTCAAGGTCTCGGTAGGCACTGCGGTGCTGACGATGCTGGTGTCGCTGGATGGTGACAGCTCGACTACCTACATGATTGCCTGCGCTGCATTCCTGCCGCTGTATCAGCGACTGGGGATGAGCGTGCTGGGCATGACATGCCTGGTGAACATTGCCAGCGGGATCATGAATATCTCGCCGTGGGGTGGGCCAACTGCTCGCGCAGCAGCAGCGCTGCATGTGGATGCAATGGAGATTTTCCTGCCCATGATTCCTGGCATGCTGCTAGGTTGCGCCTGCCTCATCTTTACTGCCGTAGTCATTGGGCGCAAAGAGCGTGCGCGCATTGGCATTCTTGATATGGACGGTCTTCATCACGGCCCTGTGTCGCTGGGCAATGGATCAGCAGAGCAATGTGATGAAAATCGTCGTCCGAAAATGTTTTGGCCGAATTTGATCTTGACGCTAGGCCTCATCACTTGCCTGATCATTGGCGCAATGCCTATCCAGATCCTGTTCATGGTCGGCTTCGCCATTGCCATCATGCTCAACTACCCGAACATTGAACAGCAAAAAGCACGTATTGCCGCTCATGCGACGAATGTGTTGGCAGTAACAGCAGTCATTTTTGCTGCGGGCATTTTCACGGGGATCCTTTCCGGAACCGGCATGGTGGACTCAATGGCGAAAAGCTTGCTGCATGTCATCCCACCAAGCTTCGGCCCGTTCCTGGCTGTCTTCACCGCCCTCGTTAGCATGCCGTTCACATTCTTCATGTCGAACGACGCGTTTTATTTCGGAATTCTTCCGGTGATCGCCCAGACCGCTGCTCAGTACGGCATTACCCCGTTGGAAATCGCCCGCGCCTCCGTCGTTGGCCAGCCAGTCCACCTCCTCAGTCCACTGGTGCCCTCGCTGTATTTGCTGGTTGCTCTTGCAAAAGTCGACCTAGGCGACCATCAGCGCTTCGCGTTGAAGTGGGCTATTCTCGCGAGTTTAGCGTTGTTGGTTGGAGGGCTGTTGTTCGGTGCATTCCCGTTGTATCAAGTTCGTTAACGATCTAAGCGCCTATAAACCAAGGTAGAGATCTGAAGGGGGTCTCTGCCGCTTTGGAAAATGACGCGCTAGAATGGCAACCTTTCGATTCAAATCTTTGTGGTTTTCGATCCAATGCCCCTAAGCCCGCTGCAAGCACGCATTGCGCGTGACATCGTTTCTTACGTACGTCGTGAACGCTTCGCCGTTGGTCATCATCTGGTCGAATCCCAATTGGCCGCAACCCTTAACGTGTCGCGTACCCCGGTCAAATTCGCCATGGGGCATTTGGTCGAAAAGGGCATGCTGACCTATGACCGCAACAGGGGATTTTTCCTAGCCCGGGGCAGCGACGACTTGGGCGACCTCGTCTCTGAAGTCATGGAGAAAACTGACGATCCGCTGTATCTGAAATTCGCGGAGCTTCGCCTCAGCCGACAGCTTCCCGAGTTGTTCACTGAAATCGAGTTCATGCGTCAATTCGACGTTTCGCGAGCTGCTTTACGCGCCGTGCTTCTGCGCATTCAACAGGAAGGCTGGATAGAACAACGCACGGGTCAGGGATGGCGGTTAATGCCGATGATCGACTCTATCGAAGCCTACGAAGAAAGCTATTCCTTTCGAGCCACGATTGAGCCTTCCGGGATCCTTTCGCCAACATTCCAGATTGACCGCGAGACACTGGCCGCCTGTCGCAAGCAGCAAGAGTTCATTGCTAATGGAGGCTACCTGACCATGACGGCTCAGGAGCTGTTCGAGGCCAATTCGCAGTTCCACGAGGTCTTGGCAGCCAGCTCGGGCAATCGTTTCCTACAGCAAACTGTGCGGCGGCTCGACCAATTACGACGGCTGGTCGAATATCGCCAGGCAAGCTCCCGTAACCCGCGCAAAGGGCAGGCCGAAGAGCACCTGGCAATCATTGAGTGTTTGGAAAGAGGAGACCGATTAGCTGCTGCTGATCAGATGCGCCGCCATCTAGAACAAGCCAGACGACATAAGGTAGACCCCGCTCTCTTCGAGTAAAACTAAGCGACTCCCTCCTGAATCATCACACGGTCTTATTGATCGTGCGCGTCATCCTGACTGACCTTCCGCAAACCGGCGCCTCCAAAAGTCAGCCGTCGGCAGCATGCATTTTCAACAAAAGACATATTGATTTTTATCAACACAAAGTGCACTTTGATTTTTCGAAAGAAATCGAGCCTACATGCTGTCCACCTGAACACTCATGCCAGGAACTCGATTACGCGCACACCGCACAATGAGAATAATGGTGATCACACGTCATACCGTCGAGGCTGGATAGCCGTCTTCCTTTTCACACTGGCCATGATCAACTACATGGACCGCATCGCGCTTTCCATCGCCGCCAAACCTAGTGCCGAGGGGTTTCACCATATGTCGGTGGAAATGGGTTATCTGTTCTCATCCTTCATCTGGAGCTATGCACTGTTCCTGATTCCGGTCGGGTTATTGATCGATAAGTACGGCTTTGAACGCGTCGGCGGGCTGGGTATTTTCATTGGTCAATAGCTACCGCGCTCACGGGTGCCACCTCCAGCTTCGCAAGTCTTCTCACGGCACGGCTCGTTATGGGCGCTGGCGAATCAGTTAGCAACCCTGTCGGTACCAAAGCCATTCGCGAGTGGATTCCAAGCACCGAGCGCGGAACCATCACCGCATCTTCAACAACGACTGTTACGCATGCCCAGCCATCTGTTCAGTCGTTCTGGCTACCCTGGTCGCCGCATTCGGCTGGCGCATATCGTTCGTGATCGCCGGCGCTGTGGGAATCTTCTGGCTGGTCGCGTGGTATTTCTTTTACGGCAAACCTGAGGGGCGTCAGATGGCTTGCCGACGTCGAGCGTGAGCATATCGTTGCAACCCGTACAAACAGCACAATGGGCAACGCTCACACCTTGGCATATGGGCTCAAAAAAGATCCTCAAGACCCCTACCTTGTGGGGCTTGGCGATAGCACAAGGCTGCAACATATACACGCAGTACCTGTTCCTGACCTGGTTACTAAGCTATCTGCAAGAAGTGCGACAACTGACTATCGCTGGAGCGGTCTCTTCACTGCCATCCCTTATGCAGCCGCCGTGGTGCTCTGCATGGTTATTGGGAAATTGAGTGACCAGTATCTGAAGAATGGCGGCGGTGCCACCTCAGGCAAACGCCGTAACGTCATCGGCCTGACCATGATAATTGCGAGCTGCATTCTGCTGATCCCGTTCGTAAACAACATCGCACTTCTTGTGCTGATTTTCTCCCTCACCCTGGCAGGCATTGCTTCGACCAAGTCTCTGAATTTCTCGCTGCTCAACGATATGCTGCCGAGCTCTGGAGAATTAGGTCGTGCCATGGCATTCGTAGTAGTAGGTGGTAATGTATTTGGCATGTTGGCGCCCGTTGTCACGGGCTACGTCGGTACTGCCTGAGGCAGCCACAACTGGGCGTTTGGCATTGCCGACATACTCCTCCTAACTGGGGCGGCCGTGATCTTGAACATGACCCGAAAACCGATCATCCATGTTGAGCTGTCAGCCATTGGACAAGTAATTGTCCGGTCCACTTAAACCTATCTTTCTCGGGTATGCCAAACTAGGAGGCGATAGCGAAACGGACGTTGTAGACCACTGAAGAGGTGCTGCGCGGATGAATGACCAGCTAAATGACTCGCTTTAAACACCGCTCCTGATGTGTTGCTTAGATGGCGCTCATGAGGAATAGCCGCTGGCGTCGCCGTGACATTGAGTTAGCTGTAAGGTGCTGAGGGTTGCGGCTCGCTGGAACTGAATCACGTAAGTTGCCAAGCAATGAATCAGATTCACTCAGACGCTTGGGAATCTAATGGTGTCGATGCAGGTATTTGCCAGGAGGGCTTCTTGTTATCCTGGCTGTCGAAAATACGTCGCGCCTTACGGAAATCCTCAACGTTCTCGACAACCCAAGTCCAAATAGGAGACATTCGGGTCAACAATCCCATGCCTAGCGGCGTAAGCTCATATTCGACACGTGGCGGAATTTCACCAAACTCCCGTCGAACTACCAAACCGTCACGCTCCATAGAGCGTAGCGTCTTCGTCAGCATTCGCTGAGTCACACCGCTCATCTGCCTTTTTATCTCGGCATGGCGCATTGCGCCGTACACCCCAAGCGCATGCAGAATACCCAATGACCAGCGGCTGCCTGCGTGAGCAAGCACTTCCCGCCTGACTCCATCATCTTCTTCTCTAAGCGTACGGCAGACCTTTTCCGCCTGACTGAGAGCCTCTTGGTCGATCATTTCTTTCTCTGGTATCACGAGTGTGCCTTCTTACGTGCGTTGCTTAATCGTGCAAGCATTTGCCCATCTTACAAGCAACAGGTCTCAGGAGAAATCATGACCGAAACGGCCCAGCTATCCCCCCAATCCATTCTTGTACTAGGCGCCGGCGAGCTTGGTCGACCGGTTTTACGCAATCTTGCGCGAGTCGCAAAGCGTGCGCCCGGTTCCAGAATCAGCGTGCTGCTCAGGGATTCAACCATCAACTCTCAAGTGCCCGAGAAAAAGGCCGAGATCGATGAGCTTCGTGGCTTAGGCATCCACATGGTCGCCGCAGATCTCGTGAATGACTCGATCGATCAGTTGGCTGAAGTATTCGCCCGTTTCGATACCGTCATCGGCTGCGCAGGCATGGTTGCAGGTAGAGAAACTCCGATGAAGCTGGCTACCGCTGCCATCAAATCGGGAGTGAAGCGCTACTTCCCGTGGCAGTTTGGTGTTGACTTCGAGGTGATCGGTCGAGGCAGCCCTCAGGATCTGTTCGATGCTCAACTTGATGTTCGCGAGCTGCTTCGTGCCCAGAACAAAACTGAATGGGTAATCATCTCGACGGGTATGTTCACCAGTTTTATGTTCGAGCCTGTGTTCGAGGTCGTCGACTTCGAAAACGATACCGTAAACGCGCTCGGCAGTCTTGAGACCAGCGTCACACTCACGACCCCAGAAGACATCGGTGCGTTGACCGCGGAAATCGTTTTCTTCGAACCTCGCTTCCGCAATCAGATTGTGTACCTCTCAGGAGATACCGTAACGTACGCAGAGGTTGCGAGCCTGCTCGAACGTGTACTGGGCCGACCGTTCAAAACTAACGTCTGGACTGTTCCGTACTTGCTACATGAGCTGGACAAAGACCCAACTCATCACATCAAGAAGTACCGTGCCGTATTTGCCCAAGGCAGAGGTGTGGCGTGGCCCAAGGCAGGTACGTTCAACGCGCAGCAATCAATTCAAGTCACGACCGCTGAGCAGTGGGCCAAGGCAAATCTGCGAGCCTTACAAGCGAAGGATTAGTAGCGAACAGTAGTTGCCGAGCTTGGAGTCAACCTGATAAAAGTTATTAAGTCTAGAAATGGGCGCTGACCGCGTCGCGCAGTGATAGCGAGTTATTGTGTAAATGCCGAGAGAAAATACGACAACAGCTCATCGGATATCGGCATCGGGGGCACGCATCATAGCGCTCCCCCAGCTGCCACTCAGCGATCAAATCGATCATCTGTCAGGAGTCGTCTACTCCCAAATCACAGATGTTCGGTCGGTACGCAAGCTCGAGATGTCCTTGCTGATTCCACGAAACGACAAGCCCAAGCCTGCAATAATCTTTTTCCCTGGCGGCGGCTTCATTTCCAGCCATCACGATAGATTTATTGAGCTTCGATACGCTCTAGCCCAGAGAGGATTTGTAGTTGCCGCCGCGCAATATCGTGTTCTGCCAGAGCGCTACCCGGCACCGGTCGAGGACTGCAAGACCGCCGTCAGGTATCTACGCGCTCACGCGAAAGACTTCGGAATCGATGCCGATCGAATAGGTGTTATTGGCAATTCCGCTGGTGGTTATCTTGTCCAAATGCTCGGCCTAACCAACGACGAATCTAAATTCGATAAAGGCCCCTATCTGGAACATTCGTCGGCTGTGCAGGCGGTTGCCAGTTTATATGGCATTTCCTCTTTGCTAGATGTCAACGGCCATGCCTCAGAGCTCGATCATGCCCCACTCGCATCTGCAGCGTTGCCTGAAGCGCTGCTTTTACACGGTCTAACGATTGGTGATCGTGTTGGAAAAAGCATTCACGATGATCCGCAACTGGTTATCTCGTGCAGCCCAATAGGCTATCTCGACGGGAAAAAACCTCCATTTCTGATCATGCATGGTACTGCAGACAAACTCTTGTCCCCGATGCAGTCGGAACGGCTTTATACCGAATTAGTCGCACGTGGAAATATCGCCGATTATTACCTTGTCGAAGGTGCAGGTCATGGAGATATCTACTGGTTTCAACCTTCAATAATCGACATCGTTGCTGACTGGTTTCAAAGGGTGTTGAGTGAGCAGTCACACGTTTAAGTTCCAGCGTGGCATCGCTATGCGATTCTAATCGCAAAGTTTCCTCTATTCATCTGACGCTACAACCCTAATGTCAGCGACCTGAGTCTTTGCTCGACAACACTGTCAAAATGCCTTGATAACAGTTCACAGCGATCTGCGGACAGACCCTCACAGCATGCTATTCCCATTACGAATCCTTGGGCTTTAGCGCCACTTTTAACGGCGAGAATCATCGATCCTGCAAGTTCTATCTCATAGAGGATTCTGTCGGCCTGCCGCCTTATTGGCTCCGGCAAATCGTTTGTTTCTTCTCTCATGACCCTCTCCGCCATCACTTATTACTGGTCAATGACAACGAGGCTCCACTGCCCCCAAGGGCATTGACCAAAGGCTGCCCTAAGCGTTCACTGGCTCTGTTCTGTGAGCCCCTCGTCCACATCGGTTGGGCACTAGACCCAGACATCAGCGTTTTCTTTGATTTGCTGCTCAGTTGGTAGAGCGGTCTAGTCTGACGTTTGACTTCTATCTGAGGGCACAGCCATGGCTGGGAATCGAGGCCCGGAGGGCTATTCGGATTTTTCCGCGATGTCAGGAGCCCCTTAGCTTCCTCTACCTCTAATGCAGACTAATAAGCTCTACGCCGGAGGGGGGCTGACCTAGCCGATCTCAGCTCTGGCCGCTGTTTGGCAAATTTGAAGGACTACCGCCAAACTTACTGCAGATTGGTACTTGCGATCTCTTCCTTTCTGATGCCGCGCGCCTACATCGTGTGTTGCGCCGGGCAGCGGTACCGGTAGAGTTTTACCTTGGGGAAGGCATGCCACATGGCGGATTCACGGGGGG
>Ga0068851_10000055_pt1 | contig 67442 bp, 61 predicted proteins | sample KBSCornC12_FD_66588 | JGI IMG/M metagenome (GOLD analysis project Ga0068851, IMG submission 66588) | Corn rhizosphere microbial communities from Kellogg Biological Station, Michigan, USA - KBS Corn C1-2 | ecosystem: Host-associated > Plants > Roots > Rhizosphere > Soil ...
AGTTGCCCACGCCCAAGCGTTCTCCACGCCAAAACCCGGACAAGTGATCGAGGTGGCCCTCGAACAACTGCACCCGACCCAGGCCGTGGTGGGCTTCGACCAGATTTACTACAGCCTGGGGCTGTTTGCGGACAAACCCGCCAAGGTCTTCGATGAATACTGCGAGACCAACGGCCAGGGCGAAGCCGACAAGGTGCCCAAGGGCGCGGACTTGCAGCAGCCGTCGAGTTTTACCTGCCAGGACCCGGTCGGCACCCATCCCGACGACATGAAAACCGTGGTAGTCGGCCCCGGCGGCCAGTTGTACCTGACCGATGGTCACCATAGCTTCACCACCTTGTGGGAAGTCCCTGGTGGCGGCCCTCGCTTGAACATGTGGGTCAAGGTCACGGATGACTTCAGCAACAGCCCGGACATGAAGAGCTTCTGGCTGCGCATGCAAGCGGCGCGCAAGGTCTGGCTCAAGGACAACCAGGGCCAGACCCTGCCGCCCGAGCAGTTGCCGGCACATCTGGGTTTCAAGAACCTGCAGGACGACACGTTCCGCAGCCTGGTGTATTTCACCCGCAAGGCCGCCTATGGCAAACCTGAGGCTGGCGAGGTCGCACCGGAGTTCCTGGAGTTCTACTGGGGCAATTGGCTGCGCACTCAAATTGACTTGGGCAAGTACAACCTGAACAAGAAGGGCGGTTACAAGGACGCCATCGAAGCCGTCGCCAAGCGCATGGTCAGCCTGGCGCCCGGCTCACAGGTCGGCGACAGCGGTTTTACCGCCCATCAACTGGGCGGCATGACCAGGCTCGACCGTAACGAACTGGAAAAGACCTTCGACAAAAAAGTGCCGTACGTGATCGATTACCGCAATTCCCTGCGCTAGCCGATCACACCTTCTGTGCAATCCAGATGGTGTGCCGCGTGCCCTTGTTGCCATGGGCAAACACCTGGACTTCCTCGGCCTTGAAACCGGTCTTGCGCAGTTTGTCGCTGAACAGCTTGTCGGCGCTCGCCGACCACACGGCCAGCACGCCCTTGGGGCGCAGGGCCTTGGCGCAGGCGGCCAGGCCACCGGCGGAGTAAAGCCAGCTGTTGGCCTTTTGCGTAAGGCCTTCGGGGCCGTTGTCCACGTCCAGCATGATCGCGTCAAAACCCTGGGGCTCGGCCTGCAGCACCTTGGCGACATCCTCCAGGCGGATCACCGTGCGTGGGTCCAGCAGCGGCCGGCCGGATTTTTCTCCCAGCGGCCCACGGTTCCATTCCACGACCCCCGGCACCAGTTCTGCCACGACCACCTCGGCGGTCTTGCCCAGGTGTTTGAGCGCCGAAGCCAGGGTGAACCCCATGCCCAGGCCACCGATCAGCACCCGCGAATCCGGACGCCCGGCAACTTTGCGGCAGGGAATTTCCGCCAGCGCATCTTCGGAACCGTGCATGCGCGTGTTCATCAATTGGCCGCCGTCACCGCCCTGGATCTTGATGACAAAATCTTCACCGTATTCGAACAGGCACAAGGCACCGCCGTTGTCGGGGATCGGGGTGGTGTCGAGCAGAACGAAACGTTTCATGGAAATCTCATTGGGAAGGGCATTCTTGCGCGGTTGGGAGTAGCCTTGTGACATTCCGGTCAGGCCATGGAGCCATCGATGAAGTGCAGCATTCTAACGGTCATTGTGTTGAGCGCGCTCGCCTGTGGTGCGACGCAGGCTCAGGAGTTGCAAACCGTACCGGTCGCGCCCGCCCCGACGCCAGGCGCGCCGGGTACCCCGACGCCGACGTTGTACCCGCAAGTCACCCCGCCTGCCGTGCCCAAGACCAACGGTTCGCCACCACTGGTGCCTATCGTGCTGCCCACGCCGCCGAAGGACCAGACGGTGCCCGGCCTGTTGCAGAACGACAGCAAGCCGAAGTCGCCGGGCGGTTAGAACTGCTGGGACAGTAACTGCCCGTCGGCCATGCGCAGGCGCTTGGACAAGGCGATGGCTATCGCGCGGATGATCTTGGCGGCGATCCTGGGCGCTTCGTTGAGCATCTTTTCCAGGGAATCCCGGCCCAGGTTCAGCAGCACGCAGTCACTGGCCGCCACGCAACTGGCGGAACGCCGCTCGCCGTCAAGTACCGCCATTTCACCAAAGGCCCGGCCGCTGCGCAGGGTAGCGATGGTCAGGCGCTGGCCGTCATGATTGGTTTTCTGCACCGCCACCTGGCCACTGTGGATGATGCACATGAAGGTGCCGGCGTCCCCTTCGAGGAAGATCGCTTCGTCACGGGCAATGCTGCTGATGTTGAAGTAGCCGGCAGCGACGTAAAAGTCTTCCGGCAACAGCGGGTCGAACAGGCCGCAATCCATGAGCATGTCGCGGATTTCGGTATTCATTAATGTCGGTAGTGCCATGGCTGCAATCTTGATCCATCAATCAGTAGGCGGTCCTGTGGTCAGACAGGACCGCCCGGCTAAGTTCCTTAAACCAGCCCCAGCGCCTTGAACACAAATCCATATTCGAGCGCTACGTCACGTAATCCCTGGTAACGACCGCTCATGCCACCGTGGCCGGCGCCCAGTTCGGTCTTGAGCAGCAGCAGGTTGTCGTCGGTCTTGGTGTCGCGCAACTTGGCGACCCATTTGGCGGCCTCCCAGTATTGCACGCGGCTGTCGTTGTAGCCGGCGATCACCAGCAGGTGCGGGTAGGCCTGGGCGCTGACGTTTTCGTAAGGCGCGTAGGCCTTGATGCGCTCATATACTTCGGGCTCTTGCGGATTGCCCCACTCGTCGTACTCGGTGATGGTCAGCGGCAGCTCGGGGTCGAGCATGGTGTTGAGCACGTCGACGAACGGCACTTCGGCAATCGCCGCCTGGAACAGCGCCGGGCGCTGGTTGAGCACGGCGCCGATCAACAGGCCGCCGGCGCTGCCGCCGCTGATCACCAGTTGCCTGGACGTTGTCAGGCCCTCGGCGATCAAGTGTTCGGCACAGGCGATAAAGTCGCTGAAGGTGTTTCGCTTGTGTTCCTGCTTGCCGTTGCGATACCAGGCCTCGCCCAGCTCGCCACCACCGCGCACGTGGGCGATGGCAAACGCTACGCCCCGGTCCAGCAGGCTCAGGCGGGCGTGGGAGAACCAAGGGTCGAGGCTCGAACCGTAGGCGCCGTAGCCGTACAGGTACAGCGGTGTGGGCTTGCCGAGCTGGTCGCGCTTGACCACCAGGCTGATCGGCACCTGGGTGCCGTCCGCGGAGGTGGCCCACAGGCGCTGGCTTACGTAGTCGTCGGCGTTGAACACGCCCAGTACCGGGGTTTCCTTGAGCACCTGTTGTGCACCGTTGGCCAGTTCCAACTGGCGGACCTGGGCCGGGCGGTTCAGGGCTTCGTAGCGCAGGCGGATTTTGTCGCTGACGAACTCCAGGCTGTTCTGTACGTAGAGGCTATAGGCTGCGTCGGGCAATTCCACGCGATACACCGGCAAACCTTCCGGGTGCACCTCGATCACCGGCAGGCCGCCGATGCGCAGGCTCAGGGTCATGGCGCTGGTGTTCAGACTGACGCCGTCGAGCATCACGTCATCACGATGAGGGATCAGGTTCTGCCATTCGCCTTCGGTCGGCACGTCGCCAATGTCGGTGGCCACGAACAGCGCGTAGTTGATGCCATCCCGGTTGCTGCGGATAAACCAGGTCCACGCGCCATTCAGCTGACCGTGATCGACATCGTACTCATGGTCCTCGACCCGTGGTGCCAGGCAGGTGAACGCCAGGTGCGGTTGGTCGGCGTCCAGCGCCCAGACTTCGCTGGTGGTCTTGCTGCCCAGCGACAGCAGCAACTGACGTTCGGAGCTGGAACGGTAGCAATGCAGGAAGAAACGCCCGTCGGGCTCGTGGAACACTTCCTGCGCCGCCGTGCCATCCAGGCGATAGCGATAGAGTTTGTGCGGGCGGTGCGTGTCGTCCAGTTCGCCGAAGAACAGCGTCAGGCTGTCATTGGCCCAGGTCATGCTGCCGTCGCAGTCTTCAAACTCCAGCTCGCTGACCTTGCCGGTGGCCAGTTCCTTCACGTACAGGGTGTAGATCTCTTCGCCACTGGTATCGAGGCTGTAGGCCAGGCGCTGGTGGTCGGGGCTGATGCTGAACGCGCCGAGGGAGAAGAAACCGCCATTGGCCAGTACGTTCGGGTCCAGCAACAGCTCTTCGCTGCTGTCATCCACCTGGTTGCTGTCATCCGCCGGGCGGCGGCAGCGGTAGTGGCGGGCGTACTCGTCACCGGCGGTGGTGCGGGTGTAATACAAGTACGGCCCCCACGGCGAGGGCAGGGACAGGTCGGTTTCGAGGATGCGGCCCTTGATCTCTTCGAACAGGCTGTCGCGCAGCGCCTTCTGGTCGGCGAGTTGCGCTTCCTGCCAGGCATTCTCGGCCTTGAGGTAATCGAGCACCTCGGCGCTGTCACGCTCTTGCAGCCAGGCGTACGGATCGGGGCCTTGGGCCTTGCGGGCAATCGGAGCAGTCGATACAGGCATAGGATTGATCTCTATCTGGCAGACGGTGGCAGGCATTGCAGCCGCGACACGCAAAAGCCGTTATCATAGCCGCCTGTTTGCCAACCTTGCCATGGACACCATGACCGAGAACGACTATCTGACCGCTTGGGGCCTTTACGCCTTCGCCGCTTTGGGCTGCCTGTTGGTGTGGTGGCGCATGACCCGCTGGATCTGGCGCTGGTTGCGCGAGCCGCTGCAATTGCTGATGGCGGTGCTGCTGTTGAGCCCGACCATCGTCGACCCGGTCAAGACCCAGTTCGCGCCGGCGGTGGCCATCACCGCCCTCGATCTGGTGCTCAAGGTCGGCAATAACGCCTGGCGGGCCATCTCCGATCTGTTCATGTACACCATGATCGCCTTTGGCGTGTACCTGGTGTTCGTGTTGATCCGCTGGCCCATCGAGCGTGCCGCCAAGGCCCGTCGCGAGCGCAAGGCCGCCGCCGATGCGGCCCTGGCCGCCGAGCCGGATCAAGATGAAGACGACGTGCCCTTCCGCCGTCCTGCACCCGTGAGCGGTATGCGCGTCGAACCGCGCCTTTAACGTCGTCCGCCCTGCAGCGAGAGCCCTGGCATGTGTGAATTATTGGGCATGAGTGCCAACGTCCCCACCGACATCGTGTTCAGCTTTACCGGGCTGATGCAGCGCGGTGGGCGCACCGGCCCCCACCGTGACGGTTGGGGCATCGCGTTCTACGAAGGCCGTGGCCTGCGTCTGTTCCAGGACCCGGCCGCCAGCAGTGAGTCGGAAGTCGCGCTGCTGGTGCAGCGTTATCCCATCAAAAGCGAAGTGGTCATCGGCCATATCCGCCAGGCCAATGTCGGCAAGGTCAGCCTGGCCAATACCCACCCGTTCGTGCGCGAACTGTGGGGCCGCAACTGGTGCTTTGCCCATAACGGCCAGTTGGCGGACTTCAATCCCCGCGCCACGTTCTACCGCCCGGTGGGCGACACCGACAGTGAAGCGGCCTTCTGCGACCTGCTCAACCGCGTGCGTGAAGCCTTCCCCGAGCCGATGGACATCGAAAAAGTGCTGCCGGACCTCATCGCCGCCTGTGCCGAATACCGCAGCAAGGGCGTGTTCAACTGCCTGCTCAGCGATGGTGACTGGCTGTTCTGCTACTGTTCGACCAAATTGGCACAGATCACAAGGCGTGCACCGTTCGGCCCGGCGCGCCTGAAAGATGTCGACGTGATCGTCGACTTTCAGGCCGAAACCACACCTAACGATGTGGTGACGGTGATTGCCACCGAACCTTTGACCGACAACGAAAACTGGACCCGCTATGAACCGGGCCAATGGAGCCTGTGGCGACGCGGTGAATGCGTCAGCCAGGGCATTACCGAGTAAGGATATCGCCCATGTTGCTCAGTTATCTGCGGTTGGTGCTGTTTGCGATTGGCCTGCTGATCGGCGTGCAAGTCCCGGGGTTTATCAACGACTATGCCAAGCGCGTCGAAGCGCACCTGATCGAGGCCCAGACCGGCCTCAGCGGGTTTGAAAACACCGCACGCCAGTTCTTCAACGGCGATTTGAAAGCGTTGGTCGCGCATTACCGCGCCAGTGATGACCCGGTGTTCCAGAGCGATGCCAACAGCCTGGGCGCCATGCTTGACCGCCAGGTGGCGTTGGACAAGCAATTCCAGGCCATGCAAGGCCCGTGGTACATCCGCGCCCTGCAGGTGGCGGTGGCGGCCGACCCGGATATCCGCCTGGAAACCTGGAACGGCTACAGCTACCAGATCCTGCTGACGCCCGAGGCCATGGGCTGGGGGCTGGGCGGGGCGATGCTGCTGTCGTTTGGCCTGGAATGCCTGTTCCGTCTGATCGACTGGGTGGTGCTGGGCGGCAAGCGCCTGCGCCAGAGCCGGCCGATCGAAGAGCGCGACCTCAAGGGCCTCTGAGACAAAATGTGGGGGGCTTGCCCCCTCCCACAGTTTTAATCCTGTGTCTTCAGTGAGGTTGTGTGCTCAGTAGCATCCGCTCTACGCCAACCTCTTCGGCATACCGTGCCACCACCTTCTGGCACAGCCCCACAATCTCTTCCACCAACTCCACCCCCACGCGCCACGACACCACCACCTGCAAGTTCGGCAGCTTCTGCGCCATCGGCAACATCACCAACTCCCCACGCGCCAGTTCCTCGCTGACCAGCACCGGCGGCAGTGCGCCGATGCCGAAGCCATCGCGCAGCAGGCGGGTGATGGCCGACACCGAGTTCACACAGTTCATGCGTGGCGCGGCCACGCCGTTGGCTTGCATCAGGCTGATCACGTCCTGGTGCGGGTGGGAGTTTTTCGAGTAGGTGATGATGCGCTCCTGGGCCAGTTCGGCGAGGGAAGCGTAGTCGCGGTTGTAGATCGACTGGCTGGCGACGATCCAGGCCATGGGGTGGCTGGCCAGTTCCAGGCTGCGCACGGTTTCCAGGCGCAGCAGGTCGGTTTGCAGAATCAGGTCGAGGAAGCCTTTTTGCAACTGATCGCTGAGGTTCAGTGCAGTATCGGCGACCAATTCGATTTCCACGAGGGGGAAGTGGTCCATCAATTCCGCCACCAAGGGGCTGAGCCAAGTATGGATCACCGTGTCCATCGCACCGATGCGGATGCGCCCGACCTTGCTGCTGGTGGTCTCCAGGGACTGCTTCAGGCCCTGCATGGTCAACATCATCTGCTCGGCGTAATCCAGCACCTTCAAGCCTTCCGGGGTCAGGCTCACGCCCCGTGAGTCACGCAGAAACAACTTCACCCCCAACTCGCTTTCCAGCACCGCGATGCGGCTGGAGATCGAGGCCTGGGTAGTGAACAGCTTCTCGGCGGTCAGGCGAAAACTCTTGAGCTTGGCCACCCAGACGAAGGTTTCGAGGAACTTCAAATTCATGGGATCAACTTTTTCTTATGCATGGATCGGTTTTTATTAGTTGGACGCCGCACCGGGCCAGCGCCAAAAATCGAGCCATTCCACGATAAGCGCCGTTGGGGTATCAGGACAAGTTGCGAGTTCTGCGTAAAAAATCCCACACTACAAGAAAACAACGCCTACAGGAGCGACAGTCCGTGAGCCGTCTTTTACTCAATTGCGACATCGGCGAAAGCTTTGGCAACTGGGCCATGGGGCTGGACGCCGAGGTCATGCCGTTCATCGATTGCGCCAACGTGGCCTGCGGTTTCCATGCCGGTGACCCGAGCATCATGCGCAAGACCGTCAGCCTGGCGCTCAAGCATGGCGTGCAAATCGGTGCACACCCGGCGTACCAGGACCTGCAAGGCTTTGGCCGTCGCTCCATGGCTTATACCCCGCAGGAAATCCAGGACCTGTTGCACTACCAGATCGGTGCGCTCGATGGTCTCTGCCGTGCCCAGGGCGGGCGGGTCAGCTACGTCAAGCCCCATGGTGCGATGTACAACGACATGATGGCCAACCCCGTGCAATTGCGCGCGGTGATCCAGGCCGTGGCGGCGTACGGCGAACTGCCGCTGATGCTGCTCGCCACCCGTGACAACAGCGCGGCCCAGGCCTTGGGCGCCGAATACGGTGTCACCCTGTGGTTCGAAGCCTTCGCCGACCGCGCCTATGACAACAAAGGGCACCTGGTGTCGCGGCAGTTGCCGGGCGCCGTGCACCATGATTCCGACACCATCGTGCAGCAGGCCCTGACCCTTGCCCGTGGTGAGGCGCTGATTGCCAGCGACGGCAGCCCGCTGCTCCTGCAAGCCAATACCCTGTGCGTGCACGGCGACAACGCGAGCTCGGTCGCGGCCGTACAGCGCATCCGCGAGGCATTGAAGCCAGCATGAAGCCACGGATTGAAGTGGTCGCCATCGACTGCCTGATGGTGCGCCTGTTTGATGCTATCGCCGAAACCAACATGCCGTGGATGCTCGCCGCTACCCAGCGCCTGCGCAGTGGCTTCGGCGCGGCGCTGGTGGACCTGGTGCCGTCCTATACCACTTTGATGGTGCATTACGACCTCGGCGCCGTGAACCCGGCCCAGGCGCGGGCACTGATCGAGCGGGCCCTTGCCGACCTGCAGCCGCAAGCCCAGGGCGGCGGCCAGTGCCATGTGCTGCCGGTGTGGTACGACTTGAGCGTCGGCCCGGAATTGACCTTGCTCAGCCAGCGCAGCGGTTTGGCTATAGACGAAGTGATCCGCCGCCACAGTGCCCACGAATACCAGGTGTTTGCCCTCGGTTTCGCGCCCGGCTTCGCCTTTATGGGGCTGGTGGATGAAGTTCTTGCCACGCCGCGTCTGAATACCCCACGCAAACGCGTAGCGGCCGGTAGCGTCGGCATCGCCGAACGACAAACCGCCGCCTACCCGGTGGTGTCGCCGGGCGGCTGGAACCTGATCGGCCGCACGCCGGCCAGGCTCTTCGACCGCGGGCGCGACGGCTACAGCTTGATGCAGCCCGGCGACACGGTGCGCTTCGAAGCGGTCGAGCGTGCTGAATTCATCAAGTTGGGTGGCGATGACACGCCGTTGGAGGCGCTGGCATGAGTCGCTTACTGATCGAGGCCAGCACGCCGTTGTGCCTGTTGCAGGACGCTGGTCGCTTTGGCGTACGCCACCTGGGCGTGACCCAGGGCGGGGCGCTGGACTGGGTGTCGATGTCCTGGGCGAACTGGCTGCTGGGCAATGCACTGGACGCGCCGGTGGTGGAAATCACCCTGGGCGGTTTCACCGTGCAGGCCGAGGATTATTGCCTGCTGGCCCTGGCCGGTGCAGACCTGGGCGCGTACATCGATGAACGCGCCATCAGCCCGGGCCGCAGTTTTATCCTGCAAAAGGGCCAGCGTTTGCGCTTCACCCAGCCGTTCAGCGGTGCGCGAGCCTATCTTGCGGCACCGGGCGGCTTTGATGCGCCGGCTGTGCTTGGCAGTTGCGCCACGGTTGTGCGTGAAGAGTTGGGCGGGGTGGACGGTTTCGGCAAGGCGTTGGCCGAAGGAGGGCGCTTGGTCTACTCCGGTACAGGTGGTGCAATGAAGGTGCTGAGTGCACCGGATTTGCAACCCGGTAAACCGTTGGATGTGATCGTTGGCGCACAGATTGGCCAATTCAGCGGCCAGAGCCTATTCGACGCCTTCAACACCGCATGGGCCCTCGACAGCCGCGCCGACCGCATGGGTATGCGCCTGCTGGGCGCGCCGTTGCAATACCAGGGACCGTCGCTGATTTCCGAAGGCATTCCGCTGGGCGCGATCCAGGTTCCGCCGGATGGGCAGCCGATCGTGTTACTCAATGATCGACAGACCATCGGTGGCTATCCGCGCCTGGGTGCATTGACGCCGTTGTCGCTGGCGCGGCTGGCGCAACGCTTGCCGGGGGAGACGGTGCGGTTGGCGCCGGTCGTACAACAGACAGCCCACCAGCAGCACATCGACTTTATGAAGCGGTTCACCACGACCTGAAAAACACTGAGGTCAAAATGTGGGAGGGGGCAAGCCCCCTCCCACATTGGATCTCCTACAGTATTAGGGGAGGCGTTTATTTGGAGAGGAAGCGCATCCCTTCTTCAAGCCCGCGCAAGGTCAGCGGATACATCTGATCTTCCACCAACTCCCGTACAATCCCCGTTGACGCCGTATACCCCCAAGTGTCCTTGGGATACGGGTTGATCCAGATCAGCTTCTTGTACTTGGCCATGAAGCGCTGCATCCACACATACCCAGGCTCCTCGTTCCAATGCTCGACGCTGCCGCCGGCCTGGGTGATCTCATACGGTGCCATCGAGGCATCGCCGATAAAGATCACTTTGTAATCCGCGCCGTATTTGTGCAGCAGGTCCTGGGTCGAGGTGCGTTCCGAGGTGCGGCGCTGGTTGTTCTTCCACACTGATTCGTACACGAAGTTGTGGAAGTAGAAGTACTCCAGGTGCTTGAACTCGGTCTTGCACGCAGAGAACAGTTCTTCGCAGATCTTCACATGGGCGTCCATCGAACCGCCGATATCGAACAGCAACAGCAGCTTGATGGTGTTGCGCCGCTCCGGGCGCATCTGGATATTCAGCAAGCCGGCGTCGCGGGCGGTGTGGTCGATGGTGCCGTCGATATCCAGCTCTTCCGCCGCGCCCTGGCGCGCAAATTTGCGCAGGCGGCGCAGGGCGACCTTGATGTTGCGCGTGCCCAGTTCCACTTGGTCATCGAGGTTCTTGTACTCGCGCTGGTCCCACACCTTGACGGCCTTGCCCTGGCGCTTGCCGGCATCGCCGACGCGAATGCCTTCGGGGTTATAGCCGCCGGAACCAAACGGGCTGGTGCCACCGGTGCCGATCCACTTGTTGCCGCCGGCATGGCGCTCTTTCTGTTCTTCCAGGCGCTTCTTGAATTCCTCGATCAGCTTGTCGAGGCCGCCGAGGGACTGGATCTGAGCACGTTCCTCATCGGTCAGCGAGCGTTCGAACTCCTTGCGCAGCCACTCTTCGGGGATCAACGCCTGCAGGTGGTCGTCGAGCTTTTCCAGGCCGTTGAAATAGGCACCGAAGGCCCGGTCGAACTTGTCGAAATGCCGTTCATCCTTGACCAGGATCGCCCGGGCCAGGTAGTAGAACTCGTCCATGTCGGCAAAGGTCACGCGCTGCTTCAGCGCATTGATAAGGTCAAGCAGCTCGCGCACCGACACCGGCACCTTGGCCGCGCGCATCTCGTTGAACAGGTTGAGCAACATCAGCGATTACCGCGACGGCTCATGAACGCCAGACGTTCCAGCAACTGCACGTCTTGCTCGTTCTTCACCAACGCACCGGCCAGCGGCGGGATGGCCTTGGTCGGGTCGCGCTCGCGCAGCACCGCTTCGCCGATGTTGTCGGCCATCAGCAGCTTGAGCCAGTCGACCAGTTCGGAGGTGGAGGGCTTTTTCTTCAGGCCGGGTACTTTGCGCACGTCGAAGAACACGTCGAGCGCTTCGCTGACCAGGTCTTTCTTGATGTCCGGGTAGTGCACATCCACGATCTTCTGCAGGGTGGTGCGGTCGGGGAAAGCGATGTAGTGGAAGAAGCAGCGGCGCAGGAACGCGTCCGGCAGTTCTTTTTCGTTGTTGGAGGTAATGATGATGATCGGGCGTTTCTTGGCCTTGATGGTCTCGTCGATTTCGTAGACGTAGAACTCCATCTTGTCGAGTTCTTGCAGCAGGTCGTTGGGGAACTCGATGTCGGCCTTGTCGATTTCGTCGATCAGCAGGATCACCCGCTCTTCGGATTCGAAGGCCTCCCAGAGCTTGCCCTTCTTCAGGTAGTTGCGCACGTCGTGCACCTTGTCCACGCCCAGTTGCGAGTCGCGCAGGCGGCTTACCGCGTCGTACTCGTACAGGCCCTGATGGGCCTTGGTGGTGGACTTGATGTGCCAGGTAATCAGCCTGGCACCGAAGGACTCGGCCAGTTGCTCGGCGAGCATGGTCTTGCCGGTGCCCGGTTCGCCCTTGACCAGCAGCGGCCGTTCCAGGGTGATGGCGGCGTTGACGGCCAGTTTCAGGTCATCGGTAGCCACATAGGCCTGGGTGCCTTCGAACTTCATCGGTGCTTCCTCGCATTCATCAATGCCGGGACTATACCGCGCAGCCCCGGCGACTGTGAACGCAGGTGGAATATTCAGTCTCTGAATGACCGGTCACATTCAATCCGCCGAAGGTTTGGGCTGTTCATACCGCGCATTGAACGCCTGGATAAACCCATTGCGCAAAATCGCCAAAAACGCCGAGAACGCGCTGACATTCTGCTGGTGCACGCTGCCACTGAGTTCGACACGGGTGGCAAACTGGTTTTTGTGCTGGTTTTTCAGCACGGTTTCGCTGGCGCCGACCACGGCTTCCCAGATCGAGCGGAAGATGTTCTTGTCTTTGTTTTCCACGTCCTGCTGCCAGTCGAACACTTCGACATCGCGCAGCAGCGGCTTGATATAGCCGGTCAACTGGCCGTTATCCGCCTGGGCTTCGATCACCACATCACCGGTGCCGGCCTTGAAGTCGAACTTGCCATAGGCCGAGGCGAAGTCATTCATGCGCTTGAGCTGCAGGTCCTTGGCGCGGAAGCGGAATTCGAAGTTTTCAAAGTTGCTCAGCGGGTCGAAGGTGGCGCTGGCTTCCAGCGGCGCCTGGCCCTGGAGCAGGGCCTTGCCGGCGAAGCGGGCATCGCGCTTGCCCTTGACGTCGACCACATTGGTCAGGTTATAGAAGCTGGCGTTGACCGACGTTGCATTGAGATTGACCGGTGGTTTGGAGCTGAAGTTGTGGAAGGCAATCTTGCCCTCTTCGATGCGCACTTCATCGAGGGTGATGGGCGCCAGCTTGCTCAACTGCTCGCGCCAGTCAGTGCCTTTACCGGTCTGGGAGGCCTGCTTGTTGGCGCCGCCGTCGACGAAGTTCACCTCAGGGTTGATGAACAGCACCTTGGCCACTACCGCATGGTCGTACCACAACGAGTGCCAGCTCACTGCCAGGTCGATCAGCGGCGCCTTGACGAACGGTACTGGCACCTTGCCGTCGACCTTGATGATCTCCAAACCGTTGATCTTGTAGGCGCCACGCCACAGGGCCAGGTCGACGTCGGTGACGTGGCCGCGATAGTCGCCCATGTCAGCGAGCTTGTCATTCAGGTAGTTGCGCACCAGATAGGGCAGGGCAATGCTCAAGGCGACCAGTACCACCAGTACTCCGGCAACGGTCCATAGTGGCCAGCTGTAGCGACGTTTCATGAGAGGGGTCCTCTGTCCGTATAGGGGATGGACTCTTGCGATGGGCGCAACGTTCCTCCGACTGGACGCTTTGCAGCACGAGGCATACCCTTGTTGCCTTCCTGAATACCGCCAATAGGACCCGTCATGAGCCGCATCTTTGCAGACAACGCGCACTCCATCGGTAATACGCCCCTGGTGCAGATCAACCGGATCGCACCGCGTGGCGTGACCATCCTGGCCAAGATCGAAGGACGTAACCCGGGCTACTCGGTGAAGTGCCGCATTGGCGCCAACATGATCTGGGACGCCGAAAGCAGCGGCAAACTCAAGCCGGGCATGACCATCGTCGAACCCACCTCCGGCAACACCGGCATCGGCCTGGCATTTGTCGCCGCTGCCCGTGGCTACAAGTTGCTGCTGACCATGCCGGCATCCATGAGCATCGAACGTCGCAAGGTGCTCAAGGCCCTCGGCGCTGAATTGGTGCTGACCGAGCCGGCCAAGGGCATGAAGGGTGCAATCGAAAAGGCCGGCGAAATCGTCGCCAGCGATCCGGCCACCTACTTTATGCCGGCTCAGTTCGAAAACCCGGCGAATCCGGCGATCCACGAGAAAACCACCGGTCCGGAAATCTGGAATGACACCGATGGCGCCGTGGACGTGCTGGTGGCGGGCGTGGGCACCGGTGGCACCATCACCGGCGTGTCGCGCTACATCAAGAACATTGCGGGCAAGCCGATCCTGTCGGTGGCGGTCGAGCCGATGGTCTCCCCGGTGATCACCCAGGCCCTGGCCGGTGAAGAGATCAAGCCCAGCCCGCACAAGATCCAGGGCATCGGCGCCGGGTTTGTGCCGAAGAACCTTGACCTGTCGATGGTTGACCGTGTGGAGCTGGTGACCGACGACGAATCCAAGGCCATGGCCCTGCGCCTGATGCAGGAGGAGGGGATTCTGTGCGGTATCTCCTGCGGCGCGGCGATGGCCGTGGCCGTGCGCCTGGCCGAGAAGCCGGAAATGCAGGGCAAGACCATCGTGGTGATCCTGCCGGACTCCGGTGAGCGTTACCTGTCGAGCATGCTGTTCAGCGATTTGTTTACCGATCAGGAAAACCAGGCTTGATGTATGTCAGCGCCAACACCTTAGGCCTTCTGCATACTGGCCCAACTGTTTATCATGGCCGGCTGCTACGTCTGCTGTTGGCCAGGCGCTTATTTCCAGGAGTTGCTGCATGACCTTTTCTTTGGCCGCCAAGCTGTCGGTGCTGGCGTTGTTTATCGGCAGCACGCTGTATGTGCACCTGCGCGGCAAGGCGCGTTTGCCGATGTTGCGCCAGTTCGTCAACCATTCGGCGCTGTTCGCCCCGTATAACGCCTTGATGTACCTGTTCTCGGCCGTGCCGTCCAAGCCGTACCTGGATCGCAGCAAGTTCCCGGAACTGGACGTGCTCAAGGACAACTGGGAAGTGATTCGCGAAGAGGCCATGCACCTGTTCGACGAGGGCTACATCCGCGCCGCCGAAAAGAACAACGACGCCGGTTTTGGCTCGTTTTTCAAGAAGGGCTGGAAGCGTTTCTACCTCAAGTGGTACGACAAACCGCTGCCATCGGCCGAGGCGCTGTGCCCCAGAACCGTGGCCTTGGTGAGCAGCATTCCCAATGTGAAAGGCGCGATGTTCGCGCTGTTGCCGGGCGGCAGCCACCTCAACCCGCACCGCGACCCGTTTGCCGGTTCCCTGCGTTACCACCTGGGCCTTTCCACGCCGAACTCCGACGACTGCCGCATCTTCGTCGACGGCCAGGTCTATGCCTGGCGCGACGGTGAAGACGTGATGTTCGACGAAACCTACGTGCACTGGGTCAAGAACGAAACCGAACAGACCCGCGTGATCCTGTTCTGCGACATCGAGCGACCGCTGAGTAACCGCCTGATGACCCGGGTCAATCGCTGGGTCAGCAAGCAGTTGGGCCGCGCGACCGCGCCGCAGAACCTGGATGACGAGCGCGTGGGTGGGATCAACCAGGCGTATGCCTGGAGCAAGACCTTCAGCGACAAGTTCAGCGGCGTGGTCAAGCAGTGGAAGCGCAAGCATCCGAAGGCTTACCGCATTGCGCGGCCGGTGTTGGCTGTAGTCGTGCTGGTGCTGCTGTGGAAGTGGTTGTTCGGCTGATTTGAAACGTTAACGCGGTCAAAATGTGGGAGGGGCGGTGCGACGGTTCGACTTGCCCCTCCCACATTTGATCACCTTTGATCTTTAGCTGGCGATCAACTGGCGCAGCACATAGTGCAGGATGCCACCCGACTTGAAGTACTCCACTTCATTCAACGTATCGATCCGGCACAACACTTCAACCTTCTCCGTACTGCCATCCTCCCGCGTAATCACCAGCGTCAGGTTCATGCGCGGCACGATCTCCACATCGCTCAGCCCGAGAATGTCGATTTTCTCCTTGCCGGTCAGCTTGAGCGACTTGCGGTTCTGGTCCAGCTTGAACTGCAATGGCAACACGCCCATGCCCACCAGGTTGGAGCGGTGGATACGCTCGAAACTTTCGGCGATCACCGCCTTGACCCCCAGCAGGTTGGTGCCCTTGGCCGCCCAGTCGCGGCTGGAGCCGGTGCCGTATTCCTGGCCGGCGATCACCACCAGCGGCGTGCCCGACGCCTGGTATTTCATCGAGGCGTCGTAGATCGGCATTTTCTCGCCGGTTGGGATGTACAGCGTATTGCCGCCTTCCTCACCGCCGAGCATTTCATTGCGGATACGGATGTTGGCAAAGGTGCCGCGCATCATCACTTCATGGTTGCCACGGCGTGAGCCGTAGGAGTTGAAGTCGCGAGGCTCCACGCCTTGTTCGCGCAGGTAACGGCCGGCGGGGCTGTCGGTCTTGATATTGCCGGCGGGGGAGATGTGGTCGGTGGTCACCGAATCGCCCAACAGGGCCAGCACATTGGCGCCCTTGACGTCTTTGATCACCGGCAGGGGGCCGGCAATATCATCGAAGAACGGCGGGTGCTGGATGTAGGTGGAGTCCTTCTGCCACACGTAAGTGGCGGCCTGCGGCACTTCAATCGCTTGCCATTGCGCGTCACCGGCAAACACCTCGGCGTATTCCTTGTGGAACATGCCGGTGCTGACCTGCGCTACGGCGTCGGCGATCTCTTTGCTGCTCGGCCAGATGTCCTTGAGGTACACCGGGTTGCCTTGCTGGTCGTTACCCAGCGGTTCGCTGCTGATATCGATGCGCACGGTGCCGGCCAGGGCATAAGCGACGACCAGTGGTGGCGACGCCAACCAGTTGGTTTTCACCAGTGGGTGCACACGGCCCTCGAAGTTACGGTTGCCGGACAGCACCGATGCCACCGCGAGGTCCGCCTTCTGGATGGCTTTTTCAATCGGCTCCGGTAATGGTCCGGAGTTGCCGATGCAGGTGGTGCAGCCATAGCCGACCAGGTCGAAGCCGAGCGTGTCCAGGTACTGGGTCAGGCCGGCGGCCTTGTAGTAGTCGGTGACCACCTTGGAGCCGGGGGCCAGCGAGGTTTTCACCCAGGGCTTGCGGGTCAGGCCCTTTTCCACGGCCTTTTTCGCCACCAGCCCGGCGGCCATCATCACGCTGGGGTTGGAGGTGTTGGTGCAGGAGGTGATCGCGGCGATCACCACCGCGCCGTTTTTCAGGCGATAGGTCTGGCCGTCGTATTCGTAGTCGGCTTCGCCCACCAGGTCGGCATTGCCCACGGCCACGCCGCCGCCGCCTTCGCTTTCCAGGCGACCTTCTTCCTTGGTAGTGGGTTTGAATTGCAGGTCGAGGAAATCGCTGAAGGCCTGGCCCACATTCGGCAGGGCTACGCGGTCCTGTGGGCGCTTCGGCCCGGCCAGGCTGGCTTCGACGCTGCCCATGTCGAGGGCCAGGCTGTCGGTGAACACCGGTTCCTGGCCGGCGTTGCGCCACAGGCCCTGGGCTTTGGTGTACGCCTCGACCAACTTCACGGTTTCTGCCGGGCGCCCGGACAGGCGCAGGTAGTCCAACGTCACCTCATCCACCGGGAAAAAGCCGCAGGTGGCGCCGTATTCCGGGGCCATGTTGGCGATGGTGGCGCGGTCGGCCAACGGCAGGTCGGCCAGGCCGTCGCCGTAGAACTCGACGAACTTGCCCACCACGCCCTTTTTGCGCAGCATCTGGGTCACCGTCAGCACCAGGTCGGTGGCGGTGATGCCTTCCTTCAATTTGCCGGTGAGCTTGAAGCCGATCACTTCCGGGATCAGCATCGACACCGGTTGGCCGAGCATCGCCGCTTCCGCCTCGATCCCGCCCACGCCCCAGCCGAGTACGCCAAGGCCGTTGATCATGGTGGTGTGGGAGTCGGTGCCGACCAGGGTGTCCGGGAAGGCATAGGTGCGGCCGTCTTCGTCTTTGGTCCACACCGTGCGGCCCAGGTATTCGAGGTTGACCTGGTGGCAGATGCCGGTGCCCGGCGGCACCACGCTGAAGTTGTCGAAGGCGCTCTGGCCCCAGCGCAGGAAGGCGTAGCGTTCGCCGTTGCGCTGCATCTCGATGTCGACGTTCTGCTCAAAGGCACTGGTGCTGCCGAACTTGTCGACCATCACCGAGTGGTCGATCACCAGGTCCACGGGGGAGAGCGGGTTGATGCGCTGCGGGTCGCCCCCGGCCTTGGCCACGGCGGCGCGCATGGCGGCAAGGTCGACCACGGCGGGTACGCCGGTGAAGTCTTGCATCAATACCCGGGCCGGGCGGTACTGGATCTCGCGGTCGGACTGACGTTCCTTGAGCCACGCGGCAATGGCCTTGAGGTCGGCGCCGGTGACGGTCTTGTCGTCTTCCCAGCGCAGCAGGTTTTCCAGCAGCACCTTGAGCGACATCGGCAGCTTGTCGAGGTCACCCAGGCTCTTGGCGGCCTCGGGCAAACTGAAGTAGTGATAGGTCTTGTTGTCGATTTGCAGTGTTTTAAGGGTTCTCAGGCTATCAAGCGATGACATGACACAACTCCTTATGGTCCGCACGGCTACGGACCCGACGGGACGAACAGAGCTATCAACTTAGCCCTGTTTTCATTAGCAGGCTAATAACTGGACTCTATCGTTAAGTCCAAGGTTCCGAACTCCGTTATCATGCGCGGGTTTTCATGACAGGTATTGCGATAGCGCAAGCCAGTTGCCAGGAGATTCAATGAACACCCTTTTTATGCACTGCCGCCCGGGTTTTGAAGGCGAAGTCTGTTCCGAGATCGCGGAACACGCCGCGCGCCTGAACGTTTCCGGCTACGCCAAGGCCAAGACCGGCAGCGCCTGCGCCGAATTCGTCTGCACCGAAGAAGACGGCGCCCAGCGCTTGATGCACGGCCAGCGCTTTGCCGAGCTGATCTTCCCCAGGCAGTGGGCGCGCGGGGTATTCATCGACCTGCCGGAAACCGACCGCATCAGCGTGATCCTCGCCCACCTGCGCGACTTCCCGGTGTGCGGCAGCCTGTGGCTGGAGATGGTCGATACCAACGACGGCAAGGAGCTGTCGAACTTCTGCAAGAAATTCGAAGTGCACTTGCGCAAGGCGCTGCTCAACGCTGGCAAGCTGGTGGACGACCCGAGCAAACCGCGCCTGCTACTGACCTTCAAGAGCGGCCGCGAAGTGTTCATGGGCCTGGCCGAGTCGAATAACTCGGCGATGTGGCCGATGGGCATCCCGCGCCTCAAGTTCCCCCGCGAGGCGCCCAGCCGCTCGACCCTGAAGCTGGAAGAAGCCTGGCACCATTTCATCCCCCGCGACCAGTGGGACGAGCGCCTGCACGGCGACATGACCGGTGTCGACCTCGGCGCGGCGCCAGGCGGCTGGACCTGGCAACTGGTCAACCGCGGCATGCTGGTGACCGCCATCGACAACGGCCCCATGGCCGAAAGCCTGATGGACACCGGCCTGGTCCAGCACCTGATGGCCGACGGCTTCACCTTCGTGCCCAAACAGCCGGTGGACTGGATGGTCTGCGACATCGTCGAGAAGCCGGCGCGTAACGCCGCGCTGCTGGAAACCTGGATCGGCGAAGGGCATTGCCGCGAGGCGGTGGTCAACCTGAAGTTGCCGATGAAGCAGCGCTACGCCGAAGTGAAGCGTTTGCTGGAGCGCATCGAGGACGGCTTCAAGGCGCGTGGCATTCGCGTGGAGATCGGCTGCAAGCAGCTGTACCACGACCGTGAGGAAGTGACCTGCCATTTGCGTCGATTGGAAACAGCGAAGAAACCCAAGGCTCGCTGAACAGTTGAAATCACCACAGGACCCCTGTGGGAGCGGGCTTGCCCGCGAAAGCGGTATAACAGTCGAAACTAATGTTGAATGTGCCCGTGTCTTCGCGGGCAAGCCCGCTCCCACCTTTGGAGCGGCATCCGTTTCAGGAGTGATGTATGAACCTCGATTTGCCCGTCGACGCCACCCTCGACGCCACCGGCCTCAACTGCCCGGAGCCGGTGATGATGCTGCACCAGCACATCCGCGACCTGCCGCCCGGCGGCCTGCTCAAGGTGATCGCGACCGACCCGTCCACGCGTCGCGATATCCCCAAGTTCTGCGTGTTCCTGGACCACGAACTGGTGGATCAGCAGGAACAGGCGGGTACGTACCTGTACTGGATCCGCAAGAAGTCTGCTTAACCCTGCGCTTTTTCTGCGCGGATGCGCCGGCGTGCACTGCGCGCCAGACGCACCAGCAGCATCCCCGCGGCGCAGCTCAGGCCCACGATCAGCCCCTGCCACAAGCCGCTCGGGCCGCTCGGTTCGCCGAGCCAGTCGGTCAGGCCCAGGGCGTAACCCACCGGCAGGCCCACCCCCCAGTAGGCGAACAAGGTCAGCACCATGGTGACACGGGTGTCCTGGTAGCCACGCAAGGCACCGGCAGCAGTGACCTGGATCGAATCACTGAATTGGAACAGCGCTGAAAACACGATCAGCGTGGATGCCAGGTGGATGACGATCGGGTCCGGGGTGTAGATCGCGGCAATCTGTTCGCGAAGCAGCAACATCAGGCTGCAGGACAGGCAGGCGTAGGCCAGCGCCGTGCCCATGCCGACCCCTGCGGCAAAACGCGCTTCACGCGGTTCCCCACGGCCCAGGGCCTGGCCGACACGCACTGTCACGGCCATGCTCAGGGAGTAGGGAATCATGAACACCAGCGAGCTGACGTTCAGCGCGATCTGATGGCCCGAGACCACCGTGGCACCGAGGCTGCCGATCAGCAGGGCGATGACCGCAAAAATGCTCGATTCGGCAAAGATCGCGACGCCAATCGGCAAGCCAATCCCGAGCACGCGCTGGATCACCGCCCACTGCGGCCAGTCGAAACGCTTGAACAGTTCGCTGCTCTGATAGGCCGGTCCCCAGCGGGTCCAGCCGGCCAGGCCGAGCATCATCACCCACATCGCAATGGCCGTGGCCCAGCCGCAGCCCACGCCGCCCATGGCCGGTACGCCCAGGTGGCCGTAGATGAAGATGTAGTTCAGTGGAATGTTCAGCGCCAAACCACACAGGCCCATGACCATGCTGGGCCGAGTGCGGCCCAGGCCATCACTGAAGCAGCGCAATACGTAGTAGAACGCGATGGCCGGCATGCCCGCGGCGATGCCGTGCAGGTAGCCCATGGACGGTTTGATCAGGTCGGGTTCGACTTTCATGGCATGCAGGATGGGCTCGGCGCAGAGCAGCAACAGCGCTGCCGTGATACCCACCACCAGCGCCAGCCACAGTGATTGACGCACCAGCGGGCCGATCTCGCTGAACTGCCCGGCACCGTAGCGCTGGGCAACTTTGGGCGTGGTGGCCAGCAGTGTGCCGGTCATCAAGAGGTACACCGGAATCCAGATCGAGTTGCCCAGGCCCACCGCCGCCAGGTCTTGGGGGCTGACGCGTCCGGCCATCACCGCATCGACAAAGCTCATCGCCGTGGTGGCCAGTTGGCCGATCATGATCGGCAGGGCGAGCGTCAGCAAGCCGCGCACTTCCCGGCGGATGCGGGCGGGGCGGGTAAGGGGGGCGGCGGCAGTGTTCACGTGCAGGTGTCCAGTCGAAGCAAGCGCAGGACGGCGGATTCTACGCGCTGACGCATCGGTCAGGAAAAAACCTGTGTTAGCGATTTGTAAGCGAGGGCTGCGATCCCTGTACACTGCGGGTCCGCCTAAGGAGCCTGCCATGCTGATTGTTGCCGACGAAAATATTCCGCTGCTCGATGCCTTCTTCCAGGGTTTCGGCGAGATTCGCCGTGTGCCTGGCCGTTCCATCGACCGTGCGACGGTCGAGCAGGCCGACGTGTTGTTGGTGCGCTCGGTGACCAACGTCAACCGTGCCTTGCTCGATGGCACGAACGTGCGCTTTGTCGGCACTTGCACCATCGGCACCGATCACCTGGACCTCGACTACTTCCAGCAGGCCGGCATCCAATGGTCCAGCGCCCCCGGCTGTAACGCCCGCGGTGTGGTGGACTATGTGCTGGGCAGCCTGCAGACCCTGGCCGAGATCGAGGGCGCTGACCTCAACCAGCGCACCTATGGCGTAGTGGGTGCCGGTGAAGTCGGCGGGCGACTGGTCAAGGTGCTCAAGGGCCTGGGCTGGAACGTGCTGGTCTGCGACCCGCCCCGGCAAATCGCCGAAGACGGCGATTACGTCAGCCTGGCGCAGATCATCGAGCAATGCGACGTGATCAGCCTGCACACCCCGCTGACCAAGTCCGGCAACGGCTCCACCTGGCACCTGTTCGATCGCCAGCGTCTTGAGCAGCTCAAGCCTGGCACCTGGCTGATCAACGCCAGCCGTGGCCCGGTGGTCGACAATGCCGCCCTGCGCGAGGTGCTGCTGGACCGCGAAGACCTGCAAGCGGTGCTGGATGTGTGGGAGGGCGAGCCGCAGGTGGACGTCGACCTGGCTGACCTGTGCGTATTGGCCACGCCGCATATCGCCGGCTACAGCCTGGACGGCAAGCAGCGCGGCACGGCGCAGATCTATCAGGCGTTCTGCGCGCACCTGGGCCAGGAACCGAGCATTCACTTGAGTGACCTGCTGCCGCCACCGTGGTTGGCCGAGGTGCAGTTGAATGCTTCCACCGACCCCGCGTGGGCACTGGCGACCCTGTGCCGCAGCGTGTACGACCCACGCCGGGATGATGCGGATTTCCGCCGCAGCCTCGTAGGAACGGTGGACGAGCAGCGCAAGGCGTTTGACCTGCTGCGCAAGCACTACCCCGAGCGCCGCGAGATCGATGGTTTGAAGGTGCGCATCCAGGGTGAGTCGGCGGTGTTGTCCAACATCGTGTCCGCGTTGGGCGCAGTAGCGGTTTAGATACCCGATAAAAAACCCGGCCACCAGGGCCGGGTTTTAACGAGCGTGGGCGCTTCAGCCTTGCTGTGCAGGCTTGACCAGTCGCTGTTCCAGTTCGCTGCACGCTTGCTGGATCATCTTTTCGGTGATCTGCACTTCGCGGCCCTGGGCATCGATGTACGAGCAAGGCAACTGCTGCGGCTGGCGGATCACTTCAATCTTGGCATCGCTGCTGTTCTGCAAGGTCATGGCCTGTCTCCTCATCAGGTTGTGTACCTATTCTAAAACCCGCGCGTGACCAGGCTGTTACAACTCCCTGCCAGGTCAGCGGTACGCACTCCCAGTCCACCAGAAACCGATACATATTTCCAGCCGGGGGTTAGACCGATAGCCTCTAGGGATCAGCATCGGCGGGCATAATTAACCTGACTCATTGCTATTCGCCCAAGTTCCCCCCATGTACATATACAGACTCCTTATCGGTGATGCCCTCCATGTTCTCTGTTCGCCAACGCCGTGCCATTCGCCTGGCCAGTCGCTTCATCGCGCCCTACCGCTGGCAGGCGCTTGGCGCCCTGTTGGCGCTGATCGTCACGGCTGGTATCACCTTGTCCATGGGGCAGGGCATCCGCCTGCTGGTGGACCAGGGGTTCATGACGCAGTCCCCGCACCTGCTCAACCAGTCCATCGGGCTGTTCATGATCCTGGTGCTGGGCCTGGCGGTCGGCACCTTTGCGCGGTTCTACCTGGTGTCGTGGATCGGCGAACGGGTGGTCGCGGATATCCGCCGGCAGGTGTTCAACCACCTGATCTACCTGCATCCGGGCTTCTATGAGAACAACCGCAGTTCGGAAATCCAGTCGCGGCTGACCACTGATACCACGCTGCTGCAATCGGTGATCGGTTCCTCACTGTCGTTGTTCCTGCGCAATGCCTTGATGGTCATCGGCGGTATCGTGCTGCTGTTTGTCACGAATCCCAAGCTCACCAGCATCGTGGTGGTGGCGCTGCCGCTGGTGCTGGCGCCGATCCTGATCTTCGGCCGTCGCGTGCGCAGTCTGTCGCGTCAGAGCCAGGACCGCATCGCCGATGTGGGCAGCTATGTGTCCGAGACCCTCGGCCAGATCAAGACCGTGCAGGCGTACAACCACCAGGTGCAGGACGAACAGCGCTTCGCCGTCACCGTGGAAGACGCCTTCACCACCGCACGCAAGCGCATCACCCAGCGGGCCTGGCTGATTACCCTGGTGATCATGCTGGTACTCGGTGCCGTGGGCGTGATGTTGTGGGTCGGCGGCATGGACGTGATCAGCGGGCGCATTTCCGGCGGTGAACTGGCGGCGTTTGTGTTCTACAGCCTGATCGTCGGCAGCGCGGTCGGCACCCTCAGCGAGGTGCTGGGCGAACTGCAACGTGCCGCCGGAGCCGCCGAGCGCATTGGCGAGTTGCTGCAGTCGAGCAACGACATCCAGGCGCCGGTCGCCGGTACTGTCCAACTGCCGGCCCGGGTCAGCGGGCGCATGGAACTGCAGGACCTGCGCTTTTCCTACCCTTCACGGCCGGACAGCTACGCCATCGACGGCCTGAACCTGACCATCAATCCTGGTGAAACCCTGGCGTTGGTCGGCCCATCCGGTGCGGGCAAATCGACGATCTTCGACCTGCTGTTGCGCTTCTACGACCCCCAGCAAGGCCGAATCCTGATTGAAGGCCACTCTCTGACCGAACTCGACCCCATGGACCTGCGCCGCCACTTCGCCCTGGTGTCCCAGAGCCCGGCGCTGTTCTTTGGCAGCGTCGAAGAGAACATCCGCTATGGCAACCCGACGGCCACCCAGGAACTGGTCGAAGCGGCGGCGCGCATTGCCCACGCCCACGATTTCATCCTGCAAATGCCCGACGGCTACCAGACCCACCTGGGCGACGGCGGCATGGGCCTCTCCGGCGGTCAACGCCAGCGCCTGGCCATCGCCCGCGCCTTGCTGGTGGACGCACCGATCCTGCTGCTGGACGAAGCCACCAGCGCCCTCGATGCCCAGAGTGAACACCTGATCCAGCAAGCGCTGCCGCAACTGATGCAAGGGCGCACCACCCTCGTGATCGCCCATCGACTGGCCACGGTGAAGAACGCCGACCGCATTGCCGTGATGGACCAGGGCAAGCTGGTGGCAGTGGGGACGCATCAGCAGTTGATTGCGAGCAATGCGTTGTATGCAAGGTTGGCGGCGTTGCAGTTCAATGATGAGGTCGCGAAAAGCGACAGCTAGCGCGGCCTATGTGGTGAATGGGCTTATTGTGATGAACAGGCTTGTTGTGGCGAGCGGGCTTGCCCCGCGTTGGGCTGCGTAGCAGCCCCCAAACGTCGCCTGGATTGGGAGCGCTGCGCACTCCAACGCGGGGCAAGCCCGCTCGCCACAAATGCCCGCTCACTCCTCAGGCGATGGTGTCACTGATCATCGAAATACCGCTCATGCCAATCCACCAGCGGTTGCGGTGAGTTGAGCTTCTGCCCGTAGATCACCGAATAAGACAGCACGTTCTGCACATACTGACGGGTTTCGTCGAACGGGATGCTCTCCACCCACACATCGAAACTCAGGTGATCGGCGCCGCGCAGCCACTGGCGTACGCGACCCGGTCCGGCGTTGTAGGCGGCGGAGGCGAGCACGCGGTTGCCGTTGAACTGGCTGTGCACCTGGCTCAGGTAGGCGGCGCCGAGCTGGATGTTTTTATCCGGGTCCAGCACCTGGGCCGGGGAGGCCAGGGGGATGCTGAACTTGCGTGCGGTTTCCTTGGCGGTGCCGGGCATCAGTTGCATCAGGCCGCTGGCGCCGACGCCGGAGCGGGCGTCGTCCATGAAGGCGCTTTCCTGGCGAGTGATTGCGAACACCCAGCTGGAATGCAGGCCGCGCACCTTGGCTTCACGCACCAGGGTATCGCGGTGGGCCATCGGGAAGCGGATGTCCAGGTCGTCCCAGTACTGCGCCTGGCTGATGGTGCGGATGGCCGGGAAGTACCACTTCATGTCGTAGGCCAGCTTGGCCTGGGCGACCATTTCGTCACGGTTGAAGTGACGGCTGACGTGGTACCACTCACGGCGGCCATCCACCACCTGGCCACGTGCGTAGAACTCCAGTGCACGGCGCACGCCCGGGGTATTGCGCACCTTGTTGACCAGCGCCTGGCTCATCAGCAACGGTTTGTTCTTCAACTGGTACGGCGCCTTGGAGCGATCAGCGGCCAGGAACCCATAGAAGTCACGCTCCTGCGCCAGGTGCTTGTACAGGACCAGCGCTTGCGGGTTCTTCGGCTCGGCCAGTTCCAGGCTGCGGGCCTGCCAGTAGCGCCAGCGGTTGGTGGTGGCCAGGTCTTGTGGCAGTTTGCGGGTCAACTGGTAGGCGTCTTCCCAGCGGGCCAGGCGCAGCAGCAGGCGCAGGCGCCACTCGGACACAGTGTTGTCGCGCAACTCGGGATCGTACTTGGTCATCACCTCCAGCGCGCGCGGGTCATAGCGCTTGGCCAGGGTGAGACCGATTTCCCGGGCGATCGACACTTTTTCGTCACGGGAGAAGTGCATGCTGCTGGCGTAGCCATCGAGCAGGGCCATGGCCTTGTCCGGGTCCTGGCGTGCCAGGCGACGCAGGCCCAGGCCCACGGCGTCAGACATGGCCTCGGTGGCCGGCAGGAAGCGCGATGGGTCACTGAGCATGTCCGGCTTTTGCGCCACGTCGACCATCAGGCGGCCTTGAGGGCCCAGCGTGCGCAGGGTTTTTACCAGGCTGTTGGCCAGCGCGTAGTTGCGTGCTTCGGCGGCGAGCTTGGCGCGGTCCCAGATCTTCTGTTCGGTGAGTTGGCCGTCAGCCGCCCATTGGCCAAAGGTGACATCGCAGGCAGCCGGTTGAGACTTGCCGGTCATCCAGAGTTTTTCGGCGGTCTTGTAGCCTTCGGCCTTCAGATTATGGGTGAGCTGGTACTGGCCGTGCAGGCAGTCCAGTTCGACGAAATTGAGCTTGGAGTCGTAGTACTTTTCAAAGGTCTGCCAGTCGCCGCGTTCGGCCAGCCAGCGCAACCAGCGCAGTTTCATCCAGTTGGCCTGGGGCAGGTCGCCGTTTTTGGCGAGGAATTGCTCGATTTCCTGGTTGCTCGCGGTTTTCAGGCGGGCGGTCAGTTCGTCGTAGGCCAGGTAGGGCGTCAGCGGGTAGTCGGCCAAGGCCTGGCTGTATTGCATGTACGGGCCGGTATCGCCCTTGGCCAGGGCGCGTTTGGCTTCATCGTAATATTGACGTTGGGTGGTGAGGTCCACGGCCTGGGCGGATTGGACGGCGGTGGCGGAAAGAAGCAGACAAGATAAAAAGTTGAAAAGGCGACTGCGCATGAGACGTCCGTGCAGAGGAATCTGGACAAGTGCCGGCGCTGCCGACACTGATTGCCCCTAGCTTAGCCTTTTGCCTGACGCCGATGAAAGCTTTGACCGCCGCTTCGTTCAAGTTCCTCGGAAATGTCTCTCAGAGTATGTCGACTGAGAAAATCCCGGCCGCCTCAGCCCCTAACTCAGGTAGAATGCGCGCCCAGTTTTTGGAGAAGCGTATGACCCTGCTCAAATTCAGCGATGTGTCCCTTGCTTTCGGCGCCATGCCGTTGTTGGACAAGGTGTCCTGGCAGATCGCCCGTGGTGAGCGGGTGTGCATCATCGGCCGCAACGGCACCGGCAAATCCAGCATGATGAAGCTGGTCAAGGGCGATCAGAAGCCCGATGACGGCTCCGTATGGCGCGCGCCGGGCCTCAAGATCGGCGAATTGCCGCAAGAATTGCCGGTGGCCGACGGACGGACAGTGTTCGACGTGGTTGCCGAAGGCCTCGACGGCGTTGGCGCACTGCTCGCCGAATACCATCACCTGGCACAGAACTGTGTCACCGAAGATGACCTGAACAAGCTGATGCACGTCCAGCAAGACCTGGAAGCTCGTGATGGCTGGCGCTTGCAGCAGTTGGTCGACAGTACCCTGAGTCGCCTGCAACTGCCGGCGGACAAGACCCTCGCCGAGTTGTCCGGCGGCTGGCGTCGTCGCGTGCTGCTGGCCCAGGCGTTGGTGTCCGAGCCGGACCTGCTGCTGCTCGACGAACCGACCAACCACTTGGACATCGGCGCGATTGCCTGGCTGGAAGAAGCCCTCAAGGAATTCCAGGGCGCCGTGCTGTTCATCACGCACGACCGTTCCTTCCTGCAGAACCTGGCAACGCGCATCCTGGAACTGGACCGTGGCGGCCTGATCGACTGGAACGGCGACTACGCCAGCTTCCTGGTGCACAAGGAAGCCGCGCTGGCCGCCGAAGAAACCGCCAACGCGCTGTTCGACAAGAAACTGGCCCAGGAAGAAGTCTGGATCCGCCAGGGCATCAAGGCCCGCCGCACCCGTAACGAAGGCCGCGTACGCGCCCTTAAAGCCCTGCGTGTTGAGCGCAGCGAGCGTCGCGAGCGTACCGGCAAGGCCAATATCCAGCTGGACACCGCTGACAAGTCGGGCAAGCAGGTGATGGTGCTGGAGAACGTCAGCTTCCATCACCCGGACGGCCCGTTCCTGATCAAGGACTTTTCCATGGTCCTGCAGCGCGGTGACCGTATCGGCCTGCTGGGTGCCAACGGCACCGGCAAGACCACCTTGCTCAAGCTGATGCTCAACGGCCTGCAGCCGACCAGCGGTAAAGTGGAGGAGGGCACGCGGATCGACGTGGCCTACTTCGACCAGTTGCGCCATCAGTTGGACCTGGAAAAGACCGTGATCGACAACGTCGCCGAAGGCCGCGACTTTATCGATATCGACGGCCAGAGCCGTCACGTGCTCAGCTACCTGGGCGACTTCCTGTTCAGCCCGCAGCGTGCGCGTACCCCGGTGAAAGCCTTGTCCGGTGGTGAGCGTGCGCGCCTGCTGCTGGCCAAGCTGTTCAGCAAGCCGGCCAACCTGCTGGTCCTCGACGAACCGACCAACGACCTCGACGTGGAAACCCTCGAGCTGTTGGAAGAAGTGCTGCTGACCTTCAACGGCACCGTGCTGATGGTGAGTCACGACCGGGCATTCCTCGACAACGTGGTCACCAGCACCCTGGTCTTCGAAGGTGAGGGCAAGGTGCGTGAATACGTCGGTGGTTACCAGGACTGGCTGCGCCAGGGCGGTTCCCCGCGATTGCTGGGCGTGACCGAGAGCAAGTCCGGCAAAGCCGACTTGACCTCCGCCGTCGTGACCCCGGTGGTCGCTGCTGCTGCACCGGCCCAGGACGCTGCGCCGGCGACCAAGAAGAAACTCAGCTACAAGCTGCAGCGTGAGCTGGAAGCCTTGCCGGGTGATATCGACGCCAAGGAACAGCAGATTGCCGCGGTAGAAGCGCAAATGGCTGACGCGGGGTTCTACCTGCGTCCGGCGGCGGAAACCGCCGAGGTCATCGCTTCCCTGGAGAAACTGAACCAGGAGCTGGAAGTGTTGGTCGAGCGTTGGGCTGAGTTGGATGCCTGATTGATCCAAATGCATTGAAAAACCCGGTGTTCATTTGGATGAACACCGGGTTTTTCATATGAAATGCGATTCAAAATGTGGGAGGGGGCAAACCCCCTCCTGGTCTTACGAGCTTTTGAGCAGCTTCACCGCCAGCACATCGCATGGCGCACCATGCAGTACATCGTTGGCCGTGGAGCCTAGCAGCAATGCGAGCCCATGACGGCCATGGCTGCCGACCACGATCAGATCACAACCTTTTTCCTTGGCCAGGTGGTGGATTTCCTGGCGCGGTTGGCCGTAGGTCAGGTGGCAGTCTTCCTTTTTCAGGTGCGGGTACTTGAGAATCAAGCGGTCCAGACGCTCCTTGGCCTGGTCGAATTGTTGTTGCTGCAACTGGGAGAGGTCCATCGGAACGTCACCGCCAAAGGCCATGGCCATGGGCTCGACGATATGCACCAGCGACAGCACCGCACCATTGGCCAACGCAGATTCCTGCGCGCGCTTGATCACTGGATCGCACTCTTCGGTCAGATCGACAGCGACCAGAATATGTTGGTAGGGCATGAGGCGTTCCTCCAGGGGGACTGCAATAGATTCAGTATGGCTGCTTTCAAGCGGATGGGGTTGCGTCAGATCAAATCCGCTCATCTGTAAATTCGGGAGTACACATATGACGGTCTGGATAGTGGTGTCAATCCTTGTGGTGCTGCTGAGCCCCCTGGCATGGTTGCGCCCGTCGCGCCACCAGAGCGGGCGCATGGCCCTGCGCATGGAGGCGCGCCGTATCGGCCTGGCCATGCAATTGGCGCCCCAGGAGTGGCCGCACTGGCTCAAGCAGGAGCTGCCGAGCCCTTGCGCGCAGTACTGTCGGCCACGACGCGGCAGCACGCCGGCGATATGGTGTTATTGGCAGTTGGATCCAGGTGTGTGGGTCAATCAATGGCGCGAAGTGTGCGTCGATGAAAAGTTGTTGCCGCATTTTGCGACGCTGCCGGCCAACGTCTACAAGGTCGAGGCAGACAAGCAGATGATCGCCTTGTATTGGGGCGAGAAGGGCGAGGCGAGCGTGTTGAAGGATATCGATGCGCTGCTCAAGGCGTTGGCCTGAATCGCAGGCAATAAAAAGCCCGACAGTCATCATCGGGCTGGAGTTGGCCAGGCAGGCCGGTAAATCGTTGGTTGCGGCTAGCCTAGTCGCATATCTCATTCTGTACAGCCTTTTCCCACATCTTTTCTATTATTGATTTCGTGAATATTCAAATATTGATAATGCGCGGGCGTGGGCGTGAGGTTCTGAACTGACTGGAAAGTCGCGTTTTTCCTAGCCTTTGGAGCGATTGACAATTGCCCGGAATTGGATGAAGGTGGCGTACCCAAATCAAACGGGCGTATGAATTGAGCGTTTGTCTGTCAGACGACTCATACAGAATCCCGACTATCGCATTGGCGGGTGTGCCTGGCGGATTGGCGTGAACATTGACGATTTCATCAATGTCCAACCCATAGGCCAGCGTCCAATGTGTACTGTTCAGCTTCCATATCGTGGAGATCAGTTGATGATTTACGAAGGTAAAGCCATCACGGTTAAGGCTCTTGAAAGTGGCATCGTCGAACTGAAATTCGACCTCAAGGGTGAGTCCGTCAACAAGTTCAACCGTCTAACCCTGAATGAATTGCGTCAGGCCGTAGACACCATCAAAGCAGATGCTTCGGTCAAGGGCGTGATCGTTTCCAGCGGCAAGGACGTGTTCATCGTCGGCGCTGACATCACCGAATTCGTCGACAACTTCAAGCTGCCCGATGCCGAGCTGGTGGCTGGCAACCTCGAAGCCAACAAGATTTTCAGCGATTTCGAAGACCTCAACGTACCGACCGTCGCTGCCATCAACGGCATCGCGTTGGGCGGCGGCCTGGAAATGTGCCTGGCGGCAGACTTCCGCGTCATGTCCGCCACTGCCAAGATCGGCCTGCCCGAAGTCAAGCTGGGCATCTACCCAGGTTTTGGCGGCACCGTACGTTTGCCGCGCCTGATCGGTGCCGACAATGCCATCGAGTGGATCGCCGCCGGTAAGGAAAACAAGGCTGAAGACGCCCTGAAAGTCGGTGCCGTCGACGCAGTTGTCGCTCCGGACAAGCTGGCCGAAGCCGCACTGAACCTGATCAAGGGCGCCATCAGCGGCGAGTTTGACTACAAGGCCAAGCGTCAGCCGAAACTGGAAAAACTCAAGCTCAACGCCATCGAACAGATGATGTCGTTCGAAACCGCCAAGGGTTTCGTGGCTGGCCAGGCCGGCCCGAACTACCCAGCGCCGGTTGAAGCGATCAAGACCATCCAGAAAGCCGCGAACTTCGGGCGCGACAAGGCCCTGGAAGTGGAAGCGGCGGGCTTCGTCAAACTGGCGAAAACCTCGGCGGCCCAGAGCCTGATCGGCCTGTTCCTGAACGATCAGGAACTGAAGAAAAAGGCCAAGGCCTACGACGAAATCGCCCGCGACGTGAAACAGGCTGCCGTACTCGGCGCCGGTATCATGGGCGGCGGTATCGCCTATCAGTCGGCGTCCAAAGGCACGCCGATCCTGATGAAAGACATCAACGAGCACGGCATCGAACAAGGTCTGGCGGAAGCCGCCAAGCTGCTGGTCGGTCGTGTGGACAAAGGTCGCATGACCGCAGCGAAGATGGCTGAAGTGCTCAACGGCATTCGTCCTACGCTGTCCTACGGTGATTTCGGCCATGTCGACCTGGTGGTCGAAGCGGTGGTCGAGAACCCGAAGGTCAAGCAAGCCGTACTGGCTGAAGTGGAAGCCCAGGTCAAGGACGACACTATCCTGGCGTCCAACACTTCGACCATTTCCATCTCGCTGCTGGCCAAGGCCCTCAAGCGTCCGGAAAACTTCGTCGGCATGCACTTCTTCAACCCGGTGCACATGATGCCGCTGGTGGAAGTGATCCGTGGCGAGAAGTCCAGCGAGCAGGCCGTGGCCACTACCGTTGCCTACGCCAAGAAAATGGGCAAGAACCCGATCGTAGTCAATGACTGCCCGGGCTTCCTGGTCAACCGCGTGCTGTTCCCGTACTTCGGTGGTTTTGCCAAGTTGGTCAGCGCTGGCGTGGACTTCGTGCGCATCGACAAGGTCATGGAAAAATTCGGTTGGCCGATGGGCCCGGCGTACCTGATGGACGTGGTCGGCATCGACACCGGCCACCACGGCCGCGACGTGATGGCTGAAGGCTTCCCGGACCGCATGAAAGACGACCGCCGCTCGGCGATCGACGCGCTGTACGAGGCCAAGCGCCTGGGCCAGAAGAACGGCAAGGGCTTCTACGCCTACGAGTCGGACAAGAAGGGCAAGCAGAAGAAAGTGGCCGACCCGTCCGTGCACGAAGTGCTGGCACCGGTCATCTACGAGCAGCGTGAGGTGTCCGACGAAGACATCATCAACTGGATGATGATCGCCCTGTGCCTGGAAACCGTGCGTTGCCTGGAAGACGGTATCGTAGAAACCGCCGCCGAAGCCGATATGGGCCTGGTGTACGGTATTGGTTTCCCTCCATTCCGTGGTGGTGCACTGCGTTACATCGATTCCATCGGTGTGGCCGAGTTCGTTGCCCTGGCTGACAAATACGCTGATCTGGGCCCGCTGTACCACCCGACCGCGAAGCTGCGTGAAATGGCCAAGAACGGCCAGAGCTTCTTCGGTTAAGCGCCCAGACGACTAGAGCGAGAATATTTATGAGCTTGAATCCAAGAGACGTGGTGATTGTCGACTTCGGTCGCACACCGATGGGCCGCTCCAAGGGCGGCATGCACCGCAACACCCGTGCCGAAGACATGTCGGCGCACCTGATCAGCAAATTGCTGGAACGCAACGTCAAGGTCGACCCGAACGAAGTCGAGGACGTGATTTGGGGCTGCGTCAACCAGACCCTGGAGCAGGGCTGGAACATCGCGCGCATGGCGTCGTTGATGACCCAGATCCCGCATACTGCTGCCGGCCAGACCGTCAGCCGCCTGTGCGGTTCGTCGATGAGCGCGCTGCACACCGCCGCCCAGGCGATCATGACCGGCAACGGTGATGTGTTCGTAGTCGGTGGCGTGGAGCACATGGGCCACGTCAGCATGATGCACGGCGTCGACCCTAACCCGCACATGTCGCTGTACGCGGCAAAAGCCTCGGGCATGATGGGCCTGACCGCGGAAATGCTCGGCAAAATGCACGGCATTACCCGCGAAGCCCAGGACGCGTTCGGCCTGCGCTCCCACCAGTTGGCCCACAAGGCGACCGTGGAAGGCAAGTTCAAGGATGAAATCATCCCGATGAACGGCTACGACGAGAACGGTTTCCTCAAACTGTTCGACTACGACGAAACCATTCGTCCGGACACCACCCTGGAAAGCCTGGCGGCGCTCAAGCCGGCCTTCAATCCAAAGGGCGGTACCGTGACAGCCGGTACCTCGTCGCAAATCACGGACGGTGCCTCATGCATGATCGTGATGTCGGCGCAGCGTGCCCAGGACCTGGGTATCCAGCCGCTGGCCGTGATCCGTTCGATGGCGGTGGCGGGTGTGGACCCGGCAATCATGGGCTATGGTCCAGTACCGGCCACACAAAAAGCCTTGAAGCGCGCGGGCCTGACCATCAACGACATCGACTTCTTCGAGCTCAACGAAGCTTTCGCCGCACAGGCCCTGCCGGTGCTGAAAGATTTGAAAGTACTCGACAAGATGAATGAGAAGGTTAACCTGCACGGCGGCGCGATTGCCCTGGGCCACCCATTTGGTTGCTCCGGTGCGCGGATTTCTGGCACTTTGCTTAACGTGATGAAGCAAAATGGCGGCAACCTCGGGGTTGCAACCATGTGCATTGGTCTCGGCCAAGGCATTTCCACCGTCTTCGAACGCGTCTAAGCGTTGGGGTGACGGAAGCCGGGGCCCAGTGCCCCGGTTTTTGTTTTTTGGAATTTTTAATATTTTTTTTCAACAAATTTTGTAAAAGGGCCAGAGCATGAAAGTCGAACCAGGGCTCTATCAACATTATAAAGGTCCGCAGTACCGTGTTTTCAGTGTGGCGCGCCACTCCGAGACCGCAGAAGAAGTGGTGTTCTATCAAGCTCTGTATGGCGATTACGGCTTTTGGGTGCGCCCGTTGAGCATGTTCATGGAGACCGTCGAAGTTGACGGCGAGCAGGTCCCGCGCTTTGCTTTGGTCCAGGCCGAACCCAGTCTTTTTTCAGGGCAATAACGGCAGGTCGCGCAGACTGCTGCGCTTGACCTCACCTTGTTGCCACTATATATAGCGTTGCCGCGACAGGCGCCAACTGCCTTTCACTTCTCGAATTCAGGAATTTTCCGATCCATGGGCAAATCGCTGGTCATTGTGGAATCCCCGGCTAAGGCCAAGACCATCAACAAGTACTTGGGCAACGAGTACGTGGTGAAGTCGAGTATCGGCCATATCCGAGACCTGCCCACCAGCGGTTCGGCTAGCGCCAGCAAGGAGCCAGCCGCTAAGCGCGGCAAGGCGGCTGCGGGCGAAGGTCCGGTGCTCAGCCCTAAAGAGAAAGCGCGCAAGCAGCTGGTCTCGCGTATGGGGGTGGACCCGGAACATGGCTGGAAGGCCAAGTACGAAATCCTTCCCGGCAAGGAAAAGGTCATCGAAGAGCTGCGCCGGCTCGCCAAGGATGCCGACACCATCTATCTCGCGACGGACTTGGACCGCGAAGGGGAAGCCATTGCCTGGCACCTGCGGGAAGCCATCGGCGGTGATGACAGCCGCTACAAGCGCGTGGTGTTCAACGAAATCACCAAGAAAGCTATCCAGGAAGCCTTCTCCAAGCCGGGCGAACTGGACATCGACCGGGTCAACGCCCAGCAGGCGCGTCGCTTCCTCGATCGCGTGGTGGGTTACATGGTCTCGCCGCTGCTGTGGGCGAAGATTGCTCGTGGCCTGTCTGCCGGTCGTGTGCAATCGGTTGCGGTGAAGCTGGTGGTGGAGCGTGAGCGCGAGATCCGTGCGTTCATCCCCGAAGAATATTGGGAAGTCCACGCAGACCTCGGCACCGCCAAGGGCGCCAACGTGCGCTTTGAAGTGGCCCGTGAGAAAGGCGAGGCTTTCAAGCCGCTGAACGAAGCCCAGGCCATGGCCGCGCTGGAAAAGCTCAAGGCGTCCAGCTACAGCATTGTCAAGCGTGAAGACAAACCGACCAGCAGCAAGCCGTCGGCGCCGTTTATTACTTCCACCCTGCAACAGGCCGCGAGCAACCGCCTGGGCTTCGGTGTGAAGAAGACCATGATGATGGCCCAGCGCTTGTACGAAGCCGGCTACATCACGTATATGCGTACCGACTCCACCAACCTGTCGGTGGACGCGGTCGCCATGGCGCGTACGTATATCGAAAGCGAATTCGGCAAGAAGTACCTGCCGGAGAAGCCGAACGTCTACAGCAGCAAGGAAGGCGCACAGGAGGCTCACGAAGCGATTCGTCCTTCCGACGCCAACACCACGCCCGCCAAGCTGAGCGGCATGGAGCGCGACGCCGAGCGCCTCTACGAGCTGATCTGGCGCCAGTTCCTGGCCTGCCAGATGCTGCCGGCGCAATATCTGTCCACCACCGTGAGTGTGGGCGCTGGCGACTTCGAGCTGCGTGCCAAGGGCCGTATCCTCAAGTTTGACGGCTATACCCGTGTAATGCCGCAGATCGCCAAGCCGGGCGATGATGACGTGCTGCCGGACATGGCCCAGGGCGATACGCTGAAGCTGATCAAGCTCGACCCGTCCCAGCACTTTACCAAGCCGCCGGCGCGCTACTCCGAGGCCAGCCTGGTAAAAGAGATGGAAAAACGCGGCATCGGTCGGCCTTCGACCTACGCGGCGATCATCTCCACCATCCAGGACCGCGGCTATGTGGCGCTGCACAACCGTCGTTTCTATTCGGAAAAGATGGGCGACATCGTCACCGAGCGCCTGTCCGAGAGCTTCTCCAACCTGATGGACTACGGCTTCACCGCCGGCATGGAAGAGAACCTCGATGACGTGGCCCAGGGCGAGCGTGACTGGAAAAACGTGCTGGACGAGTTCTACGGCGACTTCAAGAAGAAACTCGAAGTGGCCGAAAGCCCTGAGAGTGGCATGCGTGCCAACCAGCCGGTGATGACCGACATTCCGTGCCAGACCTGTGGTCGGCCGATGCAGATTCGTACTGCGTCCACTGGCGTGTTCCTCGGTTGCTCGGGCTACAGCCTGCCGCCGAAAGAGCGCTGCAAGGCCACCGTCAACCTGGTGCCGGGTGACGAAATCGCGGCCGATGACGAGGGCGAGTCCGAGTCGTTGGTACTGCGTGGCAAGCACCGCTGCCCGATCTGCAGTACGGCGATGGACGCCTACCTGCTTGACGAGAAACACAAGCTGCACATCTGCGGTAACAACCCGGATTGCAATGGCTACGAGATCGAAGAGGGCACCTATCGCATCAAGGGCTATGAAGGTCCGAGCCTGGAATGTGACAAGTGCGGCAGCGAGATGCAACTCAAGACCGGCCGTTTCGGCAAGTTCTTCGGCTGTACCAATCCGACCTGCAAGAACACCCGCAAGCTGCTGAAAAGCGGTGATGCGGCGCCGCCGAAGATGGACCCGGTGAAGATGCCGGAGCTCAAGTGCGAGAAGGTCAACGACACCTACATCCTGCGTGACGGTGCTTCGGGGTTGTTCCTGGCCGCCAGTCAGTTCCCTAAGAACCGCGAGACCCGTGCGCCGCTGGTGCTGGAAATCGTGCCGCACAAGGACGAGATCGATCCGAAGTACCACTTCCTGTGCGAAGCGCCGAAGAAGGACCCGGATGGTCGTCCAGCCGTGATCCGCTACAGCCGCAAGACTAAGGAGCAGTACGTGCAGTCCGAAGTGGACGGCAAGCCGACTGGCTGGAAAGCGTTCTATGACGGCGGCAAGTGGAAGGTCGAGGATAAGCGCCAGGGCGCTTGATCCGGCGGATGTGCTGAAGACCCAAATGAGGGAGGGTGCTTGCCCCCTCCCTCATTTGGGTCTGTTTGGTTCTGAAAGTCGACTTTTGACCCGCATAAGCGGCGGTTTATTGCACTTGCAGTAGGCTCGGCTGATCCGTGACACTGTTCAGCCAGCATCACGTTTATTCGTTGTGGAGATTGCCGTCATGGCCTACGAACTCTATACCCGTACCAATCAGAAAATTTACTTCGCGGGTTTGTCCCTAGAAGCCCTTGGCCGTGCCGAGGAAGGGAAAGAGATGAATGCCATTGCGCTGGTCCAGGCGGGGCGTGAAGCGGCGTTGTTCCACCTGTATGGCGCCTTGCTGGGCCTGTGTCATGAAATCGCCGGGTTTTACCGCCTGCCCCAGGCCGGTTCGCCCCGTGCGGAAATGATCATGAATCGCGAAGTGCTGGACTCCATGGCGATTCCTGAGCTGGCTGAGCTGGTGGAAATGGCGCAAAGCCCCGACAGTTGGGTTGCCCGCCTGCTCAAGGCGCATGCCGATATGTTCCAGCCGCCGCGCATTCCCCATGTGCCCAAGGGGGATGTGACCCAGCCGCTGATCGTGGCGGTTGCAGTGGAAGAGGAAGAGCCTAAGCCGTTGAGCCGGGAAGAGCTGGAAGGCTGGCGCCAGGAATTGAAAAAGATGGCGCTGCGCTTTCGTGAAGGCCTTAACGAATGTTGATCATCCTGTAGGAATTGGGCGGCGACCATTCATCAAGCTGTCAAGAAACCTGTTCAGATCCTCTGCGAGGCTGGGTGGATGACTGATATAATCCCGGCCTTTCGTGGAGAACAGACTTTTATGCCGACGTCCTTTCTGGAAATTGTTGAATTGCCTGACGGCCGAATCGAGCTGCGCCGGGCAGAGGACGAAGGTTCTCTGGTCATTCTGGATTTTTCCGAGGATGCCAAGGTGTTCTTGCAGGGCCAGCACGTGGAAGTGGCTAAAGCCATGTTGAGCGTGGGTGTGCAGATGGCAGGTCGCCTGGCAGAAGGCGAACCGGAGAAAGAAGACGGGCCGCGGGTTCTTCATTGAGCCCAGATGACAGGTCGGTTTTTACAATGACCGAGTTTGTTGTGGTGAGTTGGCTTCTGCAGTGAGCGGGCTCGCCACAGAAGCCCGCTCACAACAGACGCTCGCATATCACAGGCAAGGCGTGTGATTTCAGCCCAATCGAATATTCAAACTCTGGGCATCGCCCGTACGTGCAGCGCTGATCAGTTGCTGCTTGGCGCTGGCATTCAGCGGGTTCAACCAGCTCACTACCGTATGGCTACGACCCAGGCGCAAGGCTTCGCAGGTCAACTGCTGGGCACTTTGCGTACCGCGTGGTTGCAACAGCAGGATGCGCTCGCGGTTGAGGCCGGCGTCCCGTAGCCAGGCCTGGGTCAGGCTGGCGGGCGGGGCGATCAGCGTCAACCAGCGGGCGTCCTGCTCTTCGCTCAATTCGCGAAGGATCGGCGCCAGCAGGCTCAGGCAGCTCCCCGCTGCACCGCGCAACGACAATTCACTGAACGCCTCAGGCTCCGCGCTCCAGGGCGCTTCGATCGTTTCCTTGAGGATGGGCGCAAGGGGTTGGGCCAGGAAGGCCTCGAACAGCGACAGTTGTGTGTGTTGTGGGGTGTGGACGAGCTGCATGATGCCTCCTTTAGCGGCGAATGACGCCGACGCTCAAGCCTTCGATCACCAGGTCCTGATCTTTCAGGTTCACTTCAATCGGGGCGAACTCGGGGTTCTCGGCCAGGAGCCAGACCTTGCTGCCTTCGCGCTTGAAGCGTTTGACGGTGACTTCGTCGCCGATACGGGCAACGACGATCTGGCCATTACGGGCTTCGCGGGTGGTGTGGACGGCCAACAGGTCGCCGTCGAAGATGCCCACGTCCTTCATGCTCATGCCATGGACCCGCAACAGGTAGTCGGCGCGCGGATGGAAGAAGGTAGGGTTGATGTTGCAGGACTCCTCGACGTGCTGCTGCGCCAGGATCGGCGCACCGGCGGCGACGCGGCCGATGATCGGCAGGGTCGATTCGTCGGCCTTGGCCTCGAAGCCAGGGATGCGAATACCGCGTGAGGCACCGGGGGTCATCTCGATCGCGCCTTTGCGAGCGAGGGCCTTGAGGTGTTCCTCGGCGGCGTTGGGGGACTTGAAACCCAGTTCCAGCGCAATCTCTGCTCGTGTCGGCGGGTAGCCGTTGTCATCGAGGCAGCGCTTGATAAAAGCCAGAATCTCAGCTTGGCGTGGCGTCAGTTTTAGCATGTTGATCGCTCTGTCTTTTTATACAGTGACTGGGATTATATACAGTGAACTGCGCTTGGCAATCATCCTTTTCCAGCCCTCCGCTGGACGGTCATCCCTGATCCTTCCCACAGGCCCGAGATAGCGCTGCCTACAGATCAATAGAGATGTGATTAAATAGCGATGAAATACATGACTGCCCGGCCGGAAAGCGAACTCGCAGGCTTGACAAGACACACCCTGAAACGTATGTTTCAAACAAGTGTTTGTCAGGCGGAGTAGCCATGGCCCAGTCGGAAACCGTTGAACGCATTCTCGATGCTGCCGAGCAATTGTTCGCGGAAAAAGGATTTGCTGAAACTTCATTGCGGCTGATCACCAGCAAGGCTGGCGTCAACCTCGCTGCAGTGAACTATCATTTCGGCTCGAAAAAAGCCCTGATCCAGGCGGTGTTCTCGCGCTTCCTGGGGCCGTTCTGCGCCAGTCTCGACCGTGAACTCGAGCGTCGCCAGGGCAAGACCGACCACAAGCCGACACTCGAAGAGCTGTTGGAAATCCTCGTTGAACAAGCATTGGTGGTTCAACCGCGCAGCGGCAACGACCTGTCGATCTTCATGCGCCTGCTCGGCCTGGCGTTCAGCCAGAGCCAGGGTCACTTGCGGCGCTATCTGGAGGACATGTACGGCAAGGTATTTCGTCGCTATATGTTGCTGGTCAACGAGGCCGCTCCGCGTATTCCACCGATTGAACTGTTCTGGCGCGTGCACTTCATGCTCGGAGCTGCGGCGTTCAGCATGTCGGGGATCAAGGCGCTGCGGGCGATTGCCGAGACTGATTTCGGCGTCAACACCTCTATTGAACAGGTCATGCGCCTGATGGTGCCGTTCCTGGCCGCCGGTATGCGTGCTGAAACCGGTGTGACCGACCCGACGATGGCTGCCGCCCAATTACGCCCGCGCAGCAAATCCGCGCCAAGCCCCGCCAAGGTTTGACCCACCCGGGTGTGCGCAGCCGCTTGCATCCGCTAAGCTAGCGACCCATGCCGAATTCAGCTATTTACTCGCAACCTGTTGTGCTCACTGTGCCTGGTGGGGGCAACGGGTTGTGTGCGTTTTATAAGGAAGGTTTATGACTGCTGCCCTGCAAGGTTCTTTGATGGTCGACGTTGCCGGCACTTGGCTCACGGCCGAGGATCGCCACCTGCTGCGCCAGCCTGAGGTGGGTGGCCTGATCATTTTTGCGCGCAATATCGAGCACCCACGCCAGGTACGCGAGTTGAGTGCGGCGATTCGTGCCGTGCGCCCAGACCTGCTACTGGCGGTCGACCAGGAAGGCGGTCGCGTACAGCGCCTGCGTCAGGGCTTTGTGCGCCTGCCGGCCATGCGTGCCTTGGCGGATAACCCGAATGCAGAGTACCTGGCCGAGCAGTGCGGCTGGATCATGGCCACCGAAGTACTGGCCGTGGGCCTGGACCTGAGCTTCGCCCCGGTGCTGGACCTGGATTATCAGCGCAGCGCCGTGGTCGGCACCCGTTCCTTCGAAGGCGACCCCGAGCGGGCCGCCGTGCTGGCGGGTGCATTCATCCGTGGGATGAACAGCGCCGGCATGGCCGCCACCGGTAAGCACTTCCCCGGTCACGGTTGGGCCGAGGCCGATTCCCACGTCGCCATTCCCAATGATGAGCGTAGCCTGGAACAGATTCGCGCCAATGACTTGGTGCCTTTCGCACGCCTGAGTAAGCAACTGGCGGCTGTTATGCCCGCGCACGTCATCTACCCGCAAGTCGACACCCAGCCAGCCGGCTTCTCGCGCCGCTGGTTGCAGGACATCCTGCGCGGCGAGTTGCAGTTCGATGGGGTGATTTTCAGCGATGACCTGTCCATGGCGGGGGCGCATGTGGTCGGTGATGCTGTCAGCCGCATCGAGGCCGCGTTGACGGCCGGTTGCGACATGGGACTGGTGTGCAACGATCGCGCGGCGGCTGAGTTGGCACTGAGTGCGGCGCAGCGCATGAAGGTCACGCCATCGGTGCGCATTGCGCGCATGCGTGGGCAGGCGGTTGCTTCGACCGAGTACAAGCAGGATCCGCGTTGGTTGGCGGCGCTGACTGCGTTGCGGGATGCTCAGCTGATCGGCTGAACATTGCGTCGAGCCCATCGGGGGCAAGCCCCCTCCCACATGACGACTGCGGTCAAATGTGGGAGTGGGCTTGCCCCCGATGGCGATCGAGCTGTCAGCGCTTTTCCTGTTTGTTGGGCAACGGCGCAAACAGCGCTTCTATATCCTCGTTGCCCAACTGCCAATCCCCGGTCGTACGGCCATCCAGCACACCTGCCGCCAGGTCGGACTTTTCCTTTTGCAGGTGCTGGATTTTTTCCTCCACCGTGCCCCGGGCAATCATCTTGTAGACGAACACCGGCTTTTCCTGGCCGATGCGATACGCACGGTCAGTCGCCTGGTTCTCCGTCGCCGGGTTCCACCAGGGGTCGTAGTGGATCACCGTGTCGGCTTCGGTCAGGTTCAAGCCCACACCGCCGGCCTTCAGGCTGATCAGGAAAATCTGCAGTTTGCCGCTCTGGAAATCCTTCACCGGCGTGCGCCGGTCCCGCGTCTGGCCGGTCAACAAGGCGTAGGCAACACCGCGCTTTTTCAGCTCGACTTCGATCAGGCTCAACATTGAGGTGAACTGGGAAAACAGCAGGATCCGCCGACCTTCCTCAAACAACTCCTCAAGCATTTCCATCAAGCTATCGAGCTTGCCCGAGCTGCTGCCGCGGGCGGGCAGGGTTGCGTCGTTGACCAGGCGCAGGTCGCAGCACACCTGGCGCAGCTTGAGCAGCGCCTCAAGAATGATGATCTGGCTGCGTGCCACGCCCTTGCGGGTGATCTCGTCGCGGACCTTCTTGTCCATGGCCAGGCGCATGGTTTCGTACACGTCACGCTGGGCCTCGTTGAGGTCGACCCAGTGGATGATCTCGGTCTTGGGCGGCAGCTCCGTGGCCACTTGTTCTTTGGTGCGGCGCAACAGGAAGGGTTTGATCCGACCGTTGAGGTGCTGCAGTCGTACGTCGCTGGCGCGCTTTTCGATGGGCACGCGGTAATCGCGGTTGAAGCTTTTTACGTCACCCAGCCAGCCCGGCAGCAGGAAGTGGAACAACGACCACAGCTCACCCAGGTGGTTTTCCAGTGGCGTACCGCTCAGGCACAGGCGCTGCCGCGCATTCAGTTCGCGTGCCGCCTGGGCCGCCTTGCTGGAAGGGTTCTTGATGTACTGGGCTTCATCGAGGATCAGTACATGCAGGGGCAGGGCCTTGAGCTGGTCGATGTCCTTGGGTAGCAGTGCATAGGTGGTCAGCAGCAGGTCATAGTCCTGCAGGTTCGCGAAATGTTTCTTGCGGGCTGCGCCATACAACGCCACCACTTTGAGTTGCGGCGTGAAGTGCGCCGCTTCGTCCAGCCAGTTGGGAATCAGGCTGGTGGGCATCACCACCATGCAGGGGCGATCCAGGCGCCCGGCGTTCTTTTCACTGAGAATATGCGCCAGGGTCTGTAGGGTCTTGCCCAGGCCCATGTCATCCGCAAGTATCCCGCCCACATCAAGCTGGCGCAGCGACTGCATCCAGCTCAAGCCTTCCAGTTGGTACGGACGCAGGGTCGCGTTCAGCCCTTCGGGCGCCACGCAGGTGAAGTCCTTGATGTCCCGCAGGCGTTGGGCGAAGTTGCGGATCTTCTCGCCACCTTCCCATTGCAGCGGCAGGTCTTCCAGCGGGTTAAGGCGGATTGCATCAGCCTTGGCCAGGCGCAGTGTGGTGGTGCCGGCTTCCTGTAGATAAAACTCACCGAGGGTGGCCAGCACCGGTTTCAGTCGGCCATAGGGCAGCGCCACTTGTATGGGGCCGTGGCCATTGGGCAGGCCAGGGATATTCACCAGGATCAGCTCATCATCGCGACGCCGCGCCAGCTTCTCCGGGTTGAGGATCTCGGTGTGGGAGCGCATCAGGTTCAGCAGGATCGGCAACAGGCTCAGTCGCTCGCCGTTGACGATGATCCCCAGCTCCAGATCGAACCAATCACGCTCCGGACCTTCATCTACCGTGGCGTACCAGTCATCGACGGCGCTCAGGTCGAAGCCGAAATCATCATCGATCAGCAGCTCCCAGCCTTCGGCCCGCAAGGTCGGCGTGGCATTGAGGGTGAAGGTCAGCCAGGCACTGTCATTGACCATCTCGAACAGTTCCCCGGCGCTCTCAGGCAGGGCCTTGCTCTGGCGCGTAGCGATCTTGAAGCCCAGCAGGCGCAGTTGCTCGCGGTACGGCTGTTCCAGCTCGGGATGGCGCTTGATGCGCAGGCTCTGGGTATCCTGGCGCACGATGATGTCGGCGTTTTTCTGCCCGCTGACATAGTTGCCCAAATAGTTGAACGACAGCGCCGCCCGGTGCTGGATATAGCGCTGCATCTTGCCGTTGCGTGGTTCGAACGCGCTGAACTCCACGCTGGCCATCCACAGGCGCGGCACCGGCATCACATCCTCCATGACCACCTGCGGCAACACCGCGCGGTTTTCCAGGACTGCCTGGAGTTTTTCCAGCAGTTCTGCGTCTTGGGCGGCAGCGGGGAAGGCCAGGGTTTCCTGGACCTTGAGCAATACCGCCGCGATGTGTTTGCAGTTGGTGCGCACCGGGCAAGTGCAGCGGCTGTCCACCAGGATCAACGTGCCTTTGGCCGATTCGCGCAGCGAAATGGTCTGCCGGTAGACGTTGCCGCCTGAGCCTTCGCAACTGGCGATGATGGTGCTGTCGCCGGATTCGACGATGCGCACCCGGTTCTCCAGGGCATAACGCCGCCCGCGCTCAAGGCTCTGCTCTTTAAAGCGATTGGCCCACGAAGGGGCCAGGGGTTTGGTCAGCGACGACGTCAGGGGCATGGCGATGGATCAGTCCTGCAGGTCCGGCGGTGGTGCGCTGGGGGGCTTGGCGGTCAGCGAGGTGATCTTGATCAGCAACGCCAGGTGGCCGCCGTCCAGGTAGTTGAGCTGGTTGTTCTTGGTGCGCACGTCGGTCTGGCTCAGGTGTTCGCTGGCGATCACGCTGCCGTTGGCGTCGAACTGGTTGATCCAGAAGTTCGCATCGATGTCGGTAAAACGCCCCAGTTGCAGGCTCAGCACGCCCTCGATGGGGAACTGGCCGAACTGCTCCTGGCCGTCGGTGATGGCGACCTTGACCGGCTGCTCGCCCAGGTTCTGCTCCCAGGCCTTATGCAGCAGCACCGTGTAGGTGGAGTCGGCGCGCAGCTTATCGACAATGTTGGACAGGCGCGGCGGGCTCAGCCGGTCGCCCAGGCGCACGGCACCAGCATCCCAGTTTTCCGGGGCGGCGCGGCTGTTGATCACCGGTTCGGCGTTCTGGCGCACCAGGATCATTTCCACCTGGTACGGGCTGTCGGCGAACGCCGCAGGTGCCGCGACCACCAACAACAGGCTCAACATGCGGAACAGGCGCATTCGGGCGTCCTTCAAGCAGGTTTCGGGATGAGGCGCTCGAACAGCGCCTCCAGGGTGTTAAAGCGTTCTTCGGCGCGTTCCATCGGCACCATGAACTTGAACAGCGTAGCCCCTTCGAACTTGTAGCGGTTGGGCTGGCCCTGGATCAGCTTGATCAGCACCAATGGGTCCACGGGGGTCTGCGCCTCGAATTCGATGCGCCCGCCCTGCGGCCCGGCGTCGACCTTCTTGATCCCCAGTTGCTCGGCCTGCAATTTGAGCAGGGTCAGGCGCACCAGGTTCTTGGTCGGCTCGGGCAACAGGCCGAAGCGGTCGATCATCTCCACCTGCAGGTCCTTGAGGCCTTCTTCGTCGGTGGCCGAAGCGATGCGTTTGTACAGGATCAGCCGTGCGTGCACATCCGGCAGGTAGTCTTCGGGAATCAACGCAGGCAAGCGCAGGTTGATCTCCGGGCCGCCGCCCAATGGTTGATCGAGGTTCGGTTGCTCACCCTTGCGGATGGCTTTCACCGCACGCTCAAGCATTTCCATATACAGGGTGAAACCCACCGCCTGGATCTGCCCGCTCTGGCCATCGCCCAGCAGTTCGCCGGCGCCACGGATTTCCAGGTCGTTGGTGGCCAGCACAAAACCGGCGCCCAGGTCCTGGGTGTTGGCGATCGCTTCCAGGCGTTTTTCCGCATCGCCGGTGATTTGCTGGCGCGGTGGCGTCAGCAGATAGGCATAGGCCTGGTGGTGGCTGCGTCCGACGCGGCCGCGTAACTGGTGAAGCTGTGCCAGGCCGAACTTGTCGGCGCGCTCGATGATGATGGTGTTGGCGCTCGGCACGTCGATGCCGGTCTCGATGATGGTCGAGGCGATCAGCACGTTGAAGCGCTTGTGGTAGAAGTCGCTCATCACTTGCTCGAGTTCGCGCTCGCGCATCTGCCCATGGCCGATGGCGATACGCGCCTCCGGCACCAGCTCGGCCAGGTCGGCGGCGCATTTCTCGATGGTTTTCACATCGTTGTGCAGGTAATAAACCTGCCCGCCGCGCAGCAGTTCGCGCAGCAGCGCTTCCTTGACCGTGCTTTTGTTCTGCTCCATCACGAAGGTGCGCACCGACAGGCGACGTGCCGGCGGCGTGGCGATGATCGACAGGTCGCGCATGCCGGACACCGCCATGTTCAGCGTACGCGGAATCGGCGTGGCGGTGAGGGTGAGGATGTCGACTTCGCTGCGCAGGGCCTTGAGCTGTTCTTTCTGGCGCACACCAAAGCGGTGTTCTTCGTCGATGATCACCAGCCCCAGGTTCTTGATCTTCACGTCATCCGACAGCAGCTTGTGCGTGCCGATCACGATGTCGATCTTGCCTTCGGCGAGGTCGGCGACGGCAGCATTCACTTCCTTGGCTGATTTGAAGCGGCTCATCACTTCGACGGTCACCGGCCAATCGGCAAAGCGGTCGCGGAAGCTGTTGTAGTGCTGTTGGGCGAGCAGGGTGGTGGGCACCAGGATCGCCACCTGTTTGCCGCCATGCACTGCGATGAAGGCGGCGCGCATCGCCACTTCGGTCTTGCCGAAGCCCACGTCGCCGCAGACCAGGCGGTCCATCGGCTTGGGCGCGAGCATGTCGGCGCGCACCGCTTCGATGGTGGTTTGCTGGTCTGGGGTTTCTTCAAAGGCGAAGCCGGCGCTGAAGGTGGCGTAGTCAGCTTTCGGGTCGGCGAACGCATAACCCTCGCGGGCAGCGCGGCGGGCGTAGATGTCGAGCAGCTCGGCGGCGACGTCGCGCACCTGTTCGGCGGCCTTGCGCTTGGCTTTCTGCCAGGTCTCGGAGCCCAGGCGGTGCAACGGCGCCAGGGCGTCGTCGCTGCCGGTGTAGCGGGCGATCAGGTGCAGGTTGGCCACCGGCACGTAGAGCTTGGCGCCCTCGGCGTATTCCATGGTGAGGAATTCGGCGGCCTGGTTGTCGATCTCCAGGGTCTGCAGGCCCAGGTAACGGCCGACGCCATGGTCGATATGCACCACCGGCGCGCCTTCGCGCAGCTCGGTCAAGTTCTTGATCACCGCGTCGTTGTTGGCGTCGGCGCGTTTTTCACGGCGGCGGCGCTGCATCACGCGTTGGCCGAACAGCGGGCTTTCGGCAATCAATGCCAAGGCTGGATCGTCCAGCAGCAGGCCTTCGTCCAGTGGCGCGATGGTGATCGCCAGGCGGTCTTTGCTCGCCACAAAATCCGGCCAGCTGTCGACGGTTTTCGGGCGCAGCTTCAGGCGTTCCAGCAGCTCCAGCAGCACCTCTCGGCGACCCGCGGATTCGGCGGTGAACAGCACACGGCCCGGGAAGTCACCGAGGAAGTTGGACAGCGCTTCCAACGGTTGCGTGGCTTTGGCCTGGATCGCCAGGTCCGGCAGCATTCCTGCCGGGAAGCGCTCGCGGCCGGCGCCTTTTTCCACATCCTGCTGGCTGGCGACCACGCGCGGCCAGTTTTTCAGGCGGGCGAAGCAGTCTTCTACCGGCAGGAACAACTCGGCGGGCGGCAATAAAGGACGCGATGGATCGACGCGGCGCTCTTCATAGCGGTTGCGCACATCGTTCCAGAAGTTTTCCGCCGCTTGTTCGATACCGGGCAGCGAGAACACCTGGGTGTCTTGTGGCAGGTAGTCGAACAGGGTGGAGGTTTCGTCGAAGAACAGCGGCAGGTAGTACTCGATACCGGCCGGGGTAATCCCGCTGCTCAGGTCCTGGAAGATCGGGCAGCGGCGGAAGTCCACGTCGAAGCGTTCACGAAAGCGCGCCTTGAAGCGGGTGACCGCGTCTTTTTGCAGCGGGAATTCCCGTGCCGGCAGCAGCTTGATCGAGTCTACTTTGTCGATGGAGCGCTGGTTCTCCGGGTCGAAGGTGCGCAGGGTTTCGATTTCGTCATCGAACAGGTCGATGCGATAGGGCAGTTTGCTGCCCATCGGGAACAGGTCGATCAACGCACCGCGCACCGCGAACTCACCGTGCTCGTATACCGTATCGACGCAACGGTAGCCGCTGGCTTCCAGGCGCGTGCGCATCTGCTCCACATCGAGCTTCTGGCCGACATCCAGCACCAGGCTGCTGCCCAGCAGGAACTTGGTCGGCGCCAGGCGATGCAGTGCCGTGGTGATCGGCACCACCAGCACGCCGTGGGCCAGTTCCGGCAGGCGGTACAGGCTGGCGATGCGCTGGGAGATGATGTCCTGGTGCGGCGAGAACAGGTCGTAGGGCAAGGTTTCCCAGTCGGGGAAATGCAGCACCGGCAAATCGGGGGCGAAGAAGCTCAGCTCCTGCTCCAACCGTTCGGCGCTTTGGCTGTCGGCGGTGAGCAGCAGGGTAAAGCGCTTGGCTGCGCTGGCAGCCTCGGCGATGGCCAGGCTCAGGGCGGCACCGGGCAGGTTGCCCCAATGCTGTTTACCTGCCTCGGCAGGGAGTAGCGGTAGACGCAGAACGGGCACGGAAGGTTGAGCTCCAAGCGTTGCGACAAAGTCGGTAATTGTAACGGCCCAAGGTGCCGCCTGTCAGTTTCTGACTGAGCCTATTACGGTTTGCGGGAAATGTAGTGGCTAAGACAAACAATGGCGCGTTTTGACTCAATATGTAGTGCCGAAATACGCGATTGTTTAGGAGGGTTACGGACAAGTTGGCCTGCCTCCCCAACTGGTGGCCTTCTGGAACCCGCGTATTTACTGGGCTGTAGCGGGGCGGTATTTTTTGGCAAGGGGTTTTTGTTATGGCGCGCGCATTGCTCCGAGGGCGGTCGGGCGGCATAATGTAGCCCCTTTTTTCAGCCCCTACATGTGGAAGGTTCCCGTGACTCAGAAGCCCGACCAGTGTCTTGGTGAATGGATCGACCGTGAAGCACTCGCAGAAGCGATGATCCCGCTTATCGGTCAGCTGTACCGCAATAACAATGTGGTGAGCTCGATCTATGGCCGCAGCCTGATCAACCAGTCCGTCATCGCGATTCTCAAAGCGCACCGCTTTGCACGCCATCGCTCTGCGGACGACAGCGAACTCTCCGTCCACGAAACATTCCCACTGCTTAAAGCCATGAGCGAGCTCAAGCTCGGCGCGGCCTCGGTAGACCTGGGCAAGCTGGCCTACAAATTCCGCAAGGAAGGCGCCGGCCGTACCGCCGAGCAGTTCGTGCGTGAAGAAATGGCCGATGTGGTTGGCCAGCAAAATGCCGCGGCCCGCAAAGGCACCGACGTGGTGCTGTACGGCTTCGGTCGTATCGGCCGCCTGCTGGCACGCATCCTGATCGAAAAAACCGGTGGCGGCGACGGCCTGCGCCTGCGTGCCATCGTGGTGCGCAAAGGCGCCGAGAACGACCTGACCAAGCGTGCAAGCCTGCTGCGTCGCGATTCGGTACACGGTCCGTTCAACGGCACCATCGTCATTGATGAAGAAAACAACACCATCACCGCCAACGGTAACCTGATCCAGGTGATCTACGCGAAGAACCCGTCCGAGGTGGATTACACCCAGTACGGCATCAAGGACGCCTTGCTGGTGGACAACACCGGTGTATGGCGTGACGCCGAGGGCCTGGGCCAGCACCTGGCCTGCCCGGGTATCGACCGCGTTGTGCTGACCGCGCCTGGCAAGGGCAAGCTGAAGAACATCGTTCACGGCATCAACCACGCTGACATCACCGCTGACGACAAGATCGTGTCCGCCGCGTCCTGCACCACCAACGCCATCGTGCCGGTGCTGAAGGCGGTGAATGACAAGTTCGGCATCGTCAACGGCCACGTCGAGACGGTTCACTCGTACACCAACGACCAGAACCTGATCGACAACTTCCACAAGGGCGATCGCCGTGGCCGTAGCGCCGCGTTGAACATGGTGATCACCGAGACCGGTGCTGCCACCGCTGCAGCCAAGGCCCTGCCTGAGCTGGCCGGCAAGCTGACCGGTAACGCGATCCGCGTGCCGACGCCGAACGTGTCCATGGCCATCCTCAACCTGAACCTTGAGAAAGCCGCCACCCGTGAAGAGATGAACGAGTACCTGCGCTACATGGCGCTGCACTCGGACCTGCACAAGCAGATCGACTTCGTCAACTCGCAGGAAGTGGTCTCCACCGACTTCGTAGGCTCGCGCCACGCCGGTGTGGTGGACGCCGAAGCGACCATTACCCAGGACAACCGCGTTGTCCTGTACGTGTGGTACGACAACGAGTTCGGCTACAGCTGCCAGGTGGTTCGCGTGATGGAAGACATGGCTGGGGTCAACCCGCCGGCGTTCCCGCGTTAAGGATTTGCGTTGAATGAAAAGCCCCGACTGGTTCGGGGCTTTTTTGTGGCTGGGGATTTTGTGCGGGCTGGAAGGGCCTCATCGGGGGCAAGCCCCCTCCCACATTTAAACCGCATTCCTGCAGGGTGAATGCGGTCCAGTGTGGGAGGGGGCTTGCCCCGATGACGTCAGTCCAGACAATACACGCCTTCATTCCAGCAACCTCTCCGACAAGCCCTTGGGCGCTAACCAGATCCCCAGGTAAGCCTTCGCCAGCTCATTGTCGCTGCTGCTGAATAACACTTCGCCATTGATTTCCAGGTCCAAGCCGCGTCCGGGTCGAAAATCCAGTGCGTAGCGATCACCGCTATGGATGTTGCGAAAGACGGCATGCAGTTTGTCCACTTCGGATTTCAAGCGGTTGCTGATGTGCTGGCGCGCCAGTGTGGTGTTGGCGGCCTTGATCACGTCGTTGCGGTCGATGTCGCGAAAGTAATACAGCGTCAGGCGCAGCGCTGCCTGTTGGTCCCAGGCCTGCTTGGCGTTCAAATCCGGCGGGGCGTACAGCGCGGCCGCATACACATCCGCCCAGAGGTACGTGAGCACCGTCTGGTTTTTCAGCACCAATGCCTGGGAGTGTGTCGGAAAGTTGGCCTGCCTGAGTCGATTCGGCTCATTGGCCTGTGCGGTGATCGACAACATCAGCATTAAACCGAAAACCAGATGCCGCATAATGGCGCGTCCCGAAAAGATCCGTGGCTACAGGTTAATTCATTTTCCGGCAGCGACAGGGTTCAGGGATAATCTGCGCTGTGTAGTAAAGGCATTGCTGGCCTACGACGCGACCAAGGGTTAATGTTCGCGGCGTTGAGCCTTATATAGACTGTGCCCCGGTTCACACACTTGAGCCAAATTGTCCTTCATGACCGCTGGCCGCGGCATGATTTAGCCAGGCGTCCAACCGTACGCCTGGCCTGTTCTGAGGAGTACGCATGGCTGTCTACAACTACGACGTGGTGGTACTGGGTTCCGGCCCGGCTGGAGAAGGTGCGGCGATGAACGCTGCCAAAGCTGGGCGCAAGGTGGCGATGGTCGATAGCCGTCGCCAGGTCGGCGGTAACTGCACCCACCTGGGTACCATCCCGTCCAAGGCGTTGCGTCACTCCGTGCGCCAGATCATGCAATTCAACACCAACCCGATGTTCCGGGCCATTGGTGAGCCACGCTGGTTCTCGTTCCCGGACGTGCTCAAAAGCGCCGAGAAAGTCATCTCCAAGCAAGTCGCGTCGCGTACCGGCTACTACGCCCGTAACCGCGTCGACCTGTTCTTCGGCACCGGCAGCTTTGCCGACGAGCAAACCATCGAAGTGGTCTGCCCCAACGGCGTGGTCGAAAAGCTGGTGGCCAAGCACATCATCATCGCCACCGGTTCGCGCCCGTATCGCCCGGCGGACATCGATTTCCACCACCCGCGTATCTACGATAGCGACACCATCCTGAGCCTGGGCCACACCCCGCGCAAACTGATCATCTACGGCGCCGGCGTGATCGGCTGTGAATACGCGTCGATCTTCAGCGGCCTGGGTGTACTGGTGGAACTGGTGGACAACCGCGACCAGTTGCTGAGCTTCCTCGACTCGGAAATCTCCCAGGCGTTGAGCTACCACTTCAGCAACAACAACATCACCGTGCGCCACAACGAAGAGTACGAGCGCGTCGAAGGCCTGGACAACGGCGTGATCCTGCACCTCAAGTCCGGCAAGAAGATCAAGGCCGACGCCTTGCTGTGGTGCAACGGCCGTACCGGCAACACCGACAAGCTGGGCATGGAAAACATCGGGGTCAAGGTCAACAGCCGTGGCCAGATCGAGGTGGACGAGAACTACCGCACCTGCGTGACCAACATCTACGGTGCCGGTGATGTGATCGGCTGGCCGAGCCTGGCCAGTGCCGCTCATGACCAGGGCCGTTCAGCCGCTGGCAGCATTGTCGACAATGGCAGCTGGCGCTACGTGAACGACGTGCCGACCGGGATCTACACCATTCCCGAGATCAGCTCGATCGGCAAGAACGAACACGAACTGACCAAGGCCAAAGTGCCTTACGAAGTGGGCAAGGCGTTCTTCAAGAGCATGGCGCGTGCGCAGATCGCCGGTGAGCCGCAAGGCATGCTGAAGATCCTGTTCCACCGTGAAACCCTTGAGGTACTCGGCGTGCATTGCTTCGGCTACCAGGCGTCGGAGATCGTGCACATCGGCCAGGCGATCATGAACCAGCCGGGCGAGCTCAATACCCTCAAGTACTTCGTCAACACCACGTTCAACTACCCGACCATGGCCGAAGCCTATCGGGTAGCCGCCTACGACGGCCTCAACCGGCTTTTTTGAGCGGCTCCGGCCGGTGGCCTGAGCCGGCCGGGGAGACCGATTTCAGTAATTCCCGAGGGTGGCAGTGGCCAAACCGGGAAAGTCTGTAATCAGGCTATCTACGCCGAAGTCGGCGAGCCTGCGCATCAGCGCGGGTTCGTTGACCGTCCACACGGACACGTGCAAGCCCTGGCGCTGGGCTTTTTCCAGTCGCTCAGGGGTGCACAACGTCCAGTTCAACGCCAGAATCTCACAGCCATAGTTCTGCGCGACTTTCAGCGGGTCGAGCCAGGCGTATTCGGCAACCAGGCCGCGTGACAGGTCCGGGGTGAGCTCAACCGCAGCTTTCAGCACTTCCCGCGAACTTGAGGTGACGGTGACTTTGTCCATCAGGCCAAAGCGCACGGCCATCTCCCGAATCGCCAGCACGGTGGTGGCGGCGCGGGTACGCGAGGCGCTTTTGACTTCCAGTTGCCAGTGATCGAAGTCGCACTTCTCGAACAGTTCTTCCAGACGTGGGATCGGGCAGGGCTTGACCCAGCCCGGGCCACCTTTGCGCGCATCCATCTTCACCAGGTCGGCCGCCGAATACTCGACGACTTTGCCGCGCCGGTCGGCGGTGCGCTTGAGGGTCGGGTCGTGGATGACCATCAACTCGCCGTCCATGGAGAGGTGCAAGTCCAGTTCGCAGCGGCGTACGCCGTGCTTGAGGCATTCCTGGAAGCTGGTCAGGGTGTTTTCCGGTGCTTCGCCTTTGGCACCGCGGTGGCCGTAAATCAGGGTCACAGTTGCTCCTATGCGCCAGGTCTGCTGGCGGGGTAATACGAATTCAGGTGTCTTGGGCGTCGCTCTGTTCCCGTGCCAGGCGCCGTTCCTGCGCCTGTTTCTGCAGGATATAGCGCGCCAGCAATTGGCGTTGGGCGTCGGTCATGGCTTCGAATTCCGTGCCCACGTCAAAACCTGTGCCCTTCGGATCGCAATGGGTGACGCGGGCGCGCAGCAGCAGGCCAAGCGCCTGGGGCATCAGCACCAGCTTGACCGCCAGGTGGGCACCGGGCGACAGGGGCGTGGGGTGTTGGAAGTCGATACCGCCTTCGGAAATGATCACCGGCTGCGGCGCGCCGACTTCATCCAGCAGGCCGCGCGCCATGATCTGGCTGAGCAGGTCCAGGCGTTTGTTCTGTACTTTGAGGAAGGCGGCCAGGCTGCGATCTTTCTCATTGATCTGGCGCAACAGGTGCTGGGCCTCGAATTCGCTCAGGTGCAGTTCGCTGAGCAGATTGAACAGCGGCGAATGATCCAGCAACACTTCCTTGCTCGCCGCCTCGGGGGCAGACAGGCTTTTGATTTGGAGTGCGATCATGTCGGCGATACGGTAGTATTCGCGGCGCTCTTCTTCATCTAATGTCGACATGGCGAACCCCAAGTAGCGTTAATGGTCTGAGTGTAAAGCTGCTTACCAGACCCCGCCACCGGGACGTCTTCTTTTCCTCCGAACAAGCCCCGACATGTTCAGACCTCTCTTCGTATTTATCGGCACGCGTTATACCCGTGCAAAGCGTCGCAATCATTTTGTGTCGTTCATTTCCTTGACCTCGATGATCGGGCTCGCCTTGGGCGTGGTCGTGATGATCGTGGTGCTGTCGGTGATGAATGGCTTCGATCATGAGATGCGCACCCGCGTGCTGGGCATGGTGCCCCACGCGACCATCGAGGGCGATGCGCCCATCAGCGACTGGCAAAGCCTGGCCGCCAAGGTCAAGCAGAACCCCAAGGTACTGGCCGTTGCGCCGTTTACCCAGATGCAAGGGTTGCTGACCAACGACGGCAAGGTGCAGAAGATCCTGCTCAATGGCATCGACCCGGCCCAGGAACGTAATGTGTCGATCATCGACAAGTTCATGTTGTCGGGCAAACTCGATGACCTGGCGCCCGGCGAGTTCGGCATCGTGATCGGCGACAAGGCGGCGGCCAAGCTGGGCGTGGGCCTGGGCGACAAATTGACCTTCGTCGCGCCGGAAGTCACCGTGACCCCGGCCGGCATGTTCCCGCGCATGAAGCGCTTTACCGTGGTGGGCACCTTCCACGTCGGCGCCGGCGAGATCGACGGCTACCTCGGCCTGACCAACCTTACCGACCTGGCCCGCCTGCACCGCTGGCAGCCGGACCAGGTGCAGGGCCTGCGCCTGAAGTTCAACGACCTGTTCGACGCACCGCGCACCTCGTGGGAAATCGCCCAGCATTTGGGCGACAGCCAGTACTACGCCCGCGACTGGACGCGTACCCACGGCAACCTCTATCAGGCCATCCGCATGGAAAAAGCCATGATCGGCCTGCTGTTGCTGCTGATCGTCGCCGTGGCCGCCTTCAATATCATCTCCACGCTGGTGATGGTGGTGAACGACAAGAAGGGCGATATCGCCATCCTGCGCACACTCGGTGCCACGCCGGGGCAGATCATGGCGATCTTCATGGTGCAGGGCACCGTGATCGGCGTGGTCGGCACCTTGATCGGCACGGCGGTCGGCATTCTGGCCGCGCTGAACGTGAGTGCCGCCATCGCCGGCCTCGAAACCCTGATCGGCCACAAGTTTCTCAATGCCGACGTCTACTTCATCGACTACTTGCCGTCCCAGGTGCAGGCCCAGGACGTGTTGATGGTAGGCGGCGCGGCGTTGGTCCTGAGTTTCCTTGCCACCCTGTATCCAGCCTGGCGCGCGGCGCGTACCCAGCCAGCACAGGCCTTACGTTATGAGTGAATCGGGCATGAGTGAAAAAGCAATCCTGAGCTGCCGCAACCTGGGCAAATCCTATGAGGAAGGTCCGGAGTCGGTGGTGGTGCTGTCCAACCTGCAACTTGAGCTGCACCCGGGCGAGCGCGTGGCGATCGTCGGCAGTTCCGGTTCCGGCAAAAGTACCTTGCTGAACCTGCTGGGCGGCCTGGATACGCCGTCCCAGGGCAGCGTATGGCTGGCCGGTGAAGAACTCTCGGCCCTCGGCGAAAAGGCCCGTGGCCAACTGCGCAACCGTTCGCTCGGTTTTGTGTACCAGTTCCACCACCTGTTGCCGGAATTCACCGCCCTGGAAAACGTGTGCATGCCGCTGCTGATCGGCAAGACCGCGATCCCGGAAGCCCGCCAGCGCGCCAAGGCCCTGCTGGAGCGCGTCGGCCTCGGTCATCGCCTGGAGCACAAGCCGGCCGAACTGTCCGGCGGCGAGCGCCAGCGTGTGGCAATCGCCCGTGCCCTGGTGAACAACCCGGGCCTGGTGATGCTCGACGAGCCTACCGGCAACCTTGACTCCCACACGGCCCAGGGCATCAAGGACTTGATGCTGGAACTGAGCACCCAGATGCGCACCGCGTTCCTGGTGGTGACCCATGACATGAGCATGGCCCGCCAGATGGACCGCGTGCTGCACCTGCAGGAAGGTCACCTGGTCGCCATCTGACCCGTTTCAAGCCCGGTGCTTCAAGCGCCGGGCTTTTTCATTTTTTCAGGCGGTGCAAGCGAATGTTCAGACCGTTATCGATTTTCATCGGCACGCGCTATACCCGCGCCAAGCGCCGCAACCGTTTTGTCTCGTTTATCTCGATGACCTCGATGATCGGCCTCGCCCTGGGCGTGTTGGCGATGATCGTGGTGTTGTCGGTGATGAACGGCTTCCAACGCGAAATGAGCTCACGCATCCTCGGCATGGTGCCCCATGCCACCATCGTCGGTGTGAACCCGATCGATAATTGGCAGCCCGTGGCCGCCGCCGCGATGAAGAACCCGGAAGTCACCGCAGCGGTACCATTCACACAGATGGACGGCATGTTCTCCTACAAAGGCGCGATGCAGCCGATCGAGATCAGCGGCATCGACCCGGCGCAGGAAGGCAAGGTGTCGATCGTGGCCCAGCATATCGTGCAGGGCAAACTGGATGACCTCAAACCCGGCGAATTCGGCGTCGTGGTCGGCGAAATCACTGCCCGGCGTTTCCGCCTGAATGTGGGCGACAAGCTGACCCTGATCGTGCCGGAAATCAGCACTGCGCCGGGTGGCATCACCCCACGCATGCAGCGCTTGAACGTGGTGGGGATCTTCAAGGTCGGTGCCGAACTGGATGGCTCCATGGCCATGATCCACATGGCCGACGCTGCCGAGATCCAGCACTGGCAGCCAAACCAGGTGCAAAGCGTGCGCCTGGCGGTGAAAGACCTGTACGCGGCACCCAAGGTCTCGGCGGATATCGCCGCCAGCCTGGGCAACGGCTACAAGCCCGATGACTGGACTCACACCCAGGGCAGTCTGTTCAGCGCGATGAAGATGGAAAAGACCATGATCGGTCTGCTGTTGCTGATGATCGTCGCCGTGGCGGCATTCAACATCATCGCCACCTTGATCATGGTGGTGAACGACAAGGGCGCGGACATTGCGATCCTGCGCACCATTGGCGCCACGCCACGGCAGATCATGGCGATCTTCATGGTGCAGGGCACGGTGATCGGCATCGTCGGCACCTTGATCGGTGGCGTATTGGGCGTGATTGCGGCGTTGAATGTGAGTGAACTGGTGGGTTGGATGGAGCGGGTCACCGGGCAGCATATCTTCAGTTCGGACGTGTATTTCGTCAGCAACCTGCCTTCGGAGCTGCAGGGTGGGGATGTGGTGCTGATTTGCACGGCGGGGTTTGTGCTGAGCTTTTTGGCGACGCTGTACCCGGCGTATCGGGCGGCGAAGATTGAGCCGGCGCATGCGCTGAGATATTCGTAATATTCAAGACCGCCATCGGGGGCAAGCCCCCTCCCACACTTTGATCTGTCAATACATTCAAATATGGGAGGGGGCTTGCCCCCGATAGGGCCGGTACAGCTTGCATCAATCTCCAGCAGGCAACTCGATCACAAACCGTGTCCATCCCGCCCCGGATTCACAATAAATCCTCCCCCCATGCGCCCGCACAATCGATTGGGTAATCGCCAACCCCAGCCCCGCATGCTCGCTGCTGCCTTCATGCCGCGCCGGGTCGGCCCGATAGAATCGGTCAAACAATCTTGGCAGCAACTCGGTTGGAATACCGTCCCCGGTGTTTTCGACTGAAAGCCTCACCCCATCTTCCATACGCACACGCACTTGGCCACTTTGCGGGGTGAACCGCAGCGCATTATCCAGCAGATTCGACAGTGCCCGCCGCAACATCCCACGGTCGCCCGTCGTATGGGCCGTGCCCTCGCGGACCAGGCTGATTTGCCTGTCCTCCGCCAGCAGCGTGAAAAACTCCAGTAACGCGTCCACTTCATCAGCCAGCGCCAACGGCTCGCGCTTGGGCATCAGCAAGCCATGATCCGCCTTGGCCAGGTACAACATGTCGTTGACCAGTTGCGCCATCCATTGCAGTTCTTCCAGGTTGCTGTGCAGCGCCTCGCGGTAATCCTCCAGCGGCCGCGGCTGGGTGAGGATGACCTGGGTCTGGGTCAGCAGGTTCGACAGCGGCGTGCGCAGTTCGTGGGCGATGTCGGCGGAGAACGCCGAGAGGCGCTGGAATGCATCGTCCAGGCGGCCGAGCATGGCGTTGAAGGCCTGGGCCAGTTCGGCCAGTTCCACCGGCATATGTTGCTGGGGCAGGCGCTGGGTCAGGGAATGGGCGGACACACTGGCGGCCACTTCGCCCATGCGCCGCAACGGTCGCAACCCGCTGCGAGCGGCCCATGCGCCGAGCAGGGCAGTGGCCAGGGCTGACAGGCCGACGGTGAGCCAGATCAGATGCTGCATGCGTTGCAGGAAATGTTGATGGTGGGTGATATCGAGCATCAGCGTCAGTTGCGGCGAATCCGGTTGGTCGGCCCTCAGCGGCGCGTTGTAGACACGGTAGTCGGTGTCGGCGTTTTGCAGGCTGTGCAGGCCGGGCGCTGCGGGCAAGTCGATGCTGGGTGCATCGTCCAGCCAGCGTTGGCCGGCCGCGGTGATACGCAGGGTCAGGTCGGGCTGGCGACTGAGTTCGGCGCGCAATTGCGCTTCACGCTGGGCCAGCGCTTCCCGTGAGTCGACCCCCTGCAACGTACTGCGCAGCGCGATCAGCTTGCTGTCGAGCTGTTGCTGGTCCAGCTCAATGAAGTGCGCTTCGCTGGCACGGTTGAACAGCACGCCGGCAATCAACGACACCACCGCTGTGCAGGCGGCAAACAGCAACGCCAGGCGGCTGGCCAGGGACAGGCGCTTGATCAATTGACCCGCTCCTCCAGCACATAACCCATGCCGCGTACGGTGTGGATCAGTTTGTTGGGGAAGTTATCGTCGACTTTCAGGCGCAGGCGGCGGATGGCGACTTCGATGATGTTGGTGTCGCTGTCGAAGTTCATGTCCCACACTTGGGAGGCGATCAGCGATTTGGGCAGCACTTCGCCCTGGCGCCGCAGCAGCAGTTCCAGCAGTGAGAATTCCTTGGCGGTCAAGTCGATGCGCTGGCCGTCCCGCTCGACGCGGCGGCGGATCAGGTCCAGGCGCAGGTCGGCCAGTTGCAGCGCAGTTTCCTGCGGTGTGCTGCCGCCCCGGCGCAACAGGCTGCGCACGCGGGCCAGCAGCTCGGAAAAGGCGAAAGGCTTGACCAGATAGTCGTCGGCGCCCAGTTCCAGGCCGTGCACGCGGTCTTCCACGGCATCGCGGGCGGTGAGGAACAGCACCGGGATATCCAGGCCGGCGCTGCGCACGGCTTGGAGGATCTGCCAGCCATCCCGACCCGGCAGCATCACATCGAGAATCAACAGGTCGTAGTCACCGGTCAATGCCAGGTGCTGGCCGCTGGTGCCGTCGGCCACCAATTCGGTGGTAAACCCTGCCTCGGCCAGGCCCTGGCGCAGGTAGTGGCCGGTTTTGGGTTGGTCTTCGACGATCAGCAGTTTCATGGGCGACTCTTGGCAACGATGGACGACGGCTTTATACCTTGGGTGCCAGGGCAGGAGGGCAACCTGACAAAGTTGTAATCTAGCAGTCAGCTGGCTGGCAGCGGCGCATTCTTAGAGTGTTCCCCTGCCTGGTCACACATTTTGGAGAAAACAGATGGCGTTGCGTACACCCTTGTTGTTGGCGGGTTGCCTGTTGGCGTTGAGTGTTGAGGCGATGGCCGATGGCGCCCATACCTATGCGTTCGGTGAAGCTGCACCGGCGAGTAAGGCCACGCGTACCGTGGAAGTGACCCTGCAGGATATTTCCTTTTCGCCCAAGTCCCTGGATGTAAAAGCCGGTGAGACGGTGCGCTTTGTATTGGTCAACAAAGGGCAGTTGCTCCACGAATTCAACCTGGGTGACGCGGCGATGCATGCCGAGCACCAGAAGGAAATGTTACAGATGCAGGCCAGCGGTATGCTCACGTCCACCGGCATGGGCAACATGGACCACGGCGCCATGGGCCATGGTGCGATGAAACACGACGATCCCAATAGCGTATTGGTCGAGCCTGGCAAAACCGCCGAGCTGACCTGGACGTTCACCAAGGCCACGGGCCTTGAGTTTGCCTGCAACCTGCCGGGGCATTACCAGGCGGGCATGGTCGGCAAACTCAACGTCGATTGATCCGCTGGCGCTTAGGCGCGGGGGCAAAGGCTGGTAGACTGGCGCGGTTTATTTAGCCAGGTTTCCGCCATGCATCCCGCAGCCGAACATTCGCCGCTGGGCAAGTCCAGTGAATACATCTCCACCTACACCCCGTCGTTGCTGTTCCCGATTCCACGCGCCGCCAAATGGGCCGAACTGGGCCTGAGCGCCGAGACCCTGCCGTACAAGGGCGTGGATTTCTGGAACTGCTTCGAACTGTCCTGGTTGCTGCCGTCGGGCAAGCCGGTGGTGGCCATCGGCGAATTCAGCATCCCGGCCGACTCGCCGAACATCATCGAGTCCAAGTCGTTCAAGCTCTACCTCAACTCGCTGAACCAGACCGCGTTTGCCGATACGGCCAGCCTGGAAGCCACCCTGCGCACAGACCTCAGCGCAGCAACCGGTAAACCGGTGAGCGTGCGCATCCGCAGCCTGGCCGAGATCGAGGCCGAAGGCGTGATGGCGCTGCCGGGCGTTTGCATCGATGATTTGGATATCAGCGTCAGCAACTACGAGCACCCGCGCCCGGAGCTGCTGCGTTGCGATAACTCGCGCGTTGTCGAGGAGAGCGTGCATAGCCACCTGCTCAAATCCAACTGCCCGGTAACCAGCCAGCCCGACTGGGGCAGCGTGGTGGTGCAATACCGTGGCCACGCGCTGGATCACGCCAGCCTGCTGGAGTACATCGTGAGCTTTCGCCAGCACTCGGACTTCCATGAACAGTGCGTAGAGCGCATCTTCCTGGACCTGCAGCGCTTGCTGAAGCCGGAAAGATTGACGGTGTATGCGCGCTATGTGCGGCGGGGTGGGTTGGATATCAACCCGTATCGCAGTACTGAGGATGTGGCGTTCCAGAACGTGCGGCTGGCCCGTCAGTAGGCTTATTGCAAGATAAATGTGGGAGGGGGCTTGCCCCCGATGGCGGAGTGTCAGTCACAGAACCTGTGTCTGAACCTCTGCTATCGGGGGCAAGCCCCCTCCCACATGTCGGGCAGATTAGATTCCCATGCTGCCCAGCGTGTTCATGATATTGCGCAGTGCCCCGGAAATGGCCGGGTGTTCAGCATCGAACTCTATGGCCGCTTTATTCACATCGTCGGAAATACTGGGTGTCTGGGTGGCCGGTTCCAGCTCAAGTTGCAACTCGAACTTGGCAATCAAGGCCTCCAGTGCTTCACGTTTTTCTTCCGACAGCGGCGGTTGCTGTTCCAACTGCCCGCGCAGGATTTCGACCTGGTCTTCCAGTTTTTTGCGATCAGGCATGATGTGTTTCCTTTTATCGATAGGCACTGGCATAGACCGCGGCACGCCGAGAAAGGTCTACGGGCTAGCCTGTAGATTAATCCACTGGCGTCGACTGTGCATGATCCGTGTCAGGGCTTCTCGCCTTTGAGCTGGCGCAGGCTGATGTCCGCCAGGCAGGTGCCGAGCTCGCCCAGGTGATCGATCACCGAGTGTACGCCCAGCCCGTACAGCGCGAGGGTGGCCTTGCCGCGCTTGAGCTCGCGTTCCGGCTCGCTCAGGGCCTGCCATTGCTCGGGTGCCATGCCGCACAGCGAGCCGCAGGAGGCCAGGCCGATGGTCCACAACCCGGCGTTAAGGCCCGATTGCAGCAGGCGCGGTTCGCCGCTGACCAGTACGCAGCCTTCCAGGCGTTCGATGTTCAGCTCCATCAAGGCTTGCCAGCAGGCATGGGGGGCCGGCCAGCGAATGGAGGAGGGCGATGCCGCCTTGACCCAGTTGGGCAGCGTGGCGGCCAACGGCGTGGTGACGGCGGGGGGGAGTTCATCCAGCCAGGCGCAGGGCACGCCTTGTTCTTTGAGGCTGCGCAAGATTTTCAGCGCACCCGGTGTGGCTTGGGAGTCGGGGGCCGGGGAGTCGGTACGGGCCCGGGAACCGAAGTCCACCAGACAGCCACTCAGGCCAAACAGAACGGCGGTCAGGGCGGGGGCGCTGGCGATGGCTATCTCGGCGTGGGGCATGTCGACATCCCTGAAATAGCGCTAACGCTATCCAGGCACCATGACAGGCCGATGACAGTCGGGTTGATTGTAGGAATTTTGTGCATTTTGAATCAGACGTTTCCTAGCAGCTGCCTAATTGGCGACTTCCGGCATATACTGACCGCCTTATTCAGGGCATAGCGCCCATGACAGACCATTCAAGGAGCAAAAGCTATGCGCTGGAGCCACTATTTCGCTCAGCTGTCGGTGTGTGCCACTATCTTTCTGGCGCCGTTCGCCGCACAGGCAGCTTCGGAAGACGATCCATGGGAAAGCGTCAACCGCCCGATCTTCACCTTCAACGACACCGTTGATACCTACGCACTGAAGCCATTGGCCCAGGGTTACCAGTTCGTGACCCCGCAATTCGTCCAGGATGGCGTTCACAACTTCTTCCGCAACATCGGCGATGTCGGCAACCTGGCCAATAACGTGCTGCAGCTCAAGCCCCAAAAGGCCGGTGTAGATACGGCCCGTTTACTGGTAAACACCACCTTCGGCGTGTTGGGCTTCATCGATGTAGGCACCAAAATGGGGCTGCAACGCAGTGATGAAGACTTCGGCCAGACCCTCGGCTACTGGGGTGTCGGCAGCGGCCCTTATGTAATGCTGCCGCTGCTGGGTCCAAGCACCTTGCGTGACGCGCCGTCCAAGTACGTGGACAGCTACACCCAGCCGTATCGCTACATGAACGATATCGGCTGGCGCAACAGCACCTTCGGCCTGAACATCGTCGATACCCGTGCCAGCCTGCTTGACAGCGAGAAGCTGATCACCGGTGACAAGTACACCTTTATCCGTAACGCGTACCTGCAGAACCGCGAGTTCAAGGTCAAGGACGGCAAGGTCGTCGACGACTTCTAAGCCGTTATGTTTTGACATGAAAAAGGCGACCCCGGCGGTCGCCTTTTTTGTGCGCGGTTTTCAGCGCATTTTCAGGATCCTGAGACCCAGGTGCTGGTCTTCGCCGGTGGTTTTGGTCCACACCACCTCGGTGTCCGCCTCCAGGCCCTTCAGCGCGGCGTGCTCCGAGTCGATGCGCACGGTCAACAGGTCGCCCGTGTTGAACTGGCGCGGCGCCTGCACCTGCATGCCGGAGCTGGAAAGGTCCACGCAAACCCCGGCAATCTCTTGCCCTGCGTGGATCAGAGACACATCGGCATCCACACGCATGCGGATGAAATCGCGTTTTTCGGCGTAGTCGCGCTCGTGTTCGCTCATGGGTTCCATCCTTTCTTTGTGTTGTGGTCGTGCCTGTTCTTATAACTCCCGGTGATTTGCGGTGTAAAGACGCTCGGCGACCATCGGCATGAGCTTGAAACCCCTGACGGATGGGAGTACCGTCTGCGCCTTAGAAGGGCACCTCTGCTTTACCATTGTGCATGGGAAAAATCCCAATGCCTTGTAGGACAGAGAGGCTAGAAAGCGAATCCAGTACGTGAGCCCGGCCATTGTCGCGCCACCTACGCCAACCTAATTCTGGCGCCGTTTGCCCACATGCAAAAAACCAGTGCCACGCTGCTGATAATCGATGACGACGAAGTAGTGCGCGCGAGCCTTGCGGCCTATTTGGAAGACAGTGGCTTCAGCGTCCTGCAGGCCAGCAATGGCCAACAGGGTCTCCAGGTGTTCGAGCGCGACCAGCCCGACCTCGTGATCTGCGACTTGCGCATGCCCCAGATGGGCGGCCTCGAGCTGATTCGCCAGGTGACCGAGCTCGCCCCGCAGACGCCCATGATTGTCGTGTCCGGTGCCGGCGTGATGAACGATGCCGTCGAAGCGTTGCGCCTGGGCGCTGCCGATTACCTGATCAAGCCCCTGGAAGACCTGGCAGTGCTGGAGCACTCAGTGCGCCGTGCGCTGGACCGGGCGCGCCTGCTGGTGGAAAACCAGCGCTACCGCGAAAAGCTCGAAACCGCCAACCGCGAACTCGAAGCCAGCCTCAACCTGCTCCAGGAAGACCAGAATGCCGGGCGCCAGGTACAGATGAACATGCTGCCGGTCAGCCCGTGGACCATCGACGAATTCCAGTTCGCCCACCAGATCATCCCGTCGCTGTACCTGTCGGGTGATTTTGTCGACTACTTTCGCGTCGACGAGCGGCGTGTCGCGTTCTACCTGGCCGATGTGTCCGGCCACGGTGCTTCCTCGGCTTTTGTCACCGTGTTGTTGAAGTTCATGACCACACGGTTGCTGTTCGAATCCAAGCGCAACGGCACCTTGCCGGAGTTCACCCCCTCCGAGGTACTGGGTCACATCAACCGAGGCCTGATCAGTTGCAAGCTGGGCAAGCACGTGACGATGGTCGGCGGCGTGATCGATGAAGAAACCGGTCTTTTGACCTACAGCATCGGCGGTCACCTGCCGATGCCTGTTTTATACACTCCTGACAGTGTGCGTTACCTGGAAGGGCGTGGCCTGCCCGTAGGCTTGTTCAATGAAGCGACCTACGAAGACCACATCCTGGAACTGCCGCCGACGTTCAGCCTGACGCTGATGTCTGATGGCATTCTGGACCTGCTTCCAGAGCCTACACTCAAAGAGAAAGAAGCCGCCTTGCCCCAAAAGGTCAAGTTGGCGGGCGGCAGCCTGGATGGCCTGCGGCAGGTTTTTGGATTGGCCACGCTGGGGGAGATGCCGGATGATATCGCCCTATTGGTGTTGAGCAGGAATCTTTGATGAGTACCGGAAGAATCCAATTCGCCGAGCAAGACGGGACCTTCGTCCTGAAGTTTGTCGGTGAAGTGCGCCTGACCTTGTGTTCGGCGCTGGATGCGACGATTGAGCGGATCTTCACAGCGCTGAACTTCTCGGCGATCGTGATCGATCTGACCGAAACCCGCAGCATCGATAGCACCACCTTGGGCCTGTTGGCCAAGTTGTCCATTCTGTCTCGGCAGAAGGTCGGCCTGTTGCCGACCGTCGTCACCACCCACGAAGACATCACCCGCCTGTTGCAGTCCATGGGCTTCGACCAGGTGTTCAACATCGTTGACCGCCCGATCCCATGCCCGGAATGCCTCACCGACCTGCCGTCCCAGGACCAGTCCGAGGAAGTGGTGCGGGTCAAGGTGCTGGAAGCGCACAAGATCCTGATGGGCTTGAATGATTCCAACCGCGAAGCCTTCCACGACCTCGTCAACGCCCTTGAGCGCCACTGACCTCCTGGGTTGAATGCATTCCAAATGTGGGAGGCGGCAAGCCCCTTCCACATTGAAGTAACACAGGCTTCAGATCGGCTGAGCACAAAAAAGGGCGGTACCCGCGAGGGAACCGCCCTTTTTGCCACTGCCTGCCTTACAACTTGGCAGTCAGCAACGCCTCCAGCTTCTCCTGGTCCCGAGCAAACTGACGAATCCCTTCCGCCAGCTTCTCAGTCGCCATCGCATCCTCGTTGGACTCCCAACGGAACTGCGCTTCAGTCAGATGCACGCGCGCTTCACCGGCATGCCCCGGCGACAGCTTACGCTCCAGCTTGCCCTTATCCGCCGCCAGTTTCTCCAGCAGGTCCGGGCTGATGGTCAGGCGATCACAACCGGCCAACTCCTCGATCTGGCTCAGATTACGGAAGCTCGCCCCCATCACCACGGTTTTGTAGCCATTGGCCTTGTAGTAGTTGTAAATGCGCGTCACCGACTGCACGCCCGGGTCTTCTGCACCGGTGTAATCGTTGCCGTTGGCCTTCTTGTACCAATCATAGATACGGCCCACGAACGGCGAGATCAGGAACACACCGGCTTCGGCACAGGCCACGGCCTGGGCGAAGGAGAACAGCAGCGTCAGGTTGGTCTGGATGCCTTCTTTTTCCAGCTTCTCCGCCGCGCGGATGCCTTCCCAGGTGGAGGCGATCTTGATCAGCACGCGGTCACGGCCAACGCCGGCTTTGTCATACAGGTCGATCAGGCGATGCGCACGCTTGAGTATCGCGTCTTCGTCGAACGACAGGCGGGCGTCCACTTCAGTGGAAATACGGCCCGGCACCACTTTGAGAATCTCTTGACCCACCGCCACCGCAAACCGGTCGCTGGCCAGGCCCACATCGCCGTTGCAGTCCTGCACACACTCATCCAGCAACTTGGCGTAGCCCGGGATCGAAGCGGCCTTGAGCAGCAGGGAAGGGTTGGTGGTGGCGTCTTGCGGCTTGAGCTTGGCGAGGGTGGAGAAATCGCCGGTATCGGCTACGACAGTGGTGAATTGCTTGAGTTGTTCCAGCTTGGAAGTCATGGGCGTGCTCTGTCCTGTGGGTCTGATGACATTACCCGAGCACCGGCAGGCGCTCAAGGGCGCAAATGCGTTCGATCGTTTGCGAGGGCAACAACCTGAAAACGGCCGTTTGAATGCCTTGTCTTGGTGCTAAATAGGAGGCCAAAACTGCCGACAGGTTCAACCCAATTCCCGCATGATCACCACAATTCAAAGGTGGAAGGGGGCTTGCCCCCGATAGCGGCAGACCAGTCCCCCAGACTTGAACGGACTTACCGCCCTTCCAGCAAAGCCCCAGCCTGATCCAGCAACGCCAGCGGATCACTCGCCTTGTGAATATCCACCGACAACAACTGCCTGAACTTGCGCGCCCCCGGAAAACCGGTACCTAACCCCAGAATATGCCGAGTGATATGGTGCATCGAACCACCGCTCGCCAAATGCTGCGCAATATACGGCCGCAACTGCACCAGCGCCTCAGCCCGACTGATCACCGGCGCCTCACTGCCAAACAACTGCTGATCCACCTCCGCCAGCAAATACGGATTGTGATAAGCCTCCCGCCCCAGCATCACCCCATCAAACGTCTGCAAATGCTCATGGCACTGCTCCAGCGTCTTGATCCCGCCGTTGAGAATAAACTCCAACTCAGGGAAATCCCGCTTCAACTGCGCCGCCACGTCATAACGCAACGGCGGAATGTCACGGTTCTCCTTCGGCGACAGCCCTTCCAGAATCGCAATCCGCGCATGCACGGTAAAACTGGTGCAGCCCGCGTCCTTCATCGTCCCGACGAAATCACACAGCTCGGCGTAGCTGTCCCGGCCATTGATGCCGATGCGGTGCTTCACCGTCACCGGAATCGACACCGCGTCACGCATCGCCTTCACACAATCGGCAACCAGGGCAGGATGCGCCATCAGGATCGCGCCGATCATGTTGTTTTGCACCCGGTCGCTGGGGCAACCGACGTTCAGGTTCACCTCGTCGTAGCCAGCGGCCTCGGCCATACGCGCGCAAGCCGCCAGATCAGCCGGAACACTACCGCCCAACTGAAGGGCCAGCGGGTGCTCGGCTTCGTTGTGACGCAGGAAACGGTCGTGGTCGCCGTGGAGGATCGCACCAGTGGTGACCATCTCGGTGTAGAGCAGCGCGTGCTTGGAGAGCAGGCGCAGGAAGAACCGGCAGTGGCGGTCGGTCCAGTCCATCATAGGGGCGACGGAGAAGCGGCGGGAGAGGGGAGCGGTTTGTAGGGGCATTGGGGGGATCTGAGTTAGCGAGGCGAATGGGGCGCAGTTTATCAGGGATGGGTGTTGGGTGTCGGGGAGGT
>Ga0068851_10000057_pt1 | contig 66791 bp, 57 predicted proteins | sample KBSCornC12_FD_66588 | JGI IMG/M metagenome (GOLD analysis project Ga0068851, IMG submission 66588) | Corn rhizosphere microbial communities from Kellogg Biological Station, Michigan, USA - KBS Corn C1-2 | ecosystem: Host-associated > Plants > Roots > Rhizosphere > Soil ...
CTCTGGGATACCTGGAAGAGTAAAGGCGTTGTGGAAATCAGCCTTTTCCCGGAATTTGTACTGGCAGCTCCGCCTGCAGGCAAAGGATGGGGATATATTCCTGCTGACTTTTATGGACCAGGTTCACTGGATGGTATGTATCCGATATCAGCACCTACCTATGTAGACACTGTCACCTATGCTGCCGGAATAACTCAAATTAACTATTCACTGACGGTGCAGCCTGGTACCTACTCAGCGCTGGCTTTGGGATTCAGAAATGATCAGATTTCAGATCCGACTCTTAAATCAGCAACACTGGGTGTTCACTGGGGCCATCCTAATGAAGTGAGTCATGGTATTTTGATTAAGGCAGATGTAGGTGGAGGCCAGATCATGACCTTCTTTGATGACCCTGCTCCCTCAATCATCACCGTCGCCAAAGGAGACAACGTAGAAATCAATTTCAGAGCGGACTTTTCTTTTGTGAACGCGTGGTATCATTAAAATTTTTGCCTCTATTTTTTGTTGGCCTTCTCTTCTTTAGTACTCCTCTCGCCGGGCAATGGACTCTTTCGGGCCAGGTTAAGGATTCTGAATCAGGAGAAGGCCTTTCTTACGTCAATATCATCTTTGACGGTCAATCGCATCTCAATACGACCAGCGATCAGAAAGGAGATTTCAAACTGCAGGCCTTGTACGATGAATCGTATGACCTCATGTTTTTAATGATCGGGTATAAAACCGTCTACCTCCACCACATCACCCAAGATTCCATTCCCCTTCACGTCACCCTCTACCCGGAAATATATGAGTCTGATGAAGTCGTAGTCTCCGCTTCAAGAAAAACACAAAGTCTGAATCTTGCACCTGCCAGTGTTGGATTAGTCACACGCCAACAATTGCAGGAACGAGGCACCTCATCATTCGATGATGCATTCAATTCCATCAACGGAATCGTTGCTACACGTTCAAGTAATTCAAATGTTCAATCATTATCTATTCGCGGTGCATCTGAAGTAGCCGGTGGTGGTATAGGCAATCGTGTATTGCTCTTGTTAGATGGTCGTCCTGCTATCACGCCTGAATCCGGTGGAGCACTTTGGAATCTTGTTCCACTCGGTGCTGTCGAAAGAATCGAAGTGATCAAAGGCGCGTATTCTTCTCTTTTTGGTTCGAGTGCGATGGGTGGAGTCATCAATGTGATTACACGAACACCAGACACCATAGCGCACACTGATTTGCATTTTCATTATGGATTTTATGGACAGCCACCGGCATACACAGGCTACACTGGTTATCATGATTATTCGGGCTTTGATATTACGCACAGCAACCGGATCGATAAAATATCCTATGTCTTTAATGCATCAGTGAAAGACAACGATGGGCACCGCGAATCCTCTTCCTTTAACCTGACCAACTTATTTGCAAAAGTCCGGTATGCTTTTTCTCCTAATCGTTCAATGGAAGTATCGATCATTCAAAATCATATTCATAATGATACTCCCGCGTCCTGGGTGAGTTTTTTAAAACCGTACAATGTCCGGGATTATCGAAAAGATGATACGCAGGATCGAAAAGAAATCAACGCTGATCTTCATTACGAAGCTTATGCACATTCGAATCTGAAATATTCAACACGCTTCTATTATTATGGAGCGTTTTCTGATTTTGTATTCAATGGCGATCCCAAAAATGATTCCACCAATGTGAACACCGGCAAGCAATATGTCGATCGGGAACATGTGGATGTTCACCGCATCGGTAATAACACGCAGATCGACATCAACCTCAACAAGCATCATTATCTCATTGGTGGATTTGAATTACAGTCTGACTACGTCAATGGACAACCAGACACTGTTTTATATGGCATTCACAAAGCCTGGAATGCCGGTATCTATGCACAAGATGAAATTGTAGCAGGAAAAAAATGGACCATTACTGCAGGTGCACGATATGATTACTATAGTATCACCGGCACTTTTATGGAATCGAATGTGAGTCCTAAAATAGCGGCAGTATACAAGGCCTCAAATTCACTTTCATTCAGATCACTAGTAGCTCGTGCATTCAGAAATCCATCCATTGCAGAACGATATACCAAGTTTGAACAGGGAGGCGGATTCAGCTTTCAGGTAAGCCCATACCTGAAAGCGGAGAAACTGACACTGAGCGCAGAGTTGGGCAGCAAACTTTCCTTAGGCACAAAATTGAAATTCGATGCCGCACTATATTATAATAAATACAAAGACCTCATTTCCTATAAGCAGGTTTCACTTCCCGGTGAACCTTTGATATTTGAAGTCGTCAATCTCGCCAAATCACTGATGCAAGGATTTGAAATCAGCTTCGAATATGATCCGGTTAAATCTTTAAAACTTCTTGCGGGATACAATTATCTCGATGCCCGCGATCAATCCGAAGGCCGTGTCAACGATGTGTTGCCATATAAATCCAAGAACACGACCTATTTCAATGTTATTTATTCCTACAAATTTTTACATCTATCTATATTAGGTCGTTCACGCAGCAAAATCGATGAAGTGTTTATTTATCCCGGAAGCGAACCCGCCGGTTACTTTTTGTTGAATACAAAACTCTCTGCCGCAATCACCCACTCACTTTCCGCTTATGCACAGATCGACAACATCACCGATGTGCAATATGAAGAGATCGAGCGATATAGGATGCCGGGGAGGAGTTTTGGGTTTGGGATAAACTTCTCGTTTTAGCTCCCTCTCCCCCTAGCCTCCTGAAGGGGGAAATGAGTTTCTTACGTGATTCTTTTTACCCCCTTCAGGGGGCTAGGGGGGAGAGAAATGCAAAACATTAGAGGGTGGCGGCCTGCCCCAATGACCTATATTTTCCCTCTCCATGACCCCACTCACTATGCCCTCTGCCTTTTTATAGCTAATTTTACGACTCTTTAATGTAACTATGTCAAATTCAATAGATTACGTTGCCATCCTGATACAATTCCTGGTCGCCGCCGGTTTTGTCGGAACCACGATGATCGTGACTCACTTGGTGGGTCCGCGGCGGATCACCAAAGCGAAGTTGATCCCCTTTGAAAGCGGAATCGAGAGCATCGGGAATGCCCGCATCCCGTTTTCCATTAAATATTTCCTGACAGCCATTCTCTTCGTCATGTTTGATGTCGAAGTCATCTTTATGTACCCCTGGGCGGTCAATTTCAAGGCACTGGGAAGGATCGGTTTCCTGGAAATGCTCCTCTTTATCGGGACCCTTTTGCTCGGCTTTTATTACATCATCAAAAAAGGCGGATTGAAATGGGAATAAGATGTTACGCAACTCCCTGAAAAGGAACCCCTAACATCCGAAATCTGTTTGAAAATAAGGCCGACTACCCACCATCATGACTAAAGAAATAAAAATCGCAGAAGCTCCTCCCGGATTCGAAGGGCAGGGCTTTTTTGCCACTAAACTTGAACAAGTGATTGGGCTGGCACGAGCTAATTCGATCTGGCCGCTTCCTTTCGCCACTTCCTGTTGTGGAATAGAATTCATGGCCACCATGGCTTCCAATTATGACTTGGCCCGATTTGGCTCCGAACGCATGAGCTTCTCTCCTCGTCAGGCTGATCTATTATTAGTAGCTGGAACGATTGCCAAGAAAATGGGTCCTGTGCTGAAGCAAGTTTACCTGCAGATGGCAGAACCTCGTTGGGTACTTTCGATGGGTGCGTGTGCATCGAGCGGAGGGATATTTGATACCTATTCTGTGTTGCAAGGCATCGACAAAGTCATTCCGGTGGATGTCTACATTCCGGGATGCCCACCACGGCCTGAGCAAGTCATCGATGGTCTCATGAAGATCCAGGAACTGGTCAAACATGAATCACTCCGTAGAAGGAATTCACCACAATACAAGGCTTTACTCACTTCATACGGAATCGAATAAGCTATGTCGGCTATCACGAATGAATTTTTGCTGGAACGATTGAACCAAGAGTTTGGCGCAAAGGTCATTTCCGCAGAGTTGCCTTATGGTATGCTATCGATTGTGATCGATCCGTCTGTGATTGTAGATATGTTGAAATGGTTGCACGAGGATAAGATTTTGAAATTTCGATTTCTGACCGATATCTGCGGCAGTCATTATCCAGATTTGAAAGACAAGGAACTCTGCGTGATCTATCATTTGCAGAGTATGGAAAATAATATTCGTCTACGCATCAAAGCCTTTTTACCGGTTAGCAATCCTGAAATTCAAACAGCGACTTCTGTTTACAGCTCAGCGAATTGGATGGAGCGTGAGACTTATGATTACTATGGCGTCATCTTCAAAGGACATCCAAATCTGAAACGCATATTAAATGTGGATGAAATGGATTATTTCCCACTACGAAAAGAATATCCGTTAGAAGATGCCACGCGAACAGATAAAGAGGATCAATATTTCGGTCGTTGATATAATTAAGTATTAGGAATGGATCAGACATTAATCGAACAGGAAAAAGCAAAATTACCAGGGAATCGTTTGGTGAGTTCTGATAATGTCACTGAATACACGACGCTCAATCTTGGTCCAATTCACCCTGCCACACACGGAGTTTTCCAGAATGTGCTGACCATGGATGGCGAAATTGTTATTGACTCCGAACAAACTGTGGGTTACATTCATCGCGCTTTTGAAAAAATTGCAGAACGTCGTCCCTATTACCAGATCACTCCGCTTACCGATCGATTGAATTACTGTTCATCGCCAATCAATAATATGGGTTGGTATATGACAGTGGAAAAATTACTCGGTGTAGAACTTCCAAAACGCGTGCACTACATGCGTGTGATCATCATGGAATTGGCGAGAATTTCTGATCACCTGGTTTGCAACTCCGTCATTGGTGTTGACACAGGGGCGCTGACAGGATTTACTTATGTTTTTCAATGGCGGGAAAAGATCTATGACATCTTCGAACAAATTTGTGGTTCACGACTGACGACTAACATCGGTCGTATCGGCGGGATGGAAAGAGATTTCAATGATGAAGTCTTTCGTTTGTTGAAAAATTTCCTTCGCGATTTTCCAAAAGTCTTTACTGAGTTTAGCAATTTGCTAGAACGCAACAGGATATTTTTTGATCGTACGGTGAATACAGGTCCGATCAGTGGAGAACGTGCATTGAATTATGGATTTACAGGTCCAAATCTTCGTGCAGCAGGAATCGATTACGATGTACGGGTAGCCAATCCTTATAGTTCCTACCAGGATTTTGATTTTCAAATTCCAATCGGACAAAATGGTGATACCTATGATCGCTTTATGGTTCGCCAGGGCGAGATATTGGAAAGTTTAAAAATCATCCAACAAGCATTGGATAATATGCCGCCGGGAAAATTCTTTGCGGATGTACCTGAATTCTATCTTCCTCCGAAAGAGGATGTGTATAATAATATGGAAGCCCTTATCTGGCATTTCAAAATCGTCATGGGCGAAACGGATGTGCCTAAGGGTGAAGTCTACCATGCTGTCGAAGGCGGCAATGGTGAATTAGGGTATTACCTCGTCAGTGATGGCGGACGCGCTCCATATAAATTGCATTTCAGGAGGCCTTGTTTTATTTTCTACCAGGCTTATCCGGAGATGATTCGTGGCGGTATGTTGTCAGATGCGGTGGTGACATTGAGCAGTATGAATGTGATTGCCGGCGAGCTTGATGGGTAAAAGGCGGAAGGGCAGAATGGCGGAAAGAAAAAATTCTCTGCGTCTCTGCGCCTCTGCGTGAAAAAAATAAAGGATTATTCGTTGTGGACGAAACAAATAAAATAAAATTCACTCCTGAGACGGAAGCCTTGATGCAAAGCATCATCAAGAGGTATCCGGAAGGAAAGCATAAATCTGCATTACTTCCACTGCTCCATCTTGCACAGATGGAATCGGATGGATGGCTGAGTGTCCCGGTGATGGATCGTGTTGCTGAGATCTTACACCTTCAGCCCATTGAGGTTTACGAAGTGGCTTCTTTCTACTCTATGTTCCATACAAAACCAGTGGGCAAATGTCTCATCGAAGTTTGTCGTACGAGTTCATGCTGGCTGAGAGGTGCATATGATATCGTCGCACACATTGAGAATAAACTTGGAATTAAAGACGGAGAGACAACACCCGATGGAAAATTCACACTCCGTACAGTTGAATGTCTCGGCTCTTGTGGCACAGCACCAATGTTTCAGATCGGAGAAACTTTTTATGAAAACCTGACAACTGAAAAAGTGGATAAGATTCTCGAAGAAAACAAGGATAGGAAAACACATACTTCTTATTTAGATCACTCAACTTTTTCTCAACGCTAAAAAAAGGAAGTCCCCTTTAGGGGATTTAGGGGCAGAAGCATGGAAAGAAGACTTTTATTCGAACATATTGAAGTGCCGGGCATCGACACCTACAATGTTTATCGAAGCAAAGGCGGTTATGCCTCTGTGGAAAAAGCATTGAAAACGATGACGCCGGATGCTGTCACCGAAGAAGTAAAGAAATCAGGTCTCCGCGGAAGAGGGGGTGCAGGTTTTCCTACGGGAATGAAATGGAGCTTCCTCGCCAAGCCAGAAGGTGTGCCACGCTATTTAGTGTGTAACGCCGATGAATCAGAACCAGGCACCTTCAAAGATCGCTACCTCATGGAACACATCCCTCATCTGTTGATCGAGGGCATGATCACATCCAGTTTCGCACTCGGTGCCAATACTTCATATATCTATGTGCGCGGTGAATTTTTCTACATCATCCGCATCCTTGAAAAAGCTATCAACGAAGCATACGCAAATGGCTGGCTTGGAAAAAATATCCTGGGTACCGGTTACAACCTCGACATGTATGTACATCCGGGTGCCGGTGCTTATATCTGTGGCGAAGAAACTGCCTTACTCGAATCATTGGAAGGCAAAAGAGGTAATCCAAGAATCAAACCACCATTCCCTGCTGTAAAAGGTTTATACGATTGTCCGACCGTGGTGAATAATGTTGAAACCATCGCTGCTGTTGTACCGATTGTCAATAATGGCGGTGAAGCTTATGCCGCTATCGGAATTGGAAAATCAACAGGAACAAAACTCATATCAGCATCAGGCCACATTCGGAAACCCGGTGTATACGAAATCGAACTAGGTGTACCGGTTGAAGAATTCATTTACTCCGATTCATTTTGCGGCGGCATGATAACTGACAAGAAACTGAAAGCTGTTGTTGCCGGCGGATCATCAGTGCCTATTCTTCCTGCTGATTTGATTTTGAAAACAACGAATGGTGAGCCGCGATTGATGACGTATGAATCATTAGCCGATGGAGGTTTTGCAACTGGCACAATGTTAGGGTCAGGTGGATTCATTGTCATGGATGAAACAACCGACATCGTTCACAACTTATACACCTTCACCCGATTCTATCATCATGAAAGTTGCGGTCAATGCAGCCCATGTCGTGAAGGAACCGGATGGATGGAAAAAATCCTGCACAAAATTCTCGATGGTCATGGTACCAAATCAGACATCGATTTGTTATGGGACATTCAAAGCAAAATTGAAGGCAATACTATTTGTCCACTAGGTGATGCAGCAGCGTGGCCAGTGGCGAGTGCAATACGGCATTTCAGAAGTGAATTTGAGAGCTACATAGCACATAGTGGAAATGGAATCAAACAAGCGGCCACTGCTCAAAAGGCAACCGTAAATATGTAAACCTAAATCGAACCTGAACCTGTGAATTAAATATTGCAGGCAACGGCAGAATAAATAAAAATGGCAAAAGTAACGATCGACGGAATCGAAACAGAAGTACCGGATGGCACTACCATTCTCCAGGCTGCCCGCATGATCGGACCGGAAGTAACTCCTCCGGCGATGTGTTATTATACCAAGTTGAAGACAAGTGGAGGATATTGCCGTACATGTTTGGTGGAAGTAACAAAAGGTTCTGAAAAAGATCCACGCCCCATGCCTAAACTGGTCGCTTCGTGCAGAACGAATGTGATGGATGGTATGGTCGTGACGAATGAACTTTCACCTCGCGTGCAGGAAGCCCGTGCAGGAATCGTTGAAATGTTATTGATAAATCATCCGCTGGATTGCCCAATCTGTGACCAGGCAGGTGAATGTCATTTGCAAGATCTTTCTTACGAACATGGCAAATACAAGACCCGCACTGATTTCGAAAGAAGAACATTTGAGAAAATAGATATCGGCGATAAGATCCAGTTGCACATGACACGGTGCATCCTTTGTTATCGTTGTGTGAAAGTAGCGGAACAACTGACCGATGGCCGTGTGCATGGTGTCATCAATCGCGGAGATGCTTCTGAAATTTCAACGTATATCAAAGAAGCTATTGATAATGATTTTTCGGGCAACATGATTGATGTGTGCCCTGTCGGCGCCTTGACCGATAAAACATTCCGCTTCAAGAGTCGTGTTTGGTTTGTGAAACCAGTCGATGCACATCGCGATTGTGATAAATGTTCCGGCAAAGTGACGCTTTGGTACAAAGGTGAAGATGTGTTGCGCGTGACAGGACGCAAAGATCAATGGGGTGAAGTGGAAGAATTTATCTGCAACACCTGCCGCTTTGATAAAAAACATACTGCTGACTGGGTGATCGATGGCGTACGTGAAGTAAGTCGTCACTCCGTCATCTCTGCCAATAAATACAAACGATTGGTGAAACCGAAAGAATTAACACTTAACGATATTAAAGCCTTACCGGAATGATAGATTGGTGGTTGATATTGGATAAAGTGATTTTGGTGCTGATTATTTTCATCATCAGCCTCGCGATAGCGGCCTACTCCACTTATGGAGAAAGAAAGGTGGCTGCATTTCTGCAGGACCGCATAGGTCCAAATCGCGCCGGACCTTTTGGTCTCTTACAGCCGCTTGCCGATGGTGTCAAGTTTTTCCTGAAAGAAGAAATTATTCCCAGTTCGTCGGACAAGTTTTTATTCATGATCGGGCCGTGCATCTTTATGATGACGGCACTCATGACAAGTGCGATCATACCGTGGGGTAAACCACTCTATTTTGGTCAACATGAATTTGGTTTGCAAGTCGCTAACCTGAATGTTGGTATCCTCTATATTCTGGCTGTAGTTTCCATCGGCGGATACGGCATCATGATCGGCGGTTGGGCATCTAACAATAAGTTCTCTCTTCTGGGTGCATTACGTGCTTCTTCCCAAATGATCAGTTATGAATTACCGATGGGTATGGCGATTATCGCAGTATTGCTCATATCAGGTTCATTGAATATTAAAGAAATCGTCGATCAGCAGCAAGGTTTTCATTGGAATGTGTTTTACCAGCCATTAGGCTTTATCATTTTCCTTGTTTGTGCTTTCGCTGAATGCAATCGTACACCATTTGATTTGCCTGAATCTGAAAGTGAATTGGTCGGAGGTTATCATACAGAATATAGTTCGATGAAATTGGGCCTCTTCCTCTTTGCCGAATACATCAATATGTTTATTTCCTCCGCGGTCATCGCCTGTTTATTTTTCGGCGGTTATCACTCTCCCGGAATTGATAGTTTACATCTTTCACCGAACCTGATGTCCATCATCAGTATCATGGTACTCTTTGCTAAGATATTTTTCTTCATCTTCTTCTTCATGTGGGTGAGATGGACGGTGCCAAGATTCCGATATGACCAACTGATGCGACTGGGATGGAAAGTCCTGATTCCATTGTCCATTGTTAACGTGCTGGCTACAGGAGCCTGGCTAACTTTCGTAAAATCATAGCCATGTCGCTCACTAACCGATCAAAAGTCATTTCCAAAAAAACACTCACGTGGGTAGAGAAACTCTACTTGCCCGCGATAGTGCATGGCCTGGCCATCACGATGAGCCATTTCTTCAAGAAAAAAGCAACCGTTCAATATCCTGAACAGAAACGATACATCGCACCTGTGTACAGAGGATTGCACGTATTAAAACGTGATGAAGAAGGACGTGAAAATTGTACCGCCTGCGGATTGTGTGCTGTGGCTTGTCCGGCGGAAGCGATCACGATGGAAGCTGGAGAACGCAAAAAAGGCGAAGAGCATCTTTATCGTGAAGAGAAATATGCCACCATGTATGAAATCAACATGCTGCGTTGCATTTTCTGTGGTATGTGTGAAGAAGCATGTCCAAAGGATGCGATTTACCTGACGGACCGTCTTTTACCAGCCAATTACAAGCGCAATACATTTATATATGGCAAAGATTTATTGGTTGAGGGTGTAGCGCCTGAAGCCCGGATCGATGTCAGTCAACGAAAGAAACATTACGAAATGGAAGGTTGATCATTTACATTATCAATCTCCCTTTAAGAAACAGAACCAACAACAACGAATGAGTCAACTGGTGTTTTTCGTGCTCTCCTCTTTAACCATCATAAGTGCATTGGTGGTGGTCTTTTCTAAAAGTCCAATGTATAGCGTGCTGGCGCTCATCGCTTGTTTCTTTACCATCGCCGGCCATTACATCTTGTTGAATGCACAATTCCTGGCGATCACGCATATCATCGTATATGCAGGAGCGATCATGGTTCTTTTCCTTTTCGTGGTTATGCTCCTCAACCTCAACAGAGAATCGGAACCTCACAAACCATTTAAATTAAAAGTGGCGGCGACCATATCTGCTGGCATGTTATTCGTCACACTGATTGCTTCCCTCAAGTCAACATCACTCGGTAAGTTTTCATTTCCACCAGCCTCTGATTACGGGATGGTGCAACATATAGGACAACAACTCTTCACGGATTATTTAGTACCGTTTGAAGTTTCATCCATCCTGTTCCTGTCGGCTATGATCGGGGCAGTTCTTCTGGCTAAAAAAGATAAACTCTGATGACTCAATCAATAACAGAAGTCCCGTTGAATTGGTACATCCTGCTGAGCACCTTCCTGTTCTGCATTGGTATCATGGGTGTACTCTTTCGCCGCAATGCGATCATCATCCTCATGTGCATTGAGTTGATGCTGAATTCAGTCAACCTGTTATTAGTGTCCTTCTCTTCGTATAAAGGAAACAGCGACGGACAGGTGTTTGTGTTTTTCATCATGGTGGTGGCGGCTGCAGAAGTGGCGGTGGGATTGGCATTGCTGATGAGCATCTATAGAAATATCGGAAGCACCGACATCGATGTGCTGAATAAATTAAAATGGTAAACTGGTGTGAAAAGAATTCGCACTGATTAATACAAAACGAGTGACTGCAAACCTGATCAATACGCCTGGCTTAAACTATCTCGGACTTCTCATTCCGATATTGCCACTGATTGGATTCCTGGTCAATGGTTTACTGGGAAAATTTTTACCGAAAGGAATTACCGGCTGGATCGGAAGCCTCACGGTATTAGGATCGTTCATCTGCACGCTTTTGATATTCCAAAAACTGGGAGCAGGTGACGCGATTCGCCTGGATCTGTTTCACTGGATCTCCTTCGGAAATTTGGATATCAGTTTCGGGTTGTGGATAGATCCTTTGACAATAATCATGCTCTTGGTGGTGACAGGCGTTGGATTTTTGATCCATCTCTATTCCATCGGCTACATGCATGATGATGAAGGATTCACACGATTCTTTTCTTATCTCAATTTATTCATCTTCTTTATGTTGCTTCTCGTGATGGGCAGCAACTACCTGATCATGTTTATCGGTTGGGAAGGTGTTGGATTGTGTTCTTACCTGCTGATCGGATTCTGGTTTAAAAATGACGCTTATAATGATGCAGCTCAAAAGGCTTTCGTCATGAACCGCATTGGTGACCTGGGATTTCTCCTGGGTATTTTCTTTTTGCTTTTCAATTTCGGAACACTGGATATTAAAGCTATTGAAGCCATTGCACCAGGACTTACCATGAATGGAAGTCTGGTTGTTGCGATTACGCTTTTTCTTTTCATCGGTGCTATTGGAAAATCGGCTCAGATACCATTATATACCTGGTTGCCAGATGCGATGGCAGGCCCTACGCCAGTATCGGCATTGATCCATGCTGCAACGATGGTGACCGCTGGTATATATATGGTCGTGCGATCCAATGTCCTTTTTGCTATGGCTCCATTTACGATGACTGTTATTCTTTGGATTGGTGTGGTGACATCTGTTTTTGCTGCGGTCATTGGATTGAAACAAAATGATATTAAGAAAGTCCTCGCCTACTCTACTGTATCGCAACTCGGTTTGATGTTTGCTGCATTAGGGGTTGGTGCATTTAGTAGTGGAATTTTTCATTTAGTCACTCATGCTTTCTTTAAAGCTCTTTTATTTCTTGGCGCAGGAAGTGTGATACATGCCTTACATGGTGAACAGGATATCCGGAAAATGGGTGGTTTGAGAAAATTTATTCCGATCACCTATGCCACATTCCTTCTCGCTGCATTAGCGATTTCAGGATTTCCTTTATTGTCAGGATTCTTTTCCAAAGATGAAATATTAGCATCTGATTTCGAACATGGAAAAATCATTTGGGTCATTTTATCGCTGAGTTCGCTACTCACAGCTTTCTACATGTTCCGCCTGGTCTACCTGACCTTTTTCAATACGTATCGTGGCAGCGAGGAATCCCGTCACCATATTCATGAATCCCCATGGACCATGTCAGTTCCGCTGATCATATTATGTGTGTTTTCAGTGCTAGGTGGACTTTTGAATTTGCCTGACCTGGTCAGGTCCAATCATTGGATGGCCCATTATCTTTCTGCTGTCACTGCGCCTTCTGCTACCCTCCTTAGGGAACATGAACCTTTGTCACATGGAATGGAGGCGCTGTTGATGTCAATTGCCGGAGCTGGAGCCATTGTGGCCATTCTCTATGCGAGATATATATATGTGACGAGAAAAACTTTGCCGGAAGAAGATGCTGCTTTGCATGGATTTCCCAAGTTGGTTTCCAATAAGTTTTATGTGGATGAGTTGTATGAAAAATTCATTACGCGTCCTGTATTCAAACTTTCGGAATGGTGGGGACACTTCGTTGACAAACTAGTGATTGATCGTGCTGTGAATGGAGTTGCCAAATCACTGGAAGTGAGTGGCAAGACATTGCGGCTTTTCCAAAACGGCCATACCGGTTTCTATGTATTTGCCATGGTGATAGGCATGGTGGTATTCTTTATAATCCGACTGCTGATCTGATGATGACCTTATTGCTATTAATCTTCCCTTTATTGGCTGCCGCACTGGTGTTGGCAGGTGGTGCGAAAGCAGCAGCTAAGATGGCATTGGCATTGACCACGATTGAGTTGTTGATATCAGTGTTCGTTCTTAATAAATTTTTAAAAGAAGGATCTGAAGCATTTTATGTTTTCTATCCATGGCTGCAATCCCCTAAAATCAGCTTTCATCTCAGCCTCGATGGATTGAGTTTGTTGATGGTGCTGCTAACCAACTTGCTTTTACCCATCATTGTATTATCAGGCTTTAAGCGAACTATTTCAAATGCTGCAGGCTATTTCTCGCTGATCCTGTTGATGCAATTTGCCCTCAATGGTGTGTTCATGGCGATGGATGGATTATTGTATTACATCTTTTGGGAACTGGCGCTCATCCCAATTTACTTTATTGCATTGCGATGGGGAGGACCTAATCGGGTGAATGTGACATTGAAGTTTTTCATTTACACATTAGCCGGTAGTTTGTTGATGTTGTTTGGATTCATCATGTTGTATTGGTACAACCCGGAACACTCTTTCGATATCCGCGAATTGTATCGCATTTATATTTCTGACAAAAATCAAAGCTGGCTCTTTTGGATGTTCTTCCTGGCGTACGCAGTGAAAATTCCGATTGTGCCATTCCATACCTGGCAGGCCGACACCTATCGCGAATCGCCGACCCAAGGCACAATGTTACTTTCCGGTATCATGTTGAAGATGGGTACCTATAGTTTATTGCGATGGTTGCTTCCTATTGTACCTATGGGTGTGCATCAGTGGGGATCAGTTGCGATTACACTTTGTGTGATCGGCATTGTCTATGCTTCCGTGATTGCCATCAAACAAAAGAATCTGAAAAATTTATTGGCTTACTCTTCTCTCGCTCACGTGGGATTAATTTCTGCGGGCATCTTTGCTTTAAATATGCAGGGCTTCCAGGGAAGTGTGGTGCAGATGTTGGCGCATGGGATAAATGTCGTTGGTCTCTTCTTCTGTGCTGACATTATTTTCAACCGGACCAATAGTATCAACCTGGATAACCTTGGTGGGATCAGGAACCTGGCTCCGCAATTTGCTTCTGTGTTTATGGTGATTGTGCTTGGCAGTGTGGCTTTGCCATTGACCAATGGATTTATAGGAGAGTTTCTTCTTTTATATGGCGTGTATGAATACAATACCTGGTTATCTGTATTCTCCGGCTTGACAATTATACTTGGTGCCGTGTATATGCTGAGAATGTATAAGAAAGTTATGTTGGGCAACCAGGGACCTCGTGTCCTGGAATTTCAGGACCTGCATTGGAATGAAATGTTGGCATTGGGAATTCTCGTGGTATTGATTGTGGTGATGGGAGTTTATCCGAAACCTATTTTCGAGATTGCGGAACCGGTGTTGCAGACGATATTGAATAAAACGATAATTAACTAAACTTATACTGTGTGTCGCAAACGCCATACAGCATAAAAGAAATATAACGTGCAAACATTACTCTATACTTCTGTTTTAGGATTGCTTTGCCTCGCGTTGGAGATACTTGATCTGCGCAAGGTGTTAGTTCCGTTTGTACTGGCAGGGCTTGCAGTGATCTTCGGTATCAATTACATGGAGTGGAGCCATCAGGGACCGGTGATCATGAGTGGCATCAATATGGCCAACATGATGGCGGTCAATCATTTTTCAGTGGCATTCAGTGGTGTGGGTATTGTGCTGACAGCATTGATCGTAGGATTGAGTACCGATTTTTATAAAAATGAAAAACATCACCTGAGCGATTACCTCGCGATCATCATTTTTATCTTATGCGGCGCGTTGATTTTGTTCAGCTATTCAAATCTCGTCATGCTGTTCCTGGGTATTGAGATCGTGTCCATATCACTTTATATTTTGGCCGGCAGCAGGAAATCCGATGTGCGTTCGAATGAAGCCGGGTTCAAATATTTCCTGATGGGATCATTTGCTTCCGCCATTCTGCTCTTTGGAATTGCATTGATGTATGGAGCCAGCAGCACATTCGAACTGGATAAATTAGCAGCTTATTCAGTGCAATTCGGAATGGGAAGCGCGATGTTTAAAATCGGGGCGTTGATGACGATGGTGGCACTGATGTTTAAAGTGGCCGCTGTGCCGTTTCATTTCTGGAGCCCGGACGTGTATGAAGGTTCACCATCACTGGTGACGGCCTTTATGTCCACGATGGTGAAGGTGTCTTTCTTTGCGGCTTTTTATAAGATGATGGCTTTCGCGTTCGCAGGCATATTGGATTACACTAATGAGATCCTGATGATTGTTGCTGCGGCCACCATGATACTTGGTAACGTAGTCGCATTAACACAACATAATTTTAAAAGACTGCTTGCTTATTCAGGAATCTCTCATGCAGGCTATATGTTGTTAGCTATCCTAAGTGTCAGGACGGATTCTTCATCCGCATTATTCTTCTATGGAACTGTTTATGCATTGGCAACGATTGGAGCTTTTGCAGTTGCCATTCCTGTATTCCAGGCCAGGCAAAATGAAGATGTGGATGCTTTCAATGGTTTAGGGAAATCAAATCCGTGGATGGCTGCCTTACTCACGATGAGTATGTTGTCGCTGGCGGGCATTCCTCCATTAGCAGGATTCCTTGGAAAATATTACCTCTTCTCTGAGGCTATTCAAAATAAATTGATTTGGCTGACCGTGCTCGCAGTGTTGACTTCAATTGTTGGAGTATATTATTATTTCAAAGTCATCCTGGCTATGTATGTCAAGCCGGGTGATGAACAGACTTCTCCAAAGTTCCCGATGATGTATATGATCGTTGCGGGTGTTTGTGTTGGGTTAAGTTTAGTGTTGGGTCTCTGGCCAAAAATTTTGATCGGTCTATTGTAAAAATATTTTCCTATTTTCAATCCGGAAATATATTTTTTTGGTTTTAATCTTTCACCAGATGAAAAACAATGTCACAATAACCGTTCCGGAGGAACGTTTACTTCATCACATTTACATTATTAGGGGTAAAAAAGTTATGCTGGATAAGGATCTGGCAAATCTGTATGGTATTGAAACCAAGCGCCTCAAAGAACAGGTGCGTCGAAACCGGACCAGGTTCCCGGCAGATTTCATGTTTGAATTGACTAAAAAAGAATTCGAAAATTGGAGGTCGCAATTTGCGACCTCCAATTCTGACATTATTAAATTCTTTAAAAAGATTTCTTCAAAATCAAAACCCGCCCAGAACAAGAATTGGGTTTAAATAAGAGCGATGGTGAAAGGCGAATCAGCATGAAAAAATGGCTAAAGGAACGACTCTCTATCCGGCAATTTGAACTATTGCGGATCTTGAGTTATGAAATCAAACGATGGAGGTGCCGCATCCGGGCTCCAAAGAAATATTCAACTCCATTGGAAAAGCTTCACCTCGGATGTGGTGACCGTCACGTGTCGGGATGGCTGAATGTGGATCTCGTTGACAGTGATGTCAACCTTGATATTGCCCGCGGAAAATTGCCTTTTCTAAATGACCAGTTTTCTGTAATCGTATCACAACACGTGGTTGAGCACCTGACGATAGAAGATGAACTCATCCCACTCTTGAAAGAATGCTATCGTACCATGAAACAAAATGGTGAATTATGGATTTCTACTCCGGATATGGAAAAGGTAGCGAGATCTTATATTGAACATCAAAATGTGGATATGATTAAGGACCGGCAAACGCGCAAACCGGATTGGAACCTCAAAGACATGCCTCCGCAACAATTCATGAATGACATGTTTCATCAACAATCCGAGCACCGTAATTTATTTGATTTCGGTTTGCTGACCTGGACTTTACATCAGGCAGGATTTACAATTATTGAACGCACAGATGAAAAAACATTGTTGACCCGATTTCCGGAATTCCCTGCCCGGCATGATGATTATCAGTCGATCTATGTTCGTGCATTAAAAGAATAATGCTTTGCCCTCATTCCCTCTACTCTCATCGTCTGAATATGTATGATGAGAAGATGCTTATTGGTTTCTTAGTAACCAACGATATTTTCCTGAGCCTGAGCCTCAGCCTGAGCCTCAGCCTTAATTTTCCTCAGCCTTTTCCCTAACTTTATTTATTCAAAAGTGTTTACCCATCATGTCCTACAATCCATTAACTAAAGAAGAACAATACGTCATCCTGCACAAAGGAACAGAGCGTCCCGGTACCGGCGAATACGAGCACAACAAAATGCCCGGCACCTATATCTGCCGGCAGTGCAATCAGCCGCTCTATAAATCCGAAGACAAATTTGAATCGGGATGTGGATGGCCGAGTTTCGATGATGAGCTTCCTGGCGCCGTTGAAAAACATACAGATGCTGATGGACGACGTATTGAAATTGTTTGCTCGAATTGCAAAGCCCATTTGGGCCACGTCTTCACAGGCGAGCGCATGACCGCGAAGAACACACGGCATTGTGTGAATTCGATTTCGATGAAGTTTATTAAAGAAGGGAACGACTTGCCTGAAATGCTTCACCTATAAGCATTGATTTTTAGGGAGCATTGCTTTTACTAAAATCACAATTTTAAGGTTGTATGTTTCTTAACCACTCCTTCAATTCCTTGTCTGTAATTGTTTCCCTTGAAGATTTATCATAAATGGATAAGAGATTAACAGTTCGACCACTCACATAAACGTAAGTAATGATCCTGGCACCGCCGGATTTACCCTGACTTTTAGAAGAAACACTTAATCGGATCTTATAACAGCTTTTACCAAGTGACTTGCCTTGAGTTGGATTTTCCTCAAGTGAATTGATCAAAATTGAAATATCTCCTTTAATGGATGGATACCTTTTTACCAATTGTTTTAATTCCCTGGCAAAATTTCGAGTAACGACAACTTCAAATTTCATCTAATAATTCCCTCGCAGATTGGAGCTTCACTTTTCCCTCTTTAGCAAGATTTACTTCGTCTACTGCATCCATCAGTCCTTCCATAACCTCAGATTTATATGGACTGACAGGTTTAGCTTTCACAAATTTTAATTGCTTAAGAAGCTCAAGGAAGAACCCAGCTTTTTCTTCATCTACATCTATCAAGATTTTCATATTATCAAGGATTAAGATTGCCCTTCAAATCATTAATCGAATATAATTCCTCTTCTTCCTTCAGAAAATCAAAACTATCAGAGTTGCTCACTAATTCAGTCATACCTTTTTTGAGGATTTGGTCATCCAATTGCTTGAGTAAAAACTCTGCGAAATCAGAAATCTCTTTAACCTTATCAGTCGGAAGCTGAGATAAGGCTTGCAATGTTTTTTGGACTAACGCTTCTTTAGTCATTTATCCAAATTTTAATTACACTTGCTCTTCATCACTCGGGGTTCCCACACTCGGGATTGGCGGAATATCAAGAATGTCTCCAACTACTGAATTAGTGATGGTTTCTTCATCAGCAGCTTTGGTGCCTTTGTCCTGGTATGGACGAGGACCGATCAGCTTTTCAATATCAGATTTGTGAATGACTTCTTTTTCCAATAATTGCCTGGCTAATAATTCCAATTCTGGTTTGTGTCCTTTGAGCAACTCTTGTGCACGAGCGTATTGACCATCGATCATAACGCGGACGCGATCATCAATCAGTGTAGCAGTATCTTCTGAATAGGGTTTTTGAAAGTTATCCTGCGACATTCCGTAAAACGAAACATTACCCACTTTTTCATCCAGTCCATAAATGGAAATCATACTGTAAGCCATCTTCGTCACATGATCAAGATCGCTTTGAGCACCTGTTGAAATTTTTCCAAAAATGACGCTCTCTGCAGCGCGACCCCCCAGGGCCATACACATACGATCAAGCAATTGATCTGTACGGGTGATGTATTCTTCTTTCGGTAAATATTGTGCAAAACCAAGCGTACCAATTCCGCGAGGAACAATCGTCACTTTTACCAGTGGCGATGCATGTTCGAGGAACCAACCGCAAATGGCATGACCGGCTTCATGATAAGAGATAATCTCTTTCTCTTCCGGTGAAATGAGTTTATTTCTTTTCTCCAAACCACCGATCACACGATCCAATGCATAATGGAAATCATCAAGATCAACTTCAGTCTTGTTACGACGTGCCGCAACCAACGCTGCTTCATTACAAACATTAGCAATATCAGCACCGGCAAAACCTGGTGTCATTTCACTCAGGATTTTAGGATCAACAGAGAGACCTGCTTTTATTGTTTTGAGATGCACTTTGAAAATCGCTTCGCGTGCTTGCAAGTCTGGTCTTTCCAAACCAATCTGCCTGTCAAATCGTCCCGGACGCATCAAAGCATTGTCCAAAATATCAGGACGATTAGTGGCAGCCATGAGGATCACTCCTTTGTCCGTACTGAAACCATCCATCTCGACGAGTAATTGATTGAGTGTATTCTCACGCTCATCATTACCGCCCTGGAAAGCATTACGTCCACGTGCACGACCGATCGCATCAATCTCATCGATGAAAACGATACATGGTGCTTTCTCCCTTGCTTGTTTAAACAAATCACGAACGCGTGATGCACCGACTCCTACAAACATCTCTACGAAATCAGAACCTGAAATCGAAAAGAACGGAACAGCAGCTTCTCCAGCTACAGCTTTTGCTAAAAGAGTCTTACCAGTTCCCGGAGGGCCTACTAACAAAACACCTTTTGGAATCTTGCCACCGAGGGCAGTATATTTTTTTGGATTTTTCAGAAAGTCGACGACTTCCATGACTTCTTCTTTCGCCTCATCAAGACCGGCTACATCAGCAAAGGTGACATTGACGCGAGAATCTTTATCGAAGAGTGTGGCTTTGCTTTTTCCAATATTAAAAATTTGCGCACCAGGACCGCCACTACCGCCCGATACACGACGCATCATGAATATCCACAGTCCCAGGAAAATGAAAATCGGAATGAGCCAACCCATGAGTGGTCCCATCCAGTTTTCTTTTTCTACATAATCCGGAAATACTCTCAACTCAGGAGCAACACGGTTATTCAGTGCATTGATTTGATCAGCAAAAGATTCGGGAGGACCGATGTTGAATACAAATTGCGGACGCGTTTTTGAAAAAGTCGTTTCGTTGAGTTTTTTAAACTCCGGTTTGTTGAGACTTTCTTTCTTCAAAAAAACGCGGGCGTCCTTTTTATTGACGACTTCAATTTTCGCGACATCACCATTTTCGACGAGTGATTCAAATCGCTGGAAGTTGATCGTCTCGGTGGTCATCTCTCCCAGGAACATCAGGTTGAAGATGATCAGTCCCAGGATGATACTGCCGTAGATCCAGTAAGAATTGAACGTGAAACGTCCCGGCTTCTTATCCTGGTTTTTATTGTCTTGACTCATGATATGCTATTGGATGGCCTGCTACTTGCAGTCCTGTATAAACGAATAGACCCGTATTAAGGTTTCAAGTCTTTTGAAAGGAAATTTCAAGCATTACCGTGATCAAACATCCTGGTATTCAATTCGCTCAGCATCACTCCAGAGTTGTTCCAGGTCATAAAAGCGCCTGGTCTCCGGATAGAAGATGTGAACCACGGTATCAAAATAATCCATGCAGACCCATTTCGCATGTTGAGTCCCTTCCACATGTCCGGGTCGTAGTTTCACCTCATCCCGTAACCTGCGTTCAATATTTCCGGCAATAGCTCTGATCTGGGTGGTGGAATCGCCTTCACAGACAATGAAATAATCTGCCGGGGCATCGTCTAATGCCTTGAGGTTCAGCAGAACAATCTTTTTACCCTTAATATCTGTGATGCAATCGATGATCAAATCTTGCAGGCCGCTCGGAATGGCGGCGGGTTGAATGGCTTTCTTAGTGCTTACCAAATGTGCGTTGTTTTATTAAAAATTTGTTTTCAACCTGATTAAAGTCCCACAATTCACTTTTATCTCCTCGCTTTTCGCTTCAAATATACGATTATTGCCCCTGAGGAACTGAAGGAATAACGCAAAGGTAAGGCTCTTTTATCCCGAAAATGGACCATTTACGTATCTATAACAGTCTGGATTCCACCAATCAAGAGGCGCAAAGGCTGCTCGCTGCAGGACCTGTGCAGAATGGCACTTGCCTGCTGGCCAAAGAACAAACAGCTGGAAGAGGGCAATTTGGTAGAACCTGGCACGCTGATTCGGGAAACCACCTGGCCATCAGCATCATCCTGACGCCACAAAATTTGTCAGCTTCAGAGCTTCCCCAGATCGGGATGAAAACCAGTCTCGGTATTGTCAGCGCATTACAACAACTTGATCCTAACCTGGATCCACTCATCAAATGGCCGAATGATATCTATCTCCAGGGGAAAAAACTTTGTGGAATATTGATTGAAAATTCACTCGCAGGAAACAAGGTCCAACATATTATTATCGGAATTGGAATGAATGTCAATGAACGTTTCTTTCCGGAAGATCTTCCCAACCCGATATCCTTATTTATGGTCACTGGTGAACAGGTTGATCTTTATCAAATGGCGCAGCTCATTCGCATGCAAGTGATCGAGACAGTAGATAATCCAGATCTTTATTGGAAGCAGGAATATGATTCACATTTATACCGCATGAACCAGGAAAATGAATTTGATTACCAGGGTGGTAAAATAAAAGCAACGATGTTGGGCGTCGACGATCAAGGTCGAATCCTTTTAGGTTTCGGCGGAGGACTTACGCGTTCTTTCTTTTCTCACGAAATAAAATGGTTGATTGGATGAAGGCAGCAATACTGACGATAGGAGATGAAATCATGATCGGTCAGATCGTGGATAGTAATAGTGCATGGATATCGGCATTTCTCGATCAACATGGTTATAAGGTAACACGCAAGTTGGCGGTGGGAGATGAAATTGAAGAGATTAAAAAAGGAATTGACTTGTGTCGGGCGGATGCGGAATTAGTAATACTGACCGGTGGACTTGGGCCGACGAGTGATGATTTGACTGTTGATGCTTTGACTCAATATTTTCATACAAGCAAAATTTGGAATGAGGAAACCTGGCAACGGATTGTGGTGATTGTGAAACGATTTGGGAGAGAGGCTGGCGACGTACACAAGCAACAATGTTTTTTACCGGAATCAGCCGAGATCATACCGAATGATCAGGGTACGGCTCCGGGTATGATCTTCAGGGAAAAAAATATGATACTTGTTTCGATGCCGGGTGTGCCGAGTGAGATGAAACATTTGTTGAAAGACAAAATCATTCAATTACTTCCGAAAGGAAATCCTGTTGAACACCGTTTTATACGCACTGCTGGTGAAGGAGAGACAGTGTTGGCGCAAATGATAAAAGATATTGAAGATGGATTGCCTAAAGAAATCAAATTGGCTTATCTCCCCTCTTATGGTTTTGTCACGCTGCGCTTGACGTCACATTCATCTGATCAGTCCGGTCTCATGGATGCTTTGCAATCTCAAATTGTTGAGCGACTTGGCAAGTTGGTTTATGGAACTGGTGATACTAATTTATCAAAGGCAGTTGGACAAATGCTTCGTGATCGAAAAGAGACTTTAGGTACTGGAGAAAGTTGTACCGGTGGATATCTCGCACATTTGATAACCAGTATTCCTGATTCATCAGATTATTATTTGGGATCGATCATACCGTATGCTTATGAGATCAAGACTTCGGAATTAGGGATCTCTGAACAGATATTGAAATATTATGGTGCGGTGAGTGAGGAGGTGGTGAGTGGGATGGCAAAAGCAGTGAGGGAGAAGTTGGGTGTAACGTGGGCGTTGTCAACAAGTGGGATTGCGGGACCTGGTGGTGCTACGCCGACGAAGCCTGTGGGGACTATTTGGATTGCGTGTGCGGGACCGGGTGGAATGTTGAAGACGAGGTTATTGAATTTGAATCGGGATCGGATTGGGAATATTGAGTATACCGCGATAGCGGCGTTGATATTATTGCGGAAATGTATGCTGGAGCAGGGGTAAAGAGCAGAAGAGGGGGAAAAGGCGGAAAAGGCAGAAGAGGGAGCAATGGAGTAATGGAGTAATGGATTAAGGGAGCAATATTTTTTGGAATAACTAAAAACTCGCCGCGTAGCGGCATAAGGTTGGTAGCAGAAAAAAAATAAGCCGGCAGTCGGCAGTAAGCAGGAAAAACGCCTCTCCGCGTTGCGGCATCAGGATGGTAGAGAAAAAAAATAAGCCGCCAGTTCTCAGTCGGCAGTCGGCGAGGAAAATACTTCGCCGCGTTGCGGCATCAGGTTGGTAGACGAAAAAGAAAAATAATTCTCCCCAGTAGCCGCATCGCGGAGGAGGTCCATGTCCGACCAGGAAATTATTTTCAGGGAATTAAAAAATAGTTGGGTTTTAACGGTAACATTTTGACATCTCGAGACACTTACATGTATAGGGATAAAACAGTTTTCTTCGAAATCTTATCGAGACTTCGAAAAGCTATTTCTATATCCTGAAATAAAGATGTTAGACTGTTCAAAAAAATATTTCAAAAAAAATTCAGTGGAACGGTAACATTTGGATAGGCTCGAGACACTATCATATGGAGGGATAAAACAGTTTTCTTCGAAATCTTATCGAGACTTCGGATCGCTACTGCTATATCATCCCCATAAAATATGCATTCAAATACATTAACCCATTTCTTCACCATTTAAAACTTCTAACCATGGCCATTTCCAAACAAAGCCTCTACTCCCCCGACGACCAAATCATGAGCAACATTTGTCGCGCCCTCAGTCATTCAGCCAGGATTCAAATACTAAAACAATTGCAAACCTATGGCACACTATGTGTCCAAATTATTGCCAAAGATCACCCGATCAGCAGTGAAGCATTATCAAATCATCTGAAAATATTACGCGAGGCGCATTTAGTGGAATGGGAAGAACGGTTTCCTTATACATTCTATACCATTCATAAAAAGAACATGCAAAAAGTTATCCTACATTTTCAAATCTTCTTTGCACTATTTGAAGATGAAATTTTTATTTCTTAAAGCATAAAATTCTGCATTCAGCTTCATACTACATCCACCCCATTCTTTCTTTCAATCGAAGTATATGCTGCAGATGATGCTCACAATGCCACCGATATTGCTGCGAAATCATGCGCAAGGTCAATTGCAATGAATGCTCGGGATGTTTAAGTTTTCGGTCCCAGTCATCATCAGACATGTGATCCATGATATCGACCCAACGCTTGTGGATGCCCGTGAGAATAAATAACGATACCACAGGATCATCTTTGCTATCGCTCAGTTCGGCCCACTTGGCTTGATCATAAGGCTTGATGACAGGGTTATCTTCTGTGAGCGCAAGTTTGAATCGCATGTATGCATTCATGTGACTGTCAGCAACGTGATGCACCACTTGTCTTATCGTCCAACCATCAGGTCGATAAGGTGTGTCCAGTTGTTCTTTCGTCAATCCTTTGACGGCTTCCATCATTTGATGCGGAAGGGAGCGAATGGCTTTGATGGCTTGCGCGATTTCTGCATTCGAAACAGTTTCAGGCCACGTCCATTTGCCGACAGGGTATTGGAGTTGTTCGAGGGTTGGTTCCATGGAGGAAAGGTAAAATTATAAGATTGCATTTGGTTTCAAAAAAGCGTATTTTTGGAAAAGAAAATATTCATTTTTTACCGTTCAATATAATATTGAAATGTTCGATGTCTTTCTTGCTTTCATTGCTATGATCGGAGAGAATCCAATTAATAGTGTCATGTCTTTTTTGCTATTACTTTTAACAATTGTATATGTATTGATTTTAATAATAATCATTCTTTTAAAGTAACCTCAAGTTTTCATAACGCCGAAGTTCAGAAAGAATGGATACTTGCAGTTTGGAGATAATAAGGAAGAATAAAAGAAACAACTCCCTCGTCTTACTTTCCTCTAGTTCCTCTGCCAACTAGCAGACAATCTAGACCAACACCCTTGCCCACCTCCCCACTATTCCCGATATTACCTCTCGGTTATGAGTATTTCGATCAGCCTTGAGAAACAAGAAAGGGACCTGGTAGAAGCCTGCGTAGCAAAAGAACGCTGGGCCCAAAAGCAACTCTATGAGGAAAACTATAGCCTCCTCATGGGCGTCTGCCTCCGATACTCCAGCAACCGCGATGACGCCATGGACATCCTCCACGAAGGCTTCATCAAGATCCTCCAGAATATAGGTCGGTATCAACCCGGCACCTCCCTGGTAGCCTGGATGCGCCGCATCGTCGTCAACACCGCGATCGACTATTACCGTATGCAGACACGCCGGCGCACAGACGATCTCGAAACCGCCTACGACGTCCAGACGCACGAACCCGATGCCCTCAGTAAACTGACCGTCCAGGAAATTATCAAGTGCATACAGCAGTTGTCCCCTGCTTATCGTTCTGTATTTAATCTCTACGTGATCGAAGGGTTCTCACATAGGGAAATAGCAGATATACTTGAAATCACAGAGAGCACCAGCCGGTCCAACCTGGTCAAAGCCCGGGCTAAACTCAAGGACTTGTTGGCTGTAACCTTCGGTAAGCATGGAAAGTAACCAGTGGGAAGATCAACTACGGAATTTATTGAGTGAGTACAACTCACCCGATAGCGCATCTCCATTGAAAACAGACCCCGCTGCCCTGAACTCAACACCTGAAGATCCACAAGCTCCTTCTCCTGATCAGATTCAGGCATGGAAACGAATCGAAGCATCATTGGATGCCGCCGATCATGCATTTGATGAGACCATCAGCCAACGCGTTAAACACTTCAATCCACCTTACGATCCACATTCCTGGCCAGTATTGCTGAAGCGTCTTGCCGACAAGCGTTACCTGAGAGCAAAATTGATCGCGCTTAAATCAGTTGAAGTCGCTATTTTATTATTGTTGATTCTCACTGCAGTCAATATTGAACGAACAGGAAAATTTCCGTTTAATTCAAACCCATTGAATTTGGATTCAAAAAATCAGAACTCATCAATTCCTTCAAATAATAGCAAAGCAGAATATAAACAACCAATTCAAAATACGCCAACGGCCTCAACAAAATCCAACAATGATTTTACACAAGCTGATCAACATCAAAATCAACTAGCTACCCAACCTTCCAAATTATTTTCTGAAAAATCAGATTCGAAGAATTCTAAAGAAATCATTGACGGAAATATTGTTTCGAATTATTCAAGAGAAAATAATTCAGTTGAAAATAATTCAATAGAAAATAAGACTATTTCATCAAACCCGACTTCAACTTCACTTGCATCCAGTGAAACTATTATTACTGAAAATCAAAGTTCATCAGCACACAGCCAAGCTTCTTCTACTAAAGAGATTCCATCCATGACCATAGATGGCTTAAACTTCACTGTTGAGCCTTCCACTGTTCCGAAGATTGATGGTACCTACGATTCATACATCACTGCACCCATTGCCTCTGCTGATCTTAAATCAGATAATCGCCATATTAAGACAGTACCCGAACCCAAATTTGTAGAAACACTGGATCGCACCTTCACAGAGTTTGCTGTGTTGGCCCAGGTTGATTATAATGCTTTGAAAATGCCCGAGGATCGCCTCTACAGTTCCGGAAGAGAAATCATATTTCCGTCGAAAGGAATCATGAGTCCGGGCTATGGTGCAGGATTTACGATTGCAATCGGGCATCCGATCTGGGCATTGGAGACAGGCGTGATCTATAGTGCTAAAGATTTTGAACCGGGTCGACAATTGATTGTTGGAGGTGCATTCGATAATGGAAGCGTAGATTTTGAGGCGATGAAATTGCAGGTGGTTTCGTTACCGGTTCAATATCGCTACCGCTTTGACCACACCGGACGATTTAAAGCCTATGCTCTTGCTGGCGGCGGATTTAACGTGATTGCAGAATCCGATATTGATGTATCCATTAAATATCATTTTGCATCCCTGGCTTTTGGTGAAAATCCAAACAGCGATCCAACTCTTGCTGCGACTATCCAGGAAAGCCGGCGCATTCGTGAGCATATCCGCGACGGTGCTCCATTCAGTACAAAAACTTTTGTCACGGTCAATGCAGGACTCGGCATTGAATACATGATTTCTGAGCACAAAACCCTATTCCTGCAAACAGTTGGTCAATATCAAATACCCAATATTGCCTTTAGCAATAACAACGGCAAGCACCTACGTTCCGTTTCTCTGCAGGCCGGTATCAGAGGTCCGCTGGGCAAATAGCTAGTTTCGCTATTCTATTCGATCATTCCTTCCAATTCATAGACCATTACTAAGGCGAAAGCTTGTTGGCCATGAATGAATCTCCGTATTTTGCTTTCTTCAATTTGAATACCTGATTATGAAAAAAAATAGGATCAAAGGGATTTGCCTTTTCATTTGCTTTCTCTTTACTACGCTGGCTTTTACACAAAAGCAAATCACGATAGATGATATCTGGACCAACGGCGTCTATCGCACAAAAGGCGTTCCGGGTTTTCGTTTCATGAATGACGGACGACATTATACTTCGCTAAAACAAAATTATCTTCTGAAATATGATCTGACCACCGGCAATCTCACCGATACCCTCATTAATTTTAACCATCTCCCATTACCTGAAGATCGCAGGCAGGTGGATGATTATACGTTCAGTGATGATGAATCTCAATTATTACTCACGACCGGAAGTGAATCGATCTACAGGCGATCAACAAAAGAGTGGACCTATGTTTACAATAAAGCTTCCAAAACATTAACCCCGCTGAATGATACGGGGAAACAAATGCACGCCACCTTTTCCCCCGATGGAAAGAAAGTGGGTTATGTGCTGGACAATAATTTATACTGCATGGACCTGGCCTCAGGTAAAACAACACAGATCACTAAGGATGGAAAATATAATTCGATCATCAACGGTTCGTGTGATTGGGTGTATGAAGAAGAGTTTTCTTTTTCACAAGCTTTTGAATGGTCACCCGACAGCCGCTGTATTGCCTTTTATCGTTTTGATGAAACCAACGTTCCGGAATTTACCATGACGAATTACACCGGGGAACTCTATCCGGAAAATGTAAAATTTAAATATCCTAAAGTCGGAACTGAAAATTCAAAAGTCAGTATTCTTATTTATAATACCAAAACGAAAAAGACGATAACCACCGATCGCACTTCAGACCCGGATGGATATATCCCGAGAATTAAATGGACGCAGGATCCTTCACAGCTGTGCATGTTCTGGATGAATCGACACCAAAATCATCTTGAGCTATTACTTGCTGATGCTTCTTCCGGTAAAACCAAAATGCTCTACCAGGAAGACAATAAATATTACATCGACATTGCCGATGATTTTAGATTTCTGAAAAACGGAGCTGGTTTTATCTGGGCCAGTGAACAGGATGGATACAACCACATCTACCTCTATGGCATGGATGGCAAATTAATCAAGCTTTTAACACCTGGTTCGTATGATGTGATCACAGTGGAAGGGGTAGATGAAAAAAATAATACACTGTATTACCAGGCTGAAGCTAAATCACCCATGGAACGTGAAGTATATAGTGTTGCTCTCGATGGGACCAATAAAAAACTTATCACCAATGATCCGGGAACGAATGATGTTCAATTTTCAACCACATATGATCTGTATGTGTGGACACGTTCTACTATTAATACACCTTCGACCATCGGAGTATATGATCGATCTGGAAAATTAGTTCGCCAATTGGAAGACAATGCGAATCTTAAAAAATTGCAAACGGAGTGCCAGGTTCAACCAGTAGAGTTTTTCAATTTTACCACGAGTGAAGGCGTGACACTCAATGGCTGGCAAATCAAGCCTTACAATTTTGATCCGGCGAAGAAATATCCAGTGTTCATGTATCTCTATGGCGGACCGGGATCGCAGGAAGTGGTAGATGGATGGAAGGGCTCTGACTATTGGTGGTTCCAGTCACTTGCCCAACAAGGCTATATCATAGCTTGTGTGGACAATCGTGGTACCGGTGGACGTGGTGAAGAATTTAAAAAGATGACCTATCTCCAACTTGGTCACTACGAAACTATCGATCAAATCGAGGCAGCAAAATACCTGGGCAATCAGTCATTTGCTGATCCGACACGCATCGGGATATTCGGATGGAGCTATGGTGGTTATATGTCCTCATTATGTTTATTTAAAGGAAATGATGTTTTCAATTCCGCAATCGCCGTCTCTCCTGTCACCAATTGGAAATGGTATGATTCTATTTACACGGAACGATATATGCGGGATGAAAAAGAAAACAAAAACGGCTTTGAGGATAATTCACCGATCAATTTTGTCGATCGATTGACAGGAAATTATTTATTGGTGCATGGGGGCTCGGATGATAATGTTCATTTTCAAAATTCAATGGAAATGTCAGCCGCATTAATCAAGGCCAATAAACAATATGACACCTACGTTTATCCCAACCGTAACCATGGCATCTATGGAGATAATGCCAGGCGGCATCTGTATACGAAGATGACCAGCTTCCTGAATGAGCATTTGAAGCCGGAGCACCCGGTGATGTTTTCAAATCAACCTTCAAAGTCGTAAATCACTTGGTCCCTGAGCTTGTCGAAGGGAAGAAAAGCTCAGGGACCGAAGGATACTTATATCTTCGTAACACAAAAGTCACCATCAACCCACCATCCTTGGAAATCATCAATCGAAAGGCCCGTCATGAGTACCACATGCTTCAGAAATTTGAGGCCGGGATCATGCTGAAAGGTACTGAGGTGAAAAGCTTGCGCGCCGGCCAGGCCAATATGAGTGATGCCTGGTGCGTATTCGAAGAGGGTGAACTCTACATCAAACAACTGCACATCAACGAATATTCGCAAGCCAGTGCCTTCCAGCATGAAGTAAAAGCTTCGAGGAAATTACTTCTTAAAAAAACTGAATTAAAAAAACTGGCAAAAAAAGTGGAAGAAAAAGGATTGACCATCATCCCTTACCGCATATTTTTTTCTGAGCGAGGACATGCCAAATGCGAGATCTGGTTAGCACAAGGCAAGAAAGAATTCGACAAACGCAATACGATTAAAGATCGGGATACAAAACGTGAAATGGACAGAAGGCTCACCTTATGAAACTCAACAAAGAACTGACTGAACTAGTCGAAGCCGGTGTCATCGATCAAAACACGGCAGAGAAAATCAGCAACTATTACGCCAACAAAACCAGCACTCCTCAAAGTAAACTGGTCATTGTCTTTGGTATCCTGGGAGCATTGCTGGTCAGCCTGGGTATCATTCTCATCCTCGCACATAATTGGGACGACCTGACGAGATCAACTAAAACAGTTATCGCTTTTATTCCAATGATTGTTGGCCAGGCTCTTTGTGCTTATACTTTAATAAAGAGAAATGATAGCACTGCCTGGCGCGAAGCCTGTTCCGTGTTTTTATATTTTTCTATCGGCGCCTGCATTTCCCTGATCAGCCAGATCTATAATATCCCGGGCAACATGACCACCTTCCTACTGACATGGGTGGTTTTGGGCTTACCGATTGTGTATGTGATGAATTCATCTTCTGCTTCACTTCTTTACATCATCGGGATCACAACCTATGCGTGTCAAATAGGGTATTGGGAAAGCTATCATGTGGAGTCCTATTTATTTTGGGGACTCTTCGTCCTGATATTGCCTCATTATTATTATCTCTATACCAGGAAAAGTGAAAGCAATTTCTTTACGTTTCACAATTGGTTCATTCCTCTATCGGTCATCATTGTGCTGGGAACGCTGGCCAAAGATGCAGGGGAACTGATGTTTGTATCCTACATGAGTTTGTTCGGTTTGATCTATCTCATCGGCGGTACAAAAACCTTGCATGAGTTACGGATTCGAAATAACGGCTATCTCATCCTCGGATCGCTCGGAACAGTGGTGATGCTGTTAATCCTCGGCTTTGATTGGTTCTGGTCTGATTTAAGAGGCAGTGATAAACCCGTTGCTTTTTACCGAACTCCTGAATTCATCACAGCGACGGCAATTTCACTTGCTGCGCTGGCTTTATTGATCTATCAAAAATCCAAACAATCGCCCATTACTTTGAGGCCGGCCGAATGGGTCTTTATTGTTTTCATCGGCATATTTTTCCTGGGCATGACTTCACCTTTTGTATTGATCTGGATCAATATACTGACCTTGATCGTGGCCATACTGACCATCCGCGAAGGCGCATTGAAAAATAATCTCGGCATACTCAATTACGGATTATTAATTATCACCGCATTGATCATCTGCCGGTTCTTTGATATCAATATCGGTTTTGTGTTGAAGGGATTGTTGTTCGTCATGGTGGGCATGGGATTCTTCTTTGCCAACTTGTGGATGATCAGGAAGAAAAAGAATTTAGTTAATCCAGCAGCATGATGAAGAAGCCAATAATAATTTCAGGATTCCTATTGATGATTGCGCTGCAATGGTATGTGCCGGGAAGACTGATCTTTTATAAGGAAAGAGTTTTAGCGGCCGGAAAGGAATTCCGTTTCAGGACAGAACCATTTGATCCCTATGATGCATTTCGTGGCAAATATGTTTCCCTCACTTTCAATCAAACATCCGTGCAGATGAAAGATTCTGCTACCTGGCATGAAGGGGATATGATTTATGCTTTGTTGTCTACGGATAGCCTGGGTTTTGCGAAAGTCTCGGGGGTAACCAAAGATGAACCGGCAGAGGATGTGGATTATCTCAAGGTAATATCCGGTTATGTATACCAGGATACAGTCACATCCGTCAGCATCAATTATCCGTTTGACCGGTTCTACATGGAAGAATCAAAAGCCTCATCAGCTGATGAAGCTTACCATCAGGCATTGAGAGATACAAGTAAAATCACCTATGCGCTAATTAAGATTCATAAAGGTGAGGGAGTGATCGTGGATGTGTTTATTGATGGCATACCTCTTAAAGAAGTGGCCATTCAGCGACAGAAGCAGGAAGAACAAGTGCAGTAGTTGAGTCAATGACTTACTGGTTCATTTTAAATTCGCCCGGCATATTATTTCCCCCATCTACCGACCACCGCCATTTTCCATCCGCTTGTTTTTTCCAGATGGTGTAATACAATCCGTACATCGTGGTATCGGCAGTCACATATTTCCAGTTGCCCATAGTGTAGCCGAGCTCACCTGAAGCTGATGCTTCTGCTGTAAACGGGCTCCAGCTGATGCCTGTTGTACCATCTTTGCCTGCATAATGTTCTTCCAGTGCTTTCTTGCCGACGATAGGCAGTTGGCCATCTTGTGGTTTGATGAGGTGATCATCAGCGTATGCTAACAATGCTTTATTAAATCCTTCTTTCACGGCCATGTCATTCATGGCAATATCAGCCTCGCGGATTTCTTTAGCGGATTGTTCGTTTAAATTTTTGGTTGGTTGAGTGCAGCTGATGAACAATAGCATAGATAAGAGTAAGGATTTCATGTTGCTGTATTTTAATGTAGATTGAAAGTAATAAAATTCCAGGGTTAACATAGTTGTTGGGTACTCCAACAACAACAAATCAATTTGCGCAAATTAGTGTGAATTAGCGGCGATCATTATATTATCTTATATTGAGCATATTGTAAACATTCAAAACAGATTTTTTTATGAAAAAACTTCTTATTTCTGCAGTCATGGTGATTGTTATCATGTTATGCACTTCTCCTGAAATTTGGGCCCAGGCACCAACAGGCAATGTAGCCGGATTTACGTACCTCAAGATGAAACACGTCGATGGTGGATCTCCAGTAAAACGCGATTCATTGATAGCCATCTACAATGCTAACGTCACCAACAAAAATGAGTACATCCTCTCACACCATGAGTACAGACATTTTTACACGGCCAATAGTACCGACTATGTGATCGTGGAAGAATACAAAGACCTGGCTTCTATGGAAAAAGCCAATGAAATGACTGCTCAATTGGAAGACAAAGCGTGGCCGGACAAAATGAAAAAGCAGGCCTTCCTGGATGCCATGAACGCCTATTTTGAAAACTGGCATGGCGATGGTATCTTCACCACCAATCCTAAACTATCGAAGAACTAATTTGACTTATCTTTAGTGAAACAACTGGAAGATCGTTGATCTTTCAGTTGTTTTTTTATTTCATACCGACAACATGAAATTCAATTACGCACTTACTGAACCTGATATCCTGACTCATCAGCTTTATATTTTGTCCGAATCAAAATCGTTTCAAAAAAGAAGAGCAAGAGGAAGGATGTTTCTCCTGCTGATCTACCTGGTCACTGGTATTTTTCTCTGGCAGCGTAACGGAGCTATAATAGCCGCATTATTTTATGTCATCTGCCTTCCACTATATTTTCTTTACAAACGGATGGAAGCGAAACAATATGAAAAGCACATCTCCAATTTTGTGCACCAGCAATACAAAGAATCCCTTCAACATGAATTCAGCCTGGAATGGGATGATCAACAACTTATTTCATCGACCGGAGATAACATTCATAAAACACCCTGGTTGGAACTGGAATCCATCGTTGAGATCGGGTCACTTTTTATTTTGAATTTCAGAAATGCCAACGCGCTCATAATTCCAAAAAGCGACCAGGTCCTGCAAGATGTAATCCGTACAGACCTGAAAACTAAAGCCGAAACTCTTGGTGTAGACTATGATGAGAAGTTGAATTGGAAATGGAGTTGAGCTTATGATTTACCATAAATTTTATACACAGGCTGCCGCATCTGAATGCCTGCGGGAGATAAAATGAAACTTATCGTTTGAGCAACATCAGTTGTAGGAACCCATTTATTAAAGTCTGCATTAGGCATGTCCTTCCTGTTGGGCGGAGTATCTAATGTACTGGGAAGTATGACAGAGGCTGTGATTCCTATTGCTTTACCATCTGCATTAATAATTTCTGCCAGGCTTACCAATAATGATTTCGATAAAGCGTAAGCCACAAGATTTTTTCCAGCCTCCGGGCTTATGGCGGGTCGAGCGGCAATGAATATAAATTGACCGTGTCCTATTTTTTTGAAATGGTCCATTAACGGTTTAACGACGAACCAGGCTGTTTTGAAATTGAGTGAAAATAACTCGTCAAATAGCGCTTCATCAGTATGCTCAATGGAACCCGGCTTAAATCCACCAGCCAATAAAACAGCTGCATCTAATGCAGGGTGTTGCTGAACCAATTTAAGCATGGCAGAGTTCGTGTCATTCTCATTAAAAAGATCAACATGTTCAGCGTGGGCAATTTTTTGCTTTGTTGACTCATCAAACTCTTTACTATGATAAGTGGCCAGGATAGAATTGCCTTCTGCATGCAGATGATGGACGACTTCCTTTCCCAGGTAGCCTGTGGCGCCGGTGATGAGTATGGTGCGTTGCATTGTTAAATCTTGCTTGCTCTTACAATTGACAATGGGCTACACCCAATGCCGTTTGATGACGGCCCTTCAGGCCTTGAATTGTTCTTACTCTCTTATACTCTTACTTTCTAACACTCTGCTTAGAATTCTGCATTTCCTGGCGTCCTCGGAAATGGAATCACGTCGCGAATGTTCGACATACCTGTGACAAATAATACAAGACGCTCGAAGCCGAGTCCAAAGCCTGCGTGCTGGCAGGTGCCGAATCTCCGCGTATCGAGATACCACTGCATTTCTTCAACAGGAATACTCATTTCTTCCATACGACGGGAGAGCACATCAAGTCGCTCCTCACGCTGTGACCCTCCAACAATCTCACCAATGGCGGGAAATAAAATATCCATTGCAGCCACAGTCTTGTTGTCCTCATTGATCCGCATATAGAATGCCTTGATCTCCTTTGGATAATTGATCAGGATGACAGGCTTCTGAAAATGTTTTTCAACCAGGTATCGCTCATGCTCAGATTGCAGATCGGTGCCCCAGCCATCGATAGGGTATTGAAATTTACCTTTTTTATTCGGCGTTGAATTTTTCAAAATATCAATCGCCTCTCCATAGGTCAATCGTTCAAATTTATTGTCGACCACAAAATGCAATTTGCTGATGAGATCCATGGTGCTTCGCTCAGCCTGAGGTTTGGATTGCTCTTCCTGCTCTTGTCTTTCTTTTAAAAACTGAATGTCATCAGCGCAATGATTGAGCGCATAAGAGATGACGAATTGCAACATCGCTTCTGCGAGATCCATATTGTCTGTGAGATCACAGAAAGCGACTTCCGGTTCAATCATCCAGAACTCTGCAAGGTGACGAGATGTATTGCTGTTCTCCGCGCGGAAAGTGGGTGCAAAGGTGTACACTTTGCTTAATGCAAGTGCAGCTAATTCCGCTTCGAGTTGCCCGGAAACAGTGAGGTTAGTTATTTTCCCAAAAAAATCTTTTTTGACATCGATCACACCATGTTCATTACGCGGTGGATTTTCCATTGGCAGTGTGGTCACACGAAACATTTCTCCTGCTCCTTCTGCATCAGAACCTGTGATGATCGGACTGTGGAAATAAAAGAAACCGCGCTCGTTGAAAAAAGAATGGATAGCAAATGCCAAAGCATGTCGAACGCGCATCACAGCACCGAATGTATTTGTGCGAATGCGCAAGTGAGCGATCTCGCGCAAAAATTCCATGCTGTGTTTCTTGGGTTGCAGCGGATACACTTCAGGATCGGCATCACCGAGTATCTCTATCGATTCTGCTTTCATCTCGATTTCCTGGCCCTTGCCAAGTGAAGCGAGGAGGAAACCTTTTGCGGAAATCGCGGAACCGGTGGTGATTCTTTTTAATAAAGCCGGATCGGTATTTTCATGATCCACCACTACCTGCAGGGTTTGCAGGCAGGAGCCATCACTCAGTGCGATGAACTGATTGCTTCGAAAGGTCCTCACCCATCCGCGGACGGTGACTTCCTCGCTGATTGGCTTGAGCTTTAATAATTCTTTGATCGACAATGACATAGCGTCCTTTTCTATTGGTTTGACAGGGCGAAGATAGGAAGAGGGATTTAGAGGCCTCCTACTTTGACGCAACCGCCCCATTTTCAAAACCCGGCTCTCTTTAGTTTTGTTCTTCATCTTAAAATCTTTTAGTTATGGCTGCCATTAAACAACATATCACCAATTGTCTCTGGTTTGATTCTGAAGCTGAAGAAGCTGCGAGATTTTACACTTCTATTTTTCCAAATTCATCCATAGTCGCGATCAGCCGATATGGTAAGGCTGGTCACGATGTTCACCAACAGCCTGAGGGCAAAGTACTAGTAGTCAAGTTCATTCTCAATGGACTGGAATTCATTGCACTCAATGGCGGACCTCTTTTTACATTCAATGAATCCATATCATTAATGGTCAATTGTAAGGACCAGGCTGAGATTGATTATTATTGGGAGAAGCTGACAGCGGGAGGCCAGGAAGTACAATGTGGGTGGCTGAAGGATAAATATGGTGTTTCGTGGCAGGTGTATCCGGTTCGGCTGGGTGAGATGATGGCTGATCCTGAAAAATTCGAGCGGGTCACGGAGGCTTATATGAAGATGAAGAAATTTGATTTAAAGAAATTGGAGGAGGTTTTTGCGGGAAAGTAAATCAATTTATAAAAGTGTATGGTGGACATACTGCTAGCAGGACGACCTCTTGAATATGATTTCGTCGAAATCCTTTTCGAAGCTTGAAAAGTCCAAAAGATTAGCGCACGAGACCTTGTACAAGATTTCGTCGAAAACCTTTTCCAACTATTAGTGTCTCGAGAAGTCAAAATGTTACCGTCTTTTCCATGTTTTTTTCAAAATATATTTCATCCTTTTTCATTCACGGCTCACACTTCGGGGATTATTCCACGCTGAAATCAACTATTTTGGAGCTGATGCTACTGTTAGCTTTGGATTTTTAAGCAATGAAACTGATCACGTGGAACTGTCAAGGTGCATTTAGAAAAAAAGCGGATTATCTATTGAGCCGAAAGCCCGATCTCTTAGTCATCCAGGAATGCGAGCATCCGGACAAACTAAAATTCAGTCCCAACACTCCAGTCCCCACCGATGCACTTTGGTTTGGAGACAACCAGCACAAAGGGCTTGGCATTTTCTCCTATGGCCCATTTAGATTCAAATTATTAAAACAACACAATCCTGCATTTAAAATTATTGTCCCTATTTCTGTCAAAGGAGGCGCTATTGATTTTACCCTTTTAGCTATCTGGGCCAATAATCCCGATGATCCTGAAGGACGATATGTTGAGCAAACGTGGAAGGCCATTCACCATTATAACCGTCTTTTACAAAAGGGGCCAATCATTCTGACCGGTGATTTTAACAGCAATACTATTTGGGATCGCGAACATCGCGTTGGAAGTCATTCTGCTCTGGTTGAAAAATTAGCTTTAAAAAATATTCATAGCCTTTATCATCTGCATCATCATCAAGAACAAGGCAAGGAGATGCACCCTACATTTTTTCTGCATCGAAATAAAGAGAAGCCTTATCATCTTGATTATTGTTTTACCTCCAGGGATCTTTATGATCTTTTAAAAAACCTGCAGGTAGGAAAATTCGAAGACTGGATCGAGCACAGTGATCATTTGCCGTTGGAGATGGAGTTTGATTTTTGAATCGCCTTTCAGCCCCTAAATCCCCTGAAGGGGACTTCCTTTTCTGCCTCTTCTGCCTTTTCTGCCCTTGCTGCCCTTGCTGTATATCAGTGGATCGGATGACCGCTATCATCCTATAAATACTGCATAGCCCCTACCTTTTAGACGAATTAAAAATGTAACCTATGGATTCAATCATTGCTCCCGATTAGTCCAACATCGGTCAGCGGGAGGTAAAGTCAGATCATCCGATTACTTTCTAAACCGCAACATTATGAAAACTTTACTCCTCTTCGTTTTACTCGTTTCCTGGAATGCAATGAGTTATGGACAATGGGCCAACGCCAGTTTTACAGAACAAAAAGTAGCTACAGGAGCATTTACAACAGGCACCTCTGATGATTATCAGGACAGCCTGAAGGACATTAAAATTTATCCCAATCCTTCTACGGGATTGATTTATATAGATGGCCTGGTCAACAGGGATAATGAATTATGGTATTTGCAACTGGCGGATATGAGTGGCCGGTTGATCTATAGTGTAAAATTGGATCCTACCGAGAAAGCTATAACACTACCGGATGTAGCCAGAGCAGTTTATGTCATTAAAGTCTTTAACAAGAATTTTACTTTCACCACGCGCATTACCTTGTTTTAATAAAAAGCAATCTGATCATAGCAGCTGGTAATTCTAAAGTCGAGAGGGCTTTGAATGTGCCGGCTTTTTAAGATTTATTTAAAAAAATTTTCGGAGCACTCACGCCGCGATGCGGCTAACTTAGGATTCTCTTTTGCATTTCTTTGCTACCAACCTTATGCCGCTATGCGGCGAAAGATTTCCCTGCAAACTGCCTACTTTTCTTTCGTTGTTACCAACCTTATACCGCTATGCGGCGAAAGATTTCCCTGCAAACTGCCTACTTTTCTTTCGTTGTTACCAACCTTATGCCGCTATGCGGCGAAAGTTTTCCCTGCAAACTGCCTACTTTTCTTTCGTTGTTACCAACCTTATGCCGCTATGCGGCGAGATATTCTTCTTGAAAGTTTATAGCATGAAATCAGACCCAGAAATACTTGCATGTAGGTAGGTCAATTTTTTTTCCAGTCTTTCAATGGATTTTTAATAATTTGACAATTATGAGTCAATTAAGGGAGCGAGTAATATTTGATTTTATTTATTTATCAGTGATTACAATATTGCTGGTTTTATATTCTACAGGTGAAATGTGTGGCCAGCGTAGTTCCGGATATTTCAAGTATGGTTTAATGAAGGTCTCCCAAAGCGATTCAGCCAAAGAAATATCTGAGAAAGACAGAGAACTTGCTGATTATATCGCTAACAATAACGCATACGAAATCTATTTTAACAAATCATACTTAGCTGTTGTGAATTCAAGTGCCTATGGAATCACAAGAAGAGTATATAATCGCAAATCGAAAATACTGTACAAATTTGATGATCAACAAAAGACCGCGAAAATAGATTCTGTTTATTGGCAAATGGATAAGGATCCTGAATTAAAAGCCATTGTAGACTCTGTTCAGGCCGGTTTTCTCGTTGATGAAAATTATTCGATGACCAAAAATTTTTTAGGCTTCAAATGCCATCAAATGACCCGAAGGCATTATGAACTTGCTGATACAGCCTGGATATCCAATTTCCTTGATGTGCCTGATTTAATATTTTCCGCATTGCCTGGTGTTGGTAGAGGCATTCCTCTGTCCATCACTTTTAATCTAGATGGACTTTTGGTCACCTTTGGGGTCATTACCTATGTCAGATCTTTTGCGGACAACGAAGATGTTTTTCAGGTGGATCGCACTGGATATACTGAGTCTATGGAAAAGACTGAAGAGTTACTACGAAGTCTTTTAAATATGATCAAATCAGAGTGACACCAACCCTGGGCCTTTAAGACTGCCTTTCTGCCTCTTCCGCCCTTTCTGCCTCTTGTGCCTTTTTTTCCTCGCATCAACATGCGATTGATCTCCATTTCCTGTCCCGATACTTTTATACCCATCTCCTTTTCACTTAAAATGGCTTAAAAAGTTTAGCTCTATTCATCACATCACTTGAACCCAATGTTATGAAATCCCAACTCTACTTCATTCGAATGCTTTTTGCATTCCTCCTCCTCACTACCCTTCCTTTTACCGCTCGCGCAGTGGAATTCTCCCAGTCCGACTGGAGCGTTTCCTACAGTCAATGCGATGGATATGTGCAAATTGAAATCCTGTTTTACAATGATCATGATGGATTCGGAACCATCCCCGATTGGATGCAAAAACTGGATGTCTATTATCTCAGCGGCACGACCGAACACCATATCCTGAAGTGGCGCCATGAGGATGAAACCTGTAGTGGATGCACTTATTCCTATACTCACGAAGGTGAGACCTGGAACTATCTGCTCTATGAAGATGATCCGATCACCACATGGGCTTCCGTTTCGGTTCCCAATACAGATGATGAGCAAAAAAAGATGCGTATCAAGTTTTACAATTTACCGGATGACCAGATCGGCACGACTGTCACTATTCGCATCGATGGTCTATGGCACGGTGGAGGTGCAGGAGATGGTGATGTCACTTTTGATAATTGGGATAAGACCGTTGATGTTCCAGGTATCGGAAGCCCATCTGCTTTGTCCGCTTCGGTGGATGCCAATTGCGATTATGTGAGTTTACACTGGACCAATCCCCAAAATAATCCATGCCCGAATGATGATTGGGAAGTTCAGGTATTTCGCGATGGTGCCTATCTCGGTTCCGGTGGGCAGACTGGCAATTACAATGACCTAACTGCAGCAAAAGGAGTTGATTATCATTACAAGGTTCGGACTCTATTCCAACCCAATGCCTACATGAATGACTATTCAGATTTCACAGATCCTGAAGTTCTGGGCAGACGTTTTGGTGCATTGCCTCCGCCTACTAATGTTACCGCAACCAATGATCGATGTGATGGAAAAATCCTCGTGCAATGGACATGGACCAATTCAGGCACACCGACTTACTATATCATTCAACGAAAATTAGTCAGTGGGGCAAATTATACTGCATTGGATACAGTGGCAGGGAATACTTCTCAATTCCTGGATGCAATGGTGATCGCGGACAGTCAATATCTGTACCAGGTAAAGAGTATCAACATCTGTGGTGATGTTTCTTCCGCTTCAGCAGCAACAAATCCACCAGGCAGAGCAGCGGGCGCACCGGCCGCACCGACAAATGTCACAGCAGTGCCAGGCAATGCTTCACTCATTGTCTCATGGACAGATAATTCAAACACAGAAACTGGTTTTATACTCGAACGAACCTTCAACGGCGGTGGTGCTCCTTTAATCATCGAAGTTGCAGCTAACACTACAACATACACCGATAACACTATCTCCAATTGTGTGACCTATACTTATAAAGTAAAAGCAAAATCGGCATGCTATCCGAATGGCAATGGTAATGCACAAGGCTCTGGCATCATTCACCAGGATCTCAGTAATACATTTCCTCCTGGAAGTTTTAATGCTTCGAAAGGATATGATCCTGATAAAGTGGTGTTGGAATGGAACAACAATAATGCAAACCTTGTCAACACCATTCGCATTTACAGAAGAGTATTGGAAAGTGGTGACAACTTTGCGTTGCTCTTTACACTCAATAGTGGCAGCGGCATCTATAATGACATTTATGCAGAAGCCGGCACCTTATACGAATACTTAATTTTCGCTGAATCGCAATGTGAGAATTCAATCATTTATTCTGACTCCACAACATCGATAGGTTTTAGAAGAAAACAAGGAACCGTCACCGGCCAGGTCACTTATTCAGGCGGAACTGCAGTAGAAAATGTCAAGATCTCTGCAGAAAGCACAACAGGATTCTTTGGTCGAAGTCTTTCTTTTATCGGTGGCAGCAATCAATTAACTATTCCGGATGACACTGAACTGCATGTGGATTCCACCTTCTTATTTGAAGCCTGGATGCGACCGACCAGTTATGCCGGTAATTTCAAAATAGCTGAGAAATCAGGTTCCTACCTTTTTGAATACAAACAGGCACAGGATCAATACATAGTAACATTTTATAAAGACGCATTGACCACGGTCCAGGAAGTATTTAACAAATCTAATCTTCCACTCAATAACTACTCGCACCTGGCCATCCAAATCTATAACCGGCACATTCAAATCTTTGTCAATGGGAATAAGATCAAGGACAAAGTCATGACACCGACTTTCCCGGGAGCAATCGATATCCATGATTCTTCCGCTCCGCTTACGATAGGAAAATTTTTCACGGGCCTGATGGATGAGATTCGTGTTTGGAATGTATCTAAATCCGAAGACGAAATCTTGCGGGATTATTCACGCATACTGATCGGAAGCGAACAAGGTCTTAAAGTTTATCTGCCGGCCAATGAAGGCGTAGGTCAATTTGCTTATGACGCTTCTAAATCCGGAACCATTTTTAATAAAAATCATGCTGCATTTGAAGGTACCGTCAATTGGAGTACTGTAATTCCAACTTCATCACAGCTCAGCGTTGCAGCGTATACAAATGCCACAGGCAATTACACATTAGTGGTGCCTTACAATGGTGCTGGTGAAGTATTCGAACTCACACCAAGTTATACGGTTCATGAATTTGATCCATCAGTGACCGCATTGTTCATTGGAGACGGCGCACCAATTCATAACAATATCAACTTCAGAGATAAATCATCTTTCCGCGTAACTGGTGCAGTTAATTTTAAAAACACTACTTGCGGTGTGCCCAATGCTTTCCTGAAAGTGGACGGCGAAATTCTCGTGGTTGAAGGAACGCCAGCGAAAACCGATGCCACCGGAGCATTTGATATCCAGGTACCAATCGGCATGCATCATCTCGAAGTAGAGCAAGCCGGGCATGTTTATTCAGTTGGACGATTTCCAGCCTCAGGAAAATATGATTTCCAGGAAGACCTTGCAGGAATCAATTTTTCTGATTCAACATTAGTTACAGTAGTGGGCCGCGTAGTAGGTGGTTTGAGAGAAGGAAGCAAGACGCCAGGTCTCGGTTTATCTAAAAATAATATTGGCACTGCGCACATTGTCCTCACTTCTCAACAAGGAAATGGTTGCTCAATTGCTACGATCAACACTGATCCAGTGACTGGAGAATATTCAGTCAATTTGCCTCCGTTAAAATATGTTCCAACTGTCAACATCCCCAGCAATCCTTCAATCAATTTCGGCGTATTGGACCTGGTGGATTTATCAGGCACACCGATTATTGAAACCGCATACGATACCATATTTGATGTAGATGGTGATGTGGTATCTATTGATTCTGTCAAATTCAATAAACAACTTGACTATATCTATCGTGTCAATCCGATCATTGCCGTCTTTGATGCTGATGGTGTCAATCCGTTTATCGGCGATTCCATTTATACTTACGAAGACGTGAATGGTGTGATGCAAACGCGAAACCTGCGTACGGATCCATTCCGTTGGCCGGTATTCACAGAGCGGGATGGAGGTGCATATCTCTATCGCTGCATGATCCGCGTTTTTGAACCATATACTAATTTTCAAACTTCTGCAGTAGATAGTGTTCCCACCACTGATGGGATACTAAGAGTCGACAATGAATTTGCAGATGTTAATCATGCTGAATTGAGATTGAAAGATGTCACCGAATTGGATTCATTGAAATCCATCGTGTATTCCTTCAAAATCGGCAAACCTAATTTCCTGGAAAATCTATCTATACCTGCATATAGTTATACACAAAAACTCGAAATCAACCTGATCCCCAGTTCCGGAAATGCCATTCCATGGTTGCCTGTTACTAATATTCCATTTGGAGGAGATGCCATTTATCGTGCTTATTTTCTTGGCACACAAACTGAAGGAGATGAATTTGTCACTTTTGGTCCTGATGTTCCTGAATATGTGTTGCGTGATCCTCCGGGCAGCAATAGCCAGGCTTCACGAGAAGTTGGTTCTACAAAAACAGAGAAGTCTTCGTGGGACTGGACACTTGGTGCCGAGGTGCATACGAAAGACAACATTTATCTCGGTGCTAAATTTAGCATCGGTATTGGAGTTTCCACAGCTACTGATATTGAAAACAATACAACAGCCGGATTCAAGGCCACCATCGGCGGCGGTAATAGTGGTTATCAAAGCATCACGACTACCAATACTAAAGCATGGTCAACGAATGATGCCTATCAGATAGCGCCGGGTGCACCCAGTGATGTGTACATCGGAACCACCAGGAATCTTCAGTATGGTATTGCTGAAGAGCTCGCCATCATTCCTTCCGATTTATGTTCCAACGTGCAATGCATTGGCGGAAGCGGCACTCAACCTGATCCTGATTTTACTTTTGGAAAACGATATGGCTTATCAGTTGTTCCCGGTGGTTATGAAACGCAATTCCAGTTTACCGAATATGCCATCAAGAACAACATTCTTCCCGACCTCGTCAATTTACGCAATGTCATTTTGCAATCCAATCCGAAGTATACATCACACCTTGCAATAGATGATGAAAATTATGGTCGCAACAATGATGATCCTGTTTTCGGTGCAAGTGCTTCTACAGATACACCAGATGAAGGTGACTTCGCCGATCTCACTGGTCCAAGCTACACCTATGCGGCTACCAGCCTCTCAGATTCCATCACTGGTGATTCTGTGCGGGTGATCAATATTCAGATTGACAAATGGGTCGATGCCATTACGCTTAATGAATGGGAAAAAGTACACATCGATGATCAGGATGCTATTGACAGTCTTAAAGAATTAGAACTGGCTAAGCTGGATTCGCAATACCTGGACAACGAGGATGCCTATAGTGCTTTGATCCTTGCCAATATTGCCGGAGGTATTGTAGTCGCTTATGGGCTTATCGCCACTCCTGCTCCCGGAACAGCCTTTGCCGGTTACGCCACCTTTGCAGTTACGACAGCAACCAGTATAGCACTCGCTGAGATACAGGAAGAACATGATACCTATGAAGCGAAAAAAGAGTTGATCGAAGAAAAGTTTGCACAACTCGGCACTGCTGCCAATTACACATTATCCGGTGGTACATCTTTCAGTTCAACGATGACGCAACAATCGGCGGTCTCTTATACTCAGGCCATTGAATATTCCACCAGTGCTGAACTATTATTGAAAGTAAAAGGCAAGGTCAATAATAATGGTGTGGGTCTTGAAAAAGGAATTGAATTTAAACATACGAGCGGTCGTGATTGGGGCACTGATAATGACAGTACAGAAGTAGTCAATTTCAAACTCGAAGATTCAGATGTCGGTGATTTGTACTCTGTGGATGTATTTCCTTCTATGCTGGGATGGGGACCTATTTTCAAAAACAAAGCTGGTGGAGCAACTTCTTGTCCGCATGAAGATGAAGTTGTCACTGAATATTATGAACCCGGAACGGTGATTAGTGAAAGAACTTTACAGATTGAAAAGCCGACCATTTCTTCCAGTCAAACTATATTAACCAACATACCATCTGATCAGGCTGCAGTATTTAATCTCACACTTGGCAATGCATCAGAGAATGGTTACACGAATTCATACGATCTCTCTGTTGTTGCAGCTTCGAATCCATTTGGTGCCATCGTGCGGTTTGACGGACTTCCCAATCAATCTGTCATCATTCCGGCAGCTGCAGCCGTCAATAAAGTCATGACTATTTCCAAAGGTCCTGGTCCTGTATTTGATTATGACAGCATACTGATCATCTTTACTTCACCTTGCCAATACCTGGGAGGCTCAGGATTCAATACTGATATTGGTGACTCTGTTTATGTGTCTGCTCACTTCTTGCCCAACTGCACTGAAGTAGCATTGGCTTCTCCGGAAGATAAGTGGGTGTTGAACAATTCATTTCACGATACACTACCGGTGGCCATTGTAGATTATAATATCAATTTTGACGGGCTGCAGAATATCAAGTATGAATACAAACCATCCAGCTCATCCAATTGGATCGGACTGCAAACATTTCTAAAAGATACCAGTGGCATTGGTGGGGAGCCGATTCCGACATCAACACCTTTTACACTTTATGATTGGGATGTTGCGCAATTAACGGATGGCTTATATGATGTGAGAGTGTCTTCAACATGTCCGAATGATGTTCAAAATTTTTCATCAACACATTCCGGTGTTATAGATCGAATCAATCCGCATGCTTTTGGAAATCCATCTCCCGCAGATGGCATACTTTCTCCAAATGATGAAATATCGATGCGTTTCAATGAACCTATCGATTTAGGTTCGATTAACCAGGCATTCAACTTTGACATTCGAGGTGTGACGAATGGAACAGAGACCGATCACAGTACTTCGTTGTTTTTCAATGGTACCAATAATTACCTAAGTGTGGATGGAGGGCTGCCGATTCAAAACCGTGATTTCACACTTGAATTTTCTGCTAAACGGACTAGGACCGGGGAAGAGTGCTTGTTTTCACAAGGTAGTGATGTGAATGAAAGTCTGTTTATAGGTTTTAATGCAGCGAATAAATTTGTCATCCGCATCAATGGTGTTGAAGTAGCATCGAATTCAGCGTACACCGATCAACTATGGCATTACTTTGCCGTGAGCTATGATTATGAAGGAGAAGTTGTCCAGCTCTTTGTTGCGGACGAAGCACATACTGCTTATGTTTCAAATAATGGAAACACAACGTTGTCTCCGGATTTCACAGCATTAAGTGCATTAGAGATCGGGCTTAATTCCGTAAATCACAGCAATTACTTCCAGGGCAATATAAATGAAGTAAGGCTTTGGAATACGACGAGGAGTTTAAATGAATTTGCAGCTTACAAATCTATACTCATCAGTGGTGCTGAAAATGGAATCTTGTACAACTGGCGCATGGATGAAGCTGATGGCAATGTGGCGGAAGAACATATTCGTCGTCGTGATGCAGCTATTTTCGGAGCCACCTGGCAAATATCTCCAAATGGAAGCGCAGCACAATTTGATGGATTCAATGATGTTGTGAAAATAGAATCAGGTGAAATACCTATTACACCTGGCATGGACTTCACACTGGAGTTTTGGTTCAATACTTCTTCAACATTCCCTGGCACAATGTTTTCTATTGGAAACGGCAATGGGCAAAATAGCGATTCCATCTTCTCCTGGGAAATCAGGAAAGACGTGGATAATCTCATTCATGTTCTTCACAACGGAATAAATTTTATAGCGACAGATCAGAATTATTTCGATGGTACGTGGCATCATTTTGCTTTGGTATTGCAACGTGGAGCCAGTATGTCAGCTTACATAGATGGAGAATTGCAAAACTCCACACAAGCCGAGCCGTTTAAGCAATTGGCCGGCAGCCATATGTATCTCGGCGCGACAGGATTTCTGCAGGGTAATGTTGAAACCATTCAAAACTACTTTACGGGAAAACTGGATGAATTCAGATTCTGGAATACCGCAAGAAAAGTGTACCAGATAAAACGTGATAAGCAACACCGGATGAATGGTGATGAGATCGGGTTGAAAGTGTATCTGCCTTTTGAACATTATTCAACAGATCCTTCTGGCATTCCTATTCTGACGCCATCGTTCAATGATCAGGCCATCAATCCACACACCGTGCAGGCATTGAATGGTATCACGCTGATCAATCAAACTCCGACGATCAAACTTCAGCGTCCTGTTCAACAAATTGCATTCACGTATTCAGTGAATAATGATCAGGTCATCCTGACGCCGACCACCTCCCCGGAGATTATTGAAAATGTGACGCTCGATGTTTCCGTGCAGGGCATCAAAGATCTGCATGGCAATGTCATGGAATCTCCAGTAACCTGGATAGCCTATATGGATAAAAACCAGGTAGTGTGGCAGGATGATCAATTACAATTCTCTTTGATCCGTGGAGATCATTTGACCTTCTCTTCTGCCGTCATTAACCAGGGCGGTGCAGTGAAAACATTTCACATTGAAAATATTCCTTCATGGCTGACTGTGACACCATCATCCGGAACTGTCAATCCGAATAGTTCTGTGCCGATCGAATTTAAAGTTGATGACAATATCAACTTAGGTGACTATACACAGGATATCAAATTGCTTACGGACTTTAATTTCCCCGAGCGATTGACGCTGCAGTTGAAAGTGAGAAGTAAATCGCCGGATTGGACTTTTGATGCTTCCAGTTTTGAACACAATATGAGTATTGTTGGGCGACTTAAAATCAACGGCGTCATCTCTACCGATGATGAGGACATGATCATTGCCATGGTCGGGCAGGACATAAGAGGTATCGGACATTTGGAATATGTACCAGAGCTCGATGTGCATTTGGTGTTTCTCGATATTTTTAGTCAAGGAACGGCCACAGAAACATTATCGTTCCGGATATGGGATGCGAGTAAGGGATTGATTTATACAGACGTGATCCCTACGAATCTTCAGTTCCAATCGAATCTAATTGTTGGTACACCGGCGTCACCAGTGACGTTTGAATCCGGAAGTACCGTATCGTTTGAAGTGCCGATTAAGAAAGGATGGACGTGGCTTGGATTTCCGCTTGCTGTTCCTGTTGTGACTGACATCAACAATATTCTGGTTTCACTAACGCATACTGCGAATGATGTCATCAAGTCACAAAATGAATATTGCAATTATAATGGACAATCCAATCAGTTTGTCGGCACGCTCGATGATCCTGGTAAAGGCATCAAGCCAGAGATGATGTGCAAATTGTACAACCAACTCGATGACATCCTGATCATGAAAGGCACCGTAGTGAATCCCACGACCAAGATGATCACGCTGGCGAATGGATGGAACTGGATTGGATTCATCTCTATCCGAAATCAATCGCTGGATCAGGCATTAGGAAATCTCACACCACATGCAGGTGATGTCATCAAGAGCAAGACGAGTTTTGCTATTTATGATGCCGCCGCAGGCTGGATTGGTAGTTTGACTTCATTGACACCAGGCTCCGGGTATATGTACAAATCCAATGGAACAAATTCATTTACTTATCCATTGGCCGGAATGTTTAATACGATTACCGGACCCGATCCCGGAAGTGAAATCACTTCACGTACACTCCCATGGACTGTCGATGATTCACGATACAATGGAAACATGACAGTCGTTGGTGCGGTGCAATCTACTTGCGATGAATTGATATCGGCTGATAATGTTTCGATTGGCATCATGGATAAGAATGGAGAAATGCGATCCATCTCTGCAGTGGATAAAAATGATGACGCTTCGAATATGTACCTCACTATTGCTGGGGATGACAAGGAAATGCTGGATGTGTATGTTCTTGATGAAGCTCATCACAACGCGATTTACACCGGGCAGCAAATTGAATTTGTTCCGAATGAACACCAGGGAGATCTTTTACATCCAATGCAATTCAACATTTCAGATGAGGTGTGCAATGAACTGAAAGGCCAGGTGACACTCGAACCATCTGCTTCGATGTTGATCTACCCCACCCCATTCCGGGAATCATTTACGATCATGTACAGAGCTGCAGAAAATGAACCTCATGGACGACTTACTGTCAGTGATGTGGAAGGTCGAATCATCTATACACAAGACATTGATGTGTTGACCGGACAGAATGAATACCATGTCAATCTCGCTTCAACCCATCTGAGTGCTGGAATGTATGTGGTCGAATTGCGCACACAATATGACAAGGCGGTATCTAAAATTGTCAAATCCAATTAATGCGTGAGCAATGAGAAACATAGATAAGTTCAACCCTCGCTATCTCTATATGGCCGTCTTCTTGGGGTTGGCGGCCATACCGGCGGGGGCGCAACCAAACTGGTCTGTTGTATCAACGGATTATGAATTTACCATGACGGTGACTGGCATTGCTAATATCGATTGCATTGAGAGCCTGGACACCAATGATATTGTAGCCGCATTCATTGGTGATGAAGTACGAGGTGTACAGCCGGTGCGAGAGTTTTACAATGGACATGATTTCGCTTTCATGATCGTGTATGATAATGTATTCAGTGGAAGTGAGATTCATTTTAAAATCTATGATGCGAGTGAAGACAAGATCATTGATGCAATGGGCAGCATGACGTTTGAGGAAAATCAGAATGTAGGGAGCACGGAACTGCCACATGTTTTCAGAAATGAGCCGGGTATAAACCAGATTTTACTCAATACTATTTCCATATCTCGCGAATTACAATTCAATGAAGTAGCCACCACGCTTTCTGCTTTAAATGAGTTGAACGAAACAACAGATGTCGTTTACGCCTGGATAGATGATGCCTCCGGAATCGACAATGATTTATTTACACTTAATGGAAATCAGGTTCGATTGAATGTAAATGCATCCGAGATCCAGGATGACACGCTGGATCTCCATCTTCGTGCAACACCTTTGAATGGTTGTGCGCTGGACTATGCGTTTCATCTTCTGCTGACTGATCACAGTACTGGTCTTGAAAATGTTGATACGAAAGAAAGCTTGATTGTTTATCCGAATCCTACGAGTGACATTATTCACTGGAATAGTCCAACTACTTTTGAAAACATCATGTTGTATGATCTCCAGGGAAAAATGGTTTTCGCATCCAATTTGAATTCAAGGACGAATATGGATTTGAGTTTTTTGGCACCGGGGACTTATGTGGTTAGGATGTTGGGTGACGGGAGAAGTGAGGTGGGGATAGTGGCGAAGGAGTGATTCTACTAAATATCTCCCTTAAGATTTCTCGAAATAACCTCCGCCTTCGAATGCACCTGCAACTTGGTATAAATATTCCGGATATGTGTCCGCACCGTATTCATCGTGATCTGCATGCGGTCAGCAATTAATTTGTAACTCATCCCATCGGTAAGCAACTGCACCACCATCTGCTCTTTATCGGTCAGCGCACTTTCTGATTTCTGCGGACGGAAATAAGCAATTACTTTTTTTGCAATCGAGGGTGACATTGCCGCTTGTCCATTATACACATCGAGGATACTCTTGCGGATCTCTTCGAGTCGCGTGTTTTTTAAAATATAGCCCGACGCTCCCGCGCAAAACGCCTTGAAGATGTGATCCGAATCATCAAAGATAGAATACATCAGGATCTCTGTCTTCGGCAATTTCTCTTTCACCATCCTAATAGCATCCAGTCCCGACAATCCCGGCAATCCAATATCCTGTATCAATACTTCCAACTGCACCACCGATGGCAACTCTTCAAAAAACGATTCCACCGAATGCGCGCAGATAACACACTCCATATCCGGCTGCTGATCCAGGTACTGGCGTATCATCGCACTGATCCCTGTCTCGTCTTCGACTATGCCAACTTTTATCTTCTGCGCCATGGTATCAAATGTATCATTAGTCGACGGGATGTGTTATCGCATGTTTGGGTGAAAGAAAAAAGGGAGCAACGGAGCAAGGGAGTAAGGGAGTAAGGGAGTAAGGGAGTAAGGGAGTAAGGGAGTAAGAGAAATAAACATATCCATTTTTCAGTGCGTCTCTATGTAAGTAATAATTTTATTCAGTTGCTCCTTTGCTCCCATTAATCCTTTCATCCTTTGCTCCGTTCATCCATTGTTCCTTCAATCCTACAATGGGATTTCCAATTTTACGAAAAATCCTTTTTCACTAAAGTCAGTCGTAACAGTTCCCTTTAACCTTTCCGCTCTCATCTTCATATTCTGCAATCCAAGCCCTGACGTCGCTGCCTTTCCATTCGCCTGTCCACCGTTATCCTGAATAGTCATGCGCAACTCATGATCCATTTTAGTCAATACAATATTCACTTCTGTCGCTTGACTGTGCTTCGAAATATTATGTATAGCTTCTTTGAAAATCATATAGAAATTGTGCTTCACTTTTGCATTGACGGAAAGCAGAGGAACAAGATGCTCTGTGGCGGTGGTGTACTGAATGTCCAACGGAGAAAGAACATCCGATGCATAATCCTCCATACGTTCCAGCACTTTACCCCAGGTATCACTTCGTGCATCAATCGACCAGACGAGATCACGCATCTTGGTGATGGATTCATTGATGACAGCACTCACTTTCGACAAAGAGGATTTATCGTCACCACTGGCTTTCAATTCCATCATTTGCAACTGTAGAAATAGACCGGTCAACGAGCCACCCACTTCATCATGGAGATCACTGGCAATACTCGTGCGCATCTGGTGCTCCTTCTGCAAAATGCTGAATCGGTATCTATAAAATGCATAAATAGCTGCCACTATTGCGAGCAAACACAACGCCAGGAACCAAAACGATTTGTAAAAGATCTGCTGCACGTGCAGCTGGATCAAGGTCGGATGGATCGTCTTATTTCCATTTCCATCCGCAGCCATGAGTTCAAGCTCGTAGTGACCCGACGGAAGTTTTTGATAACGAATATGATTATTGCGCCCAAGTTTTTGCCAATCCGCATCCACACCTTTTAATCGAGCAAAGAAAATATGCGAGGTATTGGTCTTATAACTCGGTACTGCAAATTCAAGATCCACATAATTATCATACGGCGATACTTCGATGACCTGATCGGGATCGATGGTTTTGTCTTCTGTGATGAATTGATTAGTACTACGGTTATATTTCTGTATTCGCGTTAATTGAATTGGAGGCAGTGGCGAACCTCCGACAATTTGTTTGGGATCGAAGATCGTCAGGCCATTCAGGGTACCCATGTACATCCGGCCATCCGGTGCTGCATACGCAGAGAGGTAATTGAATTCATTATTGGACAATCCATCACTTGTGAAATAATTATAAAACTGCCCGTCCGATTTATTATACATCGAAAGTCCTCCATAAGTACCAATCCAAATATTGCCCGCTTGATCTTTAAGCATGCTCGCCACATGATTATTTGCCAATCCATCTAACGTTGTATAGATCCTGACCGCTCCAGTATTGATATTGATTCTGTTGACACCAGCGCCGATGGTACCGATCCACACGATACTGTCCGATTCCTGCAGGATGACATTGACATAATTGCCGGACAAAGGTGGCTTTGTTTCAATAGTAAATTCGCGAATCAGTTTACCGGTGAACCGGTCAAAGACGAACATGCCTGCCGTTTCCGTACCGATGAGGATTTTGTTTTTGCCGCCATATTGAAAATCTTTCCACACACTATTGAGCCTGCGGTTTTCACTTTCGAGGATTATTGTTTTCTGTTCATGCGTGTAGGGATGATAACCTGTCAGGTGATTATTGATATCCTGGTAAAAAATCATCCCGTTATCATCGATCACGAATAAATTATTGTACTGCGTCGTGGCCTTCACCGGCAACTTGATGATTTCTTTTTTAAAATCAGAAAGGTGATAGCGAAACAGCGTGTCCTCTCCGGATTCGATGTGATAAAGATCATCATGATATCGACGGAAAATTCCGGTCTTGGGAATATTGCTCAAACGAATGATGGAATCCACATTCATATTGGTGTCAATGCGCATTTCCATCCAGGATGTTTTCTGATCAAACACTCTGCAATACACAGAGCTGTCGGTAGCCGGCAGGATTTCTCTGAATTGAAAATTTCGCTTTCCTTCCACTTGCACAAAGCAGGGAAGAAAAGGTTTTGGTTTGGGTTGCACTTCGAGCAGGCCCACTTCGCTCGAGATCCAGGTGATACCTTCATCATCTTCGAAACTGCCGCGCAGGATAGGGCTGAACAAACCAAATGGTTTTATATCGAGCAATTCAGATACACCAGTGCGTGCATTGAATCGCACCATGCGCTCTTCGGACAAACTCCAGATCCAACCGTCCCTGGTGACATGAGAAGGATTAAATGTCGTATAGCTGAAATTGACTCGCATCAGCGACTCTACTTTCTCCGATCCATCGCGCAGGACTAAAATCAATCCGTCATTTCTACAAATGACCAGGCCAAAACCATCCAGGTGAACAAACCTGAAATTTAAATTTTTATCCTCCAGTGGATATGGGAATGGAATTGTCTTCGTACCCGATGCATCAATACGCAAGATCTGCAGGTTGGCTATGTCCAATAACCACAATACACCTTCGGGGCCATTAGCATAAGAGCGTAAAATTTTAAGATGCAATGGAGTTGTATTGGAAACGACATATTGAAAAAGAAACTTCCAATGTCGATCGACGACATTGATGGTGGTACCGGTATTGGATCGCGTAAAGAGGAGAAAGTCGGGATGATGTTGCCGGTCGATGATGGAAACAAGATCGTTGAAGTCAGTGCTCATTCCTTTCGGATACTGCAATGGCTTCACCTTACCCGTCAGCATATTGAGTGTAAACAAATCCTTTGCTTCGGTGAAGACCAACAGTGAATCTCCAAGCCTGCATCCGGCCCTGATACTCGACACCGGGATATAATGATCAGGATCAAACTTATTATACGAGGTAAATTTTTGCCCGTCATAAAAATCAATGCCGGAGTTCATGATCCAGAGAAAGCCGCGTGAGTCCCTTGTCGCGTACTTCACATCGCGGTGGGATAAGCCATCTGCTACGCCTAGCAATCGAATGTCAGGCGGAACCTGAGCGGATAAATTGCCCAGGAGTAGGATGAAAAATCCAGCCAGGAAAATGATTTGAATTCGCAAAAAGTCCATCGATTGATTCTCTATCGAGCCCTAAAATAGGGAAAGCTTATTGTGAAAAGGGTAAGGGGTATAGCGATAGTGTTTCGACCTCTAAAATAGATTCTTGTAATGAACGTTTCGAACTATCGAAGAAAACTGTTTTGTTAAAATTTCTCGTGGCCTGTTGAATGTTTTTCAACTTGACAACCTGGGGCATAGGGGTAGCGCAACGAAGTCCATTTATGATTTCGTCGAAATCCTTTTCCACATGTAAGTGTCTCGAGAAGTCAAAATGTTACCGCTAAAACCCAATTATTTTTGAATTCCCTAAAAATAATTTTCAAAACAGGAGTTGCGCCGTGATGCGGCTAACTAAGGATTCCTTTTTACATTTCGTTGCTACCAACCTTGTGCCACTCTGTGGCGAAATATTTCCACTGCTTGCTGCCTACTGCCTACTTGACTATTTCCCATTCCTTTAACTTCTTACCTCCTTATTTTTACTTCCTTATTTTTACTTCCTACATCTTCCTACCCCACGATGAAATCAACGATTCCCCTCCTGACTATTTTAATCCTGAACCTAATTAGTTTCAATATAAGCTCACAAGGGATCGGATGTAATTCATTTTGCCTGACTGACGTTCGCATGGATACATCAGTTCCAAAGCTTATGTATGTTGCACTATTCTTTTCGGGTGACAACAATGATTTTATCAACTATCCCTGGATCGCAGAAGTTATCAATGATCAGGGTGATACCGTTGGTGTAGGCACATGGAATTTCTTCGGTCAATTCGGAAACACAAGCAATGACTATCCAGTGATGGTAGAATTTGATTCTATTCCGGAAAATTTCAGTGCCACGATGGTCTTTCATTATGATACTTCAGTGTGCCTGCTCAGTTTTCCATGTACAACAGGTATTGAGAATTTAGAAGATCAACCTTCATTCAGCATTTATCCCAATCCATTTTCATCAGAAACTGTATTACATTCAGAAATTCCTTTCCATGATCTTACAATAAAGGTGTTTAATCTCCTGGGCAAACAAGTTAAGCAACTAAATCATCTGTCTGGTGACAAGATCACTTTGAAAAGAGAGGATTTATTGCCGGGGGTTTATTTCATGCAATTGCTGGAGAAGAATAAGGTTATAGCAATTAGGAGGGCAATCATTTCGGGTTGATATTATATCCGTTAGCTTATTTTTCTGAACACCTCAGGAATCACATTGTCGATTACAACCCAACTTCCTTCGCATCCAGTGTACTATTTGCGACAATAAAGCATTCCCTATTCAGGCTTTCCTCTTATTGTGTTAACTTTAGAAAGTGACACCTTCCCTACATAAAACCGTGTTACTGAAAACACTTTTCAGTGTGGCAGGTATTAGCTTGTTGGGATTTATACCTGTTCATTTCCAAAAACAAATTCATCCCATACCAGAGATCTGCGACAATGCTATCGATGATGACGGCGATGGCCTGATCGATCTCAATGATCCGGATTGTACCTGCCAGGTTGCAGAACCCAAATCACTAATCCCCAATCCGTCCTTTGAAGAAATGGATTGCTGCCCTTCTGCACCCAGTCAAATGGACTGCGCGACTTCATGGATCCAGGCCTCTGAAGCTACCACGGACTTCATCCACATGTGTGACTTCATGGGCTGGGATGAATTTCCACCGCCACTCCCCTTCCCTGATGGTGAAGGCTGCGCCGGATTCAGAGATGGCCGGGTCAGAGGCGATGCTCAAAATCCTGAATACAACTGGAAAGAATATGCAGGTGCATGTCTCCTCTCTCCCCTCTTGAAGGACACGGCGTATGTCTTTGAATTTTATGTAGGTTTTGTCGATCGTTTCAAATCACCACCGATCAATATCACTTTTTTTGGAACAAATGATTGTTCCAATCTTCCATTCGGTATCGGTGATGAAGCATTTGGTTGTCCGACTAATGGACCTGGATGGGAATGGCTCGGATCAACTCTTGTGTCAGGTGGAGTCGGAAACAAATGGGTAAAGGCTAAAATTGAAGTAACACCAAAGGAAAATATCAATGCAATTGCGATTGGCCCCGATTGTCCGCCAGTACAGAGTCCGATCAGTCTTTATTATTTCTTTGATGATCTGACATTAGCGGATTTACATTCCTTTCAATTTACGATCACGGCGCAATCACAACCCTGCGAGGATGATTTCACTTTACAAATACCTGATCAACCTGGATTTACTTATCAATGGTATAAAGATGGTATCGCCTTGATTGGTGAAACTTCTACTCATCTGAATAAAATGCATGGTGAGGGTAATTATCAGGTTCGCATTATGCAAGGCACTTCCTGCCTGCTGACCGGGATACGTAACTATTCTGTACCGGTGGAAAATAATTCAGTGGTCACCACGATCTGCGAAGGAGAATCGTATCCTTTTGGAGATCAACTGCTGAGCACTTCAGGCCACTACCTGGATACGTTCAAAACCATCTTTAACTGTGACAGCATTGTTGATTTGAATTTAGAAGTTTTAGGCATTGAAGCGGATTCAGTCAGCGTGAAAATATTTGAAGGCGAAACGTATAAAATCGGAAGTGATCGATTGACCAAAGAAGGTGATTATCTAACTCACCTCATTTCTTCAAAAGGTTGTGACAGCCTGGTGTATGTTCAGCTTACTTATTATCATGTTTTTATTCCGAATATTTTTTCTCCTAATGGTGATGGGATCAATGACATCTTCAGTGTAATGAGTGCAGATGATCAAATCGAAAAAAGTACATTTTCAATTTTCGACCGCTGGGGAAATCAAATCTTTAATGGAAGTGAATGGGATGGAAGAAGCAGAGAGCACTTTGCAAATCCTGGGGTGTACCCGTATATCGCATCGATAAAAATGAGTGATGGGATAGAAAGGAGATTTTCGGGTTCGATAACATTAATCAGGTAGAAAGCAAGAAGCAAAAGACAGAATGCTGATTAACCCTGGCCTTCAGGCTAGGGAAGCGGGAACAGAACATTCTCCTCAAAACTTAAGTCCTGACGAAGGAGGCAAATTGACCTTTCTCCGCCCTAAAGGGCGGAGTTAATCAGCATCTTCAATCATGATAAATGCTAAAAATTAAATTGCGTAATTAGCATATTCATTCATAAACCCATCATCATGCAACGACTCTTTCCTCTCCTGCTCTTATACTTCATCTCATCAGGTCTATTCGCTCAGAATCCATTACCCACCGATTACCTCACCAAAGAATTCCACGCAGGACGACGGGAGGCATTGAGAGCCATCATGCCTGAACATTCTGTAGCCGTCATCTTCGCTTATCCGGAACGTGTCTTCTCCCAGGATATTCAGTACACCTATCATCCCAATCCGGACCTGTATTATTTCTCCGGATACAAAGAACCGGATGCTGTGCTCCTGATTTTTAAAGACATTCAAGGGAGTGGCGATTCCACCTACAATGAATTATTTTTTGTTCGGAAAAGAAATCCAACGCTGGAACAATGGACCGGAAAACGACTCGGTGTTGAAGGCGTAAAAGAGAAACTTGGTTTCAACCGGGTATACAATAGCGATGAATTTATAGGCTTTCACGTTGATTTTTCAAAATTCAATAAAATCCTGTATGATGTTTTTCCGGATGATGTCGGTAATGGCACATTGGCTTCACTCATTAAAGTTTTCCGCGATAAAGCACATATTGAGAAAGATGATAACAAATATGTCCTGGCCACTTATAACATGCTGGTCAAATCCACTACACCCTCGAATCTCGCACTTCGGGTTGGTCGCATCCAATCCAGCATGGCAGCAATCGACGATGAAGAGTACAGAAACAATCCATTATTACTTCAACTCATCGCGCATCCTGATTCCATCACCTTGGCAGACGTCATTCAGAAAATACAACATGATCCTTCGCATGCTTACCAATACAACATGCTTGTTTCGCAATTAAGAGAAATCAAAACTCCGGAAGAATTAGGCGTGCTTCGGAAATCTGTTTTTCTCTCCGCCATTGCCCACACGGAAGCCATGAAAGCCATTGAACCCGGAATGTCAGAATCTGAACTGACCGGCATCTTTGAATACATCCACAGAAAATACGGTGCCGAGGCAGAAGGCTATCCGCCGATCGTCGGCGCAGGAGCAAATGGCTGCATTCTCCATTACACGGAAAACAATGTCACCGATATTCAAAATCAAATGGTGCTGATGGATGTTGCTTCCGAATATCACGGCTACTCTGCTGACATCACGCGCACTGTTCCGGCCGATGGACATTTTTCACCCGAAGAGAAAGAGATCTACAAACTCGTTTATGATGCCCAGGAAGCTGTGATGCAGATGTGTCATGAAGGCACGCAATTCAGCAAGCTCAATGATAAAGCCATCGAAGTATTGACCAATGGATTACTGAAACTGGGTATCATCACCGATAAAAATGATGTATCGAAGTATTACATGCATGGTTGTTCGCATCACATGGGTATCGATGTGCATGATAAATTTGCTTCGCCTGTTTTAAAAGAAAATATGGTGATCACGGTTGAGCCTGGTCTCTATATCTCAAAAGGAAGTCCTTGCGATCCGAAATGGTGGAACATTGCAGTTCGAATCGAGGATGACATCAAAGTTGGAAAAACCACTTATGAAAATTTATCCAAAGATGCACCGCGCGAATGGCAGGAGATCGAGAAGACGACGTTGGAAAAGAGTGAAATGAATAATATTAAGGTTCCTCCTTTTCCGGTTCCCGGGCGGACTTAACTGCAGTCCTCAGCTGGCAGTAAGCATGTCGCAATCACAAATCTTCAGAGAATTCCGATTAACCCTGGCCTTCAGGCCAGTGGAATGCAAGGAAACTATTTTATTCAGGACTTAAGTCCTGTTGAAACAGGCGCATTTATCTCTCTCTGGCCTGAAGACCAGAGTTAGTCAGCAGCTTCTTTTATAATAATTTCTAAAAAAAATTCACTAACAAAACGAATTCCTGGTTGTTATTCTAAAGCATTAACCCACAGATTCATCTCACAATGGCCACTTCAAAAAAATCAGCAACAAAAAAATCGGTTGCAAAAAAAGCAATGGCAAAAAATTCATCCACTCCAAAAGTGGACCCTGTTGTTCACTTTGAAATGCCGGCTGAAGACAGCAAGCGAATGTCAAAATTTTATAAACAGGCTTTCGGCTGGAAAGCCCAAATGCTTGGACCGGACATGGGCAATTATGTCGTCGTCACAACAGCACAAGAAGTGGATAAAATCGGACGACCCAAAAGAAGAGGCATTATCAATGGCGGTTTTTTTAAGAAGGACAATTCGAAGCCTGCTCAATATCCATCTGTGGTCATTGCAGTCGATAGTATTAAGAGTGCCATGAAAAAAGTAACGAAAGCAGGTGGCGAGGTTCTCGGAGAGCCCATGGACATCCCTGGTTTCGGCTTATACGTTTCCTTTTATGATACCGAAGGCAATCGGGTTAGCATCATGGAGCCTGCGATGGAAATGAAGGCAAAAACACCTTGATCCTTTCCTGGCTTTTACCCAAAAGGAATTCCAATATTTATTTTCAAAAAATGCCCGATTAACAAATCTGTTAATCGTCATTAAAATAACTTTTATATAAGTTGTATAAAGAAGATTCTTCTATTTTTTCCGCTACTTTTAGTTTATGAAAATCACTCTACTTCCATTGCTCTTCCTTTTACCCTTTTTATCCTCAGGACAGCAAACGATTTATGACAGCATTACCGTTGGTGGTCTGCATCGGGAATATATTTTATATGTACCGGCAAGTTATTCGCCAGGTACTTCGGCTCCTTTAGTGCTTAATTTTCATGGCTACACTTCGAATGCATTTGAGCAAATGTTTTATGGAGACTTCCGGCCTATTGCGGATACCGCAGGATTCCTGGTGGTACATCCTATGGGTACATTGGATATCGTAGGTAATCCACATTGGAACGTAGGATGGGGTACGAGCACAGTGAATGATGTCGAATTTACAAGTGCATTGATTGATTCACTTTCTGCACAATACAATATTAACCAGGACAGGATCTATAGCACCGGCATGTCGAATGGTGGATTTATGAGTTACCGGCTGGCGTGTGAACTTAGCGATCGCATTGCTGCGATAGCTTCTGTCACCGGAGATTTTAATGTCAATACAGCCGCATCTTGTCATCCACAGCATCAAATGCCCGTAATGGAAATTCATGGCACAGCTGATGAAACGGTTCCTTATAATGGGAATATCCTCTTTAATCCTATTCCAACAACCGTGAATTATTGGGTGACCTATAATTCATGCGTCACTCCTCCTGTCATCACCAGCTTGCCAGACATTAATCAGGCTGATGGTTGTACTGCTGAGCACCAGGTTTATGCAAATGGAACGAATGGTGCCGAAGTGGAACATTATAAAATCATCGGTGGTGTTCATGCATGGCCGGGATCTGCATTTGGTGGCGTTGGCACAAATCAGGATATGGATGCATCAAAAGAGATCTGGCGATTTTTTTCTAAATATGATATTCATGGATTGATTCATACTTCTGCAGTAGGAGATGTTAAAAGAAGCACTGAAATATCAGTATATCCAAATCCTGCGACTTCAACGATCAACATTACTCACGATTCCGGCGAACCCATCCATTATTCATTGTCAACCATGATGGGGCAAAAGTTAATTTCAGGAAATATGGCCGGGCAAAGGCAAGAACTTGATATTGATGCACTACCTGCAGGTATGTATGTGTTGGCGATTGATCAGGAGACCTATAAAATTATTAAGCAGTGAAAAAGAGGATTATTCGTGTGAATTCGTGTAATTAGTGGCTAGAAAAAGGAGTAAGAGTTAGGAAATAAATTCAATTAGAGAAAATCGTAACGGCTCAATGTCGGACATTCCAAAATATGATGTCATCGTTATTGGTGTCGGATCGATGGGTTCTGCTACTTGTTATTACCTGGCGAAACAAGGAATCAAAGTTTTAGGACTGGAGCAATTTGATATCCCAAATGAAATGAGTTCGCACACGGGTCAAAGTCGCATCATTCGCAAAGCGTATTTCGAGCATCCGGACTATGTGCCTTTATTGGAAAGAGCTTATGACAATTGGGCCGAACTGGAATCTGCATCAGGCCAGCAAGTGTATTATGAAACAGGATTACTCTATTGCGGAATGCCCGATCATCCGGTGATACAAGGTGTAAGGTTGTCAGCAGACACTTATGATATTTTATTAAATGAGATTTCTATTCCTGAAGCCAAATCAAGCTATCCATATTTAGACATTCCTGATGAATATGAGATATTGTTTGAACCTGAAGCTGGTTTCATCACTCCGGAAAAAGCCATTAAGGCTTATGCAGACACTGCGATTAGCTTGGGAGCAGTCATTCAATCCAACATTAAGGTTGAATCCTGGCGCAAAATAGATTCCATCTTTGAAGTCATTATATCGAATGGCACATATCATGCAGAAAAATTAATCTTCACTGCAGGTCCATGGGTTGCAAAATTGTTGCCGTCACTAGCTTCCAAGATAAATGTCACCCGACAGGTATTGGCGTGGGTGAATACAAAACACAATTCCTTTTTCGAACTAGGTTCGTTTCCATGCTGGATGATAGCAGATGATGACCAGCCAGGCGTGTTTTATGGCTTTCCAATTTTACCTCCCAAAGATTTTGATCGACCAAAGGGTTTAAAACTTGCGCTTCACTTTCCGGGAGAAATAACGGATCCCGACTCCATCCAACGCTCTCCTAATAAAAGCGATGAAACTTTACTCATCGAATTCATGCAGCGCCATTTTCCGGATGAATATGATTCCACTGCGGCCATGAACGTCTGCATGTATACGAATAGCCCGGATGAACATTTCATAATTGATTTTCTTCCGGGTTACGATCAGGATGTTCTTATTGCGACCGGCTTCAGTGGGCATGGATTTAAATTTGCTTCGGTGATTGGGGAGATCATGAGTGATTTGGCGATTCGGGGGAAGACGGAGATGCCGATTGATTTTTTGAGGATGAAGAGGTTTGAATAAATTTCAGCCAACTGTTGTTTTCAGCAATAGCTATAGTGTTCCAACCTTTCGATTAGTTTTAGGTGAAAACTGTTTTATCCTGCTGTGGCCAGGACATAAGACTAGCATTCGACAAAATTTTTATGATTTCGTCGAAATCCTTTTCGAGATTTGAAACGGACATAGGTTTAGCATTCGAAACCAGCAATTAGATTTCGTTGAAAACTGTTTTATCCGCTGTTCACTATAAAGGCATCGTCCTTTTGTTCACCATAAAGGCATCGTCCTTTTGTTTACCATAAAGGCATCGTCCTTTTGTTCACCATAAAGGCATCGTCCTTTATGGTAAGTGTCTCGAGATCCCGAAATGTTACCATCATTTTGAAGATTTTTTAAAAAAATTTGCTGACGCTCCCATTATGAAGTCATGCCGCGCACCGGCGAAAGTCTTGGCAAATCTTACACTCTTTCTTACTTGCTTTCCTTTTTGCCTTTTCTGCCTCTTCCACCTTTTCTGCCTTTCCACCTCTTCTGCCTCTTCCACCTTTTCCGCCTCTTCTGCCTTCTCTGCCTCTTCTGCCTCTTCCGCCTTTTCCGCCTTAATTGTTTTTCCCCACGCTTTATTTCAAAACCACCACGATCAGCACTTAAAAATTATTATCCATCTCACCTGGCATCTCAATTTTGGCAAGTCAATTCACACCGCGACTAAATTTTTTATAAAATGAAACGTATTCTAATTTCTTTCCTTGCTATTTACATGAGCATTCAACTGGTGAAAGGTCAAAATGTCGGCATCGGTACCACAACTCCGGACGCCAGCGCCTTATTGGATATAACCAGCAGCACAAAAGGTATGCTCATTCCAAGAATGACGTCTGCACAACGCAGTGCAATTGCTACCCCTGCAACAGGATTACAAGTATATCAAACCGATGGCACAAAAGGATTCTATTATTTCGATGGCACAGCTTGGGCACAATTAGGAGCAGGTGGGGGACCAAGCGGATGGTCCATGACTGGAAATGCAGGAACAAATCCAGCAACAAATTTCATCGGCACCACCGACGCACAGCCCTTTATTGGCAAAGCGAACAACGAACAAGTTTTTCGATTCGCTCCTAATTCGAATACAACAGTAATCGGTTACCAGGCTAATCATGCTGATTACACAGGAGGCACCTATAATCATGTTGTTGGCTACAAAGCAGGATATAATAATGCAGGAAGCTTTGGTCACTTCGATGGCTTACAGGCAGGATATAATAATACTGGCAACAACAATCAATTTATCGGCTACAATGCAGGCTATACCAACACTTCAGGTTACAGCAACTTGTTTGTGGGATCTGCAGCAGGATATTCCAATACGTCAGGATTCCAAAATGTATTCACAGGATACCAAGCCGGGTACAGCAATACCAGTGGGGGTGGCGATCAATTTATTGGATACCAGGCTGGATTTAAAAATAGTATTGGTGGTAATAATCAATTCAGTGGATACCAGGCCGGGTTCAATAATACCAGTGGTAATTATAATTTTTTCGATGGCTTCAATGCAGGGAAAAGTAATATAATAGGACAGAATAATTATTTCTCAGGCTACCAGGCCGGATACAGTAATACTGCGGACAACAATCATTTTGCCGGATTTAAAGCCGGGTATACCAATACAACCGGTTACTATAATCAATTCACAGGATTACTTTCAGGTTTTTCCAACACGACTGGTTATAAGAATTATTTTTCTGGTTATGCATCTGGTTATGCTAACACCACTGGTCATGAGAATTATTTTTCCGGGTACCAGGCAGGCAAAGCAAATACCACAGGATTTTATAATCATTTCGCCGGATGTGAGAGCGGATACAAGAATACAACTGGCGGCTGGAATACTTATAATGGTTATCAATCAGGATATAACAATGTCACTGGAGAATTCAATGTGTTCCTTGGATTCCAGGCAGGATTCAATAATGTTTCAGGGCTTGGAAATGTTTTTATTGGAGCCTCAGCCGGTTATAACGAAACGGGCAGTTATAAGCTTGTCATTGGAAATGAGGTAAGTGTGGATCCTTTAATCTATGGTGATTTTGGAGCTAAATCTCTTACTTTCAATGGCTCAGCAATGATCAACAAAGTTGCTGGCAGTTCAGGTCCTGCGTTGGAATTGAACGACGAAACCACCAATTGGACCACTGTTCGCTTTAGAAATCATATTGCTCCCCCACTTTGGTGGGATATGACCGCTTACGTTGATCCATATCAGCAAAGTTTCGATCAATTAAAATTCATCGCCAGCGGTCAGCCTACAACGATAATATATGGAGATGGTGGCCTGCTGGTTTATGGCACCATCACCGAAGTATCAGATAGTACCCTGAAAGAAAATATCAAACCTATTCACGATGCATTATCCTGCATTCAGAAAATAAATGCAGTGTCCTATAATTGGAAAGACAAAAAGTCCAGGTCAGAGAGCGAACAAATTGGATTCCTCGCCCAGGATGTAGAACGTGTATTTCCACAACTCATTCGCACGGATGATAAAGGTGAGAAATCAGTTTCCTACACCCACATGGTTCCCGTTTTGTTAGAAGCCATTAAAGAACAACAGGCAGAAATCGATTCGCTGAAAGAAAAACAACTTGAAATGGACGCAATGAAAGTGAAGATGGATCAAATGGAAGAGATGCTGACCGAATTGATGAAGGATAAAAAATAAAATTGAGTTCCTCTGAATTTCAAATTTAAGATCACTCCATGTTTGCAAGAAAGTTTTGCAGGCATGGAGTTTGGTTTTAAAAAGGGTCATTGTGGGCATAGGAAGTGCGTTACGACCTCATTTTATGATTCCTGTGCTGAGCGAAGTCGAAGTATCGTCGAAATCCTTTTCGAGATTTGAAACAGTCATAGGTTTAGCATCCGAAACCTGCAATTAGATTTCGTCGAAAACCACTACCATCTGTAAGTGTCTCGAGATCCCGAAATGTTACCATCAAAAACCAATTATTTTTTAATTCTCTCCATTTATCCCCTGTAAAGGAGTCGCGATTGTATTCACGTATTTGGATTCACATGATATTCTGCCCCGCCGGGGCTTGCTATTATTTTATTTATTTCTGCTACAGACATGTCAGCCCTGCCGGGCCTATTTCCGCCTTTTCCGCCTTTTCCGCCTTTTTGCCTCTTCCACCCCTTCCGCTCCTTCCGCCCTATTGTTTCCGTTTTTCCCGACCTTTGCCAGGCAATGGATCACACCTCCACACTGACCGATACTTTCGACCGGGAGCACACTTACCTCCGTATCTCGATCATTGATACGTGTAACTTTGCCTGCACCTATTGCTTTACGGGCCATAAGCCCCACAAGCAGGTCAAAAGCCACCTCATGCAGGCCAATGAAATCGAGACCCTGGCCAAAATCTTCGTCTCCCTCGGTGTCAACAAAATCAGATTGACGGGCGGCGAACCCCTCTTGCGCAAAGACATTACCGACATCCTGCAGCGTCTCACAAAATTGGATACCCAACTAACCCTTTCGACAAATGGCTATTTATTGGATTCCTATATAGAAGAATTAAAAGCAGCCAACATCACTTCGCTGAATGTTAGCCTGGACACTTTCAGAGAAGATCGCTTCTTCGAGATCGCACAATATCATGGTGGCAAAAGAGTGATGGACAATATCCTCCTGTTGATCAACGAGGGATTTGATGTCAAGTTGAATGTGGTACTGATGCGTGGTGTCAATGATGATGAAATTGCTGACTTCATCGCTTTCACACGGGACCATCCTGTCCATGTTCGCTTCATTGAATACATGCCTTTTTCAGCCAACAGCTGGCAAATCAATAAAGTCATACGAAGTGGCGAATTATTAGAAATTATACTTCGCGATTACGACGTCATCAAATTAGTGGATGATGTTCATGATACCGCGAAAAAATATAAAGTACCTGGCTTCCAGGGCGACTTCGGAATGATCAGCACCGTCACCGAACCATTTTGTACCGGCTGCAATCGCTTGCGATTAACCGCAGATGGGAAAATGCGCAATTGCCTCTTTGCACAAACTGACACAGATTTGCTCACACCGCTTCGAAACGGTGAAGACATCATTCCCCTCATCAAAGCCAATGTCAAAGGAAAATTTTTGCAATACGGAGGCCAACAGATGACTCCGGAAATTAAAAATAGCAATATGATTTTGATTGGGGGATAATGACCGTAATGACAGCTTTATCCCTTTTTATTATTGTTTTCAAATCTGTTTACCTTCATCAAAAAGAATTCGAACATGATCAGCGTGGAGGAAGCTTTGCAGTTAGTTTTAAAAAATACAGATCAGCTGAAATCAACACGGCTTAACATCAGTGAAGCTCACCAATCCGTGCTTGCAGAAGATATCAAATCGCCAATCGATTCTCCCCCGTTTTCACAATCCTCCATGGATGGCTATGCAATTCGTTTTGATGATGTAAAGCCAAATACTGTTTTTACTGTTCAGGGAGAAAATATGGCGGGCCGTGATACCGGG
>Ga0068851_10000059_pt1 | contig 62229 bp, 48 predicted proteins | sample KBSCornC12_FD_66588 | JGI IMG/M metagenome (GOLD analysis project Ga0068851, IMG submission 66588) | Corn rhizosphere microbial communities from Kellogg Biological Station, Michigan, USA - KBS Corn C1-2 | ecosystem: Host-associated > Plants > Roots > Rhizosphere > Soil ...
GGATATGTTGCGTTATCATACGTTCACCGCTGGTGCAGGATGGTCATCTGATTATGGTACCGCAGAAGATTCCAAAGAAATGTTTGAATACCTCAAAAAATATAGTCCTGTTCAGGCTATTAAACCAGGCACAGTTTATCCAGCTACACTCATCACTACCGCCGATCATGATGACCGGGTCGTACCGGCGCATTCTTTCAAATTTGCTGCCAGTCTACAAGCTGCCCAGGCGGGAGATGCGCCAACCCTGATCAGGATTCAAACCAAAGCGGGACATGGAAGTGTATCGACGACGCAACAGATTGAACTTCAGACAGATGTTTATGCATTTACCTGGGCCAATATGGGCATCACGCCAGACTTTTCTAAGGTGGTGAAGGATTAAAGTGAATTGCTATCTTCGCCTCGTCTTATTCAAAATACGAGATGGAAAGCCAAAATTACGGTCGTAAAGGGAGTTGTTTTCTCCAGTTTCTGTTGCTCTTTATCCTTTTTATCCTATTGATAATCTGGATATATCATAAAAATTTCCACCTCACCTTTTAAGGTCTTTTCTTCCTATTCCAGCACCGGGGATTCAAACATGACCAATTCAGAAAACTGGTCCAGCCTTTCCTGTAATTCCAAAGGATTTAAGTTTCGTATTGCTTCTGTTCCAAATTTTTCAACACAGAAAGAAGCCATGGCTGATCCGCAAACAATCGCCTGCTTCAATACTTCAAAATTGATTTTATCACGGCTGGCTAAAAAACCCATCAACCCTCCGGCAAATGTATCTCCTGCCCCAGTGGGGTCCTGAACTTCCATCAACGGCAACGCAGGCACAAAGAAAACTTTTCCTTCTCCGAACAATAAGGCACCATGTTCGCCCTTTTTGATCACCAGGTATTTTGGACCCATGGCTAGAATTTTTTCACTGGCCCTGACGAGGGAATATTCATCGGACAACTGTCGTGCTTCTTCATCATTGATGATGAGCAGGTCAATGTGAGTCAATACTTCGAGCAATTCATCCAAAGCACTGTTCATCCAATAATTCATCGTATCCAGTGCCAATACTTTCGGATGAACTTCAAGTTGATCGATAACCCTCATTTGTACAGAAGGAGTAAGGTTGCCAAGCATGACAAACTCACTTGTTCGATAATGATCAGGCAACACAGGATCAAAATCAGCGAGGACATTGAGGTCGGTCACTAATGTATCACGTGCATTGAGATTATGATGATACTTGCCGGCCCAGAAAAAAGATTTTCCACCCTTTATGATTTGAATGCCGGAAGTATCAATGCCTTTATTTTGCAAAGCATCTAATTCAGATGGAGGGAAATCTTCTCCTATCACAGATACCATTCGAATATCACGGATAAAATAGGATGCTGACCAGGCGATATAGGTCCCTGCACCACCCACTATTTTTTCAGCTCTCCCGAATGGCGTTTCAATATCATCAAAGGCAACACTTCCAACCACTAATAAACTCATGCTTAATTTTTTATTGGGCGCAAAGGTAAATAAAGAAGGCAGAAAAGGCAGAAAAGGAGGAAGAGGCAGAAAAGGCGGAAAGGAAATCTCTCTGCGTCTCTGCGTGAGATTTAATTGCGTCTTTGCGTGAAATCACAGATTCATCTGTTCCAATCCGTCTTCTTATTCAACAGGAAGGATAGCGTTAATCTGAAAATATGCCAGGTGTACAAAAATTGCAAGAGAATGAAATTGCGAAGCACTGAAATCCGATTAAAAAAACTGGCAGCTTGTTGCACAACGAAATAATCAGCCACCCATTTAAAACTAATCATGAGTAAAAAGGGCAACGAGCCCGTAATTTGAAAGACAGCCAGCAATAAAAAGATAAGCAATGTAAAATGATATAATCCGACGAAGAACCAGATCAGTGAAATGGTTTTGTTGTCTAATCCATTATTTTTTGAGGCCCATCTCATTCGTTGTTTCAACAGGTCGGGCCAATTGGTTTTTCCCTTCGTTAAAACGGTGGCGTCAATGGACTTTGCAAAATTTATATTATCCGGATAAGCTCTTCTCATTTTTTCGATTAAGAACATATCATCCCCTGAAGCATATTGGTAATTACCTTCATAACCATGAACGGATTGAAAAGCTGCTTTAGTGAATGCCATATTCGCGCCATTAGCGATATCATGCAACCTCGATTGAATACCGGCACCCGTGATGAGCATATAGGTCAGCATCTCGGTTTCCTGCATTTGTTCCAACAGTGATTTCCCAGGCAATAACCGGACCGGCGCAGTTTGAAATACAGCATCTTTCTTTTCAAAAAAATAAACCACTGATCTCATCCAATCCGGACTATACACACAATCTCCATCCGTCACTATAATCATGTCGAATCGAGCCATGTCAACCCCAAGCGTAATGGCGGATTTTTTATAAGCAGGGGGATGAATGTATTCCGGAAAATCACTCAAATGAAGCAATTGTATTCGTTGATCCTGGATGGAAAGTATTTCCCTGACTGTTCCATCTGAAGAAGAATCATCGATCACGATAATTTCAAAAAGATCAGACCGGTAATTTTGGGATAGTAATCCCTGGAGACAAGCACTTATAGATTCAGCTTCATTCCTGACTATAACAATAACGGACACTCCGACGGTAGGAATAAAAGTATGGGGAAGAGTGTACGACTCAATTTTTTTCCAGTAGTAGATATACTGAAATTGGATCGCCATATAGATCAATGCGAATCCAACGGCGATCGTAAAGAAGATCATTCCGGTAAAGTTTCCATGAACATGTTAAAAGAGATCTTTATAGGGATTCTCTTTTACTTCCGGTTTTTGTTTTTCAAGTGGCGGAAGATTCAACGAGTCTTCCCGTTCTGGCCGGATCACTTCTTCATAATCCACTGTTTCACCCAGTTCATTGGCCTCATGTGCTTTTTGTAATCGCCTTACTTTTCGATCTAAAATTGATTTTCCAAATAATACACCACTTAAAATAGGAAAGCCTACCACACTTAACAGGATCGCGATAATACCAGTAAGAGGATTGCGATGCAAAAGGCCGAGTACAAAGCGCAAATAATTCACGATCGTTCTGTAATTAATAATCAACGCCAGTGCAATTAATACCGGCGCTGCAAATGCGAGCAACGTGAAAATGCCTTTCGCTGCAAAAAATAAAAGCGCCAGCACGCCCACCATGATCACAAACCCGATGATGCCGTTTAACCTGATGCTGAATCCCTGGCTTTTCATTTATTTACTTCTTACTTGGATATTGGTTATTGTCTATTGGATATTTCTTTCAGCCGCTAATTTTCGCAAATTCTCGCTAATTATTTTTATTTGCCTACTGCCTACTGCCTACTGCTTGCTCTTTTGCCTCAAGCACCAACGCTCACCCTAAACTGCATATCATACAACTTCCTGTATTTACCGCTTTCGTGTTTTAAAAGTTCATCATGGGTCCCTATTTCGGCCACCTTGCCTTTATCTAAGACTAAAATGCGATCCGCGTGCCTGATCGTCGACAATCGATGAGCTATGATGATGGATGTTCGCTTCTCTATGAGCTTCTCTATAGCGTATTGAATGATCCCCTCTGTCTCCGTATCAATCGAAGAAGTAGCCTCATCTAAAATCAGGATTTCCGGATCATACACCAGTGCACGAACAAAAGAAATCAGTTGCCGCTGTCCCATAGATAGATTGCCTCCGCGCTCTGCGACTTTGAAATCATACCCACCCGGTAATGCTTCTATAAATGGATGTGCCCCGATAACTTTTGAAGCCTCCAACATTTCTTCTTTGGATATTTCCACGTTACGAAGTGAAATATTATCCCATACGGTTCCCGAAAAAAGAAAAACATCCTGGAGGACAATCGCCAGCTTATCTCTCAGTTGACCAAGCTTGTAATCGCGGATGTCATGTCCATCAATACGAATATGCCCGGAACGAATTTCATAAAAACGATTCATCAGGTTAATGATCGTTGATTTACCGGAACCTGTACTTCCTACTATAGCGAGTGTCTTGCCGGCCGGAATATGAAAGGACACATCTTTCAATACATCATTCTCTCCATCATAAGAAAAGTGAACATGATCAAACTCAACTTCGCCATAGAGATCTAATTCTAATTGAACAGGGGTCTGCGTTTCTTCTGTCATCTCATCGCTGTCCAGGATATTGAATACGCGCTCTGCAGCCACCATCCCCATCTGCAACGTATTGAACTTATCGGCCAGCCAGCGCATTGGGCGGAACAACATATTAACATATACCGGAAAAGCAATCAACGATCCCATGGAAACAGAACCGCTCACTACATTCCTCGCACCCCACCATACCATCATCCCCAAAGCAATCGCTGCAATAATTTCAACGACCGGAAAAAATACAGCGTAGTAGAGTATGGAATCAAGATTCGCTTTAGTGTATTCCCTGTTGATGGATTTAAATCGATCCCGCTCCTGATCTTCTGCATTAAATATTTGAACTACCGACATACCACTGATGCGTTCCTGGAGAAATGCATTCAACCTGGCAATCTGTGCACGGACTTTTTGATAAGATACTTTTACTTTCTGTTTAAAAATCCAGGTGGCCACTACAATCAATGGAATGGTCAAAAGACAAATCAAAGTCAATCTCGGGCTTGTATAAAACATGACACTGACGACGACCACAATGCTGAGTAAATCTGCGATAATGGTGATGAGTCCTTCAGAGAAAACGGTCTTTATCGTTTCAATATCGTTGATCGATCGGGTAGTGAGGTTTCCGATTGGGGTTTTATCAAAATAAGATAGCCTGAGATTTGTGATTTTTTGAAACACACTGACCCTTAAATCTTTGATCACCCGATGTCCAAGTAAGTTGGTCAGATAAATAAAAGTGTATTGCAACACGCCGGTCAGGATCAAAACACCGGCAAAAAGCAAGCACATTCCAACCAATCCCTGCGGCTTGGGAATAATGATGTACTTGTCCACAATGACATTGATCAGGTAAGGTTGAAGGGTGTTGAGTGGTGCCAGGACGATAGCCAGGAATGCACTGAGGTACAAGAGATTGCGGTATGGCCCGGTGAGCTTAAACAGCCGCTTAAGCAGGTTCCAATCAAATGAATTTTTATCTTTCTTTTTGTCCTGGCTCAAGGGTGTGGGTAAATTTTACACTAACCTACACTAAATAGAGAAACCCTGGTATTTGTTGCCTGTGATCACATTTTTCCCTCATCGGCGAAACTATAATAACAGCCATCGCCAATGATGATATGATCCAGGACTTTAATGTCGATAAAACTTCCGGCAGCCTTGATTTTTTCGGTCAGACGGATGTCTTCGTTCGACGGACTGGGTGCTCCGGACGGATGGTTGTGTGCCAGGATCAATGAACAGGCCTTTCGCTCGAGAGCTTTTTGAAAGACCACCTTTGGATCCACGACCATAGCGGACATCCCGCCCAGGTGAATTTCTTCAACGGAAATCATTTTGGAACGGCGGTCCAATAAAATAATCCAAAAGGCTTCCTGCAAAAGATCCCGCATGCCGGAATGGATGAGGTCATAAGCATCATGGCTTGACGTCACTTGTCCTTTTTGCATCGCGTGTTCAGTGACTCTTCGACGACCCAGTTCAAGTGCGGCGGCTATTGAAACTGCTTTAGCTTCACCGATGCCTTTAATTTGCATCAGGTCATGGACGGAGAGTTTAGCAATGGAAGCAAGACTGTGATCATTTTTATTGAGGAGCTCTTTCGCCAAATCCAATGCGGATTGATTTCTCGTTCCATTTCGAAGGAGAATGGCAATGAGTTCGGCTTCGGACAATGATTTAGATCCGGATTGCAGGAGTTTCTCCCGCGGCTGGTCGGCAGAGGACCAGTGTTTAATCGACTGGTGCATAAACGGTGAAGTTTGAACTAAAGTTAATCGAAAATGTGAGACAGTGAGAGGGTAAGAGGGTGAGAAAATAAAATGAGATTCCGGATTATTTTTTCATTTAAGGGCCTATTGCTTCCGCCCCTGTGTAATGCTCCTGCCCAACCATTTTTAGTATCATTTGTTTCATGCGGGAAGAAAGAAAAAATAGTAAACCAGAAAAACCACAACATTATGGATAAGAACCGGCTTTCAAAAAAATTATCAGGGCTTCTGAACGATCAGATGACGAAAGAAGCACATGCCTCACAAATTTATTTGTCCTACGCATCCTGGGCCGCCAAGCATGGATATGGCGGTATTGCTAATTTTCTCTTCAGGCATGCCGAAGAGGAACGAAATCACATGATGAAAATATTGGAGTATATCCTGAAACGTGGCAGTGAAGTAAAAGTCGTTGCTATTCCCGCACCTCCAAAAAATCCAACGAGTGTTCATGATTGTTTTGAAAAAGTGTTTTCACATGAAGTGGATAATACGACAGCTGTATACACGCTTGTCAAAGCAAGTTTTGATGAAGCAGACTGGGCCACCTGGAACTTCATGCAATGGTTCGTCAAAGAACAAATAGAAGAAGAAACCCTGGCGATGGAATTATTGGATAAAGTAAAAATAGCCGGTGCCGATAAAATCAGTAGCGACACATTGTATTCACTGGATCGGGATTTGGAGAAAATGCCGGATGAAGCAAAAGCTGCAACCGATGTTACTGCTCAAAATCCATAATATTCCATGGAAATGCTTGCGCAAACAAAATGAATGTTGGGCGTAAAGAATGAATGTAGGGCGTAGTTTCAACTACGTCCAGTAGGATGCCAAAATGTGTGCTAATGAAAAATCTGATCAAGTCGTCTCCGACGACATTATGCAATCATTCCAAAGCTTGAGCTAAGTCTTTCTCCAAATCTTCATACGTTTCAATTCCAACACTCAACCTGATCAATGAATCCGTTAATCCGGAGGCAAGTCTTTGTTCGCGTGGAATGGAGGCGTGTGTCATCGATGCCGGATGCCCTATAAGCGATTCAACACCGCCAAGAGATTCTGCGAGGGAGAATAATTTTGTACCGCTCAGCGCTTTATTTGCAGCATCCATGCTATCATTCTTCAGGTCAAAAGAAATCATCGCACCGAATCCGCGCATTTGTGTTTTAGCCAGTTGATGCTGAGGATGATCACTTAAGCCAGGAAACATCACTCGTCCGACTTTCGGATGTTGTTTCAAATAATGAGCAAGTTTAAAAGCATTCTCGCAAGCTCGATCCATCCGGATATGAAGAGTTTTGATGCCTCGCAAAGTGAGGAAGCAATCTTGTGGTCCGGGAACAGCACCACTAGCGTTTTGTAAAAATTTTAATCGTTCTGCTAATGCAGCATCATTGGTAATGAGTCCACCCATGATAACATCGCTGTGCCCGGCAATATATTTTGTAATCGAGTGGTGAACGATAGTTGCGCCCAATGCTAATGGATTTTGCAAATAAGGCGATGCGAATGTGTTATCGACCGCTACGGGAATGTTATGAGCTTTGGCAATCTCACAAATGGCTTTGATATCCAGGATCTGTAATGTAGGATTCGTTGGTGTTTCCAGCCAGATCAGTTTGGTTTCAGGACGGATGGATTTTTTTAATAAATCCAGATCGGTCATATTGATGTAATTGCTCTTGATCCCCATGGGTCCATATACGCGAACCAATAACCGATAAGAACCACCATACAAATCATTTGCACATAACACTTCATCGCCGGTATTCAATAGTTTGATCACTGCATCCATGGCCGCGAGTCCGCTGCTATAACAAATGCCGTAAGCCCCACCTTCGAGCGCAGCAATACTGGCTTGCAGCGCATCGCGTGTCGGGTTTTGTGTCCGGGCATATTCATATCCTTTGTGATCGCCAGGTGCAGCCTGCACATAAGTAGAAGTCTGATAGATCGGTGTCATGATGGCGCCGGATGTGGGATCAGGTTCCACACCTGCATGCACAGCGCGCGTGCCGAAGCCTTGTTGTAGTTCTTGCTTGCTCATGTGGCAAAGGTATGAAGATGACTTCGCTATTTCTTTAAGGAGAAAATGGTGGAATGCATTTTGGTCTTTTTGTATATTTGATTAAGATCCTTAGCTCATTAGTTTTAATCATTTTACCTCATGGAAACCAAACAGCTTTTTTTTAGAAAAGGAACTTCACCATCCCGCAAAAAACAAATCCAGGACCAACATCATAAATTGAATGACCAGCGGGAAAAACAATTGGCTAAATCACTTAAGCCTTTTCTTGCCTTAAGAAATAATTACAAAAAAAGTATCAAGCCCCTGATCAGTGCAGCTGAAAAGAAATCGGCTTCACGATTATTTTCTGATTTAAAACGTACCGTCTCTGAAACATTGTTGAAGAATAGACATCTCCCCGATGCAGAACGACTACAACCGGTAAGGAAGCGTTTTAAAACGTCTTTTCTTAAAAACTTCAGTAAGGTTGAGCAGATCAAAAAATTACGCACTCAGTACTACGGTGACATTGTCAAAACGGCAGAATCATTTCGAACCAACTTTGCTATCAATCAGGATGTGCTTGATGCCATCATTGATAGTGGTATCATATTGGTGAGTGACTTCACCCGGTTTGGTCCACCCTATGAATTTGGAGAACTCAATAACACATTTGAATTAAATACTAACCTTGGTGATCATGCGATCATTGATCTTCAAACCGGTTTTACGTCCATTCGTTCTCACTATGAAGTTGAAAACACACCAGTATTTGATTGGTTTGATGCACCATCCCTGTTGTTGAAATCATTCAATGGCATGGGAGCAACCTATACACTACCCAAAACGGGAATTCTTGAAGTAGTGGTGGTGGCACAAAACACACGCAGTCGACTTGAAGCAGGTATTGAGGATAATTTCGGATGGTCAGAGGGACGTGTTGAAATGAACGCTGGACTTTATCTTAATGTCCTTCATCCGAATAATATTGAAATCAATGAATTGGTACTAACAACGCTGTCTCTTTCCACGGGTGGAGACGATGCACATGCGAGTCAGAATAATCTGCAAACCACTTCGCCCTTCAGAGTAACGTTGAGAAGCACCGGAGCTTTCGCGCAAGGAGAGACTGTCCAATTGCTCGCCGGATCTTTAGTCACCTCACTGACTTACCTGGATGATATGACAGCCCGCCAGAACCTACTGGTTTCATGGCAGATCAAAGAGATGTTTGTTAGGGTGATTTAAAATCCAGAACGTTAGGCTAATAATTCTTGCATTCGCTTTTGCCTGCAATCTTTCATTACATTTTTTAATAAGAAGGCGAATTTCAAATGATTACTCCAATGGATGAATATTCTCTTCATTCTCAGGTCGATCAGTCAAAAGTGCTTTTGCCAGGCTCGCAGTAAATAAACCGATAAAGGCAATTCCTGTGAATTCAAGTAACATCGCTACAATTCGTCCACCCAAACTATTGGGATGAAAATCTACATAGGCAACGTTACTAAACATATTCACCGCCCACCATAATGTATCTCCATAGCTGGAAAAATTTGGATTTGTTTTCGATTCAATCAACCATGCAGCTCCTGCGCCCGAAAAAATCACCACGATAGCTAACATAATCAGTAAATCAATGTGTGCCCGGCGTGCAATTCGAATAACGGTAGTCCAAAAAACGCGAATTCGAGTAGCTGAACCGACAACACGCAATAACCTCATCACCCGAACCATTCTGACTAACCGTAAGCTTCGTAATATCGGAACAGCTTCAGCTCCAAAAACCATATTACCTGTTATGGGTAACAACGAAGGGATCTCGTACCAATGACGCCTGGCATAAGCACGCCAATTTCCACTACCTACAGCACTCCATATGAAATCAATTATAAATATTCCGACGATGACCAGGTCCAGGGTATCGTACCAGCAGAATTGTGTGGTAGTGCGCACATTGGACAAATCAAAAAACCCGATGGCAAGACTGATCAATGCCAATATGGATATAAAAATATCCTTACGTAATTGACGCTTAGCTTGTTTTTGGCTGATATTATTCGGGTTGGCTGTCATGGCAGGATTACATTCATAGGAATGGTTCCTGAGGTGTTCAATAACTTCCCGCGGTAACTTTCCTACTTAACACTTTATGAACTGCTCCTATAATATTTTCTGGAGTTAAACCATACTTGGCAAGCAATTGTTCAGGCACACCACTCTCTCCAAAGCTATCATTGACTGCAACATACTCCTGTGGCGATGGAAGCTTTTGGGAAAGAAGTTGTGCTACTGTATCCCCCAGTCCCCCATTTCGTTGATGCTCTTCTGCGGTCACCACTACTCCTGTTTTGGATACCGAATCCAATACGATCTCTTCATCGAATGGTTTGATGGTATGGATATTGATCAGCTCTGCACTGATGCCTTCTTCGGCTAATTTTTTAACAGCATCCATTGCGTAAGCAACGAGATGTCCTGTGGCAATAATGGTCACATCACTTCCTTCATTTATCAATATTCCTTTACCAATTTGAAAAGGAAGGTTATCCGGAATGAAGATGGGCCAGGATGGTCGGCCAAATCGTAAATACACTGGACCATAATGTTCGGCAATCGCGATCGAAGCTGCTTTAGTCTGGTTATAATCACAAGGATTGATGACAGTCATGCCCGGAAGCATTTTCATCATACCAATGTCTTCCAGGATCTGATGTGTAGCACCGTCTTCACCTAAAGTGAGTCCTGCATGCGATGCGCAGATCTTTACATTTTTCCCTGAATAGGCTATCGATTGACGGATCTGATCATACACGCGACCCGTTGAGAAATTAGCAAACGTTCCGGTGTAGGGAATTTTTCCAACAGTAGCCAACCCGGCGGCAATGCCCATCATGTTCGCTTCTGCAATTCCAACCTGGATAAACCGGTGTGGAAATTCTTTGATGAAGCCATTCATCTTCAGCGAACCTGCGAGATCCGCACACAAGGCAACCACATTCTCATTTTGTCGGCCTATCTCTAATAAGCCATCTCCAAATCCATCGCGCGTGGCTTTCTTACCGGTTATTGGAAAATCATTCAACATTTTATTGTGAGTTGTGAGTTGTGAGTTGTGAGTGAAATTCCACTTCTTACTTCACTATTCGTTATTCATTATTCAATAATCGCCTAGCGTCTCTTCCAGCTGTGCCAGCGCTTTCTCTTTCTGTTCATCATTCGGTGCAATGCCATGCCACTGATGACTTCCTGTCATAAAATCAACGCCATGACCCATTTCCGTTTTCATTAAGATCACCACTGGTTGTCCTTTACAGGAAAGACCTTTAGCCTGGTGCAATGCGTCGATAATTTCTTGCATGTTATTTCCATTAGCATGCAATACTATCCAACCGAAAGCTCTCCACTTGGCATCTAAATCACCAAGTGACATCACTTCACGTGTCGGTCCATCGATTTGTTGCCCGTTCCAATCTACAGTGACAATGAGATTATCCACTTTGAGATGAGCAGCCGCCATCATAGCTTCCCAAACCTGGCCCTCATCTAATTCACCATCACCGGTCAATACATAAATGTGATTGTGATCACCATCGAGTTTTTTTCCAAGTGCAGCACCGATCGCAACAGACATACCTTGTCCTAATGATCCGGACGCAACACGCACACCCGGTAATCCTTCATGTGTAGTGGGATGGCCTTGTAATCGTGAATTGATTCTTCGGAAAGTACCTAGTTCTGATGTAGGAAAATATCCGCTGCGGGATAACACACTATACCAAACGGGTGATATGTGTCCATTGGAAAGGAAAAATAAATCTTCGCCTTTCCCTTCCATTGTAAAAGGAAGTTTGTGTTGTAATGTATGAAAGTACAGGGCGACCATGAATTCGGTGCAGCCCAGCGATCCACCGGGATGTCCGCTTTGACATTGATGCACCATGCGAATGATATCGCGACGCACCTGGCTCGCAATTCTCTTGAGTTGGGGGATATCCGTCATATCAAAATAAAAGACAAAAGTAAGAACTAAAAAAAGAAGGCACGCCTTTCAGAGAGTGCCTTCTTGTGTGTGTTCCGACAATTATTTAATTGTCGAAAATCAAAGTTGCAAGCAAGATTACTTCACAGCATCAGCTAAGCCTGAACCGGCTTTGAATTTTGCTGTTTTCTTTGCTTTGATTTTGATGGCTTCACCTGTTGCCGGGTTACGGCCAGTACGAGCAGCACGTTTGCTGGTGGAAAATGTTCCAAAACCAGGAAGAGTCACTTTATCTCCTTTCTTCAGAGTCTTAGTGATGGCATCGATAGTAGCATCGAGTGCGCGTCCTGCATCAGCTTTGCTCAGGTCTGCACCTGTTGCAATAGCATCGATTAAATCGCCTTTGTTCATTATCAGCTTTTATTATAAATGTGAATGAATAGATTAAAATCGGGGGTAAATGTAGGCTTAGGATATATGATAAACAAGTTTTATACGTGAAAAGTGGTGTAGAAAGCCTGATTTTATTGACTTTTTCTCCTAAAGAGGCCCCAAAACCCCTATTTTTACGGCCATGAGGAAGATCCTGATCGTCGTTTTTGCCGTATTAACAGCCTTTTCAGCCCCAGCCTGTAGTAAAAAATCAGGTTGTCCCGCCGATTCCGCCCAGTCTAAAGTGGACAAAAATGGCGAGTATAAAGCCAGTAAAACCAAGTCCGGGCTCTTACCTAAATCCAAACATTACAACGGGAAGAAAGGACATTACAAGCACAAGAAAGAAAAACATCCAATCTAAAATTAAGATTTAAGATTGCAGATTTAAGATTGCAGATTTTAGATTTTGAAATTCGAATATTGAGCGTAGTCGAAATATTCTCAAATATTTTGCTTAGTAAGATGCTCTTGGTCCCTGAGCGTAGTCGAAGGGAGCGTAGTCAAAATATTCCCAGGTATTTTCTTAGTAAGATGCTCTTGGTCCCTGAGCGTAGTCGAAGGGAGCGTAGTCGAAATATTCTCAAATATTTTGCTTAGTAAGATGCTCTTGGTCCCTGAGCGTAGTCGAAGGGAGCGTAGTCGAAATATTCCCAGGTATTTTCTTAGTAAGTTGCTCCTGGTCCCTGAGCGTAGTCGAAGGGAGCGTAGTCGAAATATTCTCAAATATTTTTCTTAGTAAGTTGCTCCTGGTCCCTGAGCGTAGTCGAAGGGAGCGTAGTCGAAATATTCTCAGTTAATTGCTTAGTAAGTTACACCTGGTCCCTGAGCGTAGTCGAAGGGAGCGTAGTCGAAGCCTGCCACGCATTTCCAATCACATAAAGTGATAGCAACGTAAAGAAAATAGCGAAGCCTGGAAACACCACCAGCCACCACGCATCAAAGTGCGATCTCGATTGCGCTAACAATCGACCCCAATTCATTTGTTCAGGGGGAAGACCAATACCAAGAAATGAAAGAGAGGATTCAGCTAATATAGCAGATGCTACTCCGAAGATGAAAGATATCATCACAGGTCTGAAAGCATATGGAATGATGTGACGCGAGATGATCCGCCACGAAGAAAGATTGATGACTTGTGCCGCCTGGATATAATGCAGTTCCCGCATCTTAAATACTTCCGCACGCATATATCTTGCCATCACCGGCCATCTCAAAAATGCAATGACCAACAAGATGACTAACCAACCTTTAACTGGCAACAAGGTCACCAGGATAATTATTAAAAACAATGCCGGAAATCCATCAATGATCGTGACCGAACCCATGATCATTTGATCAACAGGGATGGAAATATTTTTCTTCCCCGTTTGTCCCAACTTCCATATTGCAAAAAATCCAAATCCAAGTATCAATAGAATTGCAAGCAAAAGTGAATTCATCGCTATGGGCAACAAACCTATAATCCCAACACTAATGAGTATGACTACCAGCAGTAATAGTTGAAGCCCGGAAATTCGCTTGCTTTTATTTCCCCAATAAGCAGCCATAGACCCTAACAGCACTCCAATCAGTAGAGCCAATAACATAGATCCTAAACCGATGAGCAAACTTACTCTGCATCCCCTGATCATGCCCGCTAATACATCTCGTCCGAGAGTATCTGTTCCTAACCAATGACGCATTCGAATGGATACTGGTTGTTTAGCAAAAGGACTTATGCTTGCCCCTGTTTTTAAATCAATGCTATAATGACTGTAAGGAATAGGTGCCCGCCAAATAGATTCAAAATAAGTAGTATTCCAATCCACAGGGGCATGATCAGGATGTTGTGCCGAAAGACCTGATTCGGAAATGGAAGAAAACATCGGGAAATAACCGACACCATCTAATTTGCAGTAATATGGTTTCTCATTAGCAATCAATGGACCCACAACTGCAATTATCCCAATCAACAAAATGAAGAGCCAAGCTAATCGGGATGACCAGCCTGAGGACCATCCGGGTAATTGATTGAAAAGTGATTTGATCTTACTCATCTTCAATCAGTTGTTTTTACACGAGGATCTAACCACTTATAAATAACATCGGTCAGTGTATAAGCCAACACTGTAACTGTTGCACCCAACATTAAAATAGGGAACACTACAGGCCAGTCTCTTGCCATCAGGCTGGTAAACATCAATCTGCCCATACCCGGAATACTAAAAATGACCTCTATGATCAAGGATCCGGAGAGAATGGCTGGTAATGCATTTCCTATCATCGTAATCAATGGGAATAATGCATTTCGAATAACATGTTTTCTTAAAATAGTTTTTTCTGAAATGCCTAATGTCCGCAATGAAAACACGTAAGGTTGCGACCATTCATGCTGAACAGATTGTTTCATCTGCCGCGAGATGTAGGCCAGTGAACCAATTGCAAGACAGAAAACCGGAAGTACCAAATGATATGCTATGATGCCCCATTTTTCAAAAACAGTATGCGCAGCCTGGTACTGCCCTAATCCCCCTGGAGGAAAAAGAGATAGCCACTCACCAGAAGAGAATAAGAAAATTAATACCGTAGCCAGCCAGAAAGATGGGATGGCGAAAAAAGTAAACAACATTACACTTACCCATTTCTCTTTCTTTTTTCCATCCCGCATTCCACTCCATATTCCAATTATCACACCCAATCCGATTGCAATAAGAAAAGCAAGTCCATTCAATATCAATGTCCATTTCAGTGCTTCTAAAATTTTTGTCCATGCATTTCGGCCATCGACCAGTGAAGCCAGGGGTTGCAAGGATAGTAAGCCGGACATCCATTGATGATATTGATTGTGTGAACTGTTCCAGGTGATAGTCGGTAAATATTCACTGAAGGATAAGGCTTGGGTAGTAAGCAATGCATTGGATTTTGCCTGCACTTCATTGATCATTTTAATCAGTATAGAATCCTGGCCATCCATTTCAATTTGATGTTGAAGATTGCTGACCTGGGCATGAAGTCGCTGAACATCGGGTTCAATTAGTGAAGCGTGAATTTCCGTACAACATGAATCCGCAATATTCGAAGAAATTACTTTGCTGCAGGAATAGTGCAGGATGTTTCGCAAAGAAGCATAAAGCTGCATGGCTCCATTACTATCATGGGATTGTTTGATCCATGCAGTGACGGCATGTCGATCATCAAGAGGAAAGATGGAAAACAAAGTCTTTGGATAAATACCTTTATGCAGCGACACATAAAAGAACGGGAGATCGAGTCCTCTCTTTTGAGCAACATGATTATACGCTTCACGTTGTTGGTCAGGATTGAAAGAGGTACTGTAGGCATCGGTCTCAATGCTGAGGTAATCTAATATTTCATCACCGGGGACTTCCTTGCTCAGCCAGAATGCTAAAATAGAAATGACCCATAACCATAGGAAGGCATAGAGTATTTTTCGAATGAGTGATAGGATCATGGGTGGTGGAGAATTAACCCGCCGGCCTGCAAAGGTTTTCAAAATATCCCGGTCTCCTCGAAGACGTCACCATCTGGATTCGTTTTGAAGCTATGATTCGCTCCATGGGAACATATAGAAATATACTCGGCTGATCACGATAAAGTACTTCCTGGAATCCATGGTAGGCTTTATATTTTTCATCCGTGGAGGTTGATTTTCGAATGACATCAATCAGGCTATCCAGGGTTGCATTGTGATAACCACTACGGTTGTTCCCTCCCGGACCATCACTTTTGGAATCCCAATTAGCATATGGATCATCATCATTTGGAAATGAAGTTCGGGAAGCAGGGCCGATCTCAAAATTGTTTTGACGCATATCCTGATTGAATTGACTCGGATCCATGGCTTCAATTTGAATGTCGATACCAATTTTGTTTGCATTCTCTTTTACAATATTGGCAATGGCTATTCCTTCCTCTTTATTAGGAATCTTTATTCGCAGCTGAAGCTCTGTCAATTTGCCGTTGATCTTTTTATCCGGTATTCCATTTTTATTAGAGTCCGTCCATCCGGCTTCTTTAATCAGATCCAATGCTTTTTGAAGGTCCTGTTTGATCGGCTTGAGATCTTTGTCATAGTAAGGTTTGTCCGGATGAAACGGTCCGATAGTTCGGGTAGCTAAACCTTTTAGCACTTGCGTCAGCATACCATCATAATCAATTGAATAAGCCAGGGCTTGTCGTATGCGTTTATCAGCAAGAATAGAATCCCGGTTGTTAAGCTCAAGTGAATACACTTTGTTTAAAGGGGGTGTTGCAAATTGAAGTTTGTCTTTCCACGATGGATCGTTTTGCAGGGAGACGAAATCAGCAGCCGGCACTTCGGCCATGAGATCAACTTCACCTGCTTTCAGAGCAGCCTCAGCAGCAGCGGCATCGAGGATGATGCGATAAGTAATTTCACCGGGATAAGCTTGCATTAACAACGGTGGGTTTTCAATTTTATCACCCCACCATTTTTCTTTACGCTTAAGCCGGATAAATTCACCGGTTGTCCATTGGTCCAAATCATAAGGACCTGAACCAACTTTTGCTTCTCTTAAATATTTCGGTGAATTAAATGCAGTGGCAAAGGATTTCAACAAGGTGTCCTGTTCTGCGGAAAAAGGTTTGTCGGTACTCCGTAATTCATCCAGTGAGAATTTAGTCATGATCCCATCAGGGTCATAAACATGAGCCGGATAAATATTAAAGTTAGTAACGGCAAGTAGGGCGAGACTATAAGAACTGTCTACATAAACCGAAAATTTTTGTGGATCATCAGGATCAATTTCCACAGCAGAAATAAAATCCAGAAAAGCTTTCCAGGATGGAGCTTCGACATGTGGATTGTATGCCGATTTAATCGTAAAGAGATAATCTTCTCCTGTGACCGGTTTTTGATCCGACCAAACGGCCCCTTTCCGGAATTGCATTTTATACACATGACCCTTTGCATGTTTACCTGAAGTCACCACCTCAGCAGTTGGTATTTGCTCCAGGAGAAGAGGAGTAAGTTGCAAGGATAAAGGATCATATTCGGCAGGTGGAAGCAGGATGAGGGTTTCAATGGGAGCAGCGTAAGTTGATTTTGAATAGATGGGATGTATGCAATCAGGTTCGTTAGGCAAACGCAGCGTCAATGAAAAGTCTGAAGTGCTTCGATCTGATTTACATCCAATAAAGAGAAATGAAGTAAATAGGAAGACCAGGGGGATTGATATGTTTCGTTTCATGATCATTGTTCAAAGATAGTGAGGGATATGTATTTGTCACGGGTGCCGGATTTTCGCCGGAAAAGGAGGTGCATCATTAATTTTGAAACATTGTTTATCGCTTGCCTTACTTTGCACCAGACATGATGAAGAGAATTCTGATCGCAGGTGGTTCTGGCTTAATAGGTACCGAATTATCTCGTGAGGCAACAGCGCTTGGACACGAGGTAGTATGGCTAAGTCGTCATGCAGGACCAGGAAAAATCACCTGGAACCCAGAAGTAAAACAAATTGATATCGACCAACCTCAAACCTTTGATGTCATCATCAACCTGGCCGGTAGCAATATCGCAGGTGGCAGATGGACTAAACGTCGAAAACAAGATATAGTAAATAGTCGCGTCAACAGTTGTCAAACGATACAAGAATATTTACAGAAAGAACTTTTACAAACTCAACTCTACATCGGTGCTTCCGGAGTTGGGTATTACAGGAACAGTGGTGAAGACTTGGTTGATGAAGATACCAAAACACAATTTCCAGATGACTGGATGGTCCAAACTGTGATACAGTGGGAAGCTGCACACCAGGCTATCGCTTCATTAGGTATTCGGACAGTCATTCTTCGCTTTGGTATAGTCCTTAGTACAGCAGGGGGTGCATTAAAAGAGATATTGAACCCTGCCCGGTTCGGCATATTAACCTGGTTTGGTTCAGGGAAACAATATTGGCCATGGATCCATATTCAGGATGTGGCCCGAATCATGTTGAATGTCATTGAGGATAATCAAATCGAAGGTCTCCTATTAGCAGTATCGCCTAATACAGTCAGCAATAAAAAATTGATCAAAGCAATTCATCGCCAACTTTTTCCACCCAGGTTGATGATGCCGGTTCCGAGATTTGTTTTAAGATTGATGTTAGGGGAGATGCACAGCGTTTTATTCGATAGCTGTAATGCTTATCCAAAACGTTTGATGGACAAGAACTTTATTTTTCTTTTTCCGGAAATACAACTGGCGATAAAAGATTTGTTGAGAAAGCGAAAGTAAAATCAAAGCTTAAGGTTCGAAGACATCTATTTCTTTGGTCTTCTTGATGAAGTTGGTAAATTTTCCTTTGAACCTGGTGGCCCTTACAATATGGTTATCGATCCAATGATAATTACCACCGCGCGGTTTTCCTACCAGTAATCCATGATATTTAAAACCGCATTTAGCGAGCCAGGTTTCCGTGATCTGGCGATGAGCTTCAGTGCGCGATGTAAAAAAAGTGATGATGTGTCCTTCGTCATACCAGCGATTGATGACCTCGAGCGCATCCGGATAACAAGCAACGTCTACCATTCGCTCCGGCTCTTCATTGGGGATGTCATTACAGATGGTACCATCGATATCGATGAGATAATTTTTGACATCTTCAGGCAACATAGGACTAAGGTGTTCACCTTTTTCATTGGTGACCGGTAGTAATTCGGGGTTGTCCGGTTTGTTTTCCTTTATCTCGCTCATAGAAGATTATAAAGATAGCAATGGATCATATGGAAATGAAACGCGCCTGGATTCAAGCGTGACCATCAAAAATGAGACCATAAATGGAAAAATCAGAAATCAATGTAGTTGGTAGGATCGACTGGCTTGCCTTGAAGCCAAAGCTCAAAGTGGAGATGAGGTCCGGAAGTGAGTTTGCCAGTATTGCCGATGATCGCTATTGCCTCACCCGCACGCACGAAAGCGCCATTCTTTTTTAACAAACTGGCATTGTGTTTATAAAACGACACCATATCATCACTATGCTGGATCCCAATTGTATAACCGGTCTCCAGGGTCCAGTCAGCCATGATGACATGACCGTCCCAGATGGCCTTCACAGGAGTATCATGGGGGGCCAGGATATCAATTCCCAAGTGATCTTTCTCCGGATCAAAATAACTACTAATGACGCCCGAAATCGGTGGCATCAGGAACCGGTAATCAGCGGGATTGAGCTTGGTCGATTTGGGCGAAGTATTGATTGGGGCTTCCAGCTTAATCGGGGCATCATTCACAACTTCTGTTGCGATCATTTCTGTATCGTTTGCAGCAGGCTTTATCTTGGAGGTATAAGTCGCGGAGGGTGCAGCAGAGCTGTCGGAAAGGCTGATCAGTTTATTGAAATTCTCATAATAGAGCTTATAGCTCTGCAATTCGGACTCCAGGGTGGCCATCTTTTTGGTCAGTTTGATGTAATCCGGGTGTTGGCTGGGTTCGCCATAACCCGGGACCAGGTGTTTCAGTGGGGTGAAAAAGATCACTACAGCCATCAGGGTCATCGCCAGGATGACTATGGAGGACAACAGAATATAAATATTTAAAAGTGTAAGCCTGTAAGAACCAACCTCTTCCAGGGTTTCATCCTTCCGCAGGACCAGGCGATACTTGGTATGCCAATTGCGTTTCCTTGTTTTGACCTGCTCAATCATGACAATGGGTCGGATACTGATTTTTTGAAATAAATTTGCCCCCGATTCAGTTTATAGCGTATTATCCATCAGGAAACTCATTATCAGCTTCGTACAGAATAGCGCTTTATACCCTAATAACGTGAAAAACACCTTTTTTATCATCTTGACGCTGGGCATCCTGAGTGGCTGTGTAACATCCAAAAGCAGGCACGAGGAGTCAAACATAGGGCAATTGTACCAAAACATGAATTCCAAGTTCAATGGCTGGTTCAATGCCAATGAGCTTTTGGAACAGAGCCTGGCCACCCTGGACACCATGCAGGAAGACAATTACAATGAGCTTCTCCCTATCTATAAATATGCAGCAGTTGATAATGCAGATCCGGTAAAGGCCGACCTCGATGAAGCCATTAAAAAAGTGTCAGTGGTCGTCACGCTGCACAAATACAGTGACTGGTCAGATGATTGTTATCTCCTCATCGGGAAGGCACTCTATTTAAAGAAGGATTATGAAGCTGCAGAAAACGCATTCGAGTTTTATATGGATGAATTTCTGCCGAGTGGAAAGCGTACATCAGTCAGAGATAAAAAACATCACACCTCTGCAGGGGCTGCCAGCCGGGAAGCAAAATCAAATGCCAAGGCTGCTAATAAACGTCAAAAGGAATTAAAAAAGGCCAGGAAGAAAGCTGAGAAGGAACGCAAAGCCTATAATAAAGAAGTCAAGAGGCGCAAGAAGAAAGGGAAAAGCACCGATGATCTCGTCCGCCCAGGTACTGTAAAGGCACCGGATGGAACTACTGCAGTTCCACTTTCGGACACCAAAAAATATGAACCTACCAAAGCAGAGGAAAGAGCTAAGCGCAAAGAAGATGGTGAGATGAGGGGCCTCTTCTATCATGAATCTGTGTACGATGAGGCGATTCTTTGGTTAGCTAAAACGTATATCGAGCGTGAAAACTGGACCTCTGCTGATTATCAATTCAGAAGATTGGAGACGGATGATATCCTGCCGCCAAAAGTATATGAGGAATTACCGGTAGCCAGGGCATATTATCATATGCGTCGGGAGAATTATGCGCAAGTGATTCCTTTCCTCGAGCAAGCAATTGACCGGGCAAAAAAAAGAAGTCATAAAGCACGATACGCTTACATCATTGCTCAACTTTATTATCGCCAGGGACAAATTGATAAAGCAAGAGAGTTTTATCAAAACAGTCTTGAGTTTGCCAACAACTATGATATGGAGTTTAATACCAAGTTGGCTATCATTAAATCTGGTTTCCAGACCAAGCAGATAACAAGGGCAGATGCACAGGCCCAGCTCGAGAAAATGGCCAAGGATGTCAAGAATGTCAATTACCTGGGACGCATTTATTATACGATGGCCACTATGGCGGTGGATGAACAAGATATCACAGCCGCTATCGACCACCTGGAGAAGAGTGTAGAAGAAGTTGGACAGGATCGGTTCCAGGAAATCGAAAGTCAATATCTCCTCGCAACGTTGTACATGCAGAAGCAGCAATATGTAGAAGCTGATGCTGCTTATAAAGCGTGTGCAGCGATCATGAAAAATACTGATCCGCGCTACAAGCAAGTCAAAAAACTGGCTGACAATCTCACCGACATTGCGATTAACCTCAACACCATTGCTCTTCAGGACAGCTTGCTGAAGTTATCCTACATGACTGAAGATCAATTGAAGGAACTCGCGAAACAAATTAAAAAGAAGGAACAAGAAGATGCAGCAGCAGCCGAAGCAAAAAGTAAATATAACCAGGCCAATGCCGCTAAAAAGAATGCACCACCTACGTTGGCTGCTGGCAGTAACCTTGGCGCCTTACCCTTGACCAGGCAAAACAATGGCGAAGTTGCTTCTAATGTCTTTTGGGCATATGATCAGAAGAATGTAAAAAAGGGAAAACGAGAATTTGAAAAGATATGGGGAGATATTCACCTGACGGATTATTGGGGAGTCGCTTCAAGAGCAAGCCAATATGCCACTATTCCGGATGAAGTGGCCCAGACATCAGAAGCTGCAATCGGTGTCTACGAAAGTGATATTGCAGATTACTTTAAAGATGTTCCGAAAACGGATTCTGCCCGTGCCCTGTGTCACACGCAGATCAGAAAATCCATGCTGTTATTAGGTCAATTGTACAGGGACCGCCTGGAGGATTTTCAAAGTTCCATCAAGGTATTAGAATCCATTTTGGAAAAATATCCTGATGCCCCGGAGAAGCTCGAAATCTATTACCAGTTGTACTTATCGGCACTTTCTGCAGGCGACCATGAACGTGCAGATAAATACAAGGCCCTGATTATTTCTCAATATCCTAATTCAAGATTTGCAAAAGTGTTGTCCGATCCCAATTTTGCAGCTACGCAGCAAAGTGAACTGGATCGATTGGAACAATACTATAATGAGACCTATACTTTTTTCCAACAGGGCAATCACGAAGAAGTGCTCAATCGCGTACGCGGGGTGGAAGACAAGTTCGGTGTCAACAATGTCATGATGGGTAAATTTGAATTGCTGAAAGCGATGAGCCTCGGTGCCCAAATCGGAAAGGAAGCTTATGTAGATGCATTGAAATATATCGTGGCCAGGTATCCGAATAGTGACGAAGAAAAGAAAGCACAGGACATGTTGTTGCTCCTTGGAGATACTGATACCTCAAAAGGCTATGGCGAGACAGGTCTTTCGAACGCAAAATTTATTGTAGAAGAAAATGCGCTGCACTTCGTGATTGTGTATGTAGAAAACCAGGATGCCATATCGGTGAATGACGCTAAAGTAGCCATCTCAGATTTTAACAAAAAATATTTTCAGCTCGACAACCTCAAGGAATCCAATCTTGTTTTTGATCCGGCTAAAAACCAATCTTTGATCCTGATTCGATCGTTTACTACCAAAGCGAATGCGATGAAGTATTATGATACTGCTTCCCGTAATCCAAATGATTTTCTTCCCAAGACCGCTATCTTCCAGGTCTACCCGATCACGCAAAAGAATTATCGCGAAGTGATCAAAGCACGATCATTGGATTCGTACAAGGATTTCTTTGAAGCGAATTATTTGAATAAGTAGTTTAGGCTGAGGCTGAGGCGAAGGAAACTTCTTCCTTAAAATTAAATAGGTAGGGACTCAAGATCTTGAGCCCCTACCTATTTAATTTTAAAGACCTATTCAAATTCCAGTAGTACAGCACCTTTTTCCACGGCCTGACCTGCAATCACTTTAATTTCCTTGATGATGGCGGCATGTGGGGCCACTATGACATTTTCCATTTTCATCGCTTCCAGGATTAACAATGGAGTTCCTTTTTCAACTGCCTGGCCAACTTGTATTTTTATTCCTGTCACTAATCCGGGCATAGGAGAGTCGAGCGTTTTTAATTTGCCGGCCTGCACGGTATTCAGTCCCATACGTTCAATCATCAAATCGAGGTCACGTAGGAATTTGACTTTTTTGATCTCACCATCTACTTTCAACTGGCAGGTCCTGGAATGAAGATCAAATTCCATAACAGTAATCCAATGACTTTTTCCATTCTCTATGACATGAAATTCATTTTCTCCGGTAGCGATACAATCCAGTCCTCTCCATTCTTCCGGCATCCATTGAAATCGCTGTCCGTCAATTTCGATAGTGACAGCTGTCGGGTGAAGGCTCATGTTGAAGTAGTATTTTTTTGACGGCCAACTTTTTCTAAAAAGATGACTTCATAAATAGTGGATGTAATGTAGATAAAAAGGAATGACCATATAAACGAATTGTTGATGGGGTCAAAGGCTTTTTTATAAGCTAACACAAGAGCCAGGCATAAAAATATCTTGATGAACACTGCTATCATGACCAACTGAATAAACAATCGCGTAAAAGTACTCCTGGCTACCACACGCGCGGCGGTATAGAGTGAAAGACAAAAAAACATCATCACTAAGATGGTCATCAGTATAAATGTCGTGTGGATTCTCAAAGCGGATATCCAATATAAAAGCAACAGGTTAACTGCCAGTTGAATCAAAACCGTGATACCGAGCCCGATAAGAAATCGTTTAGGATTCATCTTTACGATTCAGTTCCTTGACCAGGCGATAAAAAAATGCAGCTGTGAAAATCAGGATGAAGAGGATGGTGAACCAGGGTACTGATGTGTGCAGCCATTTATCCACGCGTTGCCCTAGCCATGCACCGACTCCCAGTAAAACAAACATTTGTATAGCTAGCCCGCTATATTTCAGGTAAGCATTAGAAGAAGAAGGCCGGATGGTCAAGACATCGTGGCTTTGGTTTTACCCATTACATTGAGATCAATGAGTTGTTCCTCTTCGTCCAGGTTGACTTTTCGTTGTACGCCATTGTTAGCGCCCATCTTGCATTTTACATTGAAGATAGAACCCGGTTGTACAATGAGTTTTTGTGTTGAAATGTCGCCTTCGATCTTTGCCGTTTCTTTGACATGAAGAACTTCACCGACAGAGAGGATGCCTTCAAACCGGCCTTCAATGACAGCATTTTCACATTGGACATCTCCGATAATGGTTCCGGTCGGGCCGATGATCAGTTTTCCTTTACAGATCAATGTCCCTTTCATGGTTCCGTCAATGCGGATATCTTTTTCGGCCTGCACGGTGCCTTCTATGTTCGTGCCTTGTACAAGACTATTGCTTGAGGTCGTCGATGGTGTGGAGATGACACCATTCGTTTTGGATTCGTTCTTTGTATTGCCAAACATCCCAGGTTAAATTAAAGTCGTGAAAAAATATCAATGCGTCATGGAGACTATAATCTGACTAGGGGGAGGTCTTAAAGTTAAAGACTTAAAGTGAAAAACGAAAAGTGAAGAGATATTATTTAAAAAAGAAAAGTGAAAAGCGCTTTGTGGGCACTTTTCACTTTTCGATATTCACTTTTCACTAGAATTTCGGACAGTAGACACCGCGGCTTTGTGGTCCGCAGACGAGGTAGATCATGGAGAATTCAAATCCACCATTTCCACGGCTTTCTTTGCTCAGGCTGGATACGTTGATATCATAGCTGAAGCCGATACCCCAGTTGGAATAATCAAACCTGGTAGACAGGATGAAGGCATCCATGAGGATGGGTTTTTCAAAGTGACGTGCGAGACGGATCCATCCACCAAATTGGAAGGACTGATCATAACCACCATTGTCAAGATCAAAACGGAAGCTGTTACCAAAATTGATTTCCATAGAAGGGCCCTGATGAAAGAAAACAGCTCCGGGAATAAGGGAGACGTTGCTGTTCATTGGGAATTCACCACCACCATGGAGAACAATCTTAGTGTAGTATTTTTCTACAGCGGCTTGAGTATCCTCCCGATAAAAGGAAAGGTTGGCTCCGTTAAGGTGATTGATAGCTCCACCGAAGTAGTAATTGGTTTTCTTGTTTATAACAGAAAACCAAAGCATACCAAGACCGACGTCCCCAAAAAGAAAATTATCCGGAAGAGTTTGTTCTCCGGAAGAGAGGTTAGGATTCCATTGACCATTATCAGCCTGCGCAGGCCATTGTCCCTTAGTCCAATCAATACCACGTTGTGAAGCGCCGGCTTCAGCTCCTACCACGAGGTAATTAGCTTTTCTCCGGTCACCACCCACCCGGCGGCTGTATGCTCCGGATAATTTGAGTGTAAGGGTTTTGAAATCGAGGGAACCGGCCACATCGCTCCAGAGGTTTCCACCAAAACCAAAATAATCATACCGGCCCACCGGCATTTTTTGGTCGTAAGAAACACTGTAGGTGTTATAGGCGGCTTTGCCCAGAACAGATGCCCATTGATTTCTGTAATTACCCACAACACGGGTGTTACAATTCATGACTCCAGTCAACGCAGGATTGAGCGTCAATGGGGACATGTAGAACTGGGAGAAGTGGATGTCTTGTCCCCGTAATGTGACCACCGTCAGGGTGATCATCAAAACTGTTAAAAATGGCAGTCTTTTTATCATAGCCTCAAATCTGTAGAATTCCTGAATAAGCCAGAGAATTAGTTAGTTAAAAAATCAATGTATAATCCGTTGAGATATAGACCTGAAGTCCCTGAGAGGAAGGAAACGGCCCATTTCTTGGCGTGAAATATACGAATTCCTACTTTTCTAAACGATAGAAATGTCTGAATATATAGTTCACTGGTTATACTTTATTTTATAAGAGATACCGGAAGACGAAATTAGTTGCCTGCTGATTTTGATTTGATCCTAAAACAAAAAAGCTCCCGGGATCTCCGGGAGCTTTTTAATTAAATCATAGATTCATGATTGATCACAGATTGCAATTAAGCACAGGAACAATCAGAGTTTGACTTGATCCACCTGCAGACCATTGGCCGGTAACCTGGCCATTTGTATTGGTTGAACTCCAGGACATGGAGACGGTAATGCAAGAGCATTCACCCAGGCTTCCATCAATCTCAACAATGCGATTTGAGCTGCCACCTGGAGTGTGTTGTGAGGTAGTAACACCACTACCACCTACCCAGGTAACAGTAGCATCAGCACCAGTAAAGTTCGTTAAGCCACCTTGTAAGTGGAATGAACTTATACCATCTTCAGAACACAAAGTATAGGTAGCACTGTGGGTACTACTTCCGCAAGCAGTGGTTGAAGTCCCAGTAAAAGTATCGCCAGTAAGCGCACAACCGCAGGCAACTACAGTAACTGCATATGGCGAGTCAGCAAATGCTACGGGGCAGAAATTGCAACCTGATCCTGAAGAAATGTACATCGCGCGGAAATGATATGTTCCTGCTGCAACTGCATGAAGGGTTCCGGTCAAACAACCTCCGGTTAAAGGATTTTCGTGTGCGAGTTGAACCCAGGTGCCAAGGGAATCCCATTGGATTTGAGCTTGTCCACACGTAGCGGTGACACAAAATGTAACGGAAAGATCTTCTCCTGCACAAGGAGCATTGTTACTCCAGGATGGACTAGATTGTGTGCAAGGTGCTGGCGGAACTCTAACAGTAATGTTCCCATTCGGGTTGATTCCATCTTCCTTCTGGCATCCTGCCATCAGTACTAGTAAAAAAACAACGCTAGCTAAGGCGCTTAGTAACTTGATTTTCATAAAATGAGGTTTTAATAAAGGTTAATAATTGGGTGTTGGTTTTGGTTCAAGTGGATCGAGGAAATCCATTTGGGGGCACGAAGATAAGATATAATATTTTTCGAATCAAGTGCAATTTAGATAACGATGAATGGATTAATAAGTTGAAAGAAAAAGCCATCCGGGAGGATGGCTTTTGATATTATTATTAGCTTCTATTTTATTCACCACTGGTGCGCCCCAGGAAGGCTTGAACACCAATGCTTAAACCGAATTCGTTAGAATCATTGATATCCCCATCATTATTATAACTGTTGAAAAATAGTTGGGGTTCTATAGCCACTGCACTATTCAGAAACCAGGAATATCCCACTGAGGCACCAAAGGCCGTCCCTGCACCATCATCTAATCCGAAATTGGCACCAACAGCAACGAAAATTGGATTAGTCACATAATACCGTAAGTATGGACCCAGGAAAGTTGAAGAGGTGGAATTTCCATCAAAGCTGGTGCTGGAGAAGTTAACAGAAAGCCCGAATGCAAAATCGTTCATGAAGTAGTAAGCCACGTTAGGGGCAATCGTAACATAGGTATAAGAGGCATCAGCATCCTTATACTTTTCACTGGAAAAACCAACTGATCCTCCAGCCATCCAGGCTCCTTTATTAACGGTCTGAGCTGAGACTAATGAGGTCAGGCAGAGAATGGCTGAGAGGGAAAGGGTTAATGGTGTAAATAATTTCATAATTGTTGGGTTTAGTAGGTTAGACAATGAGCAAGAATACAAAGTTTTTTCTACATATTATAGTAATAATGATTATGTAAAACGCAAAATAAATTAATTTTAAAGCCCCAGTTAATCTATTTAAATGATTGAAAATGAATTAATTAATTTACAATATTGAAAGACTAAAATTTTACGGTTACGTCCTTTCTGGCAAAGTACAATCCAGGCAATAAGGGCAGCCACAATGAGAATCCGCGAAAAATAATGGTGGCGGTGAGCGCCGCTTCAACCGGAACACCAATCAGGGTTAGAGCTGCAACTGAACCCGCTTCAAATCCACCAAGTCCTCCCGGTAATGCCGATAGTGTTGCTGCTATAGAAGCCAATACAATAGCAATAAAAGGCGTAATCAAATTAACTTCCACTCCCAGGGATCGAAGAACGGCCCAAAGTGATCCGCTGTCCAGTAAAAAAATCAGGATGTTAAAAAGGCTGGCAAAGGCAAGAAGCTTTGGTGAATAGACCTCTTTGGCTGAAACCGATTGGAATACCTTTTTGAGTTTACCCATGAGTTTAATGCGCAATAACCATGGCGGAAGTGACTTGTCTTTATTGTGGATCAATAAAATAATAATCAGTGGTACAGCAATCAAGATGATGGTAAAAATCCCCACCACCGTTAAAATGAGGGGAGTGATATGATGCAGCCGCCAAAGTATTAGTAAGGAGGAAAGCGTAACCAATGCAAAAGCAACATAATGGGCCAGGATATTGGTCAGGATAGCTTCCATAGCCAACGATTTTGGTAATTGAAGCCGTTTCATAGCTCGATAGACCATCACATTTCCTGAAAGACCAAGAGCAGGTACAAGCTGATCAATACTCAACTTCTCTACAGAAAGACGAGCAAGGGCATCTATGCGTACTTTATATTTAGCGACCCGCGTAATTTGAAGCCATATGATCCCTACGCATAAATAAGTGGTGACCTGTAATCCTATCACCAGTAGGATCCAAATGGGTTTAGCTTTTGAAATAAGTGTAAGGAACCGACGGGTGTCCCCCACATGTATAATCACAAAAACGATAAGTGCAATCAAGACTATAATACCCAGCAATATGGACAGCCTGGGAATTTTCAGCACCTGCACATCTTCCTTTGCATTATTTTTTTTCGCTGTCATTTTAAAAAATACAAAGTTTCATTGAAGAAATGTACGAATCAAAAAATCGTCCCCTGGAATAATGAATGCTATCATCCTGATTTCAGTCCGCCGAAATTTATTACCGAACGTTTTTGTTTTTTATGGTAAGACAACGTAGAAGGATAATATGTTGTTGACCGAAAATAAAAAAGAGGCCCCTCATCAGAGAAGGCCTCTTTAAAAATGGCACAGTAATTAAACTATTGACATTCGAGTTCGGCTACCTCGAGATCGTCGTCACCTCCTGAGGCGGACCAATCACCGGTAATTACTTGTCCGGTATTCGTGGACGTCCACATGATGGTGATGGTAATCGTGTCACAGGCCACTGCATCGCCGGTTAAGGTGATCAGCCGGTTAGTACTATGACCCGGAATTTTTATTTCTACATCAAGATCTGCGCCGGTGACCGTGACAACAGGATCTCCCTGGACGCCATTGGTCAATCCGCCTTTTATTTTCAAATGATTCAGATCCTCACTAGAAACAAAAGTGTACTTCACTTCGCGAGTTGTAGAATCACAAGTAATTACTTCCCCGGTAAAAGAGGATTCACAGGAATCGGCTGCGGTAGTGTCCTGCGTAGTGGTGTCCTGTGCTACTAAAATAGAGTCCGGAGATACTAACCATTTCGTGCTTTCGAAATCGCATGAAGAGGGTTTTCCTGTCCTGGTATATTTCGCCCGCACCGCATATTGCCCTGGAGCGTCAGGAACAAAAAGCAAAGTGGCCAATCCACTGTCAGGTACAACTGGTCTTCCACCAACCCATTCTCCATCAAGACCCACCTGGATCATAACCAACCCGCAATCAGCGCCATTCCCTGCATCGAAAGTGATCTCAACCGTGTCACCCACTCCAACCGAATTGGCACTATAGGTAAAGGATTGAGGATCGCGAAAAGACAGTTGATGACTATCATCAGTTGCAGCAGATTCATCCTTCTGACAGGATGAAAAATACAAAGCAAAACATAGGAGAGAGAACAATGAAAAAAAGCTCAAACGACTTCTCATAGTAAAAGTATTTTGAAGGTTAAAAAATGAAACAAGCTGAAAGGAGTGGGAAGAAGTTTGATAAAGAGGGGGACGGGAAAAGGAATGAGGTCGTAAAAGTATAGGTACTGGTGAACGGGAGTCTAAGGGAATACCATGGAATTTTGGCCCGGGTTGAACTTTAACATGGACAATAAATTGAGGAAGGTCTGATTATCAACGAACAACTGTATGAAGTTTCCTTTTTATGAGATCAACCAATAGCCCGAACAGTTGTTTCTCATGGTAAAGAATCAAGCCATGGAAACGAATAATAAATCAATCGGGCAAAAGGATTCTCCTCGAACACCTACAAGTGCAGTAAGAGCTAAAAAACTGCAAACCAAACGTCCGCGCAAATCAGCTCCCGGTCCCGGAGATAGCCAGGAAAGCGAACGGATAGAATATCATGAAGAGCCCGCTCGTAAAGCAGGTTCTCCACCCTACGATCATAAGCCAGAAAAGAACTTGGAAGAGTAGTAGAAAATTATCGAATGAGCGTAATATCTCCTGATAATGCCTGGTGGCGTATGTCTCCATTTATGCTCAAGTCAATCATTATGACATAGGCATAAACACCAGGTTGTAAGTCTTCATTTTTAAAACGACCATCCCAGGTGAAAGACTTTTCATTTGACCTGAAAACCATATTTCCCCATCGATCAAAAATGGTGATGTCCAGGTGTTGGATCTCTATTTCTTCATTGACGCCAATTGAAAACAGATCATTGATGCCATCGCCATTAGGGGAAAAAACATTTGGAATAAAGAAAGTATGATTCGTATCGCAAGTGTCAGCCATCACCACTTGTGATGACAAAGTCTTTTCTCCGCAGGAAGCCTTTATGGACACATCATAGGTGCCTGGCACTGTAACGATAATGGAAGGTTCCAATGATCCTGAATTCCATAAATAAGTAGCTGGGAAAAGTTGAGTGACATTCAATTCCACCTCATCTCCCGGACATAAGTAAGTAAGGGTTGGAAGATCAGCCTGCGGAATATGATCATCAACGGACAGTAAAAACTGATCGGATTGCTGACCGCAGGCATTCGAAATTTCCAAAGAATACACTTGTTGTTGATCGGCGATAAAGCTGGTGCCGTGGCTTCCATCCTGCCATTGAAAGTCATCGTTCACGGTAGGAGCGAGGAGTAAAATTGATTCACCTAAACAAATCGTGGTGTCATCTCCAATATCAAACGGTAAAGGAGGCTGAACAAAATCAACGTCCCTCTGATCAGATTCGCTACCACAAAGATTGGAGACTGACACTGAATAAGTTCCAGCAGTATTCACGAGGTAAGAAGTAGATGTTGAACCATCCTGCCATTGAATTGCATTTGTGGAGGATGGTACCTGGAGTAAAATAGATGCTCCGTTACATAAAGTAGTATCACTGCCGATATCAAATGGCGATGGTGGACTCACAAAAGAAATGGCAATGGAATCTGTATTTGTTCCGCAATGATTGGATTCTTCAATCGTATAAATTCCCGCACTGCTGGCCAGAAATGTAGGCTGTGAAGATCCATCTTGCCAAAGGATTGTAGTTCCAGTTTGTGCTGTTGAAGTAAGAAGCAATGTTTCACCTTCACACAAGGTTGTGTCAATACCCAAATCAGTACCAGGTGCAGTACCTTCAATTTCAACTACAACAGTGTCCATGTCCATCCCGCAATTATTGCTAACCTGAAGAATAAATATTCCGGAGGTCGAGGTCAATAAAGAGGATGAAGTGGTTCCATCCTGCCAGAGATAATCAACACCGGATATATCCGACATCAATTGCACCACTTCACCTTCACAAGCGAGAACATCAGGTCCAAGATTGACTTGAGGTCCATCCGTAGTTAATATAATGTCCAAACTATCGGTATCAGATCCACACTGATTAGAAACGGTCAGAATAATATTGCCTGGCTGCGTAGCCTGATATATAGTATCCGTCGAACCATCCTGCCATAGATAATCCACATTAGACAAACCTGGATCAAGTGTGATCACTTCACCCGGACAAAGTGGTTGATCAATTCCTAAATTCAAAACAGGTGCAGGAGGAAGATTGAATAATTCAAAAGTGTCCTGATTCAATCCGCAACTATTGTAAATGTTTGCCACATAGAGTCCCGGATCTGCGGCGATAAACTGCTGACCAGAAGATCCATCCGGCCAATGAATAGTTACGTCAGGAATATTGATTTCCAGTGCAATCGATGTGCCCGGACAAACTGTACTATCCGGACCTAATGTAAATGAGGGAACGCCAGGAAGTAAATTGACAAGTAGAGTATCGGTTGCATCTCCACAACTATTGGCGACTTCAACATTGAAATTTCCGCTATTCGTGATTTGATAAACACTGTCGGCTGAACCATCCTGCCATTGCCATGTAGTGACATTTGAAAAATCAGGATGAAGTAATAAAGTATCTCCGTTGCAAATGCTAACATCAGGTCCCAGGTCAATGGTTGGTTGGGTTCCAGCATCAACAACAATCACCGTATCCATACCTACACCACAAGAATTACTAACCGTTAAACTATAGGTGCCGGGAGAAAAAACATGAAGACTGCTGGCTTGCGATTGATCATTCCACAAATAACTAACTCCGGAAATCCCTGCTTCGAGAATTAGCGAATCACCCTGGCATAGATTCAGCGATGAAGGCAAAGTCAGCATTGGCGGATTCGAATTGAAGGTGACTACCATTGTATCGAAAAAAGAAGAACAAGAATTCACGACCTGAACAAAATAGGTGCCTGCTGTCGTTATTAAAAAAGTATCTGCTGTACTCAAGTCCTGCCATAAAAAGGAACCACCAGAATTTGGAGGATGAAGGGTGATGTGATCACCGGGACAGAGTGATAAGTCTCCACCTAAGTCAGGAAAAGTGACGGGAGATAAGAAATCAACAGTGACTTCATCGCTGGCCGATCCGCAATCATTCGAAACGGTTAGTGAAAAGGTGCCGGGAGACGTGATGACTAAAGAATCTGCAGTGGAATTATCCTGCCAGGTATAGCTTCCATCATCACCTGCATTGGTGAGGACATAGGGTTCGTCATCGCAAATCGAAAAATCTGCAGGAAGTATGACATTGGTTACTGGATTGATCACGGTGATATTGATCTGATCAGTCATGGTATAACAAGTATTGGAAACCGTGACACTGTATAGCCCGGATCCGGTCACCGAAAATTCCGAATCTGATGATCCATCCTGCCAGACAAAATCAACTCCGGATAAATTACTAAGATCAAGATGATAAGGGAGCTCCGCACTGCATATGGTCACATCATCACCGAAGTCAAAATCAGGTTCTGTGCTTCCAAAAACATTAATACTGCTGCTGGCGGATTCACAGGGATTCGTCACCGTGACGGAATATAGACCTGGCATGGTCACTTCGAATGTATTAAGATCACTTCCATCCTGCCAAAGAAAATCGCCGAGCGTGGGATCCAAAGTTAACGTCAACACATTCCCTTCACACAATATCACATCCGGCCCAAGATTGATATCCAGGGGCTGAATAAAATCAACTTGTATCTCATCGGTGAACTCGCCGCAAACGTTTGAAATGGTTAATGCATAAGTACCTGAATGGCTAATCGTATAAGAAGGAAAACTCCATCCATTTTGCCAGGTGAAATCACCCAATGCCGGATCAAAATCATATTGAATTTCTTCACCATCGCAAAGTGCTGTATCGGGTCCGAGAAAAAATGGCGCTGGTGGAGAATACACCGTCACTGCTACTTCATCCGTTGTAGGAAAACAACCATCATCCAGTGTGACTGAATAAGTTCCTGTCATAGTGATATCATATTCAGTATCATGAGATCCATCCTGCCAGGTATAATCACCTAGTGAAGGATCCAGTGAAACAGTGTAGGTATCGCCTTCGCAAAACTCAACTGTCGGCGGTCCAACGTCAACTGTTTGACCCGGTATGATAGTGACTTCCAAAGAGTCAATGCCAAAAGCACAACCATCAAATATTGTAACTGCATACGTGCCGGATTCAGTAACCGTCAGTGTAGGATCAATCGAACCATCTTCCCAGTGATAATGAAAGTCAGTTGGATACCCGGGATCAATCACATATTGTCCGCAACCAATCACCGGATCCCCAAGATCCACAGTAAACATTCCAGGTTCTCCATATTTAATGACGGACACATCATCGACATAATAGTAACTCTGAAAAGGGTTGTTGCAAGTTGGATCTAGGTTCATTTCATCATCATCAAAAAAATTCCCGATGGTAATGTATTGCTCTCCTCCTTTCGCGACAAAGCAACCTGTGATCAGGGTCCAGTCTAAAAAATCAGTGATGATGCCCAGGTTGGAGGAGACTTGGGGGTCAAATGGGAGCACAACGATGCCTACATTAGGTGGATAGGTTGCAGAGAAATAAGCGCCTATTTTATCCTCACCACAACTATTCTCTGCGCGACTCACATAAAAACTAACTTCATAAGCAGTATCCTGCATCAATGTTTCAGTCAAGGGAGCCGTGATATATTCCCTATAGAAGAAAGACACAAACCACATTCCTACGCCTGCATAAGCTACACCCGTATGAGGATTCTGGGTACCGAATAGATTAGTGGGCACACCAGCATTGCCAGGGGCAGCACAAATATTGAAATAGTCAGGAGAAGCATCTGTGGGACCATCCCAGGGAATACATTGCAGCGGCTCTCCATTATTGACATTAGTAGGGCAGGTGTTATAGATTTCGAAGCTGGGATTGGGAACAAGGTTTTGAGCATGCAGGAAATTGCTGCATACTAGCAGTAGGGAAGCGATGAGGCTTTGATTCAAGGTACCGAATCGCATAAAAGGTCCTGATTTTTCTATGTTGAGTTGTTGATCAGGAATGCCCACTTAGTTTTTCATTACTTTTTCAGCCCTGGTCATTCCATTTATCTCTGTCAAAATAAAATAAATTCCCGATGCCCAATGTAGGGTACTGATAGAATTCGTTTTTGCAATAATGGGTTGTTGAAAAATTATTTTTCCATAAACATCAATTACTCTAATTGTTCCTCTTTCAATATTTTCAAATTGAATGTTCATTTGATTATCTACAGGATTTGGAAAAATAAATACTTCATTAGAGGGTGTGATTGGCGAAACATCAACTGCAATACAATCTGCATTATAAGGACCACCAGGTGAACCACCGAGACATCCTGCAAACCAATTGAGCGGACTATTCAAATTCGCATTAGCATCAGAAAGCTCAAGCGTGTATCCATTGCCATCTGCATCCGTCGTCCAGGGATCACTGTCATCATAACAAATACTTAATTGCAACTTTCCGGTGTTGTCATACAAGCGAATCACATCACCACTATTGCCCAAACCAAAACCGAGATCGCCGATCCGTTGTGTTACACCGGCATGCAATGCACTGAAGGCTGCTTCGTCTTCGCAGACCACCAAATATTCACCAGCCAATAAAAGTGTTCCATCGGGAATGGTAAAAATATGTTCATCATCATCATCTCGAATTGTCCATCCGGAAAGATCAGCAGTGGTACTGAATAGGTTTTTGATTTCAATCCAGTCACCCGCATCTGCAGTAGCGGAAGAATGATAATTAATTTCATCAACGATCACCTCATCACCGCAGGGAGCATAAGTTACACCTGGGCTTCCTTGCATACATCCATCAAACCAACTGTCAGGTTGATTGGGATCATTGTTACCTGGATGTCTTTCCAATGTGCGTCCGAATCCAGCTGGTGTGCATGGCCAAGGTGCTTTGTTGTTATAGGTAGATTGCAAAATGGTTGTTCCGCTGCGATCAAAAACCTGTATCTGATCTCCACTGTTATCCAGTTTAAATCCGCTGCTGCCTATTTTATTTTCAACGCCAGGAAAAAGTGCACTGAATTTTTCATCATCTTCCACCACTACCACACGATCACCAGGTTGAAGTATCGTTCCCACAGGAACAGGATAAGCATGGTACCAATTACGGTCCTGCATTTTGAAGTTGGTAAGATCGATCGGATAGTCTGCAGTATTTTTTATTTCAAACCAATCCCCGGCATCTGTTGTCGAATCGGATTGATAATTGATCTCTGACAATTCAAGCGAGACAGGTTTTGCTGTTCCTGTAAAGTGTGCAGTAAATGAAGAGAACTCAGTTAAGTTAATAGAAAACGAATCCGCAAGATTGTTAAGGGCAAGATTATTTTCCCAATGATCAAAAGTGTAACCTGGATTCGCTACCGCTGTTATGGTGACTGGATTACCATCAAAATAAATTCCGGCCCAGGGATATTTTTTTGGAATGATAGTATTGATTTGAATGACGCCTGCTTCTGGCGGATCGATGCGCAAGTTGATATCCACCTGGTTGTTTAATCCGAAATAGTCCTGGATCTGGTTGCGCTGAAATACGCGTCGTACATTATGAAACTCCCTGAGGTTATGCACATGATCTCTCCACGTAAGGGAATCAGCAGAACCCCATCGTGCACTTTGCCGGTTGATTTCAGCGGCAATTTCATTTGCATTCTCATCAATGATAGCGTTGGCTATGGTAGGTGTCCAGTATTCATTGATCATATCGGCAAAACGATTGATGAAATAGTGTTTGAATCCGGGATTTTGCAGCAAGCTGCTCATCATGTCCGTATATCGATTGGGAATAGCGGGATTGGCCAATGCTGCATCCAGGATATTGGTGGTCGCATCGACACCATTTCCTTGTGAATAAGTCATATCAAAAATGACAAATCGCCAACGCAGATCCGGCGCTTTATACAAACGGGTATTGTTGAAATAGACACTCGGAAACCAATCGCCATTGGCAAGATGCATTTCAACAGCGTAGTAGTCGACCCAATTTTCCAGGTCAACCATTTTTTGAGCATCAGCAAAATTGGTGGGGTCACTCATGTCATGTTGAATGATAAAATCACTCATCGCGAAAAAATCAACATCAGTGCCTTTCTCTGCGAGATATTTATTGTTTTCAAAATAAGAGGTGAAAATTTCATTCACCTGGTCCGGGTTGGCACCATGATTGTCATGAACATAATTTTCATTCGTCACTTCCCTGCCACCGTAGTGACCCCAATATTCGCCATTGATAAATACAGCCATATGTTGATAACCTGTAGCAGCACAATGAGTAGGTAGCGTGAGTTGATTGGCCACCACATCACGTATGCGGGTGAGGCCGTAGTCATCATCCATGCAGCGAACACGGAATTCGTGATAACTTGTAATGCCTGGTTTATCTCTTCCAAAAATCGGGTAATGCACATCGTCAGTTGCACCGAAGTCTTCATCAAATGAAAATTGCATGGACTTTTGATCAAAGGAAATGGAATAACCGCCAACAGGACGAAGACTGGCGTTTTCTGAAAAGGCGAGGTTCCGGTCTTTATCAAAATATTCAAGATGAATTGGTGCTTTGATTCCTGAATTGTAATTGTCATAGGCTGCAAGTCCATCCCCAAGATCAAAAAGATCACCTGGCTTTGCCGTGATGCTGAGGACAGGAAGTTGAGTATTTTCTCCGATAAAATAAGAAGCGCATGCAGTGGATCCCGCTAATCGACCCGTTTCAAAACTTCTTGCCTTTATTACGGAAGTACTACTAATTGAAATTGGTCCTGTATATAAAAGGGAAGTGTCTACAGGTTCACTACCATCTGTAGTATAGTGAACATTAATGCCAGTTATGGATATAGTTTGATCAGTTTGATAAAAACCCGCTGGTGGAGAAATGACCGGAGTGTCTGCATATCCGGATTTGCAATTACTACCATTCGCTGCATCCGGAGTTGGATTATCGGTCAAACACCAATCACCAGTATCATCAGTGCGCATCAACGAATGACCAGGCAACAAATAGGGAACGGTTACACTGTCAATCGAAATTCCACTCGCATCAAAAAGTCGAACTGTCTCTCCGAATGCAATTTTGAAATCAGTATGATAGTTGGTGACACTGATGTTGTTGAAAAATGGTGGATTGGGGCCATAGATGACATCGGATGTGTGAATGCCAAAATGCAACCAGGTTCTTGCCGTGAGATCACTGGACGTCGCACTGATATTATGGATCTCTATCGACAATACATTTTGACCGATGACTAGTAACGTTGACAACTTGGTTTTTGAAATTGAAATCACATCGGGATTTCCTCCGCCATACATTTGGGCCTCATGATCGGTGGTAGGGACGGTCATAAAATCCGGAGTTCCATCGGGCATGTTTTTACTTCGTGCTATTTCTACACCATTTAGATAAGCAACGAATGCATCATCGTAGTCGATGCTTAAAATTGCACTGTCGAGTTTTGTGAGATCAGCAACGTTAAATGCACGTCGATAATAAAAGGCAAGTGTGCCATCCGGAATAGGAGTCACATCATCTCCGTCTCCATATCCAAAACCACCTGGAGCACTCATCCAGGTGTTATCATCGAATGTTGTGCTTGTCCAATCTGCAGGAGGATTTTCTGTTCCGATAAATAATCGCCACAGATCACCTTCATACAATGCGGTCTCCCAATGATCGATGACGGACTGACCAAGGCCACCTCTGTTTTTACCAGAAGCAAATACAAGTACTCGATCACCTGCTGCTAATGTGAAATCGGGAAATTTCCATTTTGCTTTGCTGTTATCACTCAGGCTGTACCGGATGAGGTTTTGAGCGGTTGTGCCGGTATTGTAAACTTCGATCCAGTCTGGGTAGTCATTGTTTTCGTCTGCAAGTAGGTAAGGATTTGTAGGAGCTACTTCAGAGAGGATGATTTGGGCATGAGCCTGGAAGGGTAGCCATAATAAGAATCCTGCAAGGAGAGTAATGTATTTCATCAGATGTGATCTTTCTGTGACTAAAGGTAGAAAAGTGTGGGTTGTGAGGAAGAAGAGGGCAATGAAAGATCCATATTTTTAATGAAAGCAAGCTTTGAAATTTAAGGCGTTGAAATACAATGCGCTAAAAGGTAATATCCAACCAATAAATCAAGGCAATGGCCGTTATTTCCAAACTGAAATGATGTTTAATTTTGAATGTATGAATTTATCCAGGATAGTCTTTCTTATTATTTCAATTCTTTTCTTTGGAAGAGTTGCTTATTTACAACCTGATGAGTATGTTAAAAAGTCGGAATTGATTAATAAAACCCCTAAGGAAATACCAACCTTTCAACAAGCAGGGTACCGTGTTCAGGAGCGGTTCAAAGACATGAGCAGTGATTCATTTGAAATACGAAATTTCAAAATCAATTACAGGCATAATCCTAAGAATGCACTTTATGGATATGATTGGAAGGTGGAAGAAATGAGGCCAGAAGGAGTCTTGACTTTAATGTTCATTCCTGAAGGTCTTTTTGTTATGCACAATGATGGAGTTGTAAAGGAAATGACTCAAACATTGTTGGCTGATCAACTTGATCCGGGAAGTTATTTTGAATACTTAAGGAGTTCTTTTTTATTGGAGGAGGTCGTGTCACCTTTTATTTCGGCTCCGCCAGAAGAAATCAGCACAAGGGATTCTAACAGCTATATCATCCTGTTCAGGAAGACCAGTGAGGATTTTACACAAAAATTAATATTGGATAAGGAGACCTATAGACCCACCGAAGCCATTACCATTAATTATGATGATGAACTGGGCTTACAGCAGGTGCAGCAGGTTTATTTTTCGGAGTACAATCAGGACCTTGATCTTTTGAACAACATTTTTTCGCCGGAGTATTATAAAAATAATGGTTACAGTTATAAACTATTGCCAGTTGAAAAGGAGGAAGAAGAGGAAATCAACCCAATCGATGTTATAAAAAGCCGGGACCTTTTATTCCATTATCCTTTTCTGAATGAAAAAGGAGATACCATTTTATTCGATAAAAATTTTGCCGGGTATGTGTTATTAGATTTTTGGTATGCAGGCTGTGCGCCATGCCTGAAAGGCCTTCCCGTCGTCAATACGTTGTTGGAAAAATATCCGGAGTCTACACTAAAAGTGGTGGGTATCAACGGCTTTGATTTGAAGAACAAAGCGTTTGTCTCGGCCAAATTGCGGGATAAAGGAATAAAGATGGAATTACTATTTGCCGAATGGAAATTAATCCGGGATTTGAAGGTGAATGCTTTTCCTGCTTATATGTTAATTACACCGGATGGAAAGCTGGAATATTTGCCCGGTGGAGCAGAGGATGCGATTATGACCATTAATAGTTTATTAAAGTAAGGTAAGCGTGTCGAAATTTTCGTCGAACATTTAATCAATGATTCGGTTGATATTAGGATGCCCGAGGGACCATCCATCATAATATTGAAGGAAGAAGTACAGCCTTTTGCAGGAAGAAAAATCATAGCAGCAGAGGGTGATACAAAAAAGATAGACCTCAGCAGGATTCAGCGTAAAAAGGTGATGGGTTTCCAATCCTGGGGAAAACATTTCTTAATTGAATTCAGCGGATTTACCCTGCGCATTCATTTCCTGTTATTCGGTTCTTATTCCATTAATGTTCCAAAGGAAGGCCGCTCTGCGCGATTGCATCTTCAATTTACGAATGGAGATATTTATTTCTATTCCTGTTCTATCAAAATGCTGGAAGGCGATATCAATTCGCATTACGATTGGACAGGGGATGTGATGAATCCTGCCTGGGATAAAAGAAAGGCCAAAAGAAATATTAAAGCACATCCGGATATGATGGTGTGTGATACGTTATTGCACCAGGATATTTTTGCCGGGGTCGGAAATATCATAAAAAATGAAGTGCTATACCGGATTCGCGTACATCCCGAGAGCATCAATTCAGGGTTGTCTGACTATAAGCTCAACTTGATGATCAAGGAAGCGCGGCAATATAGTTTTGATTTTTTGGCGTGGAAAAAGGAGTACGTGTTGCGGAAACACTGGTTGGCACACACTAAAAAAACTTGTGTACGATGCCATGGACCGATCATTAGAAAAATCACCGGTCAATTTGCGAGGAGAAGTTTTTTTTGTCCGCACTGCCAGCCTGTTTATACCTAATGATGGCCAAATTTTGGATCGGATGTTCCGGTTTTTACAATGCACACTGGAAGGAAGTGTTTTATCCGCCTGATGTCCGTCGGAAAGATTGGTTTTCATTTTATTCAAGACATCTCAATTCCTTAGAGATCAATACCACTTTTTATAAATTTCCTTCTTCCAAATCTTTGGAAAAATGGTGCATGGAAAGTCCGGAAGAATTCAAATTCTCAGTGAAGGCTCCCAGGGTGATCACTCATTTTAAAAAAATGTCCGATTGCGAGCAAGAGATTGATGATTTCTATTTGGCCTGTGAAGAAGGATTGAAAGAAAAACTGGGATGTCTTTTATTCCAGTTTCCACCGAGCTTCAATTTCACCCGTGAGCGATTGCAGTTGATCACCTCGCAACTCAAACCAGGTTTTCGGAATGTGGTCGAATTCAGGCATGACAGTTGGTGGAATGAGGAAGTATCAATCGCACTGGAATCAGCTAATATTCATTTTTGCCAGTCGGATCATCCGGCATTGCCGCAACGTATATTGAATTTTAATAAATTCACTTATGTCAGGCTGCATGGCAATCCTGTATTATTCCATTCCAATTATGAAGATGATTTTTTGCATCTTTTAAAAGAACGACTGTTGCAAAACACTGAACTGGAGGCTTATATTTATTTTAATAATACAGCCAGCACTTCGGGTATACTTAATGCCTTACAATTAAAGAACTTCCTGGGCAAATAACTTTAATCGAAATACAATTAATCGTAGATATCCCCGCTTAACGGATATCCAGTTCCCTGATCTGCGCTTTATATTTTTGAGGCAGGATCACTGTTTTGATGACCCAGTCCAATTTTAATTTTCTGCTGATCAGGTAAGGCGGAATAATCAGGCCCATCCAGGAAAATTTTCCGAGTTGTAATAAGTCGTTGACGATAGAGGGTACTACCAAGATTTGACCTTGTACTAAAAACTGGTAACGGATAGGTCCTAGATGTTTTTTGTATTGTTTAAACAGATCAATCGTAAAATCACCTTTGTGGAGATTATTTTTTAGATGTTCTTCGCGCATGATTTCCCACTCGCTGAAATTTTGAGGTAGTCCTGTCAAATGCATGCGATCTCCAACTCTATAAAAGACGTCAAACACTTCTACTTTTTCTGCCTCCGATAATTTCCGTTCTAACAATTCATAAGAGGCTATCGAATAATGAATCAGCATAAAGAGGACGTCGCGATACGCCCAATCCGGAATTTGTTGTTGGCGGCTGGCTTCTACTGCACCGTGGATGGAGGTTATTTTATCAATGGCTTTGAGGGCAGCTTCATTTTCAGAAAAGACAATTTGCCGCGCATAGGTCACTGTGGAAAACAGGCGACCGATCGGATCTGATGGTAGTTTCCCTGTGAAGTATAACCAATCGACTGCTTTATTCAGCGCAAATTCAGCTGCTGAGCCGGCGAAGATGAAGATGATGGTATCGCTTTTGGACCAGATTTTCCGGACGATGGAATTTTCATTTACAAAGAATGGCATGGGGTGAAAATAAGGGCTTTGGTATGGGGAGTAGGTTAAATGGAGTTAATGCTTTGTCATAGCGGTATTTTTAAAGAATAGGTAGTACTTCTTCCACCACCTTCATCCTTGACCAAAACATCTTTTTTTACGAGATCGTTTATATCTCGAACAGCCGTATCAGAAGAGCATTTTGCCATTTTCGTCCATTTGGAGGAAGAGAGTTTGCCAACGAAACCATTGAGCAACTTTTGGATCATAAGTTTTTGTCTTTCATTCAGAGAAGTATCCTTGTGCTGTTGCCAAAAACGTGCTTTTTGCATTACGCTTGCAAGCGTTTCATCGGTTGCCGATAAAGCCCGATCCAAACATCCCAGGAACCATTCCAGCCATGCTGTTATATCCAGTGTATTTTTTTGTATGCTCTCGAGTATATCGTAATATCCATTGCGTTCAACTCTGATTTGCGCCGACATACTATAAAAGCGGTTACTGCTTTTGTCCGAGCTGGCCAGTTGCATATCCGCTATGGCGCGGGCGATGCGTCCATTTCCATCGTCAAATGGATGTATAGTGACAAACCATAAATGTGCAATTGCTGCTTTGATCACAGGATCCGTATTTGTTTCTGCATTGAACCATTTAAGAAAGTGTTCCATTTCATCTTGTAAAATTTCTGCATCGGGGGCTTGAAAATGAACTGTCTCTCTGCCCATCGGGCCTGAAAGCACTTGCATAGGATCGGACTTATCATTTTCTCGCCAGCGTCCTACTACGATTTTATGCATACCGCTTCTTCCCGTTGGGAAAAGTGCTGCATGCCATCCAAACATGCGTTCTGCCGTGAGTGGTGTTTCAAAATTTTGAGTTGCATCAAGCATCATTTCAACAACACCTTCGACATTGCGGTCCACAGGAACAACACCTGCGATATCCAGACCTAATCTTTTTGCGATGGAAGAACGAACCTGGTCTTCATTAAGAACCTCTCCCTCAATCTCACTTGATTTAAGGACGTCCAGTGTTAAGGTCTGTAGGTTTGCTTCTGATTGCAAGTTGAACCCCAGGCTTTCCATTAGTCCCAGCAGCTTTCCTTGCTTATGGCGAACCTTGATGAGCAGGGCGTTAAATTTCTCTTCATCCCAGGTAAAATGAGGCCATGCTTTTTGCTGATATATATAGGCCATACAGGTAATTTGCGACGAATATACAGGCTTTTCAACGCAAAATCAATTATTCACCGCATATATTGCGGCGAATAAGAGGCTTATTCGCCGCAAATGGGGCTTTTTTCCGGTTTTGCGGTGAATAAGCCTCTTATTCGCCGCATGAGTAGAATTATGGATGTATACGGTAAAGTCCTGCTCTCAAAATCGTTTTCGGAAATAGCCATAGTAGATATCGGCGGTCTTCCTGCGGGGATTTATGTGCTGGGCCTTAAGGATGAAGGCGCTATCAGCAGGATTTTTAAAGTAGTTAAAGAATGAGTATCGACTTCACCAAATTTCCATTCAATTTCAAACTTCACCTTAAGTCGTACATCAACTATGTACTTAGGTTAGGTGAGGAACCACATGAACAAATCGGTCAGCGCCGGTAGTCAGGAACGTGTCACACATCCCGGAAGGTGGTTGTTGACTAAGGCGCTAAACTTTTATCTCATTTTTTCTTTCTGAACAAAAGTTCCTCCTAAAGATGTCCATGGAACTTTCTCGTTTTTCCCCGCAACACCAAATACTGTGAAATGCCATGTGCCTGGAGGAAGATCAGATACGTCAGCTTCCATTTCTTTGGCTGAGGTTGATTCTAATGGAGGTTTGTAATATTGGATTGATTCCTTTATCAAGGATGTATCAATTTGACCATTGTTAATTCTTTCAAATTTTATTTTTGGAATTTCGGTGATACTAGGGTCGCGCTGGTTGGTATTTATAAAGAAATTTAGTCTTTGATAAGTAGAATCATATTCAGAGCCAGCAAGATGGATTAAAAGATTGTTTTGATTGCCACTGATAGAATCCCATTGCTTTGAAGTGCAAATCTCTGCGAGAAAATCAGCTAATACATACCTGAAATCGGTATCATTATACCGATTTCCCTCAAAGAGCTGAATTATTTCTTTAAACCTGAATTGTGTAAGTGGATATTTGGCATATTCTGGTGTTCCATAACACAAATGTTGATAGACCAAGAAGGCATAGTAGTTCAATTCAGGTTTATGTAGTAGCGGCATTATTTTTTTAAGTGTGGATTTCTGCAATTCAGGTTTGGATACTGTGCAATCGTGAGGATATTTTTTCGAGCAGGTATAAATATCCATCACCGCATTTGTCATAAAGGATAATGCCTGGTTTCGCTGGGACAGTGGAGCATGTTCATCCAATGCTTTTTGCAACAGAAAATCAATACCACTTTCAGAATTATATGTATAACAATAGCCTTCATATAATCCAAAAATGGGGTTATTGGTGAGTCGAGGTCGTTTACGAATCTCAATTTGTCGATGATACTGACTAGCAGTCCATGCATCTTCCATGTCGCCTGATGTGACAATCCAGTCGATGACATCATATTCTAACCGCCCCCAACCGCAATCTTCATATTGTCTACAAGTATCATAATCGTTTTGAATAAAATCCTGAAGCCAAGCTAGCAATACTTTATTTCGGTCAGGTAGTTTAGGCTTATCCTTCAGATTTAATATTGGATTCATTCGTCTTTCTATACTGTCGATTCGGTCAAGAAATTCAGACCAGTTCATTTTATCCATAATGCTAAATGACCATGGTATGTATACCTTGTCATTGAATTTTATAAAAATAGGGCCTGAAACTTGTGTAGAATCTTTTCGATCACTTTCACTTACAAAAATTAGAATTTCATCTATCTGTTCGATACTAAAAAATTGAGAAGTTGTACCTCTATTATCTTTTATCTGGTATGGTTCCGAATTAATATACAATTTGATTGTGTCTGTGTATTCCTGGGAAGAACTCAATCTTTTGGATAGAAAATAATGTTGGTATTGATCATGATAAAGGTATTTGGCGCGTACTATTTTTTTACAATGTGCCACCTGCCACATTAGATCAAAAATGAAAGGGATTTCAGCGTGAAACTGGGAGGTGAATAAGCAAATAAGTAAGATTGAATAATATTTGAAAAAACGCATTGGTTTTCTTGAGTAATCAAGACTAAATATAGTTTTTATTACATAGAGGAAATGTCGTGGAAAGAGCAATTTGATAATAACTCTGTTAAGGTAATTTATAATCAGAGGTGTTCTGCGGGATTGGTCATTAGCCTTCCGGATGAAAATAAACCTGGGTAAAAATTCGGGATTGAGTGATGAAAGAAGAGTGGTAGCAGGATGTGATGCTCCAGCCAGCTGATTTAATCATAAATAAAAAAAGGTCACCGTTTGGTGACCTTCTGTGGAGGATAAGGGATTCGAACCCATGACCCTCCCGCCGCTCGCAAAAGAGCGAGGCGGGATGCTCTAGCCAGCTCAGCTAATCCAACATTCAGTTAAATAAAAAAAGCCCGACCAAATGGTCGAGCTTAAGTGGAGGATAAGGGATTCGAACCCATGACCCTCCCGCCGCTCGCAAAAGAGCGAGGCGGGATGCTCTAGCCCAGCTGAGCTAATCCAGCGAATCAATTATGAAATAAAAAAGGCCACCAAAATGGTGACCTTCTGTGGAGGATAAGGGATTCGAACCCATGACCCCCTGCGTGCAAGGCAACACAAAAGTGGTTTGATATGGACGGAAATGATGTTAAATGGCTGGTAATCAATAATAAATTGAATGTATCGTACCCTATGGTTTCAAATAAATACGTAATTTGTTTGCAAATTGCTTGCAAATGATTTCAATAAAGATAATTTTGGATGACAGATTAGAGAAAAAAGACGGGACATGTCCCCTAAAAATCCGGGTTATAATTAACCGCAGATCCTTTCACATTTCATTAGGCTACAGTATTCCATCTAAGGAATGGGATGATTCAAATCAGAGAATCAAATCTGGTAGTAAAACTATATCCAATACCACCCGCTTCAATTCCATCATTAATAGCAGAAAACAACAAGTCTATGACGTTCTGTTAAAGCTACAAGATGATGGAACTCTTGAAAATATGACCTTAGATAGGTTGAAGGATCATCTAACCAGAAACTCCTCAGAAACACTCGCCCTTGAATTTGGAGAAGAAGTAATCAATCAGCTTGTACAAGGAAGAAAAATTGGTAATGCTCGCGTCTATCGAACAATGCTCTCAAGTCTTCGTGCTTATTTAAATGGAAAGGATCTTCCTCTTGGACAGATAAACTTCAGCTTCCTTAAAAAATACGAAGCTTGGTATCTAGGTAAAGGCAATGCGGTTAATGGCTTGAGTGTGCATCTAAGAACTTTGCGAGCTTTGGTTAACCGTGCCATTAAGGAAAAACGATTGTTGCCAGATAACAACCCTTTCTCCGAATTTCATATCAAACATGAAAAAACGAGAAAACGGGCTATCAAACCTGATGCTCTGCAAGCAATCAAAGATTTTGTACCGACCACAGAACGCCAAAAACGAGCTAAACAATATTTTATTTTCAGTTTCTTATCAATTGGAGCTTCGTTCGTTGATATAGCACTTCTAAAGCTTTCTAATATAGTTGAAGGCAGGTTATATTATAAACGACGTAAAACCGGAAGACTTCACAGTATTCTTGTGACCCCTGCACTCAAGGCTATAATCGATGAGCTGGCGAAAGGAAAGAAACAAGATGATTATATGTTTGATATTGTCAAAACTGATGACCCATCAAAACAATCTGTGCAGATTAGAGATGAATTACGTCGTTATAATAAAACCCTTAAGGAGATTGGTAAACTTTGTGGAATATCCACCCAACTTAGTTCTTATGTTTCTCGACATAGTTATGCAACAATAGCGAAGAATAAAGGTGTGCCAATAGCTGTGATTAGTGAAGCATTGGGGCATACCAATATCGGTACAACTATGGTTTATCTTGATCAGTTTGAACAAGAATCAATGGATGAATTCCATAATATTGTTATTGGAGCCTAAATTTTAACGTTAATGACATGGATATTCATTCAGTTCAAGATTTCGAAGATTTTTTTGAGAGAGAACTAAAATGGGCCTTTAGCACAGGAGTACACATTTTATACAGGGGGCATGGTCTTAATAGTAATTCAAATTGTCCTACTATTTGTCGCTACGGGTTAAATCCAGATGAAATTCTAATGTTTGATAAGATTTTATTGGACAAGTTAAAGGACGCAAAAGATTCAAATGGATTTATAGGTAGTGTTAAACTTCATCCTGGATTTGGAACTAAAGGCCATTTTAATGATTGGTTAATCCTTACCCAAGCTAGACATCTTGAAATGCCTTCAAGGTTGCAGGATTGGTCAATGCGATGGGAAATTGCGCTTTATTTCGCGGTTAGTAATACCTCACAGCACAATGAAGCGGGTCATATGTGGTTATTACAAAGCCCTATGCATTTCGCAAAAAGTAATGATCCTAAATTTGATGAGGATTTGAAAAGCATGTTTTTACATTTAGGTGCTGGGGATAAAGATATGTCGGTATTAGACGGGATCGATCCTTTCGATATCCAAAAAACCATGCTTTTGCACTATCCTCATTATTCGGAAGAATGGCTTTTACAAATCGGGGAGGTAAGGAGAGGAGCTCAAGGTGGAAAATTTATTGTTTCAAAGCAAAGTGCAATTAATACTCCGCTAGAAAAACAGTTTGTAGGTCGTGTGATGGCCAGAGTTGAAATTCCCTCAAGCGCCAAGTCGGGAATCTTGGAAGAACTGATCAAACGTAATTTCCATGAAAAAACTGTTTTACCAGCAATTCCAGATGATACAAAAGCAATTTTAGAAGGGATAAAGAGTTCCGCTCTTAGTGAAATAAAGTTCCAAAGAAATCGCTAATTGCAAGATTGCCTTTCGCCATGGCGATTGATAATCTGACCTATGGCGAAAGGCAATCTTGTCGGGAGACCCGAACCCCTAAATACCAGTATCATCATAATCCGAATCGACAGAGTCATCTTCATCCTCCTCTATCTCTTCATCAATATTTCGTTCATGTTCTTCCTCCTTCTCTAGATTTTTCGAATCACGTAAATCTCTGATTTCCTTCAATGCTTTTTGTTGTTGAACACCTTGCCGATCCAACTCCTCTAATCTATCCTTTTCGTACCCAATGGTTTTAAATCTAAAATGACGGCCTTCCTGGTTCTCAAGACCATACAATTGGCCACCTCGATAATAGGGTTCATACCCTTTAGATTTGAGTTGTGAAAGGAAGTGATCAAGAGACTTTGACCTACTGTATAGCTTATCAGTAGCTTCCAAAATCTGTTGCTTTTGAGATGGCTGTTCACCACGATTTTGGAACTTGAGATCCTTCTGTGAAGCTTGATACTTTAGTGCTTTTCCATGTTCCGGAAGACTATGTATAAGCTTTGGATACTTTTCCTTTTGATATGAATCCAACGCAAGCTTTAACTCATGAAATTCCTTCTTTGAAATTCTATTTGATTCTCCGGTCAAATACTTTGTACCTGACATGATTATGTGCAGATGAATGTGTTGCCTGTCATGATGAGAGGAAACCAAGTAGACATTGTCTTTGCCTCGTAGTTCAACAAATTTTTTGGAAACGTCTTTCAGAAGACTCTTGGATATGTATTCTTTGTCCTTAGTCGAAAACGATAAAATCGTATGGTTAATTTTGATATTATCTTTTCTCTTGTGAAGTCTTAAACTTTCATTCTGATCAAATTCTTTGGCCCATCCTTTAACAGAACGTGACCTTAAATTATGTTTTAGAATAGGTTGTGGTTTTTCATTCTTCTCCTGTTTGAAAAGATACCCCACAAGTTGAAGGGTGTTGTTTCTCCGGGAAAGACTTTTGAGAATCACAAATCATAATGAGTTTATGAACTTAAGTAACTGCTCTTTATTGCCAATGCGTTTCTCAATATGTTGCTTAAGATGCTCCTCTATCGACTTGGGGTTGTGCAGTAAAGGAAGAATATCGATTTCAAGTTGATGGATTGCATGGAGCACCTCCCGGCTCATACTAGAATTTAATTTCTCTTCTTCAGACATTACTTGCAAGGAATTGTACGTCATGGATAAAAGTTGAACAATTCTTTTTACTTCCATGCTGTTAGGAACGATGAAGCTTCTATTTATGTACGCAAAAGAAGCTTGCTTCAGGAACTGAGTCTGGCTTAAGTTATGACGTTTAGCCTCTCTGGTTACCAGTTTCAATTCATCCCTGCTTAATGAAAGGGTGACCTCTTTTTCCTTTCGTCGCTTCTCGATTCTCCATCTTCTTTTATAATCATTCCAGTACTCTTTTCGAGCACTTTGAATCTCTTCATGAGTGCCCTTTTCTAAAATGCCTTTTGCTTGCAAAAACGCATATATACTGCTATTTCTACTAGTCCTCCGTTTCATCCTTCAACATCATTAAAGGTGGCACATCAAATGGTAGTTTATTCTCAGGCTCGAATGGTGGAATCTCAGTAAGTTTCTTAAGCTTACTGTTCTTGTAATATGGATACAAAGTAGCATGAACTGGTGCCTTATTACCAATCAAGACTATTGACTTATCAGTCATACGAATTTCATCTGCTGTCATTAATTGTCGTGTGTGACGGATTTCTTTTTCATCTTCATACTCAAATTTACCAAGCGTGGTTTCGAGCATTTTGGAAGTTTCAATTGGTTGGCCTGGAAGATAACATTTGGCGTAACAGTTTGCTGAAATATTCTTTGCTTCATAAGTGCCATAAATATGTTCTAGCTGGTGATAATCCTGATAAACGAGCATAATACCGCCATTGTACTTTCGGATATTACTTATAGTTGTAGACAGCCCAGGAAGAAACATTGAACTCGCCTCATCAATTAAAAAGAAGATATTGTTTTCCGATTTACTCGGTATTCTAATGAGAATCTCATTTAAGAATTGCTGAAAAAATAAGGATGAGAGAGGGCTATAGTAAGCCATATCCGGCACACTATTGTTGATAAACAAGGCAACTTTCTTGTTTCTAAACTCAGCAAAATCTATGGTGTCAACGGATGTGATTTTTGCAACAGTTTCATCGGAGAATAGAGTTAGCGCAGCCTTCGTTGTAGCAATAATGGAAGATAATGTTCGATCACCGAACGACACAAGAGCCTTATACTCTGCCAATAATTTCTCATCTCTGGTGCTTACAATTAGCCCATCTACTTTCTCAGGGTTCCCGGCAAATGAGTTTATCAAATGAAGCACATTGTATAGGGTTCTATATTGAGGCCCAGCATAAAAAACCAGATACCTAATGAAAAGGGACAACACACTCTCAGCTGATTTAGTCCAAAATAAATCTTTCGATTCACCTAAAGCATTGCGAACAAGAAGAGATGAAAGTTTTTGAATATCGGATATTGTTCTACAACGTTCAAGTGGATTAAAACATTCAGATTTAGAATTACTGTAATCAAGTACTTTGATGATATATCCAGATTGCTTTAATGATCCACTTACCAGCATACGAATTTCATGACTCGGATCATTGAAAATCAGAGATGAATTTCCTTTAGCCATCAAGAGGGCACTATTAATTAAAACAGTTGAACTCTTACCTGAACCACTTCCTCCTAGAATAAGGGCATTTCGATAGCTTTCGGATATTGAAAGGCTATATCGTCCTGTAAGGCAAAAACCTAGGTTGTCCTTTTCAAGGAGACTACTAACAGAAACAAAGTCTGCATCGTACTCAGTCTTCCTGGTTGGCTGAACCAAAGCTGAAATGATGTCAAACAAACCAGTTACAACTTCAGATAGTATCATGAAAATGAGCTCAAGTAGAGCTCCTACTGCTCTTATCATCTTGCAAGGATTCTTTCTATTACTTCAGATACTTTCAAAAGAATCGTTCCGGTCAACTTACATGAGTATGCTAAGACTATTGCAGTCAACTTGAACAATGTGATCAGTAATGTTCGTAAAAGTCCCACAAACATTAGTGTCGTCTTGCGTGTCATCTTACTTGGTTGGTTTAGAATGAGAGAGAAAATATCTATCATAAAACATATTACTGAGTACATCTACTTCCGTTCCTTCACTGACTTTATTTCCTTTACTCTTGTACCTGTCACGTAAGGTTAACAAGGAATTGTATCCCTCTTCACGCAGGATCAAATCTTGATAATAAAAGACCCTCAAATTCAGAAAAAAAGGAACCGAACTTATTATTAGCAATCCCGTTACGATCAACGTTGGATCATCTGCGTCCAATCCAATGATAGTTTTAAATAAAAAACCAATAACTACAGAGATCAATAAAATAAGCACACATAATATTGCTTGCAAGCGAAGAAATGGTAGTAAGTGAAATTTATATTCAAAGGATAATTGCACTGAACGATTCAACGCCTTTAAGGCGCCATATCCCTCAAAAAGACTAATAGGAGGTACAAGCACCAAAAGTGTTGAAGACAAGGTAGAAATTCCAATTGCTGTAAAAAATATAAATATGAACCTCACGCGTGGTAAATCATCATTTAGGGACGTATATAGACAGATAAACGCAAGGACAACCGAGACAAATAACAATATTAGACTAGTGTTGAATCCCAGTTTCTTCTTTTCTTTTAAGTGCTTTAAAAGGTTAAAAACATATCCAAGACTCAACAGTGTTGATAATACTTCAAGCATCCAGAATAGAATAATATTGATCTGAAATTTTACAACTTTATGAAGCACGCATTGTAAAATTGAAGAAAGCGTAAGGTTTGCATTCCACATTGACTCCCATGCAATATGCAATGTGACCCCATATACAAAAAGGAAAAGTGGAAGTGAGGCAAATAATATCCAAAAGCTACCCGTATGTGAAATCAAGTAATATGTTCCGGCATATAACCCCATTAAAGGAAGGATTGAGAGAACGAAGAATAGGCCAAGATTTCTTACAAAGTGTGCGCTTGCATCTTTTAAGAGATTCCAGGTATTCCTGGTTCTTATGATTGGACTTTTCATGGCTCAAGAATTTAGAAAATTGTGAATGATATTCTCAGTTGCTGGAGAGTTAAGTTTGATAAATCGATACTTAACTATTCCCATTCCTTTAAAAAAGTCAGTCCAGTAACGCTCTATTATGGAAAACTCAGTTGCACTACCCTGGTACGTCGAAGGCTCATTTATTCCAATGACAAGTATTTCTAGATTACTGTAAGTCTTTCCAATGGGGATAAATCCCATCTTATTGCTTTCAAAGACTTCTTCCCAATTCTGACTACCTCTTAACTTGTTCATATCTCCCTCATCAAGGTAATCTCGAAGGAAACCGTTTGACCTACGCTGATTTTTTAAATTATCCTCGATGTATGGATAGCCGTCTGTAAGCAAAATCAACTTGTTCCTCCAGGTTATGGAATCGCGTGGTGCTTTGATATACAAATCGAGATCTCGAAAAAAAGACCAGATATCAGCTCCAAATGGTTTATACTTTAATGCGGTCTCATAAAGGAGATTCGATTTCTTTTGAATTGAATCCTTATATGATGGTAAAAACTCCCATCTTTTATCAATGGGTAAATTTGATAATTCAATGCAAAATCCAAGACCGGAAATATTCTTTTTTGATTCATTGGGCAATGATACCGGTATAACGGAAAATGCGCCATCTACTAAAGTGACATCAACCCCTTGATCGTATGATGCTATGATATTTTGTTCCCAAGCACTGAACGCCTTATCTATTACCGAAAGATCATGTGCCACTGGCAAAAACAAGCTATCGTTGTCTTGCAAGAATCGATTAGATAAATCTACTCCTACAATCAAGTTTATAGGCGGGACAGCAGGTTTCTCGTTTAAGATCGATGACTTAGCACATCCAAAGAACAAAACCGCACAAAGTAGGATTATAGCAGGCAATCGTTGATTTGTGAAGTTTGTTGCAAAAGCATAATCAGGGTTCAATATTTTTAAGAGGCTATTCGCTTTCTCATTGTATAATTCAACTAAACGCGAACATTCCTTGGCCCGTTTATCAATAGCTTCTGTGACCTTTTTTACCACATTATTAATAGCTATTTCATAGTCATGCTTCCGTGCCTGTCCTCCATTTAATGTCAGCTCATCTAAAGCTGTACCTAACCATTTATTTCCAAAATCGATTACAGCGTTCTTTTGAACAATCGCTTTATTGAAAATATCATGGTTAAAGGTCTTAAAAGCAACTATACTGCTTTTCAGATTAAGCTTTCCTCTCTTAAGAAGATTGCGCTCAAGTTCCAATTTGGCTTCAGTTTTTTCTAACTCCGCCCTCTGTTTAAGTAACGTATCCTTCCTTTCTTTCAACTCCATCAAAGGAATATCGCCACTCATTTTGACAGCTTTGTCGCGTATGTTAACAATCCAGTTTTTATAAATAATGAAATGCCACAACAGCCATGATATCAGCAATGGAAGTGATTCTAAAAATATGGTTAGCCTAGAAGCATCACTAAGGTGCTTGTTTGTTTGTGAAGCTAAACTTGCGGTGTGGGCAGACAATACAGTCATAATAACTTCAAAGGAAATCAAACTAATAACCGCCAGGGTTTCATAGCGTCTCCAATGTGGGGACACGTTATTAATCTTATTCCTATTATACATGGAAATGTAAATACTACAAAAGAGAACCGTCCATACCGCACCTGCACCTATCATAATTAGAAAATCAAGTTTTGGAACCCCATTAGAATACGTTGAGAAATACTTAAGTATCCCTCCCGTAATATCAGTTAATTCAACAACTCGTCTTCTGACTAACACCCAGGCGATTAATGTCCAAGCACCCATAAAAGCCACTGTTAAAAGTGACAGAATCCAAAAGGATAAACTTTTATAAATAGCCCTCATGAACATGCCTAAACCTGAGTCACATATTTTTGAATTGATTTGATCAATTTCTTTTCTGTTCTTTTCAATTTTCGCAAGTAATAACTTGCTGGCTGTATCATTTTCCTTTTCGTTGTTAAGTAGATTATATACGCTTTGCTCGAGCAGGTCGTAATCTACTTTAACTCCTTGCATTATTTTATTTGCCTCAACTTCAAATAATGCAACTCTGGTTTCGGTAAATTCCTCAAAAGAATCAATTGATAAATAATTCTTTCGTGCTAATGCTCCTACAATATCTTGAGAAGCAACATTGTTGAAATTTGTTTCCATAAGAAAATTGAATTTAGATTAGTTATAAAATGAGTATTTGCAATTCAAATTTTAGTGTTCACATTTTCAGTTGACACAATTCTTTCACACCCCATCGCTGTGCATGAGCAATAGGTTGCAAGAATTGCAGATCACAATAGGTTAGAAGGTCTCTTCTAACTCAGTTGAGATCTAAAATGCTAAGCATGTAAATTTGGAAAGATGAAGTTCGAAACACAATTCCTATATAGTGTCTATATAGGATTGACTGTATCGGCAGTAGGTGATATAATTCCTACCAGCTTCGTTCTTGATACTGCCTTTTTAAATGGTCTAGACAGCCAAATTAACGATGCTATCGCCACCTGCTAAAGCGGGTGGCTTTTTGGTTGCATAAGTGTAACGGTGGAATGGTGGGGAAACAACACTTCTCAAAAATACAACCCGACATGCTAGATAAGATTTCAAAATGCTTGTCAAAAAAGCCTAAAGAAACCTATCTATCAGGACACACATCAAGTGGAAGAGTGGCATAAAAATAAGACTTATTTTCTTATCATTAATAATTAAATGTAAATTATTTTAAAATAATTCGAAATGAAAAAGGGTAGCCATTAATTGACTACCCTTTAAATAGAGGAACTGGTGAACTGGTGGGTGGTAAGGATAATTTTTTCAGGACTCATCCTTAATCGCCTCATTTTCAATAGCGGTATTAGAACATGTGTGAATGAATCTCGCAGCTTCCTCCGCCCCTCGAATGGCCTTAAAAATGCACCGTGAATCTGCTTTTAGAACCCTGATCCAATCCTGGATGTAAGCAGCACTATTTGTAATACTCATAGAGAATCCAAGCTCGGCACATAAGAACGCAGAGCACAGTTCAGCAACCAATTCCTCCTTCGCATACTCATCTGAACCAAATACATTCTTAAGGCTTCGATCAAGCCTTGATTTATGTCCAGTCCAATGAGCAATTTCGTGTAGTGCTGTTTCATAATACGGTACAGTTCCCTTGAACTGATTTCTTTCAGGTAGGAAGATCACATCATTCACATAGTTATAGCAGGCTTCATTTGCAACCATATGAATGATTCTCGCCTTGGTGTTAGTGATTAAGTTCTCTGCCGTATCATCTTTCTCTACTTCTGCCAAAAGTGGTTGTTCATTCAAAGCATAATAGGATTCTGAAAGACCAGAAGTTTGAGCAAGGTTGAAAACATTGTAATACAGTAGTAATGAGTTCTTCCTTAGTTCGAGGTCTTGTTTTTCATTCAATGACATCTGTAAAACTTGTTCTGGCTCATACTTTCTACCCATATTATCAGAATACATCAGTTTGTAATGGAAAATTGATGAGGCCTTATTACCTGCCAGCACCCTTCCTCCTTCATCTTGTATTTGTTTGAATGTCATCCATCCACTGTATGGATACTCAGTTCTCATTTGGCGGATTGAAAGAAGGATTTGATTTAATCCGGAGTAGTTACGTCCGGAAAGTGCATTGTGCGGTCGCTTTCCGTCTTTGCTTAATATAATCCAAGGCTTATCCCACGTCAGCTTCTGACTCTTTAGTAGTTCCACTATCTGATTAGTTACATCCAGATAGAGGTTTGATTGACCATTTGATTGATTGCTCCTTTCCATGATTTAGCATTTTTTAGGTCATGCAGTAGCAACCCTGGTTACAGTAATCTTATCCTTCTTCAGGTCAACGTGAAACTCTGTACCAATTTCAAATCCAAATGAGCGGAGATACTTTCCAGCTATCCTTATTACAGGATAGGAATTGTTGAAGCCATTGCCGTAATAGGCGTAGTAGACCTTCAATTTTCTTGAAGGTGGTGATAGAGTTGTTGAGGTTAAAGAAACTTTCGAAGGTCTCATTGTAAACTGGTTTAGATTGTTAAAGAATATTCTAAACACAGTTTATTCCGACCGATATGAAGAGCCAAGACAGTAAAAATTGCCAAAATGGCAAAAAAAGTATGATAAATTATTTCTTATCAAATTTATTTATCCATTACTAAGAGTCATTTGTTAATTTGATTATCTTTAGCATAATTACACTTAGTTAGATCAATTTGAGAAAAAAACATAATTTTAAGTTTGGGTTAGTAGAAAGAGATTAAAAGTTTATATTAGGGTCCCATGTTCGCCAATAGATTGAAAGCATTTCCCTTTTATCCTCAACATGATTCTATGGATTGTGGTCCAGCGTGTCTAAGGATGATCGCTGCCTTCTATGGAAGACAATTCACATTGCAAGATCTTCGAAATAGAAGTTATATTGATAAAGAAGGTGTATCTCTTCAAGGAATCAGTGAAGCAGCAGAAAGTATTGGTTTCCGGACTATGGGAGTCAAGATTCCATATTTAGATGTAGCAGACAGACCTTCACTTTCAACTGCACCTCTTCCAGTAATTGCACACTGGAATCAAAATCATTTTGTCGTTGTTTATCGTATCTCGAAAAAATTTGTATGGTTAGCAGATCCTGGGAGTGATAAACTAAAACTCAGTGTTAATGAATTCAAGAACCATTGGCTAAGTGATTTTGACAAAGGAATAGTTCTATTATTAGAGCCTACAGCCAAATTTGAAGAAGTAGAAACTGATAAGAGCAAAAATATTAGTTCATTACAGTTTTTTCATTCATATATAAAACCTCATACAAAGTTAATAATCCAATTAATTCTTGGTTTAATTCTTGCATCTGTATTTCAATTACTATTCCCATTTTTGACACAATCAATCGTTGATGTTGGTATAGATAATCAGGATATCAATTTCATTTATCTCATCCTTCTAGGACAGTTAATGATCTTTGGAGGACAGTTTACTGTAAGAATTATTCAAAGCTGGATACTATTACATCTAAGTACAAGAATCAATATTCAACTCATTTCAGACTTCCTTCAGAAGTTGATGAAACTTCCACTTGGTTTTTTTGATGCCCGGAATACGGGAGATTTATTGCAACGAATAGGTGATCACAAAAGAATCGAGGGTTTTTTAACTCAGTCTTCGTTGTCGATCTTACTCTCCACAATCAACATCATCGTATTTGGAGTTGTTTTATTAATATATTCAGCGACCATCTTTTTTATATTCCTGGCAAGCTCAATTATTTACTTATTATGGATTAGTTTTTTTCTTAAAAAGCGGAGAGAGATAGATTATCTCGCCTTTCACCAAATGGCAGATAATCAAAGTTCGCTTATTGAGATTATACAAGGCATGCCGGAAATAAAACTGCAAGGCAGTCATTTTAAGCGCCGTTGGGCATGGGCTTCTATTCAAGCAAGATTATTTCGAATACAAATGAAATCGCTTTCAATATCTCAATATCAGGATATAGGTGGTATGTCAGTCAATCAACTGAAGGATATTCTTATAACTTTTGTAGCAGCTAAATCTGTTATTGAGGGACAAATTACATTAGGTATGATGCTTGCAGTGCAATACATCATAGGACAACTTAATGGACCGTTACAACAACTCATTATTTTTATAAGGTCAGCCCAAGATGCCCGAATCAGTTATGAAAGACTTAGTGAAATACATACTCAAGAGGATGAACAAGATGAAGAAGTCACTAGATTAAAAATTATCCCAAAAGGGGATATTATTATCCATGACTTAAGTTTTCGGTATACTGCTATTGCACCATTAGTGCTATCAAATATAAATTTGGAAATCCCAAGAGGTAAAGTGACAGCTATTGTAGGTGCTAGTGGTAGTGGTAAAACTACATTAATAAAATTGTTACTTGGATTCTATAAACCTTCAAGAGGGGTTATAAAAATAGGAGGGACCGTTCTTGATGCCATTGATAAAGCTACTTGGAGGTCGGAGTGCGGAGTAGTTATGCAGGAGGGTTTTATTTTCTCAGATACAATGGCTGAAAATATAGCTGAAAGCGATGACTACGTTAATATTGAAAAGATATATACATCCTCGGATACCGCAAACATTAGAGAGTTTATTGAATCCATGCCTTTGTCCTACAATACTATGATAGGAGCTAAAGGAAATGGGATTAGCCAGGGACAACGACAACGTTTGCTTATTGCAAGGGCCGTATATAAAAATCCCGATTTTCTATTCCTAGATGAAGCGACTAATGCACTTGATGCTATTAATGAAGGTGTTATAATCGAAAATTTGAACAAATTTTTCAAAGGACGCACCGTTATTATAGTGGCACACCGACTGAGCACGGTACGTCATGCTGATCAGATTATAGTTCTTGAAAAGGGTGAAGTGGTGGAGGTAGGACATCATTCTGATTTGGTAAAGCAAACAGGAAAGTATTATGCATTAATCAGCAATCAATTAGAGCTCGGTCTATAACACATTATGTCTATACCATCTGATCCTCCTATTGAGATTAATCGCCGCTTCCATCGTGATCGACTGATGGATTTAATAGGCCATCCGCCCAGCTGGCTGTTGAAATCAGGTATAGGCCTTATTGGAATTATGACGTTTCTTCTTTTGTTTATTTCATGGCTTATTCACTATCCGGATATCATAGAAGCACCAGTTCTTATTACCTCTTCCAATCCTCCGATTCAAATATATTCTAATCACTCCGGTATCATCGATAGCATTTATGTTAATGACGGAGATACTGTAGAATCCAGTCAGACGTTATTTTACATGGCTAATACTGCAAAGATATTGGATGTGATTAGTTGGAAGAGATGGTTAGAAGTAGTTATTGTAGAGATAAGTCCGGATTCTGTCATTTCCACACCTCCGCTGAATCTCCAACTTGGAGAACTTCTCTCAACTTATTCGGTGATAAGTCAAAAATATTATGAATGGAACAGATGGGTCAATGACAAGAGCGCAGATGATAAGATAAAAGCATACAAATCTGAATTGAGAACCATAAGTGAGCTCAGGCAATCACTTGAAAGACAACTTGCTATTTATGAGAATGAGCTTGACTTACAAAACAAAAACAAACTCAGGCAGGAATCATTATTCAAATCAGGCGTCATAAGTGCACAAGACTATGAAAATATTGAATCTTCATACTTATCAGCTAAACGACAAAAAGAGTCTATTGCTACAGGAATTTTTACTCAGGAGATACGGGTCAATCAAATAGAATCTCTGATAATGGATGAAAAGATAGCCTACCAAAATCAACTCAACTTACTTTTTACATCCCTTAAAGAATTATGTAGGGAGTCAATAGGTGAGATAGCAAAATGGCAAGAACAGTATGTCATTGAATCAAGCACTAAAGGAATAGTTTCTATGCCAGCCTCTCTAAAGGCAAAAAAATTCATAACCGCAGGAGAGGTTCTTTTCTCAGTTATACCTATTTCAACAGAATCAATAACATACGCACGTGCAGAGGTGCCTGGAGTTGGTCTTGGGAGGATCGAAAAAGGCAATAAAGTATTGATACGTATTGATGCCTGGCCTTATAAGCAATTCGGAAGTATTGTCACACAGGTTGATCAAATATCCAAGCTTTCATTCCCTGATGGGAAGGAGGTAAAAACATTTGAGCTATTGATGGTTATCAATCACCCTATACAAACTAATAGAGGTATCTCACTTACTTTAAAACCGGAAGAGCCAGGCAGAGGACGAATCATAACGAAAGACAGAAGGATTTTAGATAGGATATTTGACCAGTTTCTTCAAATAACAAGTAATAATAATTGACTTATGCGCATTATTGACCACATTCGACTATTAGACCAGGAATATCTCTTAATAGAGAGTAAGCGTAGAGAGATCCCTGAATATTCTGATGCGTATTTACATATTTCGAAGTCTATTCTATTCAGGAGTCTTGCTGAATTAAAGAATTGTGGGGTAATATTTGGTTACGACATTCAAAGAAATTTTAATAATTTATTTATATGAGCTTCTTCGACCATATTCAGCAACTTGAGAGAGTGCATAATTTAATAAGATTAAAAAGTACTGGCAGACCTATTGAATTTGCAAATAAGATTGGAATTTCCGAAAGAACTTTATATCGTATTCTAGATGAGCTACGCGATCGTGGTGCGATTATTCGATTTAGCAATGAACGTTCTTCATATTATTATGAAAATAGTGTTGAGATTAAGATTCATTTTCAAATTGATGGACCTGATTCAATTTCTATAAAAGGCGGAATTAAAACTTGCAACATATATAATATAGAAATATTTACTATAATAATAGTATGATTATCAAATCATTAGCCATATACATAATTTAATAAGAACTTAATTTAATATTAATCAGATGTAGTGGTCGCGAGTGTAATCTATTTTTATCAACAAGACAAACTAATAGATTTCAATTTTAATTGATTGGCCATTTTTGTTGTATCAACAACTTGCTTTTGGATCTCGGTTAAGGCTTTGATAAGCACATACTTTATAATGAAATTAGTGATTTATGGTTTGTCCTACTAAATCATCATGTGAGCCATCTCCACTTGAAATATGCCAGTCGCATCCAGATGTACCGTCATCATAATCAACATCAATGTAAGTTTCTCCCTGATATATTCTAGAACCAGTAATAACACCAGTCAAGCCTCCTTTCAGATGAATCATATTACCAATCTTAAAATTGGTAAATTCTGTTTTTAAATTTGTTTTATTACTTTTCATCGTTATGATTTTAGATTATGATAAATTAGATGTTTGAATTTAATTAATTTGGAGCTTTCTTAATCGGCAGTTTCAACTCTCTATGAGAAACTGTTGATAATATTATCTATTTAATTCAAAATTGAAACACCAGGCTGACAATTTTGGCAGTAGTTGAAGATTTTTATCTATTATCTAATTCTAACATTATTTGTCAGTACAACTATCTATTTATTTGGCTTGTATACCTCTCAATAAATGAAGATTTCCCCATTAGCATTTTGCCAAATGGCACAGAAAAGTGTCTTAGCTCTCAAACTTAATAGCCTGGTTAGAAAAAATTTTAAAGCAACTTAGAGGCTAAATTATCATCTTACAAATTCTTTCTCGAATAACGAATCAAGGATGTCTCAATCCAATGTAGCTGATATACTAAAGGTGAGAACTAAGACTCTCAAAAGATGGAAACTTAATAAGACTCGGTCCTAAGCAAGATTTACTTTAGGAATTATCCGTATACAAAATCTAGAACTTATGGATTCGCTATCCAAAATAAAATTTGAAAAACTCTTAGGGGTTCAAGTCCAAAAATGGGCCCCCTATTAGGTATCCTTCGTCATGTGCTCCATCTGTTCCCATATCATGGTTACACCATGTTGAGCCTGATTCGAAATCAACATCAAGGTAGTTTCGTCCACTATCAACCCTAGAGCCGGTAACAACTCCTTCCCCTTCACCTCCACCTTTCAAGTGGATAGTATTTCCAATTCTAAAGTGTTCATAATCAGGAAGTGTTTTTGTTTTAAAGGTTTTCATGTTAAA